>Ga0209075_1003159_pt1 | contig 13934 bp, 11 predicted proteins | sample Stecom2011_FD_187523 | JGI IMG/M metagenome (GOLD analysis project Ga0209075, IMG submission 187523) | Agricultural soil microbial communities from Utah to study Nitrogen management - Steer compost 2011 (SPAdes) (version 2) | ecosystem: Environmental > Terrestrial > Soil > Agricultural land... | reverse complement strand
TACAACGGCACGTTCGAGCGCGATACCAGCCAGCCGGAATATGGAATTACCGGGCCGGAAGAACCCGAGATCATGCCGTCCATGGACTTCAGCCTGATGTGGGGCTTTCGCAACTGAGCCGCCGGAACCTGTGTCGGTCAGGCCAGGCCCAGCGCCCGGCCGTGATGAATCAAATGATCATCAATGAACGAGGCAATGAAGAAGTAGCTGTGATCGTAGCCTCGATGCATGCGCAGATTCAGGTGGTGATGAAACTTCTCGCACACATCCGCCAGGGCTTCCGGGTTCAGCTGATTCTCCAGAAATTCATCCGCCGTGCCCTGATCAATCAACAGCGGCAAACGCTCTTTCGCAGTGGGTATCAGCAGGGTTGCATCCCACGCTTCCCAGGCCTTTCTATCCTGCCCCAGGTACCCGGTAAAGGCTTTCTGGCCCCAGGGACATTCCGTCGGATGGGCAATGGGTGCAAAGGCGGACACTGACTTATAGAACCCCGGACTCTTCAGGGCGCAGATCAGGGCGCCGTGGCCTCCCATGGAATGGCCGCTGATGGCTCGCTCGCCATTGAGAGGCAGCTCCTTTTCCACCAGCTGTGGCAGTTCTTTCACCACGTAATCGTACATTCGGTAATGAGGTGCCCAGGGCTGCTCTGTGGCGTTGACATAAAAGCCCGCGCCAGTACCGAAATCGTAACTGTCCTCTTCCCCGGGCAGGTTCAGACCCCTGGGACTGGTGTCCGGGCAGACAATCGCAAGCCCGAGTTTCGCCGCCAGTTTCTGGGCGCCGGCCTTCTGCATGAAATTCTGGTCGGTACAGGTCAAACCGGACAGCCAGTACAACACCGGAACCGGCTTACCGGTGTCGCCCAGCGCCGCAGGCGGCAGGAACACCGCAAATTCCATATCACACTGCAACGTGGCTGAGTGATGCCGGTACCGGCGGTGCTCACCCTCAAAACAAACATTGGTGGATAACAGTTCCATAACGTTCCCGGTATTGTTGGTGTGAATGTCGTGGCTCAGTCAGTCTTCAGCATCGGCAAAGCGCGATCGTTCCATGGTCTGGCCGGCCTTGGCCAGCTGAGACAAGATAGCCGCTCGGGTCACAATACCCACCAATTTCCCATTTTCAACCACCGGATACACTTTCGGCTTGCCGGCCCCGAGGTTCTGGGCCAGATCGACCAGTGACATATCGGGCGACACCGTAACCGGCTTATGGAACATCACATCGTCTACGTTCGGTTCACCTTCACTGTGATAATTACTCACCAGCAACGCATGAATGCAATCCTGCTCAGACACAAACCCCAGTACCCGACGCTGGTCGTCAACCACCGGCAACCCGGTAACATGGTTACTCAACAGCGCTTTCACGACGTTGGTCAACGGGGTTCCACAGCGGATCGGTTCAATGTGGTTCCACATTACTTCAGAAATCTTCAGTGAATGCATCGGCAACTCCCTTGTAGTCGATAGATGGCTGCCCGCACACAGTGTCCGGACACTGTAAACATAGGCAATCGGCCGCCAAATGGGAAACAACCGGCGGCCAACGGTTTACACCTAAAAATTATCGACTAAACTCAACAAGTTATGCCTTCAAGGGCTAAAAATTCAAGACTGATCCGTGGCAAACACTGGGAGACTCCATGGAAGCCATTTCTAATTTTGTTGGTGAAATCAATGGGTTGGTGTGGGGACCGCCCATGCTGGTCATGATTCTGGGTGTCGGGCTTTTTCTGAGTCTTGGCCTGAAATTGATGCCCATCATGAAACTGGGCTCCGGTTTCCGGCTGATGTGGAGCGGCCGCGCCCGCGGTGGCGATGAGGACGGCGACATTCCCCCGTTTCAGGCCCTGATGACAGCACTGTCTGCCACGGTCGGTACCGGTAACATCGCCGGGGTGGCAACCGCCGTATTCCTCGGCGGCCCGGGTGCGTTGTTCTGGATGTGGCTGACCGCGCTGGTGGGCATGGCCACCAAATATTCCGAGGCGGTTCTGGCGGTTCGCTTCCGGGAGGTCGACGAACGCGGCAACCACGTTGGCGGCCCGATGTACTACATTCGCAATGGTCTGGGCAGCAAATGGGCCTGGCTGGGCGTGCTGTTCGCCGTGTTCGCCTCCGTCGCCGCCTTCGGTATCGGCAACACCGTACAGGCAAACTCCGTGGCCGATGTTCTGGCCGTCAATTTCAGCATTCCGCACTGGGTAACCGGTCTGGCCCTGATGGCACTGGTCGGTCTGGTGCTGATTGGTGGCATAAAGCGCATCGGTCAGGTCGCCAGCGCCCTGGTACCGTTCATGGCGGTCTCCTACGTGCTGGTTGGCCTGGTGGTGCTGGCCATCAATGCCAATGAGATTCCCGAGGCCTTCCGGCTGATCTTCAGCTACGCTTTCAGCCCCGCTGCTGCCGAGGGCGGTTTTGCCGGTGCGGCGGTCTGGGCAGCGATCCGGTTTGGTGTGGCACGGGGTATCTTCTCCAACGAAGCCGGCCTGGGTTCTGCACCCATCGCCCACGCCGCCGCCCAGACCAAAAATCCGGTCAGACAGGGTATGGTGGCCATGCTTGGCACCTTCATCGACACCATCATCGTTTGTAGCATCACCGGGCTGGTCATCATCACCTCCGGGATGTGGACCTCCGGTGAAACCGGCGCAGCGCTGACATCGCTGGCGTTTGAAACCGGCCTGCCGGGTATCGGCAACTATGTGGTTGCCATTGCGCTGGCCATTTTCGCTTTTACCACCATCATTGGCTGGTCATTCTATGGCGAGCGTGCCATCGAGTTTCTGTTCGGTGTAAAAGCCATTGTGCCCTACCGTATTGTCTGGATTGTTGCTATTCCAGTGGGTGCGACCGTCAACCTCGGTTTCATCTGGCTGGTGGCTGATACCCTGAATGCGATGATGGCGTTACCCAACCTCATTGCCCTGCTTCTGCTCAGTCCGGTGGTATTCCGGCTGACCAAAGACTACTTTGATAAACAGAGGACTCTGGGCATAAAGTAAGGGATGAGCAAAGGCGCCATCCGGCGCCGCACGACAACGGAGTCACCCAAAAACCGAGTGAAAGGAGAGTTACAATGAGTCTGCGTCTTGGAGATACCGCACCGGATTTCGAACAGGATTCCAGCGAAGGTACCATCCGCTTCCACGAGTGGCTGGGTGATGGCTGGGGCGTTCTGTTTTCACACCCGGCCGACTTCACCCCGGTGTGCACCACGGAACTGGGCCTGACAGCAAAGCTGAAAGAGGAGTTCGCCAAGCGAAATGTGAAAGCCATTGCGCTGAGTGTTGATCCCGTTGATTCCCACCATGAGTGGATCAAAGACATCAACGAAACCCAGGGCTGTGCGGTCAACTTCCCGATCCTTGCCGATCACGACCGCAAGGTTTCCGAACTGTACGACATGATTCACCCCAATGCCGACAGCAGCCTGACCGTTCGCTCACTGTTCGTGATCGATCCGAACAAGAAAGTCCGGCTGATCATTACCTATCCGGCCTCGACTGGTCGTAACTTCAATGAGGTGCTTCGGGTGATCGACTCGCTGCAGCTGACCGACGAACACAAGGTCGCGACACCGGGTAACTGGGAGCGGGGCGGAGATGTGGTCATCGTACCGTCACTGCAGGATGAAGACGAAATCAAGAAACGCTTTCCCAAGGGCTATAAAGCGGTCAAATCCTATCTTCGGATGACACCGGACCCCAAAGCCAACTGGAGTGGTGATTGATCACCCGGATTTAAAGGCGATTAAAAACAAGGGCAGGTTCAACCTGCCCTTGTTTGTTTGGCCGAACAGTCAGATGTGTGCCGGTTACCAGTTAGCTGGCACCACACCTTCCCGAATCCGCTGGGGGTGGTCGCCCACATCAACCCGGGCAATCTCTGAAGCGGTATCGATATCAATGACGGACATCTGATCGGTGCCGCTCCAGGACACATAGCAACGGTCGCCCGCCTTGTTGGTGGTAACCCAGTAAGGCTTCTCACCCAAGCCAGTCAGCACCTGGTAGCCGAAGGTGTCCTTGTCCACAATCGCCACATAGTCGCTCATGGTGCCGGCCACACACAGGGTGTCTCCCCGACCGTTCATGGCGATACCGTGGTGGGCGGAATCGTTGATGTACAGCTCCCGCGGCATGTCAGGCACCAGGTTCGGCAACTGCGCCAGGCGGGTCACCACACCTTCCTCCATGTCGTACTCGACAAAGCCATGCAGGAAGGAAAGCTGGAAGTAGAAGAAGCGTTCATCAGGTGAATGCGCCATGGGCCGGATGGCCGGGCTCAACCTGTCATAACCGGCCGCCTTGAGCTTATCCGCAAAGTCGAACTGCTCGATGATTTCCAGCGAGTTGGCGTCCACCACCTGGAACCGCCGCTCACCCTTGGTAAAATCCATCAGGTTCTTGTCCAGCGGGGTAAACACGTGACCAATGCTGGCGTGGTAAATCTTGCTGCCATCCTTGGAGTAGACGTTCTCGTGAGGGGAGTTGCCGGTGGGGAACTGGCCGATTTCCTGGCCGGTATTCACATCCAGAACGTGTACCACGTTGCCGGTCGATGCCGACACCGCCACCTGGGTACCATCCGGGGAGATGGCCATGTGGTCTGAGCGGTAACCCTCTACCTGGAAGCGCCAGGCAATTTTTCCTGTTTCCGTTTCAATGGCGACCACATCGGCAAAACTGGGGCGCGACACGATCAGCAGCTTGCCATCCTGGGTGCTGTACATGTCATCCACGAACTGGTCGTTACCTTCGCCGATCAGATAGCGCACGGCCTTGAACAGAACCAGGCGCACCGGATTGAACAGGATTTCCATCATCCGCTTGCGCTTGTCCGGGATGCCGTTGATGCGGCCCAGGTGCATGTAGGTTTCGGCATCGACCACGTCGATCATGCCTTCCCAGTTGTTGCCAACATAGATCACATCCCGGGTATCACTGGCGTACGCCTGTGTTCCGGTAAATGCCAGCATGCAGGAGAGAGCCAAAGCCGCGGCGCCACCGCGACTTCGAAGGGGTTTCATTCGTAACATAGTGAGTTCTCCGAACTATTGTTTTTGCTATTTATCAACTTCGGCGAACACTTGTACCTTTTTTAACCAGGCAGGCACATGACACTGCTGACATCATCCACGTCATTTCGGCCAACAAGGTGCATAAAAAAAGGACAGGTTTTCACCTGCCCTTTTTCATTCATGGGGTTAGCCAGGGCGTGGTATCAGAATGCCGGTACCACGGCGCCTTCGTACTTCTCCATGATGAAGTCTTTTACCGCGTCGGACTTCAGTGCGTTCGCCAGTTTCTGCATGGCGTCGCTGTCTTTGTTGTCCGGGCGGGCAACCAGGATGTTTACGTAGGGCGACTCAGAACCTTCGATGATCAGAGCGTCTTCAGACGGGTTCAGACCGGCTTCCAGCGCGTAGTTGGTGTTGATCAGGGCAACGTCTACCTGGTTCAGGATGCGGGGCAGGGTTGCGGCTTCGAGTTCTTTGAAGTCCAGGTCTTTGGGGTTGTCGGCGATGTCACGCGGAGTGGCGGTGATCTTGCTTTCGTCTTTCAGAGTAATCAGGCCAGCCTTTTGCAGCAGCAACAACGCACGTCCGCCGTTGGTGGGGTCGTTGGGGATGGCTACGACGGCCCCGTCTTTCAGCTCGTCCAGGGATTTGATTTTGGTGGAGTAGGCGCCGAAGGGCTCAACGTGGATGCCGGCTACGGTGACCAGGCTGGTGCCACGGCCGTCGTTGAATTCATCCAGGTACGGCTGGTGCTGGAAGAAGTTAGCGTCCATCCGCTTCTGGTCAACCTGGATGTTCGGCTGTACGTAGTCGGTGAAGACTTTCACATCCAGCTCCACACCTTGCTCGGCCAGAGTCGGTTTTACGAATTCCAGCAGTTCCGCGTGAGGTACGGGAGTAGCGGCCACCGACAGTTTTTCTGCGACAGCGGCTGTGGAGAAAGTTGCTACGGCAGCGATGGCTACCAGGGTTTTCTTGAAGTTCATTTTTGCATTCTCCTGTGGAGCATCGTGTTTAACTTTGGTTTACGGCACAGTCTTACTTTCTGCTGAAATACAGCACCAGGCGGTCACCCGCCATCTGCAACAGTTGTACGAAGATCACCAGCAAAGCGACGGTAATCACCATTACGTCGGTCTGAAAACGCTGGTAACCAAAACGAATGGCCAGGTCGCCCAGACCGCCGCCACCGATAACCCCAGACATCGCCGCGTAGGACACCAGCGTGATGGCTGTCACAGTTATGCCTGCGATGATGCCCGGAAGTGCTTCCGGCAGCAAGGCACCGAAGATGATCTGGCGGATGTTAGCGCCCATTGCCTGGGTGGCTTCGATGATGCCGCGGTCGACTTCGCGCAGGGAGGTTTCCACCAGGCGGGCGAAGAAGGGAGCACCGCCAGCGACCAGCGGCGGGATGGCGCCGGCTACACCCAGCGATGTGCCGATGAGCATGACGGTGAACGGGATCATGACGATCAGCAAGATGATAAACGGTACAGAGCGCAGCACGTTCACCACAAAGGACAGCACCGCGTAAGCCACCGGCTGTTCGAGCAGCTGGCGTTTGCCGAACAGGAACAGCAGTACGCCAATGGGCAGGCCGATGATGATGCTGAACAGCAACGACATGCCAACCATTACCAGGGTGTCCCAGCTGGCCACACCGATTTCCAGCCAGTCTACATTGCCCATCAGGTTTTCCATGAGAGCTTGCATCAGCGCACCACCTCCACGTGAACATCGGCGGCTTCCAGCGCCTGCATGGCAACGTCCAGGTCGCCCCCTACCAGTGACAGGGTGAGCTGGCCGTAGGGTGTGTCTTTGATGTGGTCAATCCGGCCCGACAATATGCTGAAATCCACGCCCGACTGGCGGGCGACGCTGCCCAGCAGGGGTTTGTAGGTGGATTCGCCCTTGAAGGTCAGGCGCAGGATACGGCCTTCGGCTTTTTGCAGGTCTTCCTGCAGTTCGTCCCGGTCCACACTTTCGCTTTCAAACACGAAATCCCGGGTGGTGGGATGCTGCGGGTGCAGGAACACTTTGCTGACCGGGCCCATTTCCACCACGCGGCCGGCGTCCATCACGGCTACCCGGTCGCACACCCGGCGTACCACGTCCATTTCGTGGGTAATCAGCACAATGGTCAAACCGAGTTCTTTGTTGATGTCGGCCAGCAGCTTCAGTACCGACTGGGTGGTTTGCGGGTCCAGCGCACTGGTGGCTTCGTCACACAGCAGGATCGTGGGCCGACACGCCAGGGCGCGGGCTATGCCGACACGCTGTTTCTGGCCGCCGGAGAGCTGCGACGGGTATTTATTGGCGTGTTCGCTCAAGCTGACCCGGGCCAGCAGTTCTTCAACCCGGCTACGGATTTCCGGCTTCGAGTAGATGCCCGCCAGCTTCATCGGGAAGGCGATGTTGTCCGCCACGGTTTTTGAAGACAGCAGGTTGAAGTGCTGGAAGATCATGCCGACTTTGCGGCGAAACGCGCGCAGATCCGCGGAGGAATAGCGGGTGATGTCTTCGTCATCAATCAGGATTCGGCCGCCGGTGGCCGGCTCAAGCTTGTTGATCAGCCGGATCAGGGTGGATTTACCCGCGCCGGAGTGGCCGACGATGCCGAACACCTCGCCGGTTTCGATGGTCATACTGGTAGGGTGCAGCGCGGGGATTGCCCGGCCGCCTACCTGGTACGACTTCTGTACCTGGTCAAATACAATCATGGTCAGTGCCTTGGATAAGCGCCTTGGTCGATGCGTTGTGGGGCCACATGAAAACCGGCGATTATAGCTTATTCGGTGACCAAACCCGAATCACGGACTAAGCTCAGGTGTGGGTAGTTGCCCTTACACAAAAAGCTACCTGACAGTATCGGCAAAGCTCGGCTAAACTGGTAAGCGAAAAGAACATTAACAAATTCAACACGCTCGAGGCGCGCTCCATCCGTGACACATCCGTCCGAAAATACGCCCTCAAGGATGACCTCCACCCAGGCCTGGGTGTCCTACCTGAGCAAAGTAGAGTTGCCGGTATTGGCAAACACGCTGAAGCAAATCAACGAACTGACCGACAGCCGCAACAGCACTGTGAACGAACTGGCGAACGTGATCCTGAACGACGCCCAGCTGACCTCCCAGGTGCCTCGGTTGTCCAACACGGTGTTCTACAACCAGACCCGCACTCAGGTGAGCACCGTGAGCCGGGCGATCACGTTGATCGGTTTCGATTCCGTGAAATCCATGGCCATCTCGTCACTGATCGTTGATTCGCTGCTCAAGCGCAACGACCGCCCGCGTCTGCTTCGTTGCCTGGCCCGAGCCATTCATGCAGCGGTTCAGGCCCGGTGTCTGATGCCGAAGCGCACGGAGCATGCGCTGGAGGAAGTCTTCATCGGCGCCTTGCTGATGAACATCGGCGAACTGGCCTTCTGGTCCTGTGAAACAGAACAGGCCGGAGAGCTTGAAGAGCGGATGCGGCTGGAAGAACCTCCGGTCGAGGCCCAGAAGGCAGTTCTGCACACCACGTTCACCGAGATTACCCGTGGGCTGGTCGAGGCCTGGTCGCTCGGCCCGTTCATTCGGGAAGTCGTGGCCCCGGGGCAGCCCGGCTCCATGGCCAGTAGCCTGGTGCGCAACGCTGTGGAGATGGCGAAGGTGTCCGAGGCTGGCTGGAGCGGGCCAGACATGGACAAGGTGCTGGACAAGCTGTCCAAAGATGTTGGCGAAACACCCGCCGCTATCCGTGACCAGCTCAAACTGAATGCTCAGGAAGCCACCAAGGTGGCGGTGTCGCTGGGCATTCCCCAGGTCACGGCGCTGCTGCCGGGTAATCAGGGCACGGAAGGTAACGCCGCCGAGGCCCCCCCCATGGACCCGGATCTCCAGCTGCAGATCCTGCGCGACCTGACCCAGACCCTGGCCGAGAAACCGGACATCAACGAAGTCTGTCAGCTGGTGATTGAAGGCATTCACCGGGCCGTGGGCATGCAACGGGTCGCGCTGCTGATGAGCGACCGTACCGGCCTGGATCTCGTTCCCCGGAAAGTGGGTGGTCGGGGTACCGAGGAATGGCGCCAGCACCTCATCATTCGCAAAGACGGCACCGGCCCACTCGGCGAACTGCTGCCTCATGGCACCTGTGCGATCTACAAACCGGGAAAACACCCGGAAGGTGTGGCGTTTGACCGCTGGCTGGGCAAAGTGCCGGCCCTGGTCGGTTCACTCACAGCGAAGGGCCGACTGGTGGGGCTGTTTTATGCAGATAATGCGTCGGCGGGCTACACGCCCTCAGAGCAGCAATTGTCGGCGTTCAGCCATTTCATTCAAAATGCCCAACTGTGCCTGACGTTGATGTCAGTAAAAGGCTGAGTCGTCTACCAACTGGCAAATGGCCAAGTATTGTCCATACTTCTTTTCGGGAGGAAACGAATAGATCCGCCGGAAAGGAGCATGACCCTTGGAAAAGGATACCGCCACATTCCGAACACCATCCGCCGACGGTGTCGTCCTGCTATTGCCCGACGGCACCGTTCGGGACTGGAACCCCGCCGCGGAGGCGCTACTGGGGTATACCCGGGCCGAAGCCCTGGGGCGGACGCTCGCGGATCTGATCGAACTCACCGACACCCGGGGACATCCGATCAAACTTGCCCAGCTGGACCAACAGGGCAGCCTTTCCCGCCACGGCCTGTGCCAGCGCAGGGACGGCTTCTCGTTTCCCGTCGAAGTCATCCGCAGCCCGATCGAAATTGCCGGTGACGCTCTGGTTGTCACCATCATCCGCGATGTGTCGGAGCTCAAGAGAGCGGAAGAAAAATTCCGGGGACTGCTGGAATCCGCGCCGGATGCCATTGTTATTGTCAAACAGGACGGTCACATCGTTCTGGTCAATTCTCAGGCAGAATCCCTGTTCGGTTATCACCGGGACGAAATGATCGGCGAGAATGTCGAGATTCTCATGCCCCAGCGCTATCGCGGGCACCACGTCGGCCATCGTGACGGCTTCTTCGCGGACCCCCGGGTTCGGCCAATGGGCGTCGGGCTGGAGCTGTTCGGGCTGCGCAAGGGCGGTATCGAATTTCCTATTGAAATCAGCCTCAGCCCATTGGAAACCGAAGAGGGGCTTCTGGTCTCCAGCGCCATCAGGGACATTACCGAACGCAAACGGTTTGAGCGCGCTCTGCAGGAAAAAAACGAAGAACTTGCCATGGCAAACCAGGCAAAAGATCAGTTTCTGGCCAGCATGAGCCACGAACTCCGAACCCCATTGAACGCCATTATCGGCTTTACCGGCACGCTGCTGATGGGGCTTCCCGGTCCGCTGAATGATGACCAGAAAAAACAGCTGGGGACTGTCCGTTCCAGCGCCCAGCACCTGTTGTCGCTGATCAACGATCTACTGGATGTGGCGAAAATAGACGCCGGCAAGCTGGAATTGAGCCCGGAGCAGGTCAACCTGAATCAGCTGCTTGAAGAAATATTCGGCACCTTCAGTCTTCAGGCTGACGAAAAGGCACTCCAACTCAGCCTTGAACTGCCCGATCAGCCCGTCAACCTGGAGACCGACCGGCGGGCCCTGAGCCAGATCCTGATGAACCTCACCAGTAACGGACTGAAATTTACCAGCAACGGCGGGGTGCGCCTGAAACTGTCACAGAGTGACCATCACCAGATTACGGTGTCAGTACGGGACACGGGCCCCGGCATAGATCCATCCGTTCAGCAGAACCTGTTCCAGCCGTTCTCAAGAGGCGTGCTGTCTTCACGAAAAACCGAAGGCACCGGTCTTGGCCTTTACCTGAGCCAGAAACTGGCCACCCAGCTGGGGGGCGCTATCAGTCTGACCAGCTCCACCGACCAGGGCTCTGAATTCACCTTGCGACTTCCGGGTGACCGACGATGGGCGCCGTGATTCTGGTGGTCGAGGATGACCTCCCCAGCCTTGAGCTGGCCAGCTATCTGCTGGAACACCAGGGCCACCGAGTCCATCGGGCCGAAAACGGCAGGCTCGGTCTGGACGCGGCGCTCGCCCTTGGCGGTTCGCTTGATCTGGTTCTCAGTGATATCCAGATGCCCGATCTGGATGGCTACGAGTTCCTGTCGGCCCTTCGCCGTCATCCCCGCTTCGCCACCCTACCGGTGATCGCTATAACCGCATTCTCAATGCGGGGGGACGAGCAGAAGATATTGGAGTCCGGTTTTGATGGTTACATCTCAAAACCGATAGACCCGGAACAGTTTGTTCATCAGGTGTGTCAATGGCTGCCTCCTGAACACCGGTTGTAACCCAGGGAATCAAGGAGCGGATGGCCATGGCAAAAATTCTCATTGTTGATGACCACGAACCCAATCGCGAACTCGTCGCCTCGCTGGCGGGATATCTTGGCCATGAGATTCTGGAAGCTCCCGATGGTGAGAAAGCGCTGGCGATTGTCCGCCGGCACCGCCCCGATCTGGTGATCTGCGACCTGCTGATGCCGGTTATGGACGGCTACGAGTTTGTTCGCCGGGTTCGAAATGACGCCCGGATCGCCGACACAGAAATCATGTTCTATACCGCCAACTATCGCGAAGACGAAGCCCGCAATCTGGCTCGTCAACTGGGTATAAAGCGCATCATTTTCAAACCCTGTGTGCCGGAAGACGTTCTGGATGCCATTGAAACCTCGCTCCGGGAAACCGGAGCACCGGAGGACCAGCCTGTACAGGTCGACAACCACGAGTTCGATGCAGAGCACACGCGGGTTCTTACCGATACCCTGTCACGCAAAAGCGACGAACTTGAGAAGGCCAATCGACGCCTGGCCGCGCTGACTGAGATCAACCTCCAGCTTTCCGGTATGCGAGATGCCGGGCGCATGTTGGAAACGATCTGCCGAGACGCCCGAGCCTTGGTGGGTGCCTGTTACGGCGTTCTGTGCATCAACGAAAGCCACAACGGTGATCAACAGATCCGGCTGTTCCTCAGCGGGTTCAGCCAGGAGAGAAAGCAGGCGCTTCAATGCCCGGATCTGCACGCTGGCATACCCGGTGCCGTCATTCGTGACCGAACATCACAACGACTACACTCCGATAACCGCCAGACCCTCCGCATTGGCTTACCAGACGGCTATCCCGATGTCCGGTCCTGTGTCATGGCACCCATCATGTCGGCGACCGAGGTATACGGCTGGGTGTGCCTGATAAACCGCTTGGACGGTCAGCGATTCAGTGAAGAGGACGAATGGCTTTGCAGCTCTCATGCTGCGATGGCTGGCCGTGTCTATGAAAACCGCAGCCTGTACCTGCAGCTGGAAAACCGGGCCCAGAAGCTTCAACTGTATGACCGGGCGATTGAGGAAAGCAGCAATGGTATTGTGATCTGCATCGCTGACCGGGAACGAGACAATCCGGTGACTTACGCCAACCGGGCATTCAGCAGTATGACGGGCTACGCCAATGACGAAGTGATTGGCATGAGCCCCCGCTTCCTCCTTGCCAACGATCACAATCAACCGGGCCTGGACCGACTGCGCCACTGCATGCGCCACGGCGGCTCCGCCCGGGCCATATTAAGAAACTATCGCAAGGACGGCAGTCTGTTCTGGAACGAAGTTGCTTTGGCGGCCGTTCACAACGAACGGGGAGAAATCGCTCATTTCATCAGCGTGTTCAATGATGTGACAGACCGGAAGCGTTACGAGGCCGCACTTGAACATCAAGCTAATCACGACGATCTGACCGGCTTGCCCAATCGCAATCTGCTGCGCGACCGGCTTGATCATGCCATCGCCCAGGCGTCCCGGGACAAAACGAAGCTGGCCGTCCTGCTCCTGGATCTTGACCAGTTCAAACGGGTCAACGACGGGCTTGGGCACAACGTTGGCGACATACTGATACAGAGGGTCGCTGCGCGAATGAATGAAAGCGTGCGTGACAGCGACACCGTAGCCCGGCTCGGGGGTGATGAGTTCATGATTCTCAGCCCCGGGCTACGAAGCGAAAGGGCTGCAGCCGCACTGGCACAGAAGCTTCTCAAACAGTTCGGACAGAAAATCGCCATCAACGGCCATGAAATCATAGCCTCAGCCAGCATCGGTATCGCCGTCTACCCCAAGGATGGCAGCTCGGGGGATGAGCTGTTCCGCAATGCCGATACGGCCATGTACCGGGCCAAAGACATGGGGCGGAACGGTTTCCAGTTCTATTCAGCAGAAATGAACAACCGGATGAGGGAACGGCTGTACATGGAGCAAGCGCTGCGCGATGCCGTTTCCCGGAAAGAACTGTCCCTGTGGTTTCAACCCAAACTTGATCTCGCGACCGGCCAGATACACAGCGCTGAAGCGCTTATACGCTGGCATCACCCTGAAACCGGAATGATTGCGCCGGGGGATTTCATTCCTGTTGCCGAAGAAACCGGCCTGATCCTGCCAATAGGCGCCTGGGTTATCGAAGAAGCAACCCGCCAGATAGCCCACTGGCGCTCCCAAGCGCAAAAAACTATTCGGGTGGCCATCAATATCTCGGCCTACCAGTTCAGCCATCAACGACTTGCGGAGCAAGTTTTCCAGGCACTCGACAGCCTGGCGCTGGACCCACGGTTACTGACAGTTGAGGTGACCGAAACGGCCATCATGACCCACATGGACGTTGCCGTACGCCAACTGCAGGCGCTTCGGGACAGGGGTGTCCGGGTGGCGCTTGACGATTTTGGCACCGGCTACTCCAGTCTGACTTATCTGAAGCACTTCCCCATCGATATCCTGAAAATCGACCGCAGCTTTGTCGCCGACATCGCCAACGATGCCCAGAGTGGCGCGATCGTAAAAACAATCATCACGCTCGCTCACAGTCTGGAGATGACGGTCGTTGCCGAGGGCGTCGAGACCCAGGAGCAGCTCGACTTCCTGCGGGCAAACGGCT
>Ga0209075_1003158_pt1 | contig 13935 bp, 13 predicted proteins | sample Stecom2011_FD_187523 | JGI IMG/M metagenome (GOLD analysis project Ga0209075, IMG submission 187523) | Agricultural soil microbial communities from Utah to study Nitrogen management - Steer compost 2011 (SPAdes) (version 2) | ecosystem: Environmental > Terrestrial > Soil > Agricultural land... | reverse complement strand
CTCTGGATTTCCTTATTTTATTTAGTGGATAATGGTCTCTATTTCTCAATAAAGGAAACCAAACAACCATAAAGGTATTCTGCGCTGACTGCCGAATTTAATATCATCCGCAGCAATATAAGACAAAGGAACGCCCGAAATCTGCTTGGTTGTTTTGTCTTTTCCGCCAATTTCAAAAGTATAGGTTTCGTCAATCATAAAATCTCCGAACTTAGGTGCTGTGACTTGATGTTTTGCCTGTAGCTGATTGAAAAAAAATGTTTCTCTCAAATTTCCTTTATTGGGCGGAGCATCGTTGAAAACATAAAGAAAATTGGTGTTTTGTAAATAAATCTTTTCGGGTTTTTGCAAATAACTCACGCCTTTGGTATCGCTTCGCAATAAATTTAAAATCTTGCTCTTGTCCATTAAATCCAATGCTTTTAAAACCGAATTTCGGGGGCTGTCTATTTTGTTTGCCAAAGTTTGAACATTTGGTGTATAAGGCACCAACTGACTGAGAATAAACAATAGATTTTTCATTCCTTTTATCGTAGAAAAACTCAAGGACTCCACTGCCGGTAAGTCCACATCCAAAGTTAAATGGATGGTCTGTTGTAGTTTTTGGTGGTAAAATTTTTTGTCCAACCGATAAAAAGGATAATAACCAAACTTCAAATAATCCTCAAAATGCTTTAAGGGCTGCATCGTATCATTGATTTGCACACTGTATTCCTCGTGATGTTCCAACAAATCTTGTAAAGAAATGGCTGGTATTTTTACATTCAATTCCAATTCCAAATACTCTCTAAACGACAACCCAAACAGTTGATAGACCGTCATTCTTCGGGATAAATCGGCACTGCCTTTGTCGATTTGCAAAGCTGACGAACCTGTGGCAATGATTTGCACATCAGGATAATTATCGTACAGGTTTTTCAAATCCTTAGACCAATGTTGGTATTGATGCACCTCGTCCAAATAGAACGTTCTGTAGCCCGATTCGTACAAATCCTCAACCAACAACAACAAGCGATTGGATTCAAAATAAAAATCGTCCAAACTCAAATAAAGGGCGTTTTTTGGATTATTTTTAAAATGCTGTAAAAGCAAAGTTGTTTTGCCCGCCCCTCGTGCCCCTTTGATAAGAATCAAAGACGGTGTCCAGTCGATATCGTTGTACAAATACCGCACAAAATGAGTCTGTACTTCTTTTTTACGCTTTTCCGATATTTTGAACAGCCGATCTTTCATAGTCTATTTCTTTAAAATGCTTTTTATATAAAGCAAATATATGAAATAGTTTTTACAAAAAGCAAATGTGTGAAATAGTTTTTTAAAGAAGTAATAAAGACAATTAGATTAGTTTTTTTCATTCTTACATTCAACAGACGATTCAAGTTATAAATACAACTTTAGTACACGACAAAAAAACACAAACATTTCATTTACAAACCATTGTCAATCTACCACAGATACACAGATGATTTTTTTTGAAAAAAATGGATAAAATTCCACAGATTTTATTGAATGCAAAGCATTCAATATCCGTGAAATTATTATTTGAACAAAATTTATTTTTGAAATTTATATCTGTGGCTAACAATTAAATCTTTATCCTTCTCTGGTATTTATAAATTTTATCGTGTACTAATAAATACAACTTATCCTTGTTTTTCATCGTCCATATACTGCTTTTTTAAACTCTAAAATTTAACAAAAAAAATCACATAAAAATGTGATTTTGAAACAACAAATAAAAAAACCGGAGATTTTAATCTCCGGTTTCTCATTAGTTTATTTTATTTAGTTGATAATGGTCTTTTAAGGCTCCATCAATCTCGTTTCCTTCCTGATCCAGATGAATCAGCGCATTTTCAATGACTTTTAATCTAATATTAATATTTCCGTCATCTTTTAGGTGAATAAAATTACCATCTTCGTGCCACATAATATTTCCCTGACTTTCCTCGGTAAAATCCTTGTTAATGTATTCGGCTGTATAGGTAAATGTTTCGTCCGGATTTAAAACAATGGTCGTTTTAATTCCTTCACAATCGGCACAAGGCAACACACCTTCATACGTTCCAAACCAATCTAATGAATTTTGTGCATTGTGTTCCGAATCAACCAAATCGTTTGCTACCGTCAATGAATCCGTTAGTGCAACAGTGTCTGTAGCTTCAACTTTTTTGTTACAGGATATAATGGTAAACCCCATCAGAATTCCTGCTAAAATTATTTTTTTCATCACTTTCAAATTTATGTCTGTAAAGGATTAATCAATAAAGATGCCAAAATTAAAAACAGCTGATTTCACAAGGGATTCAGTAGGTTTAAGCTTGATATATTCATCGTTCTTTTAGTAAATAAAAATACACAATGTGCGAATCATTTACACAAAAAAGTCCTGTTGCTTTAAACAACAGGACTTTAATATCTTTTTACCTTCTAAAGATTATCCCGGATAACCATCCAAATTAAAAATTTGATCAAGATAAGGTTCAATGGGCGACCAATCTTCTACATCTAATCCTCTAAGATCTAATGTTGCTCCGCCTTCAGCTGCAGCTCCTGGTGTACTGTCAAGCAAGGCTCCCTGAGACATCAACTGACCTAAAACAGTGATGTCGGTCACTCCGGTAGCACGCATATTGATACGGTACATCGTAGTGAAATTAGCAATAGTTGCCATTCCTGCATCGCCAAAAGGCACTTCTCTCAAGATAATTTCTTTGATTCCGGTATTTCCTGCAAGCGGACTGATCTCAGTGATTCCAGTGGCTCTATTTGCATTAAAATAAGTCAATGTCGTATAACCTGAAATCGGGCTTAAATCTGTAACATCTGTATTATTCATTCGCAAATAATCCATTTTGGTCAACCCACCAATAGGCGTTAAATCAGTAACTTTAGTTTCTCCAAAATGCAAATAAGTTAAGTTTTCAGCATATTCCAAGCCAGTCAAATCAGAGATTTCTCTTATATCTCCATTAGGCGATACATCCCCGTCTCCATCGATTTTCAGTTCTTCCAAATCCAAAATATTTTCTTCGGTAATTGTTTCTCCGTCTGCAAGACCTAAAGCTAACCTTACTTGAACTGCCAAGCGAGCATCATTAAAATGAACTTCTTTTACTTCTGGTTCTTCGTCTTCATCTTCGTCTTCATCGTTGTCCTCATCGTTGTCTTCATCGATAATTTTGTCGGTTACAATACTGTCATCACTTGAACAAGATGTTGTGATGAAAAGCATAAAAAAAGACAGCATAAAAAGGGTTTTTAAACTTTTTTTCATAATAAAAATTGTTTTAATTATTGTTGTTTTAAATAAATATACTTGTAAAGTGTAGGGTCAATGTTATTGTTTAATGCTTCGCTAAGAGTAAAATAATTATTGTCTTTATCAAAAGCAATGGCCTCGCCCTGAGGCTCTCCCACATAAGGAGCTTTTACAGGCGTTTGTGCCAATGTTTCCCACAAATGTTGGTTGGGATTATGTTGCCAATAAAAAATATCCTGACGGTTTTTAATCATAATTTTTGTTCCATCTAAAGAAACCGTTCCTGCGGAAGCTTCCCTGAAAGAAAATGTTCCTGCTTTGTACATCGCATTGACGCTTCCGTCGGTTTTATAAGGAAATGGAAGCACATACAATATGGAACGCACATCTCTTTTGGTTACGAGATAAATATCGTTGGTTTTCGGATCTACTAACAAAGATTCTGCATCGTGACTCCCATCGGGATACATCGTATTAATTACAGATAAACCTTCGGGCGTTAACTGTATATTCTGCCCGTAATGTTCTTGTTTATAAACAGGTTCTTTAAATCTGTAGATTTTATAATTCAGTTTACGTTCGTTGTTATCTCCGGTATCAGCAACATAAAGATAAGACTCTTTCGTCTTGGCATCGATGCTAATTTCCATATCTTCCCAGTCATTATTTACAGTACCGATGATTGTATATCGAGCCATAATTTCGCCTGTTTTGGCATTGATCAGAAAAAGAACATTTGCGTGACCAGAATCGTTATGACTCCAGATCATATCCTTGTTTTTAACGGAATAAGCAAGACCTGATGCTTCCGAAATTGCGACTTTTCCTTTTTCTATAGGAATCGGTTCAAAATCTTCGGTAAAAGGCATACTAAAGATTTGATAATTAGTTGTAAAAGGCAGATGTTCCTCCCAATTATACGAGGTGTCTGCCATCGGACGATCATTATCAGAATTTTCGCAAGCAAAGAAAAAAGTAGCTGTAAGTAAAAATAAAATCCAGTGTGTATGTTTCATTTATTATTTTTTAAGAGAAGCCTTCTCCAAAGAAAAGGCTTCTTTTATCTTAATTCTTATTTATTAATTCGCTCCGTAAGCTCCGAAATATTCTTGAGGTGCCGGTGGTGTAAAGGTCATTCCGCCGTCTAAAGTAGTGTACGCCGAATTTACGAAATCAAAGTCGGTTTTTCCTCCAGTTAATGCTGGCGAACCTGGCTTTAATCGGAAGTTTGCTCCACTTGGTATCGGATCGATGTTTAATCTTAATGGATCTGTTGAAATACTTGAGTTTCCACTAAAAGTAAATCCAGACGGATCATAGTTTACAAACATAGGATTATTGGCTTTAGGAGCTCCAACTACATCCGTACTTGGTTTTGGCGTTCTTGGATCGTTACCAATCATACCTACAGAAGAGGTAGCTGTTGAAGGGTAAAATTCGTCAACAATTGTTTGAACTGCTCCGTAGTAATAATTATGACCGTAGTTTAATTTTGATACATCCGGCTCATCTTCTCCAGCTACCAAACGCAATCCGAATCTGCAGTTAACAATCAGGTTGTTATATACATCTCCAAATCCGTTGGATTCGTAGTTCAAAGAAGCACCTCTACCTGGTTCAGCTCTTCTGTAGCCTGAATTAAGGAAGGTATTGTTATAAAAATTCGTATGTGCATTTCCTCTTACTCCCGGTCCTGTATCAGCGGTTTTTAATCCGTTTGTCGCAAGGTTGTAAAAAAGGTTGAAAGCAAAATCTCCATTAACTCCCGCTTTAATGTTGAAGGTATCTCCACCAGTACCACCAATTACCTGAAACGTATTGTGTGTTACCAAGGTTTTTCCACCGTTTACGCGAACGCCATCATCTGGAGTAAAAGATAAAGACGAGTGCTGAACTACAAAAATTCCGTCTTGACGTGCACCATCTTCTCTTACAAAATAGATACCGTAACTTGCATCTCCGGCACTTAACTCTCCGCCGCCACCTGACGCTGGCTGTGCCATAGCGTTTTCTTGTCTTGCTGCACCTCCTGGATGCAAGATGTCTGTATAGCGAATCACTAAATCTCCTGTAGTAATAGTGCCAATAACACCACCCCAAAGTTGTCCGATTCCCTGATTTTTTGAAGAATTGATCAATGCGTCAGAAGCAGTTAAAGTTACGCGCGCACCTTCTTCTCCCAAGATATATAAAGATCCGAATACTTCCAAAAACCACGCTTCTCCAGCAGATCCTTCTTGGAATTCAAGCGTTACTCCTTTAGGAATAGTCACGGATGCGCCTTCTGGAACAAAAATGTCTCCTGTAACTTTATAAAGCGTATTTTCTTTAAACTCCATTTTAGCCATATCTCCTGCTATTCCTTCGGCTGGCTCTTCCCCGCCGTTTCCGTTTCCATTGCCATTACCGTTTCCATTGTTGGCAGGAACCGGATCATCACTCGAACAAGATACCGCAACAAAGGAAAACATTAATGCGAACATCCAGATAAATTTGAAATAATTTCTCATTTTCATTGGTTTTAAATTAATTATTGTTTTTACTATTTATTGATTATTTACTTTAAAAATTATATCTCGCTCCCAATCTGAAAGAAGTTCCATAAAGGTCTTTTCTTACAAACGCTACATTGTGAGGATCGGTTTGATAAGGGTATGGATCTTCTGGAAAAGCAAGCGGTTTTTTCACATACAACTGATACGGTGTGTTCAGAATATTATTCACTTTTGCAAAAATCACAAAATGCTCTCCCAATCCTTTTTCTATAGAAAAATCTAATTGTGTCATTGGTTTCATATAATGATCTGCTCCTTCAAAAGGCGATACAAAAGCAATGCGTTCTCCAGTATAATTCACAACAATCTGTGCGTCTAATTTGTTGTTCATATCTTTATACAACAAACTTAAGTTCCCTACGTGGTCTGATTGTCCTTGTAAAGGACGGCTTTGGCTGACAAGAGAACGGGTCTGATCTTCATTGATGATAACCTTGTCCGTAGTAATTTCTGAATGGGTATAATTATAGTTCATACGGATTCCAAACTTGTTGAAATACTTGGTGTAATCTACTTCGATTCCAAAGTTGGTGGCATCATCATAATTTTGAGGCAATATCCTGTTGGTTACCGGACGTTCTTCCGTTCCTTGAACTTGTGGGAAACCGTATTCAATCGGATCGGTTATTTTTTTATAAAATACACCTACCAAAAATTGGTCTATCGAACTTGGAAAATATTCGTAACGAAGATCCACACTGTGTCCGTAGGAAGGTTTCAAATCTGCATTTCCACGTTCGCTGTAAAAAGAATCTCCTCCTCCGCTGTTTCTGATAGTAGGTACAATTTCATAAAAACCGGGGCGGCTAATCGCCTTAAAATAAGATCCTTTTAAATACGCTTTATCTGTAAGTGCATATTTAAAACCGGCAGAAGGAAATAAATCGGTATAACTTTGCTCTTTGGAAGTCTCTACATCACTTGACGAAGCTGCCAATTCACTAATTTCATAGCCTTGTACTGTATTTTCTACCCGCACACCAGCGTGAAATTCCAATTTATCTATATGCCATTTGGTATTGAAATAGGCTGCATATATTTTTTCCTCTGCATCATAAATCAAGTTACTGCCGTCGCCACTGCCTAAAGGATTTGCCATTCCTCTGAAATCTACATCTCCAAAATCATCCCAATCTTCGCCTCTAAATTGTCCAAAAATTTGTGCATAATTATAGTAATTGTAATAATTATCTCTCACTTTGTTTCGGGCAACTCCACCAAACTGAAATTGAGTCTTCTCATTAATAATTTTTGGATGGAATTTAAAATTCATATATACAGAAAAGTCTGTGTCTGTATTGCGTTCCCAAGCTCTGGAGTTTCTTGTTCCCTGAAAATACACGATTTCATTGGTTATTTCGTCTGCTTCTACATTGTATTGTCCAGCTCTGGAAAACACGCCGTCATCGGGCAAATCATTTTTGGCAACAGAATAAACCGCATTCCAGTCCATATCGAAATAATTCAAAACTTTGTGGTCACCACCTAAATCAACCGTTGTGATGTCTTGATAAATATTGCTGAAACGGGTAATCGGATATACAGCGTAATTATTATCTATCACAAATGTTTCTCTTCTTGTCTGATTTCTCACTCGAAACTCGTTGAGCATATACTTACCAAAATAAAGGTCTAAGCTTTGATTTTCTGATAAGTTATAATCTAATTTTCCGTGAAATGCCATCCGTTGAAATTGTGAACTTGTTTCTCTTTCAATTAATTCGCTCATAATTAATGGATTTCCTTCATAATGGTTTACCGCAGGATCGTAAAAATAATTAGTCACCGGGCGATAAGAGTTCTGAAAACTTCCGCCTACCATTACTCCAAGTTTTTGATTGAAATAACGGTTTCCATAACTTACATTGGCAAGGATATCGGGCATTGGTGTTTTGCGCTCATCGATCATATTTTCTACCGGAAAATCATCGGGCACTGCTCGGTAATCTGTCCCGTAAAGCTCTCTTGGCGATTTTCTGTTCAATCTGGAACGATCATACGTATCAAATCCTCTTTCAAAATTAAGGTCATTAACTCCAAGTTGCACATCTGCTTCTAAAAACTCGCGTACAGGTGCGTCTTTCATCGCCATATTAATCGTTCCGCCAATAGCGTCCGCTTCCATATCAGCAGTCAGGGATTTATAAACATCCAACCGTTCTAAAAAGACTGCCGGAAAAATATCCAGAGGAACATATCTGTTTTGATTATCGGGAGAAGGGATCTTAATGCCGTTTACAAGTGTATTATTGTATCTTTTGTCCATTCCGCGGATTACTGCATATTGCGGATCACCACTTGAACTGCGCTCAATAGAAAGTCCGGAAACACGCTGAATCACATTAGCAACAGTAATATCGGGAGATAATTGAATTTGTTTTGCAGAAATCACATTCAAAACATTGGACGATTCGCGTTCCAAGCGTCTTGCTCCGGCATCTGTTCCTTTCGTACTGGAAACAATCAGAACGGTATCGAGCATTTCGCTATCGTATGCTAAAATAAAATTTTTGACAATTACTTGAGAAAAGTCGTTCTCTGAAAAAGTAATAGTTTCATAGATAGGTTGAAAACCGATGTACTCAATATTTATAGTATAACTACCAGCTTCTTTTATTTTAAAGGAATAAGAGCCATCTAATCCGGAGATGGTTTGATAGACTGTTCCTGAAGTGGTGTTTTCTAAAACAATTTCGGCACCAATTGCCAAGTCGTTGTCTGCATCGGAAATGACTCCTTCAAGGACAATTTCTTCTGAGTTAAAATGTCCAGTAGCAAAAACATTAAAGGATAAAAAACTAATTATTATTACAAATAAAAATCTCAATGCACTCATCATTTTTGTATTCAAATTATGTTGAGGCAAAGATATTAGCTGCTATTTTTGATTGTATTTGATTGAAGTTAACTTATTTTAAAGAAAGGGTTAACGAAAGTCGTTTAGGGTTTAACAAATTGTTAGCTGTAAATAAAACACCTGATTGAAACTAAGGGTTAATTATTTTATTTCTGAGTTAATTCCAACATTTTTCTCACGGTATTGAGATTGCGACCCGTGGCAGTAACTTTTAATTTTTTCTCGAAGAAGTTGTTGTTCATTTTGGATTTTCCCATTCCTTCGGGAACATAAAAATAGAGTAATTTGTCAATGATTTTAAAAACTTCTGTTCCAAAATCAATTTCCGACAGTTTATTGATTAGTGTTGCATCGGGCACTGCCTCCAGAAAGGTAAAAAACACTTTGTTGGGTTCTGCATCTTTTGGAAAGGGATTGTTTTTTAGAGCCTGCACCACCTCATCTACCGTTAAAACAAACACAGGAATTGAAAATTCAAAATGCTTTAGAATGATTGCACGAATATTTTTTTCTGCTTCGGTTTTTTTTAGATTACTTTGAACTACAATATTACCACTCTGAATATAAGTAGCTGCTTTTTCAAAACCACCTGAGCTCAGATACTGTTTTAAATCTGCCATTTTAATCAGGTTTTTGCCCGATACATTGACGCCACGCAAAAATACAATATAAGTTTCCATCCTTTTTTCTATGGTTTTAATTCAAATCTTCTCGGCGTTATAATCGCTTTCGTTGCCTAAACGATCAATTGCTTTCACAGCAACTGCATTGAGTTTTTTACCATTTTTGTTTTTAGGAATACTTTTAAACATAATGTCTTTAGTCATTATTTCAGTTTCCCATTTCTGGTCGTACCGCATATATAAAACCCATTGAAAAACGTTCTCATCGTTTTTACCCGACCAATAAGCACGTACTTCCGAACTTTCGTCAATGAGTTCCAGTGAAGGCATTTCCAGATTTTTTGCCGGAATCCAGGGACTTTCAGGAGTCAAAGCTTGCTCTTTGTAAGGACCATTGCGTAATGAAGTCACCATTTGCGGACTCTTTGTTAAACCTGCAATGCTGTAATGTATCGCTCCTGCAACCTCTTTATCCAACACTTCATTGGTAACTTTCAACTGGTTGACAATTTCTTTTGGACGATCAGAAACTCTTACTTCTATCGTATTTAATCCCGGCCACAAATGACGGTTCATCGTGTTTTCTTCGTTCCACCATTCCAATAAATCTCTAAAATTCTGACGTGGAGCATTTATAGGCCAGTACAATTGTGGAGCAAAATAATCAACCCAGCCTTTGTTGAGCCATAGTTTTGCATCGGCATACAATTCATCGTATTGCGAAGTTCCCGCAACACCTTCGGGATAGCCTGGTTTCCAGATTCCGAACGGACTGATTCCGAATTTCACATACGGTTTTTCTGCTTTTATTTCTTTATAAATCCGTTCGATAAATTTATTGACGTGCTCGCGACGCCAATCGGCACGAGATAATTTTCCGCCTGAATTAAGGTATTGACTCCAACTATTATTATCTGGAAAATCATTTCCTCCATTATACGAAGCGTACGGATAAAAATAATCGTCAAAATGAATGGCATCTATATCATATCTTGAAACGATGTCGTGCACCACATTAGAAACGTGATCCTGCGTTTTTTTACTTGCCGGATCAAACCAATACATTCCGTTTTTAAGTCGGACAATATGATCAGAAGCTTTGTGAACCATAGCTTCTTTGTGTACAGTGCCACCGCTCAGATGATGTACTCTATAAGGATTTAACCATACGTGAAGTTCCATTCCCCGATTATGTGCCTCTTCAATCCAAAATTGCAAAGGATCATAATAAGGCGATGGTGGTTTACCGGTTTCTCCGTTAAGAAAATACGACCAAGGTTCGTAACAGCTTTCATACAACGCATCTGCCGATGGACGAACTTGAAAAACCACGGCATTGAAATTAGTGCTTTTCAATAAATCCAACAGGTAAATTGCCTCTGCTTTCTGCTCTTCAGTGGACAAATTTCTTTTAGAAGGCCAATTGATATTAGCCACTGTTGCCACCCAAGCTCCCCGAAATTCCCGTTTTACTTCGGGCAATTCTACTTTAAAACGACTTTTCTTTTCCGGAAGTTCTGGGACAGATTCATTAGTTTCCGATTTTTTATTAAGCGTTACCGCTGCTGGAGATTGCGACTGTGCATAAAGCACAGAAGACAAACAAAGAATGATTCCAAAAACAAAGCTACCGAACAGTTTTTTCATAATAAAGTATAACCAAGCAAAAGTACTAAGATATTGTTATACCTCCCAGTTATTTAACGTCGGATCGTTTTTATTCAGGAAAACCTGCACTTGCTTTTATTTCTTCTATTTGTAAAAGATGTCTGTTGGAATGACCTGTTATGAAAAGCAACGATTGGTAAGCATCGGTAAATCCAGCTGGAGATTCATTTACACGGTTTCTTAACGCTTCTATTGGAGTAGCTTCAATAAAAGAATATAGTTCTTCTCTTTGTGTATTCAAATCGTTCAAAGCAGCTTCCGCATCATCATATTTTCCTTTTGTTACAAGCACTTCCGGAGCTTTGTATTTTTCTGTACGGTCGGCTGCCATCGCAAGAATTTCATCGTCAGAAAATTCAATTTTTTCGCGCTCATCAGGATTAATCGGCGTTTCCATATTTTCCTGAATCATTCCAAAAATCATTTTTTCCGTAATAATGATGTGTTCCAAACACTGACTTATACTCCAAGATTCCGCAGACGGTTTAAAGTGGAGCTGTTCTTTGTTTAATCCCGAAACACTTTTTTGCAATTTATCAATTGTTTCCTGATAATGGTTTCTCAAAATTGATTTATCATCCACGAGCGTTTCCTGTGCTTCCAAAATCTCTTTAAGATTTTTCAGTCCTTGATCGAAATCTTTATCCATATTATAAAACAAGCTCATCAAATTCCAAGGATAAGGTGTTTTTCCCATAATTCCCCATTTTACAAGGGTTTCATCTGGTGATTTTTCTTCAACAGAGAAATAAGACTTATTGGCATCATCATTAAAATCCAAAAAGAACATCTCGGATTCCATTCTTTCGCCTTCAACAATGTTGGTAATAACCTGTGCTCCTTTTCCAAGTTTTTTACTATCCCAACTGTATTTAAAGCCTACTGTTCCGTCCGTTCCTTCGGAAGTAGTTTCCATATCAGGATCAGAAAGCTGCCATACTCCAAAGTTATCCTGATTTTTTACATTTTTGATATAATCAAATACTACCTGCTTGGGTTTGTTGACAACTATTTCGCCTTCGTTGTGGAAGTCTTTCGGTACAAATAATGCGATAATCAAAGGAATAGCAATGATTATCAACAAAGCAATAACGATTTTTTTTAGAATTTTCATTTGATTCAGGTTTAAATTTTTAGTTAAAACAAATTTATTTCAATCTTTCCAATTTTCCTTTTCGTTTTACGATATTTTTATAATCCCATTGGATTTCTTTGGATTTTCTGAGCCAACGTTTCAAATCTTGAGTATGGATTTCTTCTGCTGAATTATAAAAAACCGAAGCATCCTTAAATTTTGCTCCTCTGACGTTTAATTGCGCTTCTTCAAAATCGGCTCCACTCCAAAACATCAACCGGATTCCTGCTTTTTGCTTGCTGTAACCAACAATCGGATTTCCGTCCAAAAACCAGACAGGATGCTTGTGCCAGATTTTGGCTTGTACTAAACCTATTGAAGTATCGGCTTCAGGAAGATTTTTGTTGATTTCTTCACAAAGAACATCACAAATTTCCTTATCATTTCCAGATTGATTGTTGTTATAGGTTTGAATTTCCAGATTCATAATTTTCAACTTTCAAGTATCGCCTTTAATTTGTTCAATGCTTTTGGATAGGTTTCACTGAAATAACCGACAAAATCATCGATCATATCAACCTCCACAGTAACCGTAGTAATTCCGTTGTTTTCTTCAAAAGTATAATTTTCCAGTCCGCCTGCCCATTTCTCGACTTCTTCGCCAGTAGTAATTTCGGTACCACCTTTTAAGATTCCGTAAGAACGAATGGAAACAAATTTATTGGGAATATGCTCTGCAATTTCAGCAACCATTCCACCTTTTTCTCCGTTTTCACCTGTACCGATAAAAAGGATTTTTGTGCCTTTTTCCCAACTCCCTTCATAAGTGGAAGTCGGATTAAATTCGGCTGCCCACGCTTCGTAGGTTGCCTTGTCGTCCAATCCGAGCATCGTATTGTAAACCTTTACAACCGGAGCGTTGATTACTATTTTGAATTGTAATTTTTTCATAGCTGTTTATTTTAGTTTATTTCCACATATTTTTTAAAATTATTTAGAATAGCCTGCCAACCTGCTTTTTGCATATCAACCGGGTTTTGATTTTCAGCCTCAAAAATGGTGGTAACTTTTGTTTTATCATCTAAACTTTCAAAAATCGTGATAACTTTTCTGCCGTCTCCTATGGTATAAGTAATCTTCTCGAAAGGAATGACTTCATCATAAACCGCTTTGAAATCAAATCCGAAACTCCCGTCTTTGGCTTCCATTCTTGCAGAATAGATACCCCCAACTCTCATATCGTTTTCTGCTTTGGGACAATGCCAGTCATCAGAAGCAAAATTCCATTTTATGATGTTTTCTGGTTGAGTATATAAATTCCATACTTGATCCGCATTTGCATTGATTGTTGTTTCAATCGTTATTGTTTGATGTGTCATAATCTTTTTATTTTCTCATATAATCAAATGCTCCTTTTCTCAAATGTATCCTATATTCCAGGTATGCCTTCATACAATCAAGGAAATTTCCCCAACCGAACGAATTGCTTATAAGCCATTCGATATTTTCTTCGTTTAATTCTTTTTCGCCTTCAGTGACTTTTACTACCGTACTTTTGTCGGGTTGTTCTTCCAATGTAATGTTTACTACGGTTTCTTCGTCCCAAATAAACGAAACGGATTTATCGGGCTGAACTTCTATTATTTTTACAGGAAATTTACCTGGAAAATCGCCAAATTCCCAAGTAAGCTCTTTTCCTGTTTCTATACGTCCCGAGCTTTCCGAAATAAAATATTTCGTCATTTTTTCAGGATTTACAATAGCTTCGAAAACTTCTGCAATTGGTTTTTGAATTTGTAAGGTTGCTTTTGCTGTGAGTTTCATTTTGTTTAGATTTTCATAATAAAACACAAGCAGCATATTCTCTAAAAAGAAGACTTTTTACAGAAACGCCG
>Ga0209075_1003155_pt1 | contig 13939 bp, 13 predicted proteins | sample Stecom2011_FD_187523 | JGI IMG/M metagenome (GOLD analysis project Ga0209075, IMG submission 187523) | Agricultural soil microbial communities from Utah to study Nitrogen management - Steer compost 2011 (SPAdes) (version 2) | ecosystem: Environmental > Terrestrial > Soil > Agricultural land... | reverse complement strand
TCTTAAACCTTGTTATTGTTCTAACAATAACAAGGTTTATTTATAAAATATCTTTTGTTTTCTTTAAAAACTAACCTCTCAACTTTTGTTTATAAAGATTTACCACATTTTCCAAACCTAAATAAAGAGCTTCGGAAATCAGTGCGTGACCGATGGAAACTTCTAATAAACCAGGAATATTTTCTTTAAAAAAACGGATGTTATCCAAACTCAAATCGTGCCCGGCGTTGATTCCCAAACCGAGATCATTTGCCCGTTCGGCACATTTTGTATAAGGTTCAATTGCTTTGTAATTACCCAAACTATATTGATGTGCAAATGCTTCTGTATAGAGTTCAATACGGTCGGTTCCTGTTGCTTTTGCCCCTTCAATCATTTCCAAAACCGGATCTACAAAAATGGACGTACGGATGTTGTGCTTTTTAAACTCGGCAATCACATCCTTTAAATACGACTGGTGTTTAACGGTATTCCAACCCGCATTTGACGTAATGGCATCCACTGCATCAGGAACTAAAGTAACTTGCGTAGGACGGCATTCCAAAACCAAATTGATAAAGTTGTCCATTGGATTTCCCTCTATGTTGTATTCCGTCTGTACAAGGGATTTTAAATCACGTGCATCTTGATAACGTATGTGTCTTTCATCGGGTCGCGGATGAATCGTAACGCCATCTGCACCAAAACGCTGCACATCAACCGCTACTTTTAAAACATCAGGAACATTTCCACCGCGCGCATTCCTCAAGGTCGCTATTTTATTGATGTTAACAGATAATTTAGTCATTGTTGTAGAATTTTATCAACAAAAATACGAACAAAATTGGCGATGTTCCAGATAAATTTGATTATTTTGCAAGGAATTAGAATTCTTATGATACAAATACAGAGCTTGATTTCACAAAAACTCGCCGCAGTTTCATTTGACACCCGTCTCGAAGAAGCCGCTGAACTGCTTTCGCAAACCACTTACAGTCACATACCTGTAGTTGAAAAAGGCATCTATATGGGATCGCTGGCGGCTGTTGACGTAGAAACCATTTCGCTGCAAACAGTGGGAGAATATCGCTATGCACTTTCGCCTCAATTTGTAAGAAAAGATGCACAGTGGTTTGAAGTTTTGGAAAGATTTGCTCAATTTGACTGTACCTTATTGGCAGTATTGGATACTGACAATCAATATGTAGGAAATTATCACTTTGAAGATCTTTTTCAACTTTTGAAAGAAACACCTTTTTTGCGAGAATACGGTTCTACATTGATTGTTGAAAAACATTTTATGGACTACAGCATCAGTGAAATCGCACAAATTGTAGAAAGCAATAATTCAAAACTTTTGGGTATCTTCGTTTCAAAAACAGAAAATGATGTAGCTCAAATCACTATAAAAGCATCTTCGGCCAACATTAATGAAATAATTCAAACATTTCGACGTTTTGGTTATGAAATCGTATCGGAACACAATCAAGATGTTTTTCTCAACGAGTTAAAAGACCGTTCCGTCTATTTGGATAAATATTTAAATATTTAGGAAAATGAAATTTGCTATTTACGCACAAAACTACAAACCTCATTACAGAGAAATCGTTGAAAAATTGGTTCGTGCCATACAATCCAACAATGCAACTGTGGTTTTTGAACATGAATTTTACGAATTATTACAACAAAATCGCGTTTTGGACTACACTTACGAAACGTTTTCATCGCATAACGACATCGACGACGACACTTCGTTTTTTGTAAGTATTGGAGGTGATGGTACTATGCTTCGAGCGGCAAACTTTGTTAAAAGCAAAAACATACCCGTTGTCGGAGTCAATACCGGTCGTTTGGGTTTTTTGGCAAATGTTCAACAAGATGCCATCGGTTTTTTAATTCCTTTGTTGTTCTCAAATCAATATACTTTATCTCGGAGAACCTTATTGAGTTTGGATCCAACAACCGAGAAAGCAGCTGATTTTTCGGTAAATTTCGCATTAAACGAAATAACCATTGCCAGAAAAAACAGCACCTCGATGATTACAATGGAAACGTATATCAACGATGAATATTTGGCTACCTATTGGGCAGACGGTATTATTATTTCCACCCCAACAGGAAGCACAGGGTATAATCTAAGTTGTGGCGGCCCAATTATTACGCCCGACAGTAATTGTTTGGTCATCACGCCTATCGCACCGCACAACCTGACTACAAGACCTTTGATCATCAACGACCGAAGTAAAATTGGAATGAAAGTAACAAGCAGAGAGCCTGAATTCTTGCTTTCGATGGACTCGGAGACATCGACTATTAGCAATGAATCTTATATCGAAATCAGCCTTTCAAGTCATACGGTCAACATGGTGGAATTTCCATCAGTTACATTTTTAAAAACCTTACGAAGCAAACTGCTTTGGGGGGAAGATAAAAGAAATTAAATTTTCAAACTGTATGTCGAAATCACAATCAAACAAATTAGAAATAAACACATCATGAATCATCTGTACTGCGTTTTGATACAGAGAAAATAAAAAAATAAAGAAGGTATTTAAGCCCTACTTTTTACAACAACCAACCGTAAAATTCAGTGTAAACGAAAATATCGTTACACAGATTTTCGGAAAATCGAATTTATTTATGAATTTATTGGTTTACATTAGTATATTTGCAAATTGACCTTTACTATGAGAAGAAGACTATTGATCATATCGGCATTATTGGGCAGCTGCGTTGCCCAGGCTCAAATTCACGAGCTTGGTGTGACTGTGGGTGGCTCAAACTATATCGGAGATATTGGTTCCACAAAGTACATCAATCCTACAGATATGGGCTTTGGTTTTCAATATCGATGGAACAGAAGTCCAAGGCATTCATGGCGACTCAACTATACACACTTACCGATTTCTGGTACGGACTCAAACTCAGACATGCCTTTTAGAAGAGCACGTGGTTTGGAAACCAAAAATAATTTGAACGAATTAATGTTTGGATTGGAATTCAATTTTTTTGAATTTGATCTACATAATGACTGGTTTGCTTTAACGCCATACGTTCACACTGGGATTGCGGGTTTTTCTTATACAGAAAGCTACTATAATCACCATTGGCAACAAATAGAAAAGGAAGAGTCAGAATACGGGCTTGCCATTCCTATTACTTTAGGATTTAAAGCACTTATCAACAAAAAAATTGTAATCAGTGCAGAAGTTGGCGCTCGCTATGCCTTGACCGATAATTTGGACGGCAGTAATCCTGCTAATCCATCTACAAACGTACAAGCTTTTGGAAATATAAATTCTAACGATTGGTATGTTTTCACTGGAATAAATATTTCCTATACTTTTGGACAAAACCCATGTTATTGTGCACCAAGATAAAATGAAAGAGAAAACATTACAAACAGATAAATTACCTCAACACCTTGCCATCATCATGGACGGCAACGGACGTTGGGCAAAACAAAGAGGTTTTTTAAGAACAATCGGGCATGAAAACGGAGCCACTACTGTGAAAAGAATCGTGGAGCAATGCGCACGACTTGGAATTCCCTATCTGACTTTGTATGCATTTTCAACCGAAAATTGGAAAAGACCAAAATTTGAAGTCGATATGCTAATGAAGCTTTTAGTAAAAGCACTCCGAAAAGAGTTAAAAACCTTGCAAGACAACAATATTAAACTAAATGCAATTGGAAATTTGGAGGTTTTACCTAAATCTGTTCATAAAGAATTAACAGAAGTTTTAGACAAAACAAAAAATAACACCCGGCTCACTCTTTCATTAGCTTTAAGCTACGGTTCACGAAATGAATTAATTGAAGCAACAAAATGCCTGTGTGACAAAGTTAAAAATAATATAATTTCAATTGATGCTATTGACGAATCAGTTATTAATGAGCATCTTTACACCCATGATCTACCCGATGTGGACTTGTTGATTAGAACCAGTGGAGAACAGCGTATTAGCAATTTTTTATTATGGCAAATTGCCTATTCAGAGTTGTATTTTACTGATGTTCTCTGGCCGGATTTTTCTGAACAACATCTTTTGGAAGCCTTGGAAGTTTACCAAAACAGAGAACGCCGCTACGGAAAAACCAGTGAACAAATCAATAAGTAATTTTGTAAGATAATGCATCGCAAAAAAATTAAATACCTTTTCCCATTATTGTTTAGCTTTGCTGTTGCAAGTGCTCAAACTGAACCTACAGCAACACAAGAGCAAAACACCTCCAATAATTCGGAGCATACAGACACAACTTTTACTCAAAAGCAATACCGTTTAGGAACGGTTAAAGTAACAGGCGATTATCATTTCAATGAAATGACCATATTTACTTATGCCGGTTTGGAAAGGGGACAAATCATCAACATACCTGGAGAGGAAATTTCTGACGCGATAAAGAAACTTTGGAAAACAGGTTTTTTTAACGATATCGCTGTTTACGAATCTTCAACAGAAGGCGATGTTATCAATCTTGAAATCTATCTAAATGAAATGCCACGTTTAAAAAACGTTGAAGTTATCGGCTTGAAAAAAGCTAAAAGAGAAGAGATTTTACAAGACTTACAATTGGCAGTTCCCGACAATTCAATAAGTGGAAAAAAGAAAAGCTCCATTAAAATTGTTGAAAATAAAATCATCAACGAAAACCTAATTAGTACTACCAAAAATTACCTGACCAACAAATATCAAAAAGAAGGTTACTTTAATACCAAGGTCTCTGTGGAAACAAAATTACACTCTGACCAAAAAACGGCCGACCTCATTATTGATATTGACAAAGGAAAAAAAGTTCGTATTTCGGACATTGATTTTAGCGGCAACACACAACTTACGAATGCGAAGCTCCGAAAGGCAATGAAAAAAACAAAGACGCGAAGCCCGTTGAATCCCGTTCGTATTTTTAAGCCTTCGAAATTCATAGAAAACGAATACAAAAACGATTTGGCAAACATTATTGATGCCTATAAAGAAAAAGGATATCGAGATGCAAGAATAATCTCCGAGTCAGTGGTCTATGATTCAAAGTCAAACAATGTGGCAATCGACATCGCTTTAGAAGAAGGTAGAAAGTATTACATCGGCGACATTCGTTTTATCGGCAATAGTGAATTTACAGACAGCGCATTACGTCGCACCTTGAGCATTTCTAAAGGTGAGGTTTACAACGGAGTCATGCTGGAAAAAAGAGTAAAAGACATCACAAATCCCGATGCAATCAACATAGAAAATCAATACCAAAACTCAGGATTCCTCTGGTCTCAAGTAAATTTAGTTGAAAGAGCAACTCGTCAAGACACTATCGATTTTGACATCCGAATCTTGGAAGGTCCTGTCGCACGTATCAACAATGTAACCGTTTCTGGCAACGACAATACACATGATTATATCATTTTACGAGAACTGACCACAGTACCTGGCAAAAAATGGGCAAAAGCGGATCTGATGGAGTCGCTGCGTCGCTTGGGTAGTATGGGAATTTTTGACGGTTCTTCATTGAGTCCTGAAATAAAAAATCAAGATTATCTAGAAGGAACCGTTGACGTGGAATATCATGTAGTCGAACAAGGACAGTCTCAAGTTGAAGTACAAGGAGGATATGGAGGTCGCACGTTTATCGGAACCTTAGCCTTATCATTCAATAACTTTTCTGCTCGAAATATTCTCAATAAAGATGCTTACAAACCCTTTCCAATGGGTGATGCTCAAAAAATGTCGTTGCGCTTACAAGCAGCTTCTTATTTTCAGAATTATAGTTTGAGTTTCTCAGAGCCTTGGTTTGGTGGTCGTCGTCCCACCTCCTTGTTTGGTTCGGTTTCACATACAAGACAAAGTTATTACGATTGGACTTCGGGAGATGTTGACCGCAATCAAGAGTTGAATATTTCATCAGCAACCCTTGGAGTCGCAAAACGTTTAATGGTGCCCGACGACTACTTTGTTCTTTCGCATTCTTTGAGTTTTCAATATTACGAATTGCGCAATTACTACACCAATCTTTTTGCATTTAACAATGGTTCCTCAAAAAACTTAGCCTATACTATTGAATTATCTCGCGATAATAGAGGTGGAATAATGCCAGCTATCTATCCGCAAACAGGTGCACATTTTAGCGTTTCGGGTAAGTTTACTTTCCCTTATTCACTCGTAAACAACGTAGACTACAAAGCTTTGGAAGAGATGGAAGCCTACAAATTGAAAACGACAAAATTGACTACCAACCCACAAACTGGTGCCGATATTCCAATTGGAAGTTATATTGATGAAAACGGACTACCTGTAAGTGATTATCGCAAGGCAACCGTAGATGAAGATAAATTAAATCAAAAGAAGTTTAATTGGTTAGAATACTACAAAATCAATTTCAAGGCGGATTGGTACACCACCATCTTTGATAAATTGGTTTTACGAACGCAAGGTCAGTTCGGCTTTTTAGGAGCGTATAATCAAGATAGAGGCATCATTCCTTTTGAACGTTTCTATTTAGGCGGAAGTGGAATGATGAATTATACTTTAGATGGAAGGGAAAACATCGCACTTAGAGGCTATAATGACAATGCCTTGACACCGACCGAATACGACCCCGAAATTGGTCGTGAACGAGATATTGGTGGAACCGTGTACAATAAATTCTCATTGGAATTACGTTATCCTATTTCACTAAAAGGTCAAATGAGTGCGTATGTCTTAACCTTTGTGGACGCAGGTGCTGCTTATGAAGGCTTTAGAAATTACAACCCTTTCAAGTTGCAACGCTCTGCCGGAGCTGGAGTACGTGTACATATGCCTATGTTTGGTTTACTTGGAATTGACTTCGGTTACGGATTTGATAAAATACCAGGAAGAACAGAAAAAGGTGGATGGCAAACACACTTTATTCTAGGCCAACAGTTTTAATGGCATAATTTTTGAAGATTGTTTATTATGAAAAAATTAGTTTCTATTTTACTTATTTGTCTGTGCAACATCTCGTACGCGCAGCGGGGTCGCATTGCAATCATCGACTCCAAATTTATAATGAGTAAAATGCCCGAATATCAAGAAGCTAATAAAGAAATGCAAAAGCGTGATGCGGCTTGGCAATTGGTCATTGAAAGAAAAAGAAAAGAAATTAAAGACCTCAAAGACCAACTCAATGTGGAACGCCCACTTTTGACCCAACAATTAATTGAAGAAAAGGAAGAAGACATCCAAATCATTGAGAAAGAATTATTGGAGTTTCAAAATGAAAAGTACAACAGCCAAGACGGTGATTATTTTAGACAAAAACTATCATTAGCAAAACCCTTGCAAGATCAAATTAATACGATTGTAAAGGAAATAGCCGAAAGGAAACGCTACACCATGGTGGTTGATAAAGCCACGAGCAGTGAAACTGCAGTAATGTATATCAACAGAGCAGATGAAATTTCCGACCAAGTACTGCGTAGATTAGAACAAGCACGCAACAAGAGCAAAATGTCTAAGAGAGAAATTGCAGAATTGGACGCCTTTGAAGAACGATTAGACGTAAGAGAACGTCAACGTTATCGCAGAGAAGAACTGGAACATCGCCAACGACTTTTAGAAGAACAAAAAGAACAAGAACAGGCCTTATCAGAAAGCGTCGCTCCAAATCCAATTGGAGAAACCCCAAGAGAAAAGATGATGAGGGAACGGGAGGAAAAATTGGAAGCCGCCAAAAAAGAACGTGAAAGGTTAAGAGAGGAACGCCTTAAAGAAATCGAAGAACGAAAAAAAGAAGCGGAAAGAATACGTGACGAACGCATAAAAGCTGCCGAAGAAAGAAAAGCCAACCTTTTAGAAGAACGACAACGATTGGCTGAAGAACGAAAGCAAAAAGCTGAGGAAGCGAGACAGCAAAGGTTAAAAGAAATAGAAAACCGCACCAAGGGAGTAGGAAATAGAAAATAATCTATTATCTTCGCAGGAAATTTTATAAGTGAATTTAAACATTAAACATTAAAATGAGAAATTTAAGAAAGCTATTTTTAGCAGTAATAATGATTGTAGGAGTGAATATGGCACACGCCCAAGAAGTAGCTCACATCAATGTATCAGAATTGATTCCAGCAATGCCAGAATCTAAAGCTGCACAAGATGAATTGGTGAAAATGCAAGAAAAGCTAAGAACCGATTTGCAAAAAATGCAAAATGAATACATGGAAAAAGCAGAAAAATATCAAAAAGAAGCTCCCACAGCTGGAGATGCTCTAAACGAAACTCGTGCAAAAGAACTTCAAGATATGGAACAAAGGCTTTATATGTTTCAGCAAAACGCTCAACAAGAATTGGAGAAAAAAGAATTGGCTTTGACCGAACCAATCTTCACAAAAGCACAACAAGCAATTTACAAAGTAGCTCGTGAAAAAGGATACAAATTTGTGCTGGACTCCACCACTGGTAGAGGTGTGATCTTAGCAGATGGTCCAGATATCATGGCAGATGTAAAAAAAGAATTGAAAATCAACTAATAGTTGTCAGTGACTCATCTTGATTTTTTTGATTGAAGCGAAAAAGTCAAGACAAGTTCAATAAATAGTGAAGATTTTACAACATTAAACTACCTATCTCATTAGGTAGTTTTCTATTTTAGTCTTATGAACAACGACAGCAGACCTATAGGTTTATTCGACTCTGGAATTGGTGGCACCAGCATTTGGCATGCCGTTCACAAATTAATGCCTTATGAAAACACCATCTTCTTAGGCGACAGCGCTCATGCACCCTACGGTCAAAAAAGTAAAGAAGAACTATTGAAGCTTTCTTCTAAAAACGTGGAATGGCTATTGAAAAAACAAGCCAAAATAATCATCATTGCTTGCAATACAGCCACCACGAATGTTGTTTCAGAATTGCGTCAAATTTACAAAGTGCCAATTATTGGAATTGAACCGGCAATAAAACCAGCCGCATTACGCTCAAAAACAGGTAAAATAGGGGTTTTAGCAACCCAAAGAACCTTAGACAGCTCAAAATACATTGAAGCTCAAAAACAATTCCCACAGACTTGTTTTATCAATCAAGCTGGACATAAAATAGTTCCACTGATAGAAGCTGGCAAATTGCATTCTGAGGAACTGTTTCAACTTTTAATTGGGTACCTTACTCCTATGTTGGAACAAAGCATCGACTATTTAGTATTGGGATGTACACACTACCCCTACCTTCGACCTGTTTTGGAAAAAATTGTTCCAAAAAATGTGAAAATCATTGACTCAGGGGAAGCAATAGCTCTACAAACAAAACGAATTTTAGAAGAGAATAATCTTCTGAAAACAGACCAAAAAACAGGTGAATTTCTTTTCTACACCAATAAAGAAACTGCCGTTTTACAAAGCTTTATCGAAGGTTTTGGACGCGCCGAAAAAATCGATTTTTAATAATCCACTATCCCGAAAGCGCCCTAATTTAATACAAACTAAAATCCATTTAAAAAAGCAACAAAGTTCACAAGTTCACACGAAATGGATAGTGAACTCATCTTGACTTTTTTCCTGACTTCGGCAAATTAACACCTAAAACCAGTCAAAGTTGAATCGCTAAACACTCATAAACAACAACTGTCTTTTTGAGTAAAAAAAGTGAGGAAGTCAAGAAAAAACGACGCATCTGAGACACGTCGTTTAAAATTATAAAGTTTATTCTTCGTTTCGGTCGTATTTACAACAAAAATGCAAGCCATCATAGGCTTCTTCTGAAGATTTCACTTCCTTGGTGTCGTGTCCGGTAGCTGCAATTACTTTTTGAACTTGCAAGGCATCCGTTCGATTTTCATCTAAAACCATTATCAGTTTTTGGTTCTCCGCATTCCACTGAGCGGTTTTCACGCCTTTAACCCCAAAAGCAGCCTTTTCGATACGCTTTTTACACATATCACAATTACCATTTACCTCCACTTCTACTTTGGCATTCTTATTCTTTTTTTGCTGTGCATGTGTTGTAAAAACCACACCAACAATCGCCAAAATTATTAATCCATACGTTCTCATTTTTTTTATAGGTATTTAGAACCTAAGTTCGATTCTTCTCTTGGATTCATATCGCTGATTATTATGACCATAAGCAACGAAAAACGATTTTTTTATAAACTTTCCAATAAATGGCAACCTACTTCGTCCTTTTTACCAGAAATAGCCCGCTATCTCTTCCTAAAGAACGCTCCTATTTTACTCATTTATTGAAACAGGAATCTCAATTTTATAATCGAACTCAGGTTTAGAACTATCAAATATAACAAAGTAATATTTAAAAGCCAAAATTATTTATATATTTATTTTATTAACTCCCTTACTACATCGTATTTACAATGATTTTAACTATTCATTAATAGATACTCACTAATCTAATTTACTTTAAACCGCAGTCCGGCATAATACATTTGTCCAAAAACAGGTCCATAGACTATCGTGCTATCAAATTCATTACCAAAAGGGTCATCTGCACCCAAAATGACACGATCTTGCTGATAATTGCCCATATTTTCTCCGCCCAAATAAACTTCAAATCGGTCTGAAAAAACTTTTGTCACTTGTGCATTGAATGTTGAAAAGGCGTCGGTATAATTTGCCAATTGATTTGCTGCAGTATTGTCACCCGTATAAGGCAAACGCTGTTTTCCTAACCAATTCCAAGTAGTATCAAACCGCCAATACCTTCCGTTAACTTCGTGTGTTGTATACTCCAAGTTTGCAAACAGACGATGCTTTGCCTGCAACGGGCGCTCCATTTTTTGTTTTTGATAGGACGTTTGAATATCGTAATATTTATAAGCGGTTCTCAAAATCAAATGTGTAAGTATATTATAATTCAATTCCGCTTGAAACGAATTGGCATAAGACTTCCCATCGAGATTGTAAAAATCCACAGAACGAGCAGATTGATCCAAGTCAATAACTATTTGATTCTGAAAATCGGTTCGGTAAAAATCCACGGTCAAGTTCGCATTTCTGTTAAACATTTGAAAGTCTTGAGACAAACTTAAACCGTAATTCCAAGCAATTTCAGGATCCATTCCATAGGCTTTTCCTCCTTCGTCTTGAATGTTGAATTTTCTTGAACTTGCCAACAAATATTGATTCTCAGCGAATATATTTGCCAAGCGTTTTCCTCTTCCAGCAGACGCTCGAATGGTGGTTTTATCCCAAGGGTTGTATCGTACATGCACACGTGGAGTAACAAAAGCACCCAAGCGATTGGAATTATCAGCACGAATTCCCAAAATCATGGACAAATCCCCCATATTGTCATAGGTATATTCCAGAAATGCTCCATAACTCGTATCGGTGCGGTCGTAATTGGCCCCTCCATAATTATCAAGAAACTCCGAATAATCGTCATACATAAAACTCAAGCCGGTAGAAAACTTATGCATGGTATTACTAAAAATTGAATTGTATAAGAAATTAGAGTACACACTTCGTTGTATTATATCAAACTGATTTATTCCAAAATAAGAATTTTGTCGGTGATAACTGAACGCATTTTGCCATCCAAAACTTTTGAAGGGTTGGTCTGGAAAAACGTATCCGATTTTCGTATGTGCATCAAACTTATCTGTAAGAATCTCTGAACCCCATTTGTTAGTAGAAAGTTTGTGTATGTTTGGATCAAAATCGATAACACCCGCTTGTTTTTCATCTTTCATATAACGTGCGGTTAAAAATGCTACCCAACCCTTTTCTAAATTCATATATTGCCAACGGTTCATCACATTTACTTGGCTTCCTAATGGATTGTCTAAAAACCCATCATGATTCCTATCGTTTTTCTTTACGCGCGCGTTGCCATGCACAAAAAGCGAAGAACTCCATTTGTCCGAAACTTTTTCATTGAAATGCGCGTTGATTTCCAAGCGTGCGTCTGTCGAACCGTATAAATTCAAAAAGAACGGACGGTCGTCGGCAGGTTTAATCAATTCTGTATTGATCTGTCCAGAAATAGATTCAAAACCGTTCATCACGCTTCCTGCACCTTTGGTCACCTGAATACTTTCGACCCAAGTACCTGGAGTAAAAGACAAACCATAGGCCTGTGAAGCACCTCTCACACTTGGAATATTTTCTTCGGCAATTAAAATATAAGGACTGGTCAAACCCAGCATTCGGATTTGTTTGGAGCCTGAAACTGCATCGGAAAAATTCACATCGATAGAAGGATTGGTTTCAAAAGATTCGGCTAGATTACAACAAGCAGCTTTCAGCAATTCGCCGCTGTTCATCACCTGTGTATTGGTCGCTCCTTTCAAGCGTTGCGTACTTCTTTTTCTTGTAGTGATGACCAATTCATTCAAATCGGCTATAGCTTCAAGGGCAATGAAGTAATCCTGAAGCGGGTTGTCTAAATCAACTTCCACTGGTTCGTAACCCTCCGCAAAAACAAAAGCTACGGTTGGTTGATCGATTCGGATTTCAAAAATACCAAATGCATCTGAAACACCCATTACGCTATCATTTACAATAATTTGCGCCGATTCAATAGGAGTGTTCAGTGTATTTAAAACCTTGCCTCTATACGTATTTTGGGCAAGTAAGGATTGTGCAAATAGCAGACACAATGCCGATAAAATATATTTCATAAAATTGCATAACTTAATTAAACATTTATCACAGAGCTTGTCTTGCTTTTTTGATTGAAGCGAAAAACAGTTGTTTTTGTTCTGTTTAAAGACTTTCTTACACTGCATAGCAGCGCTACGGAGTATAAAAAAGACAAAAAAGAAGGTAAAAAGAACATTTGGTAGCCAATTGAAAAAAGTCAAGACGAGTAATCATTCTTGAGTAAACGTCTAATTATGCGTAAAATAAAAACTGATGGTACAATTTGTATAAGGGAGGCGCGTTGCTTTCACAATAAAAAGCAACATCCATTTTTTTCAACAATTGTTGTTCGCCAACCACAAGAGGTCGGAATTCATAGTTGATTGGAGCGGTAAAGTCCGAAGAAAAATAGGTGGTAAAAACCTTGACAATCACCTCATCATTGCTTTGCTTGATGATTTCGTCTTTACAACAATCCGATTCTGAAGGTGTTTCTGAACAGCACGCTTCCTCGCCTATTGTATCGGTACAAGACATTGAAGATGCATAGCCCAATGTGATTTTTTCAATAGATGTGCCACAATAATGGATATTGAGCGCCAACCCTAAGTTTGAAAAAAGCAGGGTTGCCATCAAAAACACACTATAGAAAAATCGTTGAAACATTTTTGACTTTCTTCGGTTTAAATTTTTTGTAAATTTACAGAAAAAAAACAATGAATCAAGAAGAAGTAAAAACAATTAAGAAAACTTTAATAAAGCTTTTTCAAGATGGTACTAGTATCGAAGAAAAGTTACAAAAAACCTGTGAAATACTACAACACTCAGTAGCTCATTATGATTGGGTAGGCTTCTACTTTGCCAATCATCATCAAAAAACCTTGCATTTAGGTCCCTTCGCTGGACTTCCAACCGATCACACAGAGATTCCATTTGGAAAAGGTATTTGCGGACAAGTTGCAGAGAGCAATCAAACTTTTGTGGTGGACGATGTTGCCGCACAAGACAATTATATCTCGTGCAACATCCATGTAAAATCTGAGATTGTAGTACCGATATTCGTCAACGGAACAAACATCGGACAAATCGATATCGACTCCAATACCTTAAACGCTTTTACGGAAGAAGACCGCGAGTTTCTGGAATGGCTGGCAGAAAAAGTCGGAAAATTTATTAAGTAAACCCGTAGTGCATTATAGAAAAAGTTGCTCAAAAGATTAAAAATCAATACATTACATTGATTATCAAATAAATACAATTATGAGCAACTTAGAAGCAAGTTACAAATTAATTTTAAAAGAACTAATTAAAATATCCAAAGTGGAGAACTTTTATTTCAAACCTAGAAAGCCAAAACTATCTGATTTAGAATTGATTAGTTTGATTATGTTTGCAGAATATAAGTCAATCGACTC
>Ga0209075_1003154_pt1 | contig 13940 bp, 13 predicted proteins | sample Stecom2011_FD_187523 | JGI IMG/M metagenome (GOLD analysis project Ga0209075, IMG submission 187523) | Agricultural soil microbial communities from Utah to study Nitrogen management - Steer compost 2011 (SPAdes) (version 2) | ecosystem: Environmental > Terrestrial > Soil > Agricultural land... | reverse complement strand
TGTTGCTGGTGGTGATCTATTTGATGCGTACCAGCCTGGTGTCGGAGTGGCAGGGCCAGTTGCCCGCCGACGCGCCCAATCATTTCCTGATCAACATCGCACCCGCCGAAATGCCGGAGGTGAAGTCCTACCTGGCCGATCATCAGGTTCGTTCGGCTGGCCTTTATGCCATGGTGCGGGGGCGGTTGAGCCATATTAATGGGCAGCCGGCCCTGCAAGCGGTGAGCAAGGATGAAGAGGTCAATGCCCTGAACCGGGAACTGAACCTGACCTGGATGGATCAGCTACCGGAAGACAACCAGATTGTGGCCGGTCAGTGGTGGGAGGCCCAGACGCGTAATAAGCCCTGGGTGTCCGTAGAGGCGCAACTGGCGACACGGCTGGGGCTCAAACCCGGCGATCGGTTAACCTTTACCATTGGCGAACGGTTGGTGGAGGCGGAAGTCAAAAGCCTGAGGACGGTGCAGTGGGACAGCATGAAGCCAAACTTCTATATGGTGTTCACCCCCGGCTTTCTGGATGATTTCCCTGCCACTTATATCACCAGTATGTATTTGGCGCCTGAGCAGAAAAGCCTGCTCAACGAGTTGAGCCGTAAATTCCCCACCGTCACGGTGCTGGAACTGGATCAGTTGATCGAGCGGGTGCGAACGGTGATGGAGCAGGTGAGCAAGGCCATTGAGCTGGTACTGGCTCTGATTTTGGCAGCGGCCTTGCTGGTGGTGGCATCGCTGGTCAATACCACCATGGGGGAGCGCCGACGGGAAAGTGCTTTGTTGCGGGCTTTAGGAGCCGGGCGACGCCTGATCGCCGGCAGCCTGTTTGTGGAGTTTGCCGTGCTGGGCGCCTTGGCGGGTGTAGTTGCGGTGTTTGGTGCCGAGATGATCGTCATGGCCATGCAGCAGCGCGTGTTTCAGATCCAGATGCTGCCCCATCCGGTGGCCTGGCTGGTAACGCCCCTTGTGGGTGCCTTGGTGATTGGGACTTTAGGCTACTTGCAGAGCCTGAATACTATTCGAGTCGCTCCCATCGAGGCACTCCGACAAGCGGAATGAGTTTGGCAAATGGAGCAGGCTGACCTAGTATGGCCTGCTTTCCAGGTTAGTGAAGTTGTAGCGAAAACCCATCATGATTGAACAGCTGATTCCTTGGGAGCATCAGGTTGCTCCGGCCTTGACCCTGCGAGGGCTGCATAGTGAGCCGATGCCGCGGCCGTTGGTGCATTTCATGCACGGCAATGGATTTTGCGGGCTGGTATACAAGCCCATGCTTGAGCAGTTGGGGAAGGATTTCGATCTGTTTCTCAGTGATGCCCAAGGCCATGGCAAAAGCGACGTGGGCGAGCGGTTTATGGGTTGGAATCGGTGTGCCGATTTCGCCATCGAAACCCTGGAGGCTCATCGCCAACGCTGGCCAAACCAACCGGTTTATGGCGTGGGGCACAGTTTTGGGGGCGTGCTGACCCTGCTCATGGCGGCTAAACGGCCCGACTTGTTTGACCGTTTGGTGCTGTTGGACCCGGTGCTGTTCACCCGTCCGATGATTGGCGTGATGGCCTTATCGGAAGTGGTTGGCCTGCATAGCCGAAACAGCATGGCGACCCGGGCCCGTCAACGCCAGGCCCAGTGGCAAAACCGTGAGGTCGCCTGGGAGTATTTTCATGAGCGGGGGATTTTCAGGGGCTGGCACGAACAGGCTCTGGCCGCTTACATTGATTATGCCCTCAAGCCCGAGTCGGACGGTTCCTTGAGCTTGCGCTGTCCACCCCAGCGGGAGGCGGAGATTTTCAGTTCGTTTCCGCGCGGGCTCTGGGCCGCGGTAGGAAAGCTCAGCGTGCCGACCACGATTATCCATGGCAACAAGACCTATCCCTTTGTACCCAAGGCAGCCCAGGCGGCGCGACGTAAAAACCGGTTGGTTGACTGTGTGGAGGTGCCGGGTGGGCATTGCTTTATGCAGCAGCATCCAGACGACAGCGCCCGGTTGGTCCGTGAAATGCTGGCAATGCGCCCGGCGCGCGTCGCCTGAGTCAGACGCTGAAAGGCTGTAAACCTCAGGCACTTCAGGGATCACAAGTGCCTGAAAAGTGGTGCAGGGGGCCTGAAGCTGGCCAAAGATGCCCGAGCCACTAATCACGGCTCTGGGCATCCTGCCGGCTCGACGGCTACTGCTGATTTAACCGTTGGGCCAGGCTTTGGGCACGCTGACGGGCCTTCTGCCCGGTTTCTCCGCCGCCTTCTCCCGCCTTGGTAAAGTATTGCAGTGCCTGCTCCGGCGCGTTCAAGCCCAGGGCCGCTTCACCCATGGCGTAATAGGCGATTGAGGTGGGCAGCAATTGGGCGCTTCGTTCAAGATCCCGTAACGCCAGTTCGTTTAGTCCTTGTTGCTGGCGGGCGGTGCCCCGTTTAAGCAGATAAGCATAGTGCTCCGGGTAGAGTTCCACCGCACGGTTGTAATCGGCCAGGGCCTTTTTGTCCTCACCGAGGGCTTGGTGCGCATCTCCCCGCAGGGCATGGAACATCGCTTCCTGAGGCTCCAGGCGGATGGCCTTCTCGGCCTGGCTTAAGGCGGTTTGGGCATCGCCTCCACTCAAAGCCTTAACGCCTTTATCATAGGCCTGGTAGGCGGGAATCCGTTTACGCAACGGGGCGGTGGCCCGGGCATATTCTGTTTGGCCACGAAACTGGGCGGTGTTCCCCAGCTGTTTGGCTTTTTCCCGATTTTGTGTGACACGTTCCTGGGACGGGGGGTGGGAGGCAAACAACCCTTCAAACCAGCTGCTTTGCCGGTCGTCCGCGAGTTTGACGAAAATTTCCTGAAGCTCCACCGCGGCCTGAGGGTCATAGCCGGCCCGGGCCATATACTCCATGCCGTAGGAGTCGGATTCCAGCTCGTGGCCACGACCATATTTGGCAACGGTCAAGGTGGCGCCAAGGGCCGCGCCGCCCAGGATAATATCCCGCAAGTTGTTATCGGCCACCATGATGCCCAGGCCGGCCAGCCCCGCATTGAGAATCAGCCCTTGCTGCAGGCGTTGAGCGCTATGGCGGGCGGCCGCGTGGACAATTTCATGCCCCAAAACCGCGGCCAGTTGGGCCTCGTCCTGCATTTCCGTCAGCAAGCCGCGATTGATGGCAATCTTGCCGGAAGGGAGCGCCCAGGCATTGGGAATGGAGCTATTGATGATCACGAACTCGTAGGGCAGGTCAGGCTGGTCACTCACCCGGGCGAGCTTTTCGCCGACCTGACGGACATAGATCTTGAGGTCCGGATCCAGATAATATTCACCGCCTTGCGATTGGATGGTAGGGCCATATTGCTCCGCCCCCAGCTGTCGTTCCTGGCTTTCGCTGATCAGCATGAACTGGCTTTTGCCGGTGACCGGATTGGTGGCGCAGCCTTGCAGGCCCAGCAATGCCAGGATCAGCACAGTGAAATTCAGGACTAAACGTGTCATCTTAAAATTTTCCTTAGTCGCAAACCCTTACCGTCTTTATTCTAACAGTGTCTTGAAGTCCGGATGAATAAGGCGGTGTGGATGACTTTTGGGGCTCGAATCCGCTATATTTCGCACCCTGTGTTGTGACGGGTGTCACGAAAACGAGGTAGCTTCCTATGTCAATCGAGAGTCCAAGCCTCACGGGCGCCGAACCGACGAACGATCCGGTGCTATTCGGACGGGTCAGTCGCTTTGTGGGCGCACTTGCCCAATGCCGCGAGTTGGGAATCCAGGCGATTTGTGCCGCACCCAACGACTTGATTCTGGAGTTGCCTTATCAGGATAAGATCGTGGGCAATCCTGAAACAGGCATCATTCATGGCGGGGCGATTACCACCTTGATGGACACCGCCAGTGGTAGCTGCGTGATTTGTGCCCTGCCGGAGTTTGAGCTTTGTCCCACCCTGGACTTGCGGGTGGACTATATGCGCCCGGCGGAACCCGGCAAACCGGTTCGTGCCCGCGCGACCTGTTATCGCATCACATCCAATATCATTTTTACCCGCTGTGTGGCCTATCAGGATGATCCGACCGTCACCGTGGCCCAATGCGTGGCCACCTTTATGCGGATCGGCAAGAATGCGACGCCCGCCGAGTTTCGTAGCATGATCGTGGGGGAGGAGATATGAATCTGCAAGCAGCGGTTCAGGCCGCCCATCAGAGCGGGGATTATCGGGAGATCATCAACGGCATTCCCTATGCCCGGCACATTGGCCTGGAGTGTCAGCGGTTTGGTAACGACGTGATCTTCATCCTGCCGCAGAAAGAGGGCAATCTGGGGAATCCGATTTTGCCCGCCCTGCATGGGGGGGTGATTGGTGGCTTCATGGAAATGGCGGCGTCCCTGCACCTGATCATGTTCAATGGCATCTCTGACTTGCCCAAGATCGTGGACTTTTCCATCGATTATTTGCGTGCCGGCCTGAACCGGGAAACCTATGCGGAATGTCACGTGTCCCGGCAAGGAAGTCGAGTGGCCAACGTGATCATCACCGCCTGGCAAAAGTCCCGCAATGAGCCGATTGCCCTGGCCCGAGCCCATTTCCTGCTCGACTAGTCCTCATTTTGCGCTGCTATTTGGCCGGCTTGGCCTGACGCCAGGCCGGCAGCATTGAAATTTATTCTCCCGTCCCCATCTTTCCTCCACATTCCATTACCGGTGGCAATGAGCGGCCCTAGGCTAGCTGGCCGGCTCATCAGCGTTTCGTTCAATCATTACCAGGAGTCATGACTGCAATGGCGAGTGACGCACAGAAGGAAACCCGTGGCTTTCAGACCGAGGTGAAGCAACTGCTACACCTGATGATCCACTCCCTGTACAGCAACAAGGAAATCTTCTTGCGGGAGTTGATTTCCAACGCCTCGGATGCGGAAGACAAACTGCGTTTTGAGGCCTTGTCGAATCCAGAGCTTTATGAAAACGATCCCGAGCTGAAGATCTGGCTGGATTTTGACAAGGACGCCAAGACCATCACCATTCGTGATAACGGTATCGGCATGAGCCGTGAAGAGGTGATCACCAATCTGGGAACCATCGCCAAGTCCGGGACCGCGGATTTTATCTCCAAACTCAGTGGTGACCAGAAGAAAGACGCCAAGCTGATTGGTCAGTTCGGGGTGGGTTTCTATTCCGCGTTTATCGTGGCGGATCGGGTTGAGGTTCTCACTCGTCGTGCCGGTGCCAGCCATGACCAGGGGGTACGTTGGGAATCCCGGGCAGAAGGGGATTTCACCGTTGAGACGATTCACCATGAGCCACGGGGTACCACCATCATCCTCCATTTGAAGAACGAGGAGCTGGAGTTTGCCGACGGCTGGCGTCTGCGCAGTCTGGTTAAAAAGTATTCGGATCATATCTCCTTCCCGGTAGTCATGAAAGCGGAGTCGACCGGGGAAGACGGGGACGAGAAGAAAGAAGAGGCGCCGAAGGAGGAAACCGTTAACGAGGCGACGGCGCTGTGGACGCTCCCCCGTAATGAAGTCAAGGAAGAGGACTACAAGGAGTTCTACAAGCATATCGCCCACGATTGGGCCGATCCGCTGACTTGGTCCCACAACAAGGTGGAAGGCAAGCTGGAGTACACCAGCCTGTTATATGTTCCCTCCCGTGCGCCGTTTGATCTTTGGCAGCGGGAAGCACCTCGCGGGCTCAAGTTATACATCCAGCGGGTCTTCATCATGGATGATGCGGAGCAGTTCCTGCCCCTGTATTTGCGGTTTGTGAAAGGCGTGGTGGATAGCAATGACCTGTCCTTGAACGTGTCCCGGGAGATCCTGCAGAACGACAAGGCGGTGGAGAGCATGCGCAATGCGCTCACCAAGCGGGTACTGGATATGTTGACCAAGCTCGCCAAGGACGAGCCGGAGCAATATAAAACCTTCTGGAAGGAGTTCGGCAATGTGCTCAAGGAAGGACCTGCCGAGGATTACAGCAACCGCGAGAAGATCGCCAAGCTGCTGCGCTTTGCGTCGACCCACACCGGCACCCAAGACCAGGATCAGTCCCTGGATGACTATATCGGCCGCATGAAAGAAGGGCAGGACAAGATCTACTACATTGCCGCCGAGAGCTTCGAAGGGGCGATCCACAGCCCGCACCTGGAAGTGTTCCGCAAGAAAGGCATCGAAGTGCTGGTCATGTATGACCGCATTGACGAGTGGCTGATGGGCCACCTGTATGAGTATGACGGCAAGCAGTTCCAGGACGTGGCCAAGGGGGCGCTGGACCTTGGCAAGGTTGAGGATGAGGCCGAGAAGAAACAGCAGGAAGAGCAGGCCAAGCAATTTGAGCCCTTGGTCAACAGGATCAAGGAACAGCTGAAGGATCGGGTGCAGGAGGTGCGTGTCACCCATCGTCTAACCGAGTCACCGGCCTGTCTGGTGGTGGGCGAGCACGATATGGGGGCGCAGATGCGCCGGATTATGGAAGCGGCGGGTCAGAAACTGCCGGAGTCCAAGCCGATCTTTGAAATCAACCCGGATCATCCGTTGTTGCAGCGCCTCAATCAGGAAGCCAATGAGGAGCGTTTCAACGACCTGACCTGGATCCTGTTTGACCAGGCCAGCCTGGCAGGGGGCGATAGCCTGAAGGATCCGGCCAGCTATGTGAGCCGGTTGAACAAGCTGTTGCTGGAGCTGACCCAGGGATAATTCGGGGAACAAAAGGCGGCTGTTATGGCTGCCTTTTGCGTGATGGATCTAACGAATCCTGTTGCAAGATCTGCCAATGAAAACGGGCGCCTGAAGGCGCCCGTTTTTTGTCCGGTGATCAGCGGGTCGCCTGGCGCCGGACGGAAGAGGTGGTGAACTCCCGGATGTTTAGATTGGGAGAGAAGTTGAGGGGCTGGCGTTGTTCGTTATCCAGACCTTCCACGAAATAACGCTCACTCTTGAGGTCGTAGGTGAGCTCCAGCGTGGTCCAGGGTACCGGCACTTCGTAATAGTTGATCAGATGAGCCTCGGATACCCGCCACAATTCGTCGTTGCGGTTATATTCCTCGGACAGCACGATTTGCCAAGAGTCCTCGTCCAGATAAAAACGCCGTTTTTTGTAGATGTGGTTGATCCCTTCCCGCACGTTGGCTTCGATCACCCAGACCCGGTGTAATTCGTAGCGGGCCAGTTCCTGGTTAATGTGGCGCGGTCTGATAATGTCGGCGATTTTCAGATCCCCGGAATGTAGCTTGTAAGCGTTGTAAGGAATATAGATTTCCTTCTTGCCCAGCAAGGCCCATTCATACTGGTCGGGGGCGCCATTGTACATATCTGTCTGGTCCACGGTGCGTAGACCGGAAGAGTTGGGGTAGTCCGTATCATAGGCCAGGTTGGGGCTGCGGCGCAGGCGGCGTTCGCCGGCCTGGTAACGCCAGGCCAACCGCGGAGAGCGGACCTGATCGAGCGTTTCATGAATCAGGTTCATGGTGCCGGCCATTCTCGCGGGCTGGATGATTTGGGTTTTCAGGTAGAAGATTTTGTTGTCGATATCTTCCAGCTTGGCGCCCGGCTGACTATAGGTGAAGTAATAGCTGTACTCCATTTCGATCGGAGTATAGGCACCCTGGGGCGATGGGCTGGTAAAGGCGCTACGGAATGCCACTTGCTCACCGCGATAACGAAGGGTGTGGTTCCAAAGTGCTTCCAGGCCATTCTTGGGAATCGGAAACGGGCTGGTGGCAATGGTGTTGCGCACGCCGGTGCCGTATTCAAGGAGTTCCGCCGTTTGGGCATTTTTCTTCAGGGCGTCATAGATCCGGTTCGGATAGGACGCGCTGCGGTGCGTGGGATAGACATGGATGACATAGTCGGGTGCGTACTGCTTCAGGAGCGCCTTTTGGCCTTCGGTCAGCCGGTCGGCATACTGCTCCATGTTCTCAGCGGTAATCGTGAAGAGAATCTTGTCTTCGCTAAAGGGATCCGGGTGGAACATGCCTTCTTTGTAGCCGGCAGGAGCTTTGGTAATTCCGCCAGTCCAGGCGGGAATGGTTCCGGTGGTGTTGCCAGCCCGCTCAGCCCCGAGGGGGGTGAGGTCTGCATCCAGTCGCTGGGCTTCCTCTTTAGGGGCTGCAGCCTGAGCTGAGAGGCTGAGTCCCAGGGTTAGGGCGGACACGGCCTGGAGCAGGCGTTGCCGTGAAACATTGGACAAGGCTAGCAAGAACTTCTTTTTCATACTTCGCTGTCTCTGTTCTCTATTATGGCTTCCGTATTTTGGCGAAGGCAGTACTCTAGTCCCGGATCAGGAGTAGAGTTGTTTCACCTCTAGATACTTCTCTGGGGTTGGCTAAAGATAGCCGATATTCGTTTTTTCTGCCGGTTCTTTTTGAAAATCCTGTTTCATATTATGCCAGCTAAGTTTACATTAGACCTCATGATATCCATTTCCTGTGTCTCAACAGGCTGTATCCACAGGAGCATTCATGGCAGGCATCTGGGCTCCATTCACCAACCAAAAGCTTTATTTGGCGCGTCTGCAGTTTGATTTGATGAACGCGGATGCAGGTACTAATCCCGCCCTTAAGGAAAGCGCCCGTCAAGCCGGACTTTTCCTGTTGCACGGCGCCTGGCTTGGCCTGCTTAACGAAATTGGCGAGTCATTCAATCTTACCAAAGTCCGTCTTTCGAGCTTGGCAGACCTTGAAAAACGCCTGGGAGTCACCAATTCAGAAGTATCTGCTTTGCTGAGCCTGTATGAAAATCCGCAAAGTTGGCTAAGGTTATTAATAGGGGAGCAGGAAGCCTGCCTTAATCCCCAGGCTAAGCCGGAGGCACAGATTCCGGTAGAGCTATCATTAACTGCAGCGGATGAAGAATTGCCACGTCACCAGTTGATGTTGCAGGACTTGAAGGACTATGTCATCGCATTCAGGGAACGCACCCAAGAGTGGTAATTTCTGGGAGCAGTGAGAGCATGACCCGGAGGGGCTGGTTTCTGCGAATGGCCTGACGGATAGAAAACTGACTATTTCTGCGAGAGGTATTGCTTATGCCGGCGTCCTACTTAGAAATCGTGCAACTCTCCAATGGTGATTACGCATTGCAACGTGCGGATGGTGATGGTGACTCGTTGGTGAGAATCAGCTTTTCCCGCGAGGCGCAGGAAGTGCTGCAACAACATAGTACGACCGTGGTGCGGGCGATGATCAGTGCTGCGATCCAGACCGTTTCGAATCTTGGTGCAAACCAGGACATGGCGGACGAAATTGAGACCATGCTCACTCGTGGCCGCCAACCCAGTCATACGATTCACTGATTCTATGATTTGCTGATTAATAGCTAGATTCTGCGGCAGCCGCTTGGTTAGCGGTCTGCCGCAGGGTTGGCAGTCCCGGAGTCTGCGGCAGTTGAATGCCTGTTCTTAGTGGCTGCTTTTGCGGATAACGCCCACGCTCAACCCTTCAATGTGCAGCTCTTGTTCCCGCAGGTCGATCACAATAGGAGCGAACTCTTCGTTTTCCGCGATAAGTTGCACTTCGTGCTTGTTACGCTGGAAGCGCTTTACCGTCACTTCGTCATCAATCCGAGCAACAACGATCTGCCCGTTTTGTGCTTGATTGGTCCGGTGAACCGCCAGCAGGTCACCATCCAGAATCCCCACATCCTTCATACTCATGCCTTTGACACGGAGGAAGTAATCCGCTGCTGGCGTGAAAAAGTTGGGCGGCATGGTGCAGTAATCTTCAATATGTTCCTGGGCGAGAATGGGTTGGCCCGCAGCGACCTGTCCGATAATGGGAATGCCAGGGTCCGCTTCCGTTTCGGACTCGGGCAGGCGAATTCCTCGGGAGGCGCCGGGAACCATTTCAATGGCCCCTTTGCGGGCGAGCGCTTTTAAATGCTCTTCCGCGGCGTTGGCGGAGCGAAAGCCCAGGGAGGTGGCGATTTCCGCACGGGTGGGAGGATAGCCCGTTTCGTCAATATGACGTTTGATCAGGTCCAGCACTTCGGCTTGGCGCTTGGTCAGTTTAATCATGAAATCGCTCTCTTGAATCGGCTCTGCTGAGTGCAGACAGAGCCGAAAGGTCTGGTTGGATATACAGATAGTGTAAATATATACAGGCCCTTGCTGAATGTAAAGGCGCGGCGGGGCAGGGTTTGCCGGGAGGGGCTGGTCAGCCCGTGGTGAAATCGGTGAGTTCCTGCCAGGGGCTGGCCTGGCTATCAACGGCACTGACCCGGGCGTTGGGCGAGGCCTGGTGGAGCCAGTCTAGCAATTGCCGGACTTGGGATTCATCACCACAGGCCAGTACTTCCACACGGCCATCCGCTAGGTTGCGGGCGTAGCCGGCCAGGCCCAAACGCTGGGCTTCCCGTTGGGTATAAGCACGATAGGAAACGCCCTGCACCCTGCCAGAAACCCAGGCTTTGATACAAATCTTCTGCGGCATGGAAGCTCCTCATTGTCCTGTTTCTATTTCTTGTTATACCCGCCATCGGCTGGCTGGGGCAAGGTAACAGCTTTTGAGGTTGTCTGAACCCGTGTGGCCTGGATTTGGCCGGGGCTCTTGGAGTAACGTAGAAAACCTTCCCAACAGCTCTCCGTCACCGGATCGGAGAGCAACATCATTGACCTATGAGCGAAGAGAAGTCCATGCAGAGTCTCAGACAGGCGCCGATCTCAAAGCCGCTACTCATTATCAAAGCAGGCAGTACCTTTGCCGGTATTCAGCAGGCCCACGGAGACTTTGAGGACTGGTTTATCCAACGAATTCAACCCCTGGGATTGCTCTGTCGCGTGGTTGAGCCGCCGGCGGGCGAGGCATTGCCTGACTTATCCGAAGTGGCAGGGGTGCTGGTGACGGGTTCGCCGGCCATGGTGTCTGATCGTGAAGCCTGGAGTGAGCTGACCGCCGCGTGGCTGAAAGAAGCGGTTGACGCTGAGTTGCCGGTGCTGGGCGTTTGCTACGGGCACCAGTTGCTGGCTCATGGGCTGGGCGGGAAAGTGGATTACCACCCGCAAGGCCGGGAGATTGGCACCTGGCGGCTTACTTTGCAGGAAGCCGCTGCCAGTGATGCTCTGTTTCAAGCATGCCCCAAGGAATTCAAGGTGCATCTGACCCATGCCCAATCGGTGGTGGAATTGCCGCCGGGGGCGCAATTATTGGCCTCGACGGAATTTGAGCCCTGCCAGGCCTTTCGGATCGGTCGCCAGGCCTGGGGCGTGCAGTTTCATCCCGAGTTCAACGAACAGATTATGAGGGAGTATGTAACCACCTTTGGGCCACGATTGCGGGAAGAAGGGAAAAATCCGGAACAGTTGCTGGCCGCCGTGGCGGACACGCCACAGGCTGGGCGGCTGTTAGAGCGTTTTGCAACTCTTGTTCTAGAGCAGCAATAGCAGAGGCGACCACTATTCTTGAGCCATTTCCGGGCCTGGAGCGACTCCCCTGAAGCGGCCGAATCAATCCGCCCGCAAGGGCTGCGGGTTCTCCCTACAACGGTTCCTTTTAGGGTCAGACTGTTTTTATAATAGCTGACTAATTTAGGGGGAGATTATGGATATTGAAACATTTGAATCAATCTCACTAATGGTCTTGGTGACCGGATTGATCGGCTTTATGGCCTTCATCGTGTGGGATCTGGCTAAAAAGTCCAATGCGGGAAAATGGGGGGCCTCGGTCCTTTTCTTCGCACTGGGCCTGGGTGTTGTGGGCTTTATTATCAAAACGGTTTTGGTGGAAACCATTAACGTTTAATCCGTGATAAAGCCCGTACTGAGGCGGTGAAAACGAAGGACTATTCGTTGACCCGCCTCAGTTTGGTACCACGTTCAGCTAATTCCTTTCCTAATGCAGCGCGGGATAAAGTTCCGCCAACTCTCCTGAGTCCGGTCTAGCAGCTTGTTGCTTCGCTTCCCGTAACTGTTCAACGGCCTTGATCACCTCCGTGGTATCACCACTGCCATGGCCTTGTGGGCTATAGCAGCTGGCTTCCAGCTGGCGTATATGTTCAGTCAGGGCAGGGGACTGGGCGAGCGCCATCAGATCCGCCAGGGAGTGAATCCGGTGGCTGGGCCAGAAGCTGCGACTCCACTGTAGCAGCGCCGGACGCACTTGTTGCCAGTTTTGACCCGCCAAGGCTTTCAGTTGAGTGAAGGCCTGGTGTTCCTGGTCCTGCGTACTGACCGCAAGATTTGGCTGGGGTTTATGAGGTGAGCGCCGGTGCCGGATGAACAGGGTCGCCAAGGTCGTCAGCCATAAGACCAGTAGCGCCAAGCTGATCCAGGGCCAGGGCAATCCATGGTCTGACAGGGTGGGAGACGGGATACCCTGCTCCTTGTCGGACGGCTCCGGCAGCGCTGATGCCTGGCCCTGGGCGTCCACCGACTGATGGGCGGAGCCCGGTGCCCCTTTAATGTGGAGAACCCGTGCGGGAATAACGGCCGTGCGCCACTCCTGATTGGCGGTGTCAAACCAGGGCAGCTGAATTTCTGGCAGGCGTACTTCACCGCCTTGAACGGCGATGATCGCGGTGCGCTCGATTCGGGTTCCCGTTACCCCATTGGCATGGGTTTGACTGTCGATTTCCGGCTGCTCCGGATATTGCCGCAGTTGGGGCACGTTATGGCGGGGCAGGGGGGGTAATTGGGAGCCTTCCAGACCCAGCGCCTTGATGGTCAGGGTACGGGTAATGGAGTCTCCCACTTCCAGCTCATCCGGGTTACGGCTCCATTCCTCGTTGAGCACCAGGCTCATGGCTGGTAGCCAGGGCTTGTCTCCGGTTTCGGACTGCGGTGGCATGACCTTGACGGTGATGGCGTCCGAGCGGGCCTGGCGATGTTGACGGTTACGGGTGCGGCCATCATAGAAGCTGCCGCTAAAAACCTGAGGGGCGATTTCCAGGTTGCCGCTTTTCTGGGGAATGATCAGATAGCGGCGTTCGATCACCTGATAGGTTCTGCCATTAATCGTGCGGCTGTATTCCTGCTGTTTGTCGATTTGCTTGACGATCGCGTCAGTCGGCTCCGGGGCGCTCAACTCGCCGCCCAGGATATCGTTCAGGTAGTGTAGACGCAGGGTGTAGATCAGCTGCTCCTGCACAAAGACTTCATCCTTACTGATCTGGGCTTCCAGAAAGACCGGCTCATGCTGACGATTGCCAGCGGCCGGTTCGGCAACCCGGATCTGGATACTTTCTGACTGGGCATCCCTGAAGTGGAGCGGAGGAATGGTCAGGGTGCCGCTACGCTTGGGCATCAAGGTATAGTTCCAGGTGATGTTGGCCCGGTTTTGCCCGTTGATGTTCTGGAAGCTGTAACGTTGGCGCTGATCGACAATCTCAAAGTCTTCCCGCAAAGGCTCCAGGTCGGGGCTGGGGAGCTGCAGGTTAAGAAAGTTAAGGCTGAAACTGACGTCAAGCGAGGCGGTTAACGACAGTTGCAGCGACTCGTTGGCAGTGATTTCAGTACGGTCGACGCTGGCGACCAGGCTATCGGCCAACGCCGTTTGCAGCCCGCCGCTCAACAGCAGGCAGGCCATGGAGATGAAACGTAAAACCTTATGCATTGTTACCATATGGGTTGATCCGTCGGTTGTCGTTCCTGATAGCCGCGTTCACGGTATTGCAGTTCAAACTTGCGCTTGAGTAGTCCGCCCGGGTCATCGGGCACCCGTCTGAGCCATTGTTCATTGGCCTGCTGTTGTTCCCGGTCGGTTGAGTCTTCAGCCAGGGTTTCCCGGGGTTGGGGCTGAGCTGACTCCTCCGGCGCTTCAGGCTGCATGCCTTGTTCAGGCTCGGGCTGCGAGCCCTGACCAGGCTGTTGCTCGGGCTGGGAGCTTTCCCGCTCATCCGGCAGGTCATCTTCCGGCCGCGTTGAAGAGCCGGGCTGGGATTGCTGGGAATCCTGTTGTTCTGATTGACTCTCGGAATCTTGTTGCTCTGATTGATCACCAGAGTTCGGGTCGCCTTGTTGCTGTTGCTGTTGCTGTTGCTGTTGCAGGAACTGCTC
>Ga0209075_1003153_pt1 | contig 13943 bp, 13 predicted proteins | sample Stecom2011_FD_187523 | JGI IMG/M metagenome (GOLD analysis project Ga0209075, IMG submission 187523) | Agricultural soil microbial communities from Utah to study Nitrogen management - Steer compost 2011 (SPAdes) (version 2) | ecosystem: Environmental > Terrestrial > Soil > Agricultural land... | reverse complement strand
AAGTCATTTTTATGTTTTTAAATCCGCTGTGCGTGACTATGCCGGTGGCGTAGTCAACACTCACGCTGGCTGTCATTGCGCCGGTGTTTTGTACTAGCTCGCCTGCCCCGTTTTCTGCCCAGCTTGAGGCGTCCGTTTGCAGGGTCATTGATGCACGAGTAACCGCTGTCGGCATGTAAACAACTCCTGATTCCTCTGTTGGTGTTACTTCAATTATTAGCGGGCTGGCATCGGCATCGGTGCCACGTATAACGGGCGACGTGTCTTGGTATGGGCTTTGGTTTACTAATGCCTGCTCTTGACGTGCAACGGGGACAATGGGCTGCAGTACGCTGGCCACTTTGGCAAGTACTTCGCCGTCTTCTAGCTGTTCGGTCAGTTTTGTCGCCCCGCGGTAACGGGCTGCGCTGGTAATGGCGGTTGAATATACGCTTAGCTTGTCGTTTGTTACGCCATTCGGGCGTGCTTCGCCACCGTCCCAAGTGTTTCTGAGTGGCGATACTAGTTGGCAGCGTATTAGCTTGCCGTTGAATGTTCTGTATTCACCGCTAGTTTGAACTATGTAAATAAAAGTTTGATTAGTTACGTCAAGCGAAGATATTTTCACGTACTCTTCGAGCTGCGTCGTGCTGTCATAAAGCACTACTGTGTCACCAGACTTTGTTGTAACGGGAACCTGAGCAGGTGCGAAAAATGAAATAATGTTCGACGCTTCTAGGTTAAGTCCAAGCGGCTGCATAAACTCACGCGATGATTTGACGTAGTAGGTTTCTAAGTAGTCACGGGCAGCAGTACGCTGGTCTATTTCACGACCGTCTTTAGGCGTTTGAAAAATAAGCGTAGTAACGTTGTCGTCTTGCGGGGGTTCGGTTACAAGCATGTGCGAGCCCAGCAGGGGTGCGTTGTTTTGAGTGCGGATCCCCATAAATAATTTGCGTAACTCTACTGAGCCGTTGGCGTGATCTATACGAGAAATGTCTTGAAACACGTTGTTTATTTGGCCGCTTTCAATTTCATTGGCTGTTACACGGCCGCCACCGTCGGGGGCATCGTTTAGCTTTTCGCTGGCGTATAGCTTGATGTCTTTGCTTTCAATTTGTTGTGCCATTAGGTGCCACTCTCTGCTGTTGTTTCTGCGATTATTTGTAGGTGTAGGGTTATTGCGTAAATGTCGTCGTCGGTAGGTTGCGTTCTTGTGCCTTCAATAAGTTCTGCTTCTAGGCTTTGTTGTGTGCGGTCCCAAATAACTGTAAAGGTGCGTCCGTCGGCCAGCGTTAAGGTATGTTCTTGGCCTGCAAGGTGTCGCTTTGTTTGCAATTGCTTGAGTACGGAGCGTTTAACCCATGCGCCCGTCAGTGTCATTTTTGCGCCGGTAGGTTGGGCTTGCTCGAAGTTTATTAGCGCACCCGTGACGCCTCTGAATTGCGCTTGGGCAACGCCTTCGTATTCAAATTCGTTTGCCCAGTACAGGTTGTAAATTTCGATTCCTGCTAGGTTCATAATGTTGTCATTCCTGCTTGCTCGAGGATCTTAAGTAACGCATCTGCTTCTGATTGGTTGGCCGCTGATAGGTTTGTTTTCTTACCGTTCAGGTTGAGGCTGATGTCTACTTTTTTAGATGCGGCGGTGGACTGCTTAGCGGCTTGTTGTTGCTGCTGCTCTCTCGCTCTTTGCTCTTGTTGTGATTTTTGCAGTTGTTTGTTTTGTTCTTTGCGCACTTTCTCTAGCACGCTGAGCGCTTCGGTGTACTGCTTGATGGCTTCTTGGTTGCCCATGCGGCGGGCATCTTCGATGGCGTTAACCAGTTCTGTTCGTTTGTTTTGGTAGTCACGCTGTTGTATTGCTGCTTGGTTGTCTTGCAGGCGGTCTAGTTCGTTTTGCAAGCTGTCTAGTGTGCTTTTTGCATTGTCGTTCATCGCTTGCAGTTTGCTGTTTGCGCTATCCAGTGCGCTGCGTAGTGGTCCTAAGTCTTCTTGGCCGAGCAAGTTAAGTTGTGATAGTGCTGCGCTTGCTTTGTTAATTGTGCCTTGCGTTACGTTACCTGCATTGTTCATCTCTTGAATAAGCTGAACAGCGGCAAGCTTTTGTTCTTGGAAGGCTAGCTTTGACGTGCCATGTGCCTGGTTAACCTTGCTGATGAAGCTGCTAATGCCTGTGAAATCTGGCCTCGCTGCTGCAAGATACATATCGCCTATTTCGTTTTTGAGTCCGGCAATGGCAGCTTTAAGCGCCTCTGTCTCTGTTAATACGCCACTGCTTTCGATGCCGAGCTTTGAGTCAAACAATGCAGCGGTGGCTTCGGATAGTTGCAGTAAGTCATCGCGGGCACCGTTCAATAAGTTAGCCAGCGCCATGCCCAGCCCTTGCGTTCTGCCTGTGGCTTGCTCGGTAGCATCGCTCAGCTCGTTCATGCCATCCGCACCGCCTTGTGCGCCTTTGCGTATTTGTTCGCCAGACTCAACGCCTTGGTCTCCTAGCTCTTGCTGTAGGCCAATCAACTCTCTTAATTGATCTGACATGCCCAGGCTAGCGGCAACTACGCGCAGCTGCTCTTCTACGTTTGCGCGCTGTGCAGCGGTTACATCTTTGTTGGCCTCAATGGCCGTTTTTGCGTAAGCAAGGAATGCTTGGCGTTGGTCTTCAAGCGGCGCTCCAGATTGTTGAATAACTTCAAATGCTTCCTTAGAAGCAGCGGCCATTTTGGCAAATTCGGCTTGGCTGGTTACGCCTAGCTTTTTAAGTGCTGATTCAACACGACTGGTGTTTAGGCTGTCTAGCATGCCTTGGAGGTCTTTAACGCGCAGGCCTGCCGAGTCGGCACCGCTTGCTACTTGCTTCATTGCTTGCTCTATTAGCTTGCCAAATCGCGCTTGCTCTTCGTCGCTGAGTGATGCGATAGAAGCTTTTAACTCGGTGCTGATTTGTTCTGCTGTTAAACTGCCCTGTTGCTCTGCGCTTTTAAGAGCAAGGGCAAAGCCGCCGATACCTTCTACGCCCGCGTTGAGCGATGTTAGCAATTCTTTTTTAAGTACAGATGCTAGCTTGCTATTGTCTTCTACCGCCTCTTTTAATGACTCGCTTACTTGTCTGTATGAGCCGCTTAGCCGTTCCGCGTCTACTGATGCCTTGCCGACTTCTTGCTGCAGTTCTTGTTGGCGTTGTGCGAATAGCTTAGTGGCTTGCTCGGCTGATAAATATTGATTTGTGAGCTCGTCAATAACAATAGAGCCGCTGTCGATGGCGGCATCCAAATCCTTCATGTTCTTAACTGTAACGCCCGTGGCTTCGCTTATTTCTTTGTATCGGTTGGCTAGTTCTGCGCTGCTTTGGGCTTCTGCTGCTTTGGTTTTGTCTAGTTCGGCAACGGCTATTTTTAGGTCTTTATAGGCTGTTGTTATTTCCCATACGCCCTGAACTATTGCCAGAGCAACAGTCGCCTTCATGGCGGTAGCCAAAGCTTTCATTGCTGTGGTGGCGGCGGCAGCGCTGCCAGCTAAGCCAACGAAGCCTTTGCCCGCATTGGATAACTGCCCTGCCCAACTTGCTATTTTTAGGCCTAGCCAGGCTTTGGCGACCAAGCCTAGCACTCCGCGCAAGTCGTAGATTGTTGTTACAAAGCTTCTTGTGGCTTCGGCTGCTGCAATAAAGCCATCACTTATGTTTTTAGCGAATTCTTTTAACTGGCCGTTTCTAGCCATTTCATCTATGTAGCTTGTTAGTTCTGCTAGCTGGCCTTTTATGTATTCCCACACGCCAGCATCGGCGATTTCTTTATAAAATACGGTGAACTGACTTTGCAGCATAGCCACAGCACCAGTCATGCTATCCATTTGATCGGCGGCAGCGCCAACAGCGCTATCACCCATGGCGTCGATTAGCAGCTTGATTTCGCGACGGCCTATCTGACCTGCGCTCACCATGTCTTGCACTTCGCCGGCTGTCTTTCCTAAAGCATCACTTAACAAATCCCAGACAGGTATTCCACGCTCCATTATTGCGATAATGTCTTGAGATTGTAGTTTTTGCTTTGTCCAGCCCTGCCCAAGCTGCAAGATAATTCCGTTTAAGTCTTCCATACTTCCGCCCAGCTGGGCGTTTTTATCGACTAATGCTTGCAGGGTTCCGTCCATAGGATCCATGCCGAAGTTCTTTAGCCTTAAGAATGCATCGGCTACATCGTCTAAGCCTAGCGGAGCCGTTCTTATAAATTCTTCAATGTAGCCAAATTCGGTAGCATTTAGGCGTTTTTCAAATTGTTCAAACTGGTTGCCTGTCTCCCAAACGCTGGTTGCTAGGCTTGTCATGGCAGCTCGAACACGGTTAACAATAGCGACAATACCAACTAAAGCGGCGGCTTTGGCAACTAGGTTTTTGAAGCTGTTGCCGACTTTTTCTGATGATTTTGCGGTTTCTTCTAAGCTGCCACGGGATTTGTCTAGCTGCTGCTTGTTGTATTTAACGGCACCGCTAGTTTTTGTTATTTCGGTGTTTAGGCGCTTTTGTGTTTCGCCAAGATTGTTAAGGTCACCACCGGCTGACTGCACAGCTTTTTCTAACTGGGTAACGTTTTTGGCTGATTCACGCCATTCTTTTTTGGCATCACGGGCGCTGTCACGGGCTTTTACTAATGCGACAGCAAGTTCTGGGGTTTTCTCTGACCGCAGTGCAATTTTTAACTCTTCGACTTCTAGCTGGGCTTTGTCGAATGCTTTTTCGGCATCGAGTGCAGCATCACGGGCTGCGTTTAAACCTTCGGCTGCTTTTTTGGCATTTTCTAAACGATTCAGCTCACGCTCTAAAGAGCGACTACGGTTTTCTAGTTTTTCTAAATCCGCGGTGGCTTCTTTTGTGCCTGGGCTTAATTTGTTTTTAACTTGCAGCAGTAAGCTAACAATTTTATTTGCCATAAGGTTTTTGCTTCAAAGATGGTTAAGCTAGGAACCCGCACTGGTGCGCATTGTTAAGAGGCGTCGCGGGTGTTGTTCGTCGGTCTTAGTTGACGCGAGTAATTTTTGCGTACTTAGAGATACCACTGCCAGATTTAGTGGAATCAATAAGCGCCTGACCTTCTAACGCAGACTCTGCGAAGTCGTCTTGGATAAAGCCAAGGCCGGAAGTTGGGCTGTATTTTGTGCGGTAAATGTGGACGTTGAATTCGTTGCCGTTGTCGGCATCGTTGAAGCCTTCAAAGAACAGTTCGTATTCGTAACCGGAGTTGGTAAGAATTTCTACTGAGCTTTGTTTTTTGCTTTTGTAGTCAACGGTGATGTCGGTTTCATTGGCGATGTTGCCGCCACTGATAATTTTTAAACCGCCAGTGCTTAAGCTGTAGTCTGTGTCTTTGACGTAGACTGTGGCTGGGGTTTCGGCATCTTTAACGACAATTTCCTCTTCCAAGTCTGGAATGTTGTTAAGCACTACTAAGCCGCCTTCGTATGCGGTGTGAGCTTCGTCTGTGATGGTTTTAACGTCTAACGCTGTTGCGTCACCAAATAGCACTTGGGCTAAGTTTGCGTCGGTGAACGAATGGCCCGTAATGCTGATGCCCATGCTGCTTACTGAGTAAGCTGTGGCAGCTATACCGCCTCCGCGCTGGGTGTTGGATGGCAATGTTTTTTCGTCGGTTTCGATGTTCAGCTGGAATGCTGATACTTCACCGATTGGCACTAAGCCGGTAGCTTGGTCTAAACGGCGCATGTACATTTGACCTTTGCCGATATACGCTTTTACTTCGTTAGCCATGGTGGCCTCCTTGGGGTTTGGTTGGGTTGTTGCTGGTTAAGTTAGAGTTTCGATGTATGTGTAGTCGGCCACAACGCTGACCACAGCGTAACGGCTGCCTTCTGAGGGGTAGCCTATTGTTATGTCTTGCAGGGTTTGCTTTTGCACTGCTAAGCCTGTGAACTGGCTGGCGAATGCAGAGGCAAGTTCTAATCGCATTTTGTCTAATATGGCTTCTGTTTCTGTGCCCTTCCATTCCACTGCTACGTCTACGGCGAACGATTGTTGCCATTGTAGTTTGCCGGCTCTTTGGTCTTGCAGCCTGCCTTCGAGCGTCCAAAGCACTGCGAAGCGTTTGCCGCTGGCTGGTCTGTTGGCTGGGTTGCGAGCTTCGTCTGGGTTAAGCACTTTGCCGATGTTGCTAGCGCTGGTTTCGGCCAGGGCTAATAAGCGACTGGTTAGCTCTTCACGAATTTTTTTAGTTGTGGTTGTCATTTATTCGTCCAGTAATTCATCCAATAGCGTTACGAGCTCACGGCTTAGTATTTCGCTTGCTTCGTTGTCTACTTCGCCTTCGGGTAGCGATAAGTAGAGTGTGGCCAGTGATGGGGCTAATGCTGTTTGAAGTGGCTTTCTATAGGTGTAGCTTTTGCCGTTACGGGTTGTTTTTTGGCTGCGGGTCATTAGCGGGTGCTTGGCTTTGCCCAGTGGGTTGATGAAGCCTGCTGCTAGCTTTTGGCCACCTAGCCATTCAACCAGCACCTGTGCACGAGTGGCGACGCTGGTTCGTTTTAGGCTGTATTTGTATTCTGTTGCGGGTATGCCTGAGCCGCTAAAATTTATACGGGCGCTTTCATATTTTGGTGTTGCTCTTTTTACGTAGCTGTAGCGCATTATTGTTCTTCGGCTTAAGCCGGTGGCGCTGGTCATGGCTTGCACTAAGTAGCCTTGGCGCATTAGTGTTGCTGCTCTGCTGCTGGCATTACGGGCTATTTGGTCGCCTTTTTTGCCTAGATCGTCGAGCATTTTTATTGTTTCGTCTAGGCCGGTGACGGTGACGGATCTATTGTTGCTCATGTTTCAGAAACTCCAACCACACGCGAGTAGTAAGTTCGCTTGAGCCGTCGGCATCTATTTCTGTTATGCGCCACTCGCTGCCGTTGGCGGTGAATTCTTGCCCTGGCATTGGGCGGTGTTCTGCATTAGCGAATTCTGCCCGTCTGCGTTCTTGCACGGGCAAGAAGCCGTTGCCTTCGCTTGGCTTAACGACGTATGAAAGCAAGCCCACTACTGCATGGGTTTTGCTGCCATCTGAGTCTATAAAGGTGGCTTGGTAGCCGTGGGCCTCACGAGCACCGATAACAATGTCTTGTTGTGCTTTGTAGGCAACAAAGCCTTGCACTAAAAAGAGCCTGCCGGTGTCTGTTTTCAGCCATGTACCACGTTGAATTAAGTCGCCTTCTTGCCAGCGGCATCGGATTGTTGTGCGCTCAGTCGACATTAAGCTTTGGCCAAAATTGGCGTAGTCGTCTGGTTCTGTGATGCCAATGAAAATGTCGTTAGCTAGCACGGTGCCTTGGTTGCTGATTAGCTTTGCTAGTGTTGAAAGCCTGCCTACGCGCATTAGACGAACCCTCTTACGATGTACGGGCCTAAGAGGTGGTCTACGTAGCGGGTACGCTGAATTGAGTTAGCTACCACTTCGCTTTCTCGGTATTCGTACATGCTGCCAATTTGGGTCAGCATCCATTTTTTTAATGAAGCGGGCACTTCTGTAGCGTCTGCATAGCCTGCTTTGTAAAGTATGATTACGCGCGCACCACGAAATATGTTTGATTCTACTAGGGGGCTGTCTCCAGCCCCGAAGTAAATGGTGCCATCGTCTATTAGGGATTCATGGTCTACCGCTTCACCGTTGATGCTGATGCTTACGATTTCAGAAACTGGCCAGACTTCTAGGGCAATTTCTGCGTCTGCATTTACACAAAGCTGTTGCCATGTTTGCGGCAACAAGGCTCTACGTGTTCTTCTTTCGCATAGTTCACGCGCAGCCTGGATGTATTGTGTAAACAAGGCATCGTGGAGACAGTGCGTTACTGCACGGTCTTGTTTTACTTCAGCAATTGTCAATGGCTCCGAGGTGGGGCCTTGAACTAAAGTGTTGCGGGTTTCCATGGCCAATTTCCTAGGCTACTACTGTGCCGGTTAGTGCGGCAGCTGGCTGTTCGCGGGCATCAAAGCCAAGCACGGATACACCTGCATGAACTGCTGCAGTGCCAACTGTTACTACTGGGCGAACAAATCGGAATTTGTTTTTGATATCTAAGTCTTTAGCGTTGACATTGATAACGCCCGGCAAGTTTTCTACTAAATCAATCGCGTCTTTGTTTGCGATGTCTTTAGCGTCAGAAAAATCGGCGGTGGTTGCTTGTTGAAATTTAAGCGTAGCGGTTGCTGATTCACCGAATGCGCCTACTGTTGCAATGGCCATAACGTTAGCAAATTCGCCCATATCTACTGCTGCAACACTGTTAGCGCTGCCAACAGATAAAGACGCAGATGGAATTACAGCCACAACTGGGGCGCGTAATGACGGTTTTAGGTTTGGATTACTCATGGTAATTCTCCTGATTAGTGGCGTGGCCACCTTCAATTTATGGTTATAAAATTATTTAAGCTTTGCACGTAACCTACTGCGTTTAATAGGTTACGTGCTGTTGATTAGTCGCGCGCAGCAAGCGTTACAAAGTGAGACTTTGTTAACGTGCCTTTGGCTGGCGGCATTGGCTTGCTAAGTACTGGGCTGCCGTCTAAGCGCAAGCGCCAGCGGAAGCTTTGTAAGCCTTGGTCAAAGTAGATGTGCATAGACTCGCTGAACTTAGCTGCCGCTGTACGCATAGCTAAGTAGTAGCCGGATGGGTCTACAAACTGGATGTCGCCGCGTGAGCCGATGGCTTCTGGATGCTCGTTAAAAACGACAGGGCGGCCAAGTAATGTGCCAGCGGGCGCGCCTACAAAGCCGGTGTTGTTTGGCGTCCAAAGCAGGTTGCCGTCTTCGTCTTTAAGCAACATTAGTTGTGGTAGCAATTCTTGACTAACTTCCCAGTGCGCATTTTTCAAGCTGCTCGGTAGCATGCGGGTGTACATATTGGCGATGTTAGCCGCGGTCAGTGTACCCTTTGCCTGAGATGGTTCTTTTGCAACCGTGATTACTGCTTTTGATTGCATATAGCCTTTGGGCTTGCCTACGCCGTCGCCATAACGGATTGCTTCATTAATTGTCCAGCGCATAGCGATAGGAGCCATGCTCATTAGTCGCTGGCCTAGGCGTGGAGCGTCTTCAAGCAAGTCTTCGTCTACGTTACAAAACACGCTTAAGCCGTTTAGGGTTAGCTGTCCTGCCGTTAGGGCGTTGTAGGCCGTTGGCTCAAACTTTTTGCCGCCTTGGTCCCAGTGCACTTGGATGCCTGCAGCTTCCCACGGGGTGGACACGTCTTTGAGGTATGACACCGAACTTGAGCCGGTAATTTCTGAATTTACGCGGCTAAGCATGTCGCCCACGTCTTCTTCTAGCACTGTGAATATCTCATTGCGGATAGCAGGAGGTACGCTGAATCCTTCTTCGCCACCGTTGCCACCAATGACGTTGCCTGCGGCTGCAAGCAAGCGCTGGTCGATGTCACCGTTTGCGGCCATGCGCACAGCGCGGAAGTATTCGCCTGCACTGGCAAAGCCGTTTAAGTCTTCTTGGCTTTGTTCGCGCGGTTTCTGGTTGCCGCCAGAAGGGGTTTCTGGCGAAGTTTGGCGGCCCATGGTTTGATTGATGCTTGCATCGTAACCGGCTAGTTTTTTATCTAGGTCGATTTGCTTTTGCAAGGTTTCGCAGCTTGCAGCGATGCCTTCAAGCTCGGTGGCTTCAGCTTCGGTGTAGTCACGGTTTTCAGTTTCCGCAGCCGCTTTAATTGCTTTGGCGCGGGCCAGTTTTGCTTTCAGTTTTTCTAATGGTGTCATAGGGTTCTCCGTTGACAGTCGTGGTTAGCTCCACCGGCCCGATTTGGCAGTGTCGCTGTTTGGTGAAAAGGTTAAGGGTTGGCTTTTTTAATAGCCGCTGAACTGGCTAAACATTTCTGCAGCAGCTGCGCGGGTTAGTCGGGTGGCTGGCTTGGGTTTAGCTAGGGCTGCAAGGGTTGTTTCTAGTGGCTGGATGCCGTCGATTAGTTTTAGCTTTACTGCGTCTTGGGCGTGCCACATGCGGCCATCAGCGATGGCGTTGGCTTCTTCGTCGGTAAGGCCACGGCCATCTTTGATAACGGCCAAAAACTCTGCGTATATCTCATCGACGATGCGCCTTACTTCGGCTACTTGATCTTCTGATACGGGAGTGCCTGCCATGCCTATGCTTTTGTATTCGCCGGTGTCTATTTTAATTACTTTGACGCCTGCCTTTTCGTACATCTCTGAGTCATCCCAAATAGCCGTGCGCACACCAATACTGCCAATGGTGTTCATTTTATGGTTGGCGTATACAGCACTCGCACCAGTGGCAACGTGATAGCCTGCGCTGGCTAATATGCCATCAACTTGTACGATTACGTTTTTTTGTTGGGCAGCAAGGCGGATTTCATCGCCCAGTTCGTGCATGCCGCGAACATCGCCACCGGGTGTGTCTGCCAGTATTATGATGTGCTCTATTTGCTGGTCGTTGCGTGCCGCTTTAACTGCTAGTGCAACATGATAACTGCTAGCTACGTAGCTGCTCGGCCATGGGTAGGTCTTGAGCATAATCCCGCTTAGGCGGACGAAAGCTATGTTTTCATGCACGGTGATGGGCAAGTCTGCATAAGCGGCATCGGTAGCGGGGCCAGAGTGATACGCTTGCACGTCTGGCTGTGATTGTCGCTCTAAAGTAAGTAGTGCAGAAAGGCTTTTAACTTGGTCTATGCCGAGTGTGCTAATAGCCCAAAGCAGGGAGTGTTCGAACATTATTTTTCACCTTTCTGTTGGATTGTGTTTCCGTTTTTGGCGGCTTGCTCTAGGCTGACCATGTTCATTTGCACTAAGCGTAAGTCGCCACCCTTTACGGGGTTTCTGTCTTCTAGTTCTAGCACGTCGTTGATGCTGTATACGCCACGGTCTAGCATGGTTTTGTAGTACGCTTCTCGGGTTTTTAGGTCGCCACGTAGCAAGCTGTTGAAGCCTATTTTTGTGTAGCTTTTGCCACGCAGTAGCTTGGCGTTAACCTCTTGCTCAAAGCGTGTAGCCCACGGCTGTAGGCAGTCGGTAACGTATTCGATGTTTTGCGCTTCGATGTTGTTGTTTGTTGCACGCTCCAAATCGCCCATTTTGTGAGGTGGCATGTTGAACCAGCGGGCTATTTCGGTAATGCCGAATTTTCGGCTTTGCAAAAACTGTGCTTCTTCGGGCGCAATGCTAATGGCTCGAAACTTCTGGCCAGGCTCTAGGATTTCTAGCGCACTAGTGCGTTGTGAGCCGCGATTGTTTTTGTTCCAAGTCTTTTTCATGTTTTTGGCGGCATCTGCACCCCAGCCTTCGGGCGTTATTGCTGTGTCTCCCCACTCGATAACGCCGCCGGGCAAAGCACCGTTGCCGAAGAATGCTGAGCCGTATTGCTCCATTGCCAAGCCTAAGCTGATTACGTGCTTGGCGTAGCTCACGGGTGACAGGCCCGTGATGCCGTCCATGCTAAAGCCTTTTAGGTGTATCACGTCTTTAGCGTAAAGATGGCTGTTAGCAGCGCTGCCATTTGAAATCTCATAGACGAGACGCTGCCGACTATCACGGTCTGGGTTTACGCGCGCCCAGTCAATGCCCCACAGCGCGCCAGGGTCGCCTGAGCGTAGTCGCTCAATTTCTGCTAAGCCGTTGCCTTGTAAAAGAGCGTGAGCCATTAGGGATTGGCGAAAGTCAAAGGAGTTAACCTCTTCATTTGCTTGTCGGTAAAGCAGTGTGTCTACTGGATGGTTGTAGTCAACATAGCGTTTGCCGTCTTCGCTGGCGTATACGCGCTGCGGCATCATTGCTATGTGTAAGCTTATTTTGCTGACTGCTGTCCAGACTGCGCCGTATGTTAGTGCTATGTCACGGTTCACGGGTACGCCGGCAATTGGGCGCTTAAACATATTCCCTATAAATCCGCCAATTCTGCCGGTGCCCTCTGGTGCTGTGGTTCTTGCTGCACTGATGTTTAGGCCGGCGCCTACGCCGCTAAAAATGCTCATTAAGTGTTGCTCCCGCGGTCAATAAGCAATCCTAGCAATAGCAGTAGTGTGCCAATGCTAAGCATTGCTGCACCAGCGCCTAGTAGCGCGTAAACTCCGCCGCCAATAAGACCCAGCGCTGTTAGCATGATGATGTCTAACTTGCTGATGTGTTTCATAGTTCACCTTCGGCGTAGATAGATTTAGAGCGACGCTTTACGGGTATCAGTATCATCACGCCTAGGGCCATGATGGTTGATACTGCTGCGTCTATCTTTTCTTTAATTTTTGACTTGTCGGGCTTGATGTCACCCGCTGGGTTGGTGTCGGCAACTAAGTTGGCCATACACCAATACAGCACTGGGTTGCTGTATTCGAACTCTTGTTTAAGCACTCGTACCATAAGTTCCTTCATAGGCGTACTCATCGAGCCAAAACCTTGGCCAAACTCGATCATTGGCGCACCCTCGTTTAGCAGGTCGTTCACTAGCTGGTTAGAGTTCCATCGGTCGTATGCAATGCCTGAAAAGTTGAAGTATTCAAGCGCCTTGCGGATGTCTGCTTTTATGTATTCGTAGTCGACTGTGTCGCCCGGCGTTAGGTGTAGATGACCACTTTGAATGTAGCCCTCTAGTGACTTGTCGCCTTTCTTTAAGCGTCTGTCTAGTGCGCCTTCTGGCAAGTACGCCCTTACAAATGTTCTTGTCTTGCCTTCGTATTCAATGACGGTGGTGAACGAGGTCATGTCTTCAACAGAGGACAAGTCCAAGCCTCCCCAGGCATTAGCGCCTTTGAAGGCGTCGTTACCGTTCCAAGGTGCTTGATCATCGTAGTTGGTGTCACACGCTTTTAGGCGCTCTAAGTTCATCCACTTAGCACCACCGCGTACTTTTACGTTTAGTCGCTTTGTAAGAAACTCAACACGCTCGCTTGGTATTTCTTTTGCCATTCGACATTGTTCGCGCATGTCGTCTACGTTGACTGATACACCCAAGTTCGGATTGGCTTTAATCCACTCGCTTTCGTCATCCCACTTTTCGGGATTGTCTAGCGTGTAAATTAACGCGAAGTAGCTGTCGTCTTCTACGGCACCGTTTAGCACTCGTGATGCGTAGTCGTGCTGGTCGGCATCTACACCGTCGGGTAAGTAACCTTCAGTAGTTATCGCTACTATTAGCGGCTGTCTTCTGGCACCACGAGCAGACTTAATAACGTCCCACACGGCACTGGTTGGGTGAGCATGCAGTTCGTCAATTAAACCAAAGTGTACGTTCAAGCCGTCCATGCTTTTGCTGTCTTTAGACAGCGCTTGCATTCGGCCCCGTGTATTCACGGCTATCATTTTGTTGTTGTAGATTCTGACCAGCGACATAAGGCTTGGACTTTGCTCAACCATGTTTCTGGCTGCGTCGTATAGCTCTTTTGCCTGGTCCAACTTAGTAGCTGCTGAGTAAACTCGTGGGCCACCCTCTTTGTCTGCTAACAAGCCATAGTTTGCGATGAAGCTGAACCACGTGGTCTTGCCGTTCTTGCGGCCTACTTTGATGTAAGCAATGCGGAATCGACGAGTGCCGTCTGAGCGCATCCAACCGAATATGTTAGCCGTTGCGAAGCACTGCCAACCTTCAAGTTCTAGTGGCAAGCCTGCAAATTCACCCTCGTACTGTCTGCAGTAACCGCTAAAGCGGAACACTCGGGCAGCTGCGTTCTCGTCAAAGTACAAGCCACGAGCGCCAGCGGTTTTTAAGTCTTTGAACCAGCGCTTAACTGCTTGCTTGGCTAGCTTGCCGGTTACTATCTTCCCGTCTCGAACGTCTTCTGCATACTGGTAGGCGCGGTCTAAGTACAAGCGGCCAAGGTCAACAGCAGGGACAGCGTGAATAGCTGCAGCAGTCACAGGTCTAGCAGCCCCTGGGCGGGGTTCTCCAGCTTAATTACTTGTCGGGCGCGAACTGTCATGCCCAACTGGTTTTCTAGTTTTGTGAGTTGCTCGGCTGCTTGTTT
>Ga0209075_1003152_pt1 | contig 13946 bp, 19 predicted proteins | sample Stecom2011_FD_187523 | JGI IMG/M metagenome (GOLD analysis project Ga0209075, IMG submission 187523) | Agricultural soil microbial communities from Utah to study Nitrogen management - Steer compost 2011 (SPAdes) (version 2) | ecosystem: Environmental > Terrestrial > Soil > Agricultural land... | reverse complement strand
TATATTCTCCCTTTTTAAGTAACATATTGTGACTATCTTTAATTAAACCTGCTTGAATTATTATATAACATGCATTTGCAACAATTCCTAACATTATCGCAACACCATATAGTACATTATATTTTTCTAAACCTGTTTTGTTATGGAGTACTAAAATATAACTACTAGTACTGGTGAAATAATAAATAAAACTACACTTACAATTAAAGATGTCACAAAAGGTTTTTCAAATTCTTTTTGTTTTATCTTTACATATTCAGTAACACTCAGAGGGACATTTTTAATATCTTTTAGATATGTATATTTTGAAAATATTACACCTGAATAAATGAAGAATCCTACTGCTGATGCAACAAAGAAAAATAAAGCAACAAATCCATATAATGAATTAGTTAGAGAACCATACTTACCAAGTAACACAAGTAGCAAAATAGGAGAGATAACACATAGTGCAACACCAAAGGCAATTAATGGTGCAATTTTCTTTGCACTAGCTAAAAAATCTTTTGCATCCTCTAAACTTAATACTTCGCCTGTCTCGTTGTGCTTTGCTATTTCGATACCTAACTCTTGTGCTAATTCTTCTATATTACCAAATTCAGAAATTACAATTCCAATTGCTTCATTTTCTGTTTTACCTTGTGCTTTTAGTTCATTATATTTTTCTTTCATATTTAATAATAAATCATTTTTAATTTTCTTACTTCACTAGTATCTGGTAGGGAAGCAAACATATTATCCAAATAAGTTTTAATGATATTCATTTTATTTCCTCCTTATAAACCTTTCTACAACTTCTTTTGTTAAATCCCATTCTAAACATTTCTTTTCATAATATTTTTTACCTTGATCTGTAATTTTATAGTAAGTTCTTCTTGATTCACTTACGGAATAAGATTCTATATGGCCATTTTTTCTAATCTCGTGAAAGCTGAATAAAGTGTTGTTTCTTTCATTTTATATTTTTCTTCTGTAATTTCATTTATTCTTTTTGATATTTCATAACCATATGAATCACCATCTAACAATAAACACAAAATCATAATGTCATTATAACCTCTAATTACATCACTACTTATCACATGTTTACCTCCAATTCCTATGTCTGTCGTACTACGACTATCATACTACGACTGTCGTAGTAATCGTGTTATATCACTCTAATTATATATATGCAAGGATTTTAATCAATAAACTAAAAAAAATTATAATTGATAATAAAAAATGATTAATGTATAATACTTATAGGAGTTGAGATTATGGATTTACAAATTAAAGCAGGTTGGATAGAAGTAATAGTTGGGAGTATGTATGCGGGGAAAACAGAAGAGTTAGTGCGTAGAATTAAAAGAATTAATTATGCGAAAAAAGATTGTTTAGTTTTTAAACCTATTATTGATAATAGATATAGTAAGAGTGAAATAGTATCACATAATAATACAAAAATTGAATCGATTGTAATTGAAAAATCAACAGATATTCTAAATTATATTGGTCCAGTCTTACCATATGCTGTTGCTGTTGATGAAGTACAATTTTTAGATCGAGATATTATTACAGTAGCAGAACAATTAGCAGATCGAGGTGTTAGAGTTATTCTTGCTGGTTTAGATAAAGACTTTCGTGGAGAACCTTTTGGGGTTGTTCCAGAGTTATTAGCTCGTGCTGAGTTTGTAACTAAGTTAGAAGCTATTTGCCAAGTATGTGGTGCTCCTGCAACGAGAACCCAACGAATAATAAATGGAAAACCTGCAAGTTACAATGATCCAATAATCTTAATTGGTGCTAGTGAACACTATGAAGCAAGATGTAGACATTGTCATATTGTAGGAGATAAGCCAAGTGGAAAGTGATTTAAAGTTTTTTGAAGAAGCGTTAATTGAAGCTAAAAAAGCATATGATAAAAATGAAGTACCTGTTGGTTGTGTCATTGTTGTGGATGATAAGATAATCGCAAGAAGTCACAACCAACGTGAAACTAAAAAGAGTGCATTAGGACATGCAGAGATATTAGCGATAGAAGAAGCATGTAATAAATTAGGACGCTGGATATTAGATGATGCAACAATTTATGTAACCTTAGAACCTTGTGTGATGTGTGCAGGCGCTATTTTCCAAGCACGCATGAAGCGAGTAGTTTTTGGTGCGTATGAACCGAAGTTTGGTGCATTAGGTAGTTTGATTAACTTAAATGAGTTAGAGGGAATCAATCATAAGCTTGAAATAACTTCAGGAGTTAAAGCAGAATCAGTAAGTAATTTAATGAAAGAATTTTTTCAAAAACTAAGAAATAAGTAGTTTAAGGCTTAATTTTCCGCTTGATAAATTATGACTTTAGTGGTATAATACTAATGATCTCATTTTAATTACCCATATCCAATATTAAGCAGTGAATCAGGTCAGGTCGTGACTGAAGCAGCCTTAAGCTTGTCTTAGTATGTGGATGTGGGTAATTAGAATGAGATTTTTTAGCAAATATAACATAAGTGTTGACATTGCTGTTGAACTGTGATAAAATTTTGTTTGAAATTCAAATCTTTTGAATATCAAATTATTTGAATTTCAAAATTTATGAAAGGGTTCATAACTATATGGAACGTAAAATAGCAATCTTAACAGACAGTTCATCGTCAATTTATCATATTGATCATGGCTTTGATAATATATTCTTTATCGACTTGCCATGCTTTATTGGCGAAGTAATGTTTACGGACTTTGCAACAAATAAAGACGACCTCTTTTATGAGGCTTTAGCAAACACAAACATGATTGCAAAGACATCTCAGCCTAGTGTTGGTGAAACACTAGAGAAGTTTGAAGAAATAAAATCATTAGGTTATACAGATATTATTTATATTCCAATTTCAAAGGAATTAAGTGGGACATACCAAAATGGTTTTATTAGTAAAGGTATGGTAGATGATATTAGAGTAGAAGTTATTGATTCTAAGACAACAGCATCTATCCTTAGTGGTATGGCAATTGAAGCTGCAAAGCTTGCAAAAGAAGGAAAAACTATTGAAGAAATAGTTAAGCGTGTATTAGATTTAAGAAGTAAAAGCGGCTATTTCGTTACAGTAAATGATTTAACATCTTTAGTTAAAAATGGAAGATTATCGAATGCGAAAAGTGTAATTGCTAATTTACTAAAAATTAAACCAGTAATCGAACTGACATCAGAAGGTAAATTAGTTAGTTTAGAAAATGTTAGAACATATAAAAATGCAATTAAACGTATGGTTGAACATGTGGCTCAAAGATTAGATCCTGAAAATGGTGAGTTACATATTGCTCATACAAATAGAGAAGATACATTAGAATTTATAATGGACATACTAAATGAAAGGTTCCCAAATACAAAGAAAGTTGTATTACAAGTGCCATCTACAATAGTAGCTCATATCGGTCTAAACGCTATAGCATTAGGCTATCTAAATTATTAAAAAAATTAAGGAGGAAATTAAAATGATTTTTGATAAAGTAGTAGATATAGTTGCAACAGAATTAAATGTGAGTAAGGATGAAATTACAATGGAAACGGATATTCAAAAAGATTTAGGTGCAGATAGCCTAGATGCAGTAGAATTAATGATGGCTCTAGAAGACGAATTTTCTATCCAAATTTCTGATGAAGAAGCTCAAAACTTTGCAACAATCAAGGATATAGTTAGTTATTTGGAAAATAGATAATTAGGAGGAAATATGGATTTTAAACAAATTCAAACTCTTATTAAAGAGTTTGAGAAATCTTCGATGACAGTTTTGGAACTTGAACAAGACGGTTTTAAGCTTAGATTATCTAAAAACAAAAATGAAGTTATTACAAAGGTTGAAACACCTAATGTAACAACAAATCAAACTGAAAAACAAGTAGTAGAAGAAGAATCAAAAGGTTATGAAGTAAAATCACCACTTGTAGGAACATTTTATGCGGCAAGCAGTCCTAATGAAAAACCATTTGTAAAAGTTGGTCAAAGGGTTGAAGTAGGAGATACTTTATGTATCATTGAAGCAATGAAAATTATGAACGAGATTACATCGCCAGTTGCTGGAGTTGTAGAATCAATTAAAGTTCAAAATGCTTCTCCAGTCGGCCACGACCAAGTATTGATGGTGATTGTCTAAATGCAAAACAAGGTTCTAATTGCTAACCGTGGTGAAATAGCTATCAGAATTATTCGCGCTTTAAAAGAACTTGGCATTGGCCAAGTTGCTGTTTATTCTAAAGCCGATGCAGATTCACTTCATGTAAAACTTGCAGATGAAGCTATTTGTATCGGCGAAGCTCCAAGCGCGGATAGCTATTTAAATATGACTAACCTTATTTCTGCTGCTATTTCTACAGGGTGTAATGCAATTCATCCTGGTTATGGATTTTTAGCTGAAAATGAAAAGTTTGCTGAAATGGTAGAAAAATGTAATATAAAATTCATAGGTCCTTCTAGTGAAGTTATTCACCAATTAGGTAATAAAATTGAAGCAAAGCGTCTTGCAAGAGAGGCTGGCATTCCGGTTGTGGAAGGATCAGATGGTGTAGTTGAAAACTTAGAAACTGCAATTAAAGTTGCAAAACGAGTTACTTATCCAATTTTAATCAAAGCTCGTAATGGTGGCGGTGGTAAAGGGATAAGTATTATAAAAAATGAAAATGAGTTAATTAAAATGTTTGAATTAACTCGCCAAGAAGCTAAAGCTAACTTTGGGGACTCTGGTGTTTATATTGAAAAATATATAGAGAATCCACATCATATTGAAGTTCAAATTATTGCTGATAGCTTTGGAAATATTGTTCATTTAGGTGAACGTGATTGTTCAGTTCAAAGAAGAAATCAAAAAGTAATTGAAGAAAGTCCTTCTCCATATGTTGATGATGAATTAAGAGCTAAATTAGGCGATGCAGCAGTTAGGCTAGCAAAAAGTGTTGGATATGAAAATGCTGGAACAGTTGAATTTTTAGTTGATAAAGATAAAAAATTTTATTTTATCGAAATGAATACTAGAATTCAAGTTGAACATCCAGTAACAGAAATGGTTACAGGAATTGATATAGTTAAAGAGCAAATTAGAGTTGCATACAATAGTGGGTTATCTTTTTCTCAAAAAGATGTTGTAATTAGTGGTCATTCAATTGAGTGTAGACTCAATGCGGAAGATCCATACAATAACTTCAGACCATCTCCGGGGGTTGTAAAAAACTTAGTAGTACCTGGAGGACCTGGTGTGAGAGTTGATACTCATATTTATAATAACTATATGGTTCCACCGTATTATGACTCAATGCTTGCGAAACTAATTGTTCATGCACCGACTAGGAAAGAAGCAATTAGAAAAATGCGAGTAGCTCTTGAACAATTCCTCATTGATGGGATAATGACAAATATCGAAATTCTCTACTTAATTATGCATAATACTCATTTTGTTAGAGGAATTTATGACACTAATTTTGTAAGTGAATTTTTAGAATCGATAAAGGATAAGTTCAATGAATAATTTTTTAGATAAAAGAAAACAAAGACTTGAAAGATATAAAAATATTAGAGGGAAATCAAACAATATAACGAAAATTACAATTCCTGATGGAATCTTTGTTAAGTGCGAGAAGTGTGGTGAACCAATTTATCACGATGATTTATTGGAAAACGATTATGTTTGTCCAAAGTGTAATTATCACTTCCGCTTAAGCGCAAGACAAAGAATCGCCTTTATCAGCGATGAAAATTCTTTTAAGGAACTGTATGCGAATCTTAAAACGCTAAATCCCCTAGATTTTCCTGATTATGAAAAAAAGGTCAAACAATATCAAGAAGCTCAAGAAGAGTTTGATGCATTTGTTTGTGGTGAAGCGAAAATAGATGGCCACAAAGTTGCACTTGGAGTATTAGATAGTTTCTTCATGATGGGGAGTATGGGAAGTGTTGTTGGTGAAAAAGTAACTAGATTAATTGAGTACTCAATTGAACATAAGTTACCACTAATAATCTTTTCTGCTTCTGGTGGAGCAAGGATGCAAGAGGGAATCTTTTCTCTAATGCAAATGGCTAAAACTTCTGCAGCTTTAAAGAAACATGATTTAGCTGGCCTATTATATATTAGTGTTTTAACGCATCCAACAACCGGCGGTGTAACTGCAAGTTTTGCTTCCTTAGGAGACATAAATATTGCTGAGCCAAATGCGTTAATTGGATTTGCTGGCAAACGTGTAATTGAACAAACCATTCAAGAAAAATTACCTGATGGTTTTCAATCCGCGGAGTTTCAAAAGGAAAAAGGATTTGTAGATATGGTTGTTGACCGCAAGGATTTAAAAAATGTAATTTCCACTATTCTAACAATACACAAAGGAAACTAAAATTATGGATAAAAATATGACTCAAAATGCTGTTTGGAATCGGGTTCTGATGGCCCGTCATCAAAAACGTCCAACTGCAAAAGTATTAATTGAATATTTAATTACATCATTTGTTGAGTTACATGGTGACCGCTTATTCCGTGATGATCCTTCTGTAATTGGTGGAATAGGATTTCTTGGTGATATACCTGTAACGGTTATTGGCCAAGAAAAAGGCGATAATACAATTGAAAAAATTAAGAAAAACTTTGGGATGTTACATCCTGAAGGTTATCGCAAAGCACTTAGGTTAATGAGGCAAGCAGAGAAGTTTAACCGTCCTGTTGTTTTAATTATTGATACACCTGGTGCATATCCTGGAGTTGGAGCAGAAGAACGCGGTCAAGGTAGCGCAATCGCAACAAATCTGATGGAAATGATAGATTTAAAAGTACCATTAATTTCGATCGTTCTTGGCGAAGGTGGAAGTGGTGGTGCTTTAGGTATTGGCGTTAGTGATGAAATTTGGATGTTTGAAAATGCAATCTATTCCATATTATCGCCAGAAGGTTTTGCATCTATTTTATATAAAGATGCAAGTCTTGCAAAAGAAGCAGCAGCTATTATGCGCCTAACAGCAGCAGATTTATTAGAATTCGGGATTATAGAAAAAATCATTCCGGAAGTCGAAGAAGGACTTCATACGAATAGCGAATATTCATTTGCAATTCTTAAAAAGGAACTCATAAAAAAACTAAAGGAACTTAAAAAATTACAACCTGAAACTCTTATTCAAAATCGATATAATAAATTCCGAAGAGTGGGCGTATATGAGGAAGATAGATAGTATAGTTACACGTATTGGGGAGTATTTTTTTGAGTTTCAATCTAAACTGCAATTTTTTGAAAGAGAATACTTGCGCAGGTATGGAATAGAGGACGTTACGCCAACAGAAGTAAAAGTACTATATATTATTGGCTTATCAAATACGAAGTCTATGACTGAAATAGCAGATGAGCTAAAAGTTACGCGCGGAACATTGTCGATAACAATTGACAGTTTAGTTAAAAAGGGTTATGTAATTCGTACAAGGCATAAACAAGATAGACGAGTTATCATCGTCTACCTTACAAATAAATCAATTGATGTTGTAAAGGTTTATGGAAAGTTCTATTTTGAGTTACTTATGTCACTCATTAAAGAAATAGAACGCGAAAAAGTAATCGTTGTAGAAGAAATATTGAGTAAATTAAATCAAATTATCGAAACAAACTTTTATGAGGATGTTAGTGGGAATCCTCAAGTCCTAAATGAAGGGAAAAATCAATATGAAGAAAAAAACAAATAATATAAAATTAATCTCAACAGGCAAATATATTCCTAATGACGTGATTACAAATGAAGATTTAGAAAAGATAGTTGACACAAGTGATGAGTGGATTTATACTCGTACGGGAATAAAAGAACGTAGACGAGCAAAAGATGAAACTACATCTGATATGGCAACTAATGCTGCACTGGATGCGATTAATAAAGTAGGATATGACAAAAATAAAATAGATATAATTATTGTTGCGACATTTACCCCTGATGTTGCAAGTCCATCTGTTGCAAACCTCGTTCAAGCTAAACTAGGCTTAAATGATCGCGATGTTGTTTGCTTTGATATTAATGCGGCTTGTACAGGATTTATTTATGCATTAAATGTCGCAAGTCAAATGCTGAATGCTGGCTTTTATAATTCTGCTTTAGTAATCGGATCTGAATCATTAACTAAAGTAGTTAATTTCCAAGATAGAAACACATGTGTTCTATTTGGAGATGGTGCTGGTGCATTTATAATTGAAAATACAGAAGAGAATAAACCTGCCTATTTTTATACTTCTTCAAAAGGTGATTTAGAAGAAGTTATTATCGTAGATCCATTAATCAGAATGGAAGGTAGAAAGGTATATCACTTCGCAACAAAAATATTAGAAAAGAGTGTTAACGAAGTTTTAGAAAAATCAAATACTTCAATAGAAGAGATAGCAATGTTAATACCTCATCAAGCAAATGCCAGAATAATCGAAAGTGCTGCTAAGAGTTTAAATCTTGGACTAGATAAGGTATACATGAATATAGATAAATATGGTAATACATCAAGTGCAAGTATTCCAATTGCGGTTGATGAATACCTTGCCACACTAGAAGATAAGCAAGATAAGAAACTTGTTTTAGTAGGCTTTGGAGCTGGCTTTACTTGGGGAGCTGCTCTATTAACATTATAAAATTAGAAGAAGAAGGAGTATTTATGAATAAGATTTGTAAGCTACTTAATATTAAATATCCCCTTATTCAAGGCGGTATGGCAAATATCGCAACGCATCAATTAGCTGCTGCAGTAAGTAATGCTGGCGGACTTGGCTTAATTGGTGCAGGGGGAAATGATGAAGAATGGGTAAGAGAAGAAATTAGAAAGTGCAAGGCTCTAACTGATAAACCATTTGGCGTTAATATTATGTTAATGAGTCCACATGCACCGAAGATTGCACAAGTAGTAATAGAAGAAAAAGTAGCGGTAGTTACGACTGGGGCAGGTAATCCTAATCCATACATTCCTGCTTGGAAAGAAGCAGGAATTATTGTTATACCTGTAGTTCCAAGTGTTGCACTTGCAAAAAGAGTTGAAGGTGCTGGTGCAGATGCAGTAGTTGTTGAAGGAACAGAAGCTGGTGGTCACATTGGTGAACTTACAACTCTTGCTTTAGTACCGCAAGTTGCAGATGCAGTTAATATACCTGTAATTGCAGCTGGTGGAATTGCTGATAAAAGAGGAGTGCTTGCTGTTTTTGCTCTAGGTGCAAGCGGAGTACAAGTTGGTACATTAATGCTAACTAGCGAAGAATGTCCAATCCATGACAACTACAAAAATAAAATTATTGATGCTCGTGATACTGATACAATAGTTACAGGTAGAAATACTGGTGCACCAGTAAGAGTTTTAAAAAACTTAATGGCAAGAGAATATTTAAAAATGTCTAACAACGGTGCAAGTCTAGAAGAGCTAGAACAATTAACTCTTGGTTCTTTAAGAAAAGCTGTTGTAGAAGGAGATTTAGACAAAGGTAGTTTTATGGCTGGTCAAATTAGTGGTTTAATAAAAAAGGTTCGTCCAGTAAAAGAAATTATCGAAGACTTATTTATTGATATTGAAGAATATAAAAATAATTTAAGTATTTTATAGGTGTGAAAATTGAAAAAAAATACTGCGTTTCTTTTTGCCGGTCAAGGATCACAATATATCGGCATGGGAAAAGATATTTATGATGAATACGAATATGTAAGAGAAATGTTTCAAGAAGCAAATGAGATACTTGGGTTTAAGTTAGAAGATGTGGTTTTTGAAGAAAACACATTGATAAACCAAACAAGGTATACACAACTTAGTGTCTTAGTTGTAACTTGTGCATTATTTGAGGTTGTAAAACGAGAACTGGGATTAAGTGCTGATGTAGTAAGTGGCTTTAGTTTAGGTGAATATAGTGCCTTATATGCAAGCGGGATTTTTAGTTTTAAAGAAGTAGTGAAATTAGTAAATTATCGTGCTAATTTTATGGATGAAGCTGCAAAAGAAAATCCTGGTGCAATGGCTGCAATTATTAACCTTGATCAAGATGTACTAGTTGCTATTTGTAAAAGAATAGGAAATGTACAAATTGCAAACTTTAATTCACCTAATCAACAAGTTATTTCTGGTTTAGAGGAAAGTGTACAACAAGTAGTAGATGAGGTTACAAACATTCATAAAAAACGCGCTGTAAAGTTAAATGTTAGTGGTGGATTCCATTCACCATTAATGAAAAACGCTGCAACAAACCTCGAAAAAGTTTTAGAAGATTTTACTCCGGAAAAACCAAATGTTCCAATAATTATGAATTATAATGCAAAACCACTAGAGTTTAGTGATTTGAAAAATGCACTTGTAAAACAAGTATACTCACCGGTATATTTTCTTGATACAATCAATAATATGATAAATGATTTTAATGTTGAAAGATTTATTGAGATAGGACCTGGTAGGGTATTGAGTGGCTTTGTAAGAAAAATTGATCGTGATAAAGAGATAATAAATTTTGAAAATTTAAATAATATTAAGGAGTTTAAATAATGGATTTAAAAGGGAAAGTTGCTATAGTAACAGGCGGCGCAACAGGTATCGGGCGTGCGATTGTTCAAAAGTTAGCAAGTTTAGGTGCAACCGTAGTTATTAACTATAACTCAAGTAAAACTGCTAGTGAAGAATTAGTTAATGAATTAACTAGCCAAGGTCATACAGTTGACTGTATTCAAGCAAATGTTTCTAAATTTGCTGAAGCAGAAAAACTAATTAATTACACTGTTGAAAAGTTCGGGCGTGTTGATATTTTAGTAAATAATGCTGGAATTACTCGTGATAATTTAATTATGCGCATGAATGAAGAAGATTTTGACCAAGTTATCGAAGTAAACCTAAAAGGTGTTTGGAATTTATCTAAACATGTAAGTAGAGTTATGATGAAGCAAAGAAGTGGTAAAATTATTAATATCTCTTCTGTAGTTGCAATTATGGGTAATGTTGGTCAAAGTAACTATTGTGCTTCTAAAGCAGGTGTAATTGGCTTGACTAAGTCACTTGCAAGAGAACTTGCAAAACGAAATATTACAGTAAATGCAGTGGCACCTGGATTTATTAAAACTAAAATGACTGATGTTTTAGATGAGAAAATTGTTGACCAAATCGCTAACAATATTCCACTATCAAGATTAGGCGAACCTAGCGATATTGCAAATGTAGTTGCATTCTTAGCTTCACCACTTGCAGATTATATTACTGGCCAAGTATTAAATGTTGATGGTGGACTAGTAATGCAATAGGAAGTGAGAGTTATGAAAAGAAGAGTAGTTATTACAGGAATGGGTGTATTAAGCCCGGTTGGAAACACCGTAGATGAAATGTGGGAAGCGCTACTTGCTGGTAAAAATGGAATTGATAAAATCACGCAATTTGATGCTTCTAATATGAAAGTGCAAATTGCTGGTGAAGTTAAAAACTTTGAGCCAGAAAAATATTTAGATCCGAAAGAATTTAGAAAAATGGATCGTACATTAATATTTGGATTAGTAGCAGCAACTCAAGCATATCAAGACTCTGGATTAGAAAATGTAGAGTTTAATAAAAACCGTTTTGGTACTTTTGTTACAAGTGGCATTGGTGGAATTAACACAATTAAAGAAGAAGCGATTAAAGCTTATGAACGTGGTGGTGATCGAGTTAGTCCATTCTTTATTCCACATTCAATCATTAATATGGTTGGTGGAGTAATAGCAATTAAATTTGGTGCTAAAGGTCCTAACCTTCCAGTTGTAACTGCATGTAGTGCTGGAACTAATGCCATTGGTGAAGCATTTAGATATATTAGAGATGGATATATTGATGTAGCTTTTGCTGGTGGAAGTGAAGCGCCTATCAATGAATTATCAATTGGTGGTTTCGCAAGTATGCGAGCATTAAATACAAATAATGATCCGGATAATGCTTCAATCCCATTTGATAAAAATAGGAGTGGGTTTGTAGTGGCAGAAGGTTGCGGTGTTGTTGTTTTAGAAGAATATGAACATGCAAAAAAACGCGGAGCGAAAATTTACTGTGAAGTAATCGGATATGGTTCTACATGTGATGCATTTCATATAACAGCTCCTGATGAATCAGCAGAAGGAATTACAAACGCAATTAAACTTGCCCTTCAAGATGCTAAGATTGAACCAGAAAAGATAGATTATATTAATCCACATGGAACTTCAACTCCGTATAATGATCGCTTGGAAACACTAGGAATTAAAAAAGCTTTAGGAGATCACGCATACAATGTTAATATTAGTGCAACAAAATCAATGACTGGACATGCTTTAGGTGCTGTTGGTGCAATCGAAGCAATTATTACTGCTAAGACTCTCCAAGAAGGAATTATTACACCTACAATTAATTTAAGAACACCAGATGAAGAATGTGACTTAAATTACACTGTTGGTAGTCCAGTAAAACGTGATGTGAAATATGCACTAAGTAATAGTGTTGGCTTTGGTGGCCAAAATGCTACACTAGTTTTCAAGAAATTTGAGGAGGGTAAGTAATATGGTTTTATCAAGTGATGAAATACAAAAGATCATTCCCCATAGATATCCATTCCTTTTAGTTGATCGTGTAGATGAACTTGAAGTTGGTAAAAGAGCTGTTGGGGTAAAAAATGTTACTGCTAACGAAATGCATTTTATGGGACACTTCCCAGGAAATCAAGTAATGCCAGGTGTACTAATGATTGAAGCATTAGCTCAAGTTGGTGCAGTTGCAATTCTAGCAGATGAAAAAAACAAAGGAAAAACTGCTTATTTTGCAGGTATTAAGAATGCTAAATTCCGTCGTAAAGTAGTTCCAGGAGATACATTAGTACTTGAAGCTGAATTAACTCGAATTAAAGGTCCATTTGGTTTAAGTACTGGGATTGCAAAAGTAAATGGCGAAGTAGCATGTGAATGTGAAATAATGTTTACAATTGGTGACTAAACATGAGTAAAATAGATTTCTTTCAATATGTAATTGAATTCGATGAGATCGATTCTACAAATCTCTACCTAAAAAATAATTATCAAACCCTTCCTAACTATACAATTATCAAAACAAAATACCAAACTTTAGGCCAAGGCCAGTTTGGAAGAGTCTGGGAATCTAATTATAACGAAAACCTTCTTTTCTCCTTATTAATAAAAAAAGATTTACCTTTTGTCGTTAAAGATGCTAATCCAATCTTTGTTAGTGCCATCTTAGCTATGCTTGATGAATTTGGTATTGAAGCAAGTTTCAAATATCCAAATGATATTCAAGTGGGTGGTAAAAAACTAGCTGGGATTTTAATCGAAACAAAGTTCTCAGGACCAAATGTTGATTATGTAATAGTTGGGATAGGGTTAAATGTTAACCAAACTGAATTTAATGCCCCTAATGCAGTTTCATTAAAAAATATTTTAGGTAAAGATTTTGATATTGATTATGTCTTTAAAAAGTTACTAAAACATTTAAGTAATAGTGTTTTACTTGCTAATTTAATGTATTTAGTAAGAATGAACGAAGAAAGATAAAAAAGTTTTACGGCTATATGCTGTAAAACTTTTTTTATTATAAATTCTTTCTTGCATATTAAGACATAGAATTAAATGTATTTACTAAAAAGTAAATTTTTTGTATAATATTACATATAAATCGGAGGAGCAAGATGATTAAATTAAAAGACGTCTCAAAATACTATACTTCTAAGACAACAATCATCCAGGCATTAAAAAATATAAATTTAGAATTTAGGCTTGGAGAGTTTGTTGCGATAACCGGTGAAAGTGGTAGTGGAAAAACTACACTTTTAAACATTATTAGCGGTGTCGATTCTTATGAAGATGGTGATGTATTTATTAATGGGAAAGTTATAACAGTAGATGATAAGAAACTCCTTGAAAACTATAGAAAAAACGATATAGCATTTATCTTTCAAGCAAATAACCTAATTGAGTCTTATACAGTATTAAAAAACGTTGAGACTGCGCTTGTTA
>Ga0209075_1003151_pt1 | contig 13949 bp, 17 predicted proteins | sample Stecom2011_FD_187523 | JGI IMG/M metagenome (GOLD analysis project Ga0209075, IMG submission 187523) | Agricultural soil microbial communities from Utah to study Nitrogen management - Steer compost 2011 (SPAdes) (version 2) | ecosystem: Environmental > Terrestrial > Soil > Agricultural land... | reverse complement strand
CATATTCGCGATATGCAAGTGGGCGAGGTGGTTGAGATTCTGGCAACCGACCCTTCAACTACCCGTGATTTTATTAAATTTTGTGCGTTTCTTGACCAAGAGCTGTTGTTGAATGAAGAGCAACAAGGCACTTATCGTTTTTTAATTCGTAAAGCCAATGGGGTTGATTAACCCAATGATTATTTTAGGAATTGACCCAGGCTCACGTATTACCGGTTTTGGTGTGGTTAAAATGACTGGTCAAAAAGTGGAGTACGTGGTCAGTGGTTGTATTCGTATGGGCGATGTCTCGCTGGCGGAGCGCTTAGATAAAATCTTTTGCTCAGTAACCGAAATTATAGAAACCTATAAACCCCAGCAGTTTGCCATTGAGCAAGTGTTTATGGGTAAAAACGTCGACTCAGCCTTAAAGCTAGGTCAGGCTCGTGGCGTGGCTATCGTTGCAGCAGCGCATCTTGGTTTGCCCGTATCTGAGTACGCTGCCAGAACAATTAAACAAGCCGTAGTGGGTAAGGGCAGCGCTACTAAAGAGCAAGTAGGCCATATGGTGCAGTACTTATTGAAGCTACCCGGACGGCCACAAGAAGACGCTGCCGATGCTTTAGCCATTGCTATTTGTCATGCGCATACCAGTACCAGCTTAGTGGCTAAGGCTGGCGTTACCGGTGTAACACGCGGGCGAATGAGGTAGCTGAAAAAAAACATTACTGATAGTCTAAGCGCTTTATTTTAAGGTGAATTGTTATGATCGGAAGGTTGCAAGGTCTGTTGGCTGAAAAGCATGCGCCCGAGTTATTGGTGGATGTGAATGGTGTTGGTTATGAAGTGTCTGCGCCTATGTCTACCTTTGCCATGCTCGGTGCTGTAGGCGAGCCTGTTACTTTGCATACTCATCTTGTCGTTCGTGACGATGCTCATCTTTTATACGGTTTTGCCAGCCTTAATGAGCGCACCATGTTTCGTACACTCATTAAAGTAAGCGGTGTTGGTCCGAAGATGGGCTTAGCGATATTGTCTGGTATGGACGCTAATGCCTTTGCGACCTGTATCCAGAACGAAGACATTAAGTCGTTAACCAAATTGCCGGGTGTGGGTAAAAAGACAGCCGAGCGCTTAATAGTAGAAATGCGTGATCGTCTGAAAGAATGGCATACGCAAGCGCCATTATGGCAAGCCGCTGACCAAGCCGAGCAGTCACAAGCCAATACTATGCTGGCGGAGGCGGAGTCTGCATTAGTGTCTTTAGGCTATAAACCTCAAGACGCCGCTAAAATGCTAAGCAAAGTAACCGAAGCCGTCACCAGTTCTGAAGACTTAATCCGTATTGCTCTGCGTAATTCATTGAGTAAATAAGCATGATTGAAACCGACCGCTTTATTATAAGTGCCGAGCCTGTTGTCGAAGAAGAACACTACGACCACGCTATTCGTCCTAAAAAACTGTCTGAATACATCGGCCAGCCTATGGTGCGCGAGCAAATGGAAATCTTTATTGGTGCGGCCAAAGCCCGTGACGAAGCCTTAGACCATACTTTAGTATTTGGGCCACCCGGTTTAGGTAAAACCACTTTGGCCAATATTATTGCCGAAGAAATGGGCGTAAAAATTAAGTCGACCTCTGGGCCCGTATTAGAAAAAGCCGGTGACTTGGCCGCACTGCTTACCAATCTTGAAAGTGGTGATGTGTTGTTTATCGACGAAATTCACCGCTTAAGCTCTGCCATTGAAGAAGTGCTTTACCCTGCCATGGAAGACTACCAGTTGGATATTATGGTGGGCGAGGGGCCAGCCGCACGTTCCATCAAAATTGATTTGCCACCATTCACCTTAGTCGGTGCCACCACTAGAGCTGGTTTGTTAACCTCTCCCTTGCGTGACCGTTTTGGTATTGTGCAACGCCTAGAGTTCTATAATACCGCTGACTTAAGCCATATTGTCGCCCGTTCTGCACGCTTGATGCAGTTAGATATGGAAGAGGGTGGGGCTGCAGAAATAGCACGTAGGTCGCGTGGTACGCCACGTATTGCAAACCGCTTATTGCGTCGCGTGCGTGACTATACCCAAATGAAATCCGATGGTCGTATTAGCCAAGAAAGTGCCGATGCCGCATTGAATATGCTAAACGTCGATAGCCATGGATTTGACCATATGGACAGAAGGTTGTTGTTAACCTTGTTAGAAATTTATGATGGTGGCCCTGTAGGTGTTGATAGCTTAGCAGCCTCTATTGGCGAGGAGCGTGACACCATTGAAGATGTTTTAGAGCCTTATTTAATGCAGCAAGGCTACATTACCCGTACCCCGCGTGGACGCATGGCAACTAAGCTTGCCTACTTACATTTTGGTCTTGATTTACCGGCACGCTTTGGAGTGAATAATGACCTTTAGCTGGCCGTTAAGAGTCTATTACGAAGACACCGATGTGGGCGGAATTGTTTATCATGCCAATCATTTGAAGTTTATGGAGCGCGCCCGTACCGAATGGCTAAGAAGCCTAGGTTTCTCGCAAGAACAATTACGCACAGAAGATACGTTATTTGTTGTAAGAAGTTTAAATATTCAATATAAAGCACCAGCGTTTTTAGATGATGAACTTTTTGCCACGGTGGTCATCGAACAGCAGCGTAAAGTAGGCTGGATGATTCAACAAACAATAGAACGTAAGAACAATCATACTCAAGAGGTACTGGCCGTAGCGCAAGTGGAAGTGACTTGTGTTTCTAACACCGGTAAACCTAAAAAATTACCACAACCTCTGCTTAATATTTTGGAGCAACAGTGAACGAACAAATGTCGATTTTATCTTTAGTGTTAAATGCAGGCTTAGTAGTTAAGCTTGTAATGTTATTACTGTTGTTGGCTTCGATTGTTAGCTGGGTAGTGATTGTGCAGCGTGGTCGTATATTAGCGGCCAGCAAAGCAAACTTGCATGCCTTTGAAGACCAGTTTTGGTCTGGCATAGACTTGAACGATTTATATCGTGATTGCCAACAGAACCTGAGCCCGAGTGCTGTAGAAGTGATTTTTATGGCGGGTTTAAAGGAGTTCAGTAAAATGCGCCAGCAAGAAGTAAGCGATCCTGACGTTATTATGGCATCGGTACAGCGTGCCTTACGCGTTGCTATTACTCGTGAAGTTGAAAACTTAGATACTCATTTGTCGTTCTTAGCGACGGTTGGCTCTACCAGCCCATACATTGGTTTGTTTGGTACAGTATGGGGGATTATGCATTCCTTCCAAGGGTTAGCCATGGTCAAACAAGCCACCATTGCCACCGTTGCCCCTGGTATTTCCGAAGCACTAGTCGCCACCGCTATGGGTTTGTTTGCCGCTATACCCGCTGTTATTTTTTATAACCGTTATGTCGGCAAGGTAGATCACTTGGTCAGTGGCATGACAACCTTCGCCGATGAGTTGTCTTCTTTGTTGCACCGCCAAGCATTAAAGGCACAAAAACAAACTGCACCTGCGCCACAAGCTACCAGAGTGCAAAAGGCAGCTGAATAAACATGGAATCATTAACGCCACCCTTACAATCAAAGCGCCGCCCGGTTGCAGACATCAACGTCGTACCCTACATAGATGTTATGTTGGTGCTGTTAATCATATTTATGATTACCGCTCCAATGTTGGTACAAAGCGTACCGGTAAACTTGCCGGAAGTAGATTCGCAGCCAAGCAACATCGACCCAGATGAAAACACACTAATAATTACCGTTAATGACCGCGGTCTGTATTACCTAGAACGTAATAAGGACACACCCGAGGCGATGATTCTAAGAGATGTGATTGGCTACGCGCAGAAAGTGAAAGCAGAAGTGCCAGAAACGCGCGTTATGATTCGCGGTGATGAATCGGTTGCTTACGGAAAAGTCGTTGAGCTTATGGGTGGCCTGCAGGACGCTGGTATATACAACCTAGGTTTGATTACAGAAGCACCGGATCCTACGGCGCATTGATATGAAGAGAAAGCCTCAAAATTACTCTGTGGCTATCGCAGTTTCCTTGCTGTTGCATACTGCTGTGGCTTTTTTAATATTATGGAAATGGCCAGAGGTTAAAAAAGTGATGGAGCCTGCTCCTAAGCACGTAACGGCAGAAGTTATTCAGGTGGAAAGCGCCGCTGAAAAAGAACGTAAACAAAAAATTGAAAAACAGCGTAGGCAAGATGAACGTGCTGCCCAGCAGCGTAAGAAACAGCAAGAGTTGCAAGCTAAGCAGCAAGCTGAAGCAAAAAAGAAAGAACAACAAGCGCTGAAAGAAAAAGCTTTGGCTGAAAAACAAGCCAAAGAGAAGGCGTTAGCCGAACAACAAGCGAAAGAAAAAGAGCAGAAAAAGAACGAGCTGGCTAAGCAAAGGCAACAGCAAGAAGAGTCTTTGTTAGAAAACTTATTAAAAGAAGAAAGATTGCGGGAACAAAAAGAGCAACAAGAGGCTCTGAAGCAGTCAGAACAACGCGCTGCTGCTATGGTTACTGAGTATACAGATCAGATTAGAGCCCACACCTCTTCTTATTGGTCTTACCCTTCTGTAGTGAAGCCCGAAGACGAAGTAACGGTAAAAATTGTACTGGTTCCTACCGGTGAAGTAGTCAGTGTCGAAGTAGTGAAAAGCAGTGGTAATGCGTTATTAGATAGCTCAGTATTACAGGCAATTAGAAAAGCATCGCCCTTGCCAGTGCCCAAGGATATACGTGTTTTTGAAAAGAGTTTTCGTAATTTTACAATGAAATTTAGACCGGAGAATGCATTGTGGTAAAACGCAGTTTGGTGTTTTTTATAGGAATATTGTTATCGCTACAATCTGTCCAAGCTGAAATCGTTATTGAGGTAACTCAGGGTAAACAAAGCGCTATCCCCCTTGCTGTCGTTCCGTTCTCATGGTCTGGCAGTGAGCCTTTGCCTGAAGATATTAGCCAGATTGTCCATAATGATTTGGGTCATAGTGGTTATTTCCGCACCATGCCTGTGGCTAATATGATTAATAAGCCAACGACAATTAGTCAGGTTAACTACGCAGACTGGTCTATTCAGCGCCAAGACTACGTCGTTATAGGTCGTGTCGAAGCTGATCCTGAAGGTTATGCAATTGAATTTCATGTACTTGATGTTCACTTAAAAGCTGAGGTGCTGCGTCATCGAGTAAAAGGCAAAAAGAGCCAAATGAGAGACTTGGCGCATTACATCAGTGATTATATTTTTGAAAACTTAACCGGAATAGTCGGTGTTTTCTCAACAAAACTGGTTTATGTGACTACTAATCGTGAGCGTAATCGTTTTAATTTGAACTATGCCGATGCAGATGGTGCCAGAGAGCGTCTAATCTTTAGTTCGCGTGAACCTATCATTTCACCGGCATGGTCACCTGATGGTAAAACCATAGCTTATGTGTCTTTTGAAAACCGTCAGGGTGAAATATTTTTTCAAGAATTAGCTTCTGGTAAAAGAGAGCGCGTAATTGCGTTTAAAGGTTCTTCTTTTAGCAGCGCACCGGCGTTTTCTCCGGATGGGAAATCATTGGCTTTTGTTAACTCAGAGCTAGGTAACCCTGATATATACGTGATGGATATTGCGACTCGTAAAGTACGACGCCTTACCAATCACTTCGCCATCGATACAGAGCCCCAGTGGGATATCGATGGTGAACACCTGTTTTTCACATCAAACCGAGCTGGTGGCCCACAGATCTATAGAATGAATGTGAACAGCTTGGCAGTGAAAAGAATCACTTTTGACGGCAACTACAACGCCCGCCCAAGAGTAACCGCTGACGGACGTAAATTAGTTTACGTCAAACAAGCAAATGGACGATTTCATATCGCTTCGCAAGACTTGGAAACCGGTAAGGTTCATATCTTAACAAGCGAGACAGAATTAGATGAATCTCCTAGTGTTGCTCCGAACGGAAGTATGGTAGTTTATGCTGCAAGTGAGAACGAACGCAGTATTCTTGCTGCTGTATCGGTTGATGGTGATGTGAAATTTCGCTTACCATCAAAATACGGCGATGTCAGGGAACCTGCTTGGTCACCGATATTTAAATAAAACTAATCAACTTTATGGAAGACTGTTATGCAAACTACCACTCTGTATAAGTCTCTAGGCTTAGCATTTGGCGCACTATTATTAACTGCTTGTGCTAGCAAGGGCGACATCGACGAAGGCACTTCACAAATTGAAGATGCACAAGATCAAACAACTCAAGTTGTTGAAGATGCAAAAGTTTCAGGCGAAGAGCTAAAAGCACAAGCCGAAGCAGCATTACGCGATCAAACTGTTTTCTACTTTGCTTTCGACCAAAGCACTATCAAAGAAGACGGTAAAAAAGCGCTTAAAGCCCACGCAAAGTACTTAGCAGCTAATAGCTCTGCAAAAGTAACTTTAGAAGGTCATGCAGACGAGCGTGGTACTATTGAATACAACCTAGCATTAGGTGAGCGTCGTTCAATGAGCGTACGTGCTTATTTAATGGCGAACGGTGCTAAAGCTGAACAATTAAAAGTTGTTAGCTACGGTGAAGAGCGTCCAGCAGTAATGGGTAGCTCAGAAGACGCGTACGCTAAGAACCGTCGTGTAGAAGTTAAGTACTAAGTTATGAAGAAAACAGTTCTGATCATAGCCTTAACAGCTTCTGTTGGGGTTCATGCTGAGGAATGGGTATCTGTTGGAGCGGGCAGCACTGTTGCTGCTCCAGCAGCTACATCAAACTATGTTGATACTTCTCAGCGAGTGCAGTTAAGTACTCCTAGTGTCAGTGGCAGTAATACCTTACTGTCAGAACTTGCAATGCAAGTTGAGCAAATGCAACAAGAAATATCGATGTTGCGTGGTCAGCTTGAACAGCAAGAGTTTCAATTTAAGCAACTTCAAAAAGAGCAGCAACAACGTTACTTAGACGTTGATCGTCGCTTATCCGCCTTGTTGGTTCCATCAGAGCCAGTTGTAAGCCTTAATCCTGCCAAGCCAGAAGTGAAATCACAGGAAGGTGCGGATACCATCTATCAAGAAGCGATGGCTTTAATTAAAGATAAGAAATTCGCAGAAGCACAAGCAAAATTTACACAGCTACTGAAAGAGCATCCTGAGGATCCTTTGGTAGGTAATGCGTTATATTGGTCAGCAGAAGTGTGGTTAGTCCAGGCCGAACCAGATAAAGCGTTAGTAGAGTTCAAGAAAGTAATTAAAGACCATCCAGGGCACTCAAAAGCGGCTGATTCTGCTTATAAGATAGGCGTTACTCTCGACCGTCAAGGTAAGAGTGAAGAAGCGAGAGAGTGGCTACAAAAAGTAGTGGATGACTATAAAGGTAAAGCAGATTCTACGGTTCGCTTAGCCCAATCCTATATGGATAAAATGCAATAATACTGGCTAGTTTTGTTTAAAAAACAATCTAAGCTCATGATAAAGAAACTTTTTTTGAAAAAATTCTTGCGTCATCTGAAAAAACCAGTATCATACGCGCCACTTCCCGGGTCGTTAGCTCAGTTGGTAGAGCAGTTGGCTTTTAACCAATTGGTCGCAGGTTCGAATCCCGCACGACCCACCATTTTTTATTAGGCCGGAAGTAATTTGACTTAGGGTCGTTAGCTCAGTTGGTAGAGCAGTTGGCTTTTAACCAATTGGTCGCAGGTTCGAATCCCGCACGACCCACCATTTTTATTTGAACGTAGTATTTTGACTTTTAGGGTCGTTAGCTCAGTTGGTAGAGCAGTTGGCTTTTAACCAATTGGTCGCAGGTTCGAATCCCGCACGACCCACCAAATTTAAAAGGACCACAATGTGGTCCTTTTTTTATTGCTTGCAAAATACCCCTCTTGTTCCCTTGACCAGGTTATTTAGCAGCGTAAAATCCTTGGCCAATGAGTTGGGCTGTTTGCCTTCTGAGTAATTAACAGAAATATGTTAGACTCATGCCCGCTTTGTCTTTACCGTTGAGATTGAGATGAATAAGATCATTTCCAGTATTGAATTGATTCATGATTTTTGGTCTACGCCAAAAAAAGATTTATCAGAAGCTGATAAAACATCATTAGCTGAAGAAATACGTGAACTATTAATTAAAGAAGATGCAGTTCTAGTCGCCCATTACTATACCGACCCTTCCATTCAGGCTTTAGCCGAAGCTACAGGTGGTTGTGTATCAGACTCTCTAGAAATGGCTCGTTTTGGACGTGACCATAAAGCCAGTACCTTGGTGGTAGCTGGTGTTCGCTTTATGGGCGAAACAGCAAAAATCCTAAGTCCTGAAAAACGCATATTAATGCCTACACTAGAGGCAACCTGTTCTTTAGATATAGGTTGTCCTGCGGATGAGTTTTCAGCGTTCTGTGACCAGTACCCCGATCATAAGGTCGTGGTCTATGCTAATACGTCTGCTGCAGTGAAGGCACGTGCCGACTGGGTAGTTACTTCTAGCATTGCATTAGATATCGTTCGCCACCTGCACTCGCAGGGTGAGAAAATAGTATGGGGCCCTGACAAGCACCTAGGAAATTACATTCAGCGCGAAACAGGCGCCGAAATGGTCCTCTGGGACGGTGCCTGTATTGTTCATGACGAGTTTAAGTCGAAAGCATTGGAAGACCTTAAAAAAGTACATCCAAATGCAGCAGTTTTAGTGCACCCTGAATCACCGGAATCTGTGGTTAAAGTTGCCGATGTGGTGGGCTCTACTAGCCAGCTAATTAATGCAGCTAAGACCTTGCCTAATGATGTTCTGATTGTGGCTACCGATAAAGGCATCTTCTACAAAATGCAGCAAGCCGCTCCGGATAAACTGCTGATAGAAGCGCCTACTGCAGGTAATGGTGCAACTTGTAAGAGTTGCGCGCAGTGCCCGTGGATGGCTATGAATGATTTAGAAAATCTGCGCGATGTTCTAATTAATGCAGATCAGGAAATTCTGATTGACGAAACCATACGCCAGCAAGCTGTGGTCAGTTTGGATCGTATGATGAACTTTCCTAAGCCTAACTAAGCTGGTTAGAACTTAGATGGAGCGCTGGCCATTACGTGCTGGCGCTGCTTTATCGCCAACTGTTGGCGTAAATCACCTTCCGCTTTTGCTTGTTTTTGTGCCATGTCCATTTGCCTTAGAGCTTGTTGATGTTGGCCGCTGTAAAACAAGAACTCAGCATTGGCTCTGTAAGCCATAGTCTTTTGTTTAGCTAAATCGGCTGCACGGCTCAGCTCTTTCCATACGTATGGGTTGCTAGGGCGTAAATCACTGATCTTTCTCCAAGCCGTACTCGCCTCTGTAGTCTTTCCTTGTTCCGATAGTATTTGAGCCTGCGCTACTAATAGTGTGTAGTCTTGCGGCGCAAACGGTAAGGCGTCAGCCAATACTTGCAGTGCTTTATCCTCTTGTTTTAACTGCTGTAGAATTTGTGCCTGTAAAGCGATGCTGGCATTGCGCTTTTTATAGTTTTCAGGAATGTCTTGCCAGTGTTGCAGTGCTTGTTCGGCTTTGTTTTGTTGTAGATACAAGTCTGCAAGGTTGTATAAAGCCGCAGCTTTTTCAACCGAGTTGTCTTTGGCTCTTAATACCATTTCATTAAAATAGACTAGGGTTTGATCGCCTTGTAAGCGATACATTTGCATCGCCTTATTTTGCAAGATATGAAACTCATAGCCAGCAGTACGTGGTTTGCTTGGGTACTGTTCTGCACGGTCAGCGGCCCCGGCAATTCGTGACTCGGTAACAGGGTGAGTTAAAAGAAATTCAGGCGGTCTTTGTTGGTAACGACTGGCTTGCAGCATTTGATGGAACATAGATGGCATAGCAGTGGGGTCTAAGTCGGCGTTAGCTAGTATCTTAATACCTAAGCGGTCGGCTTCACGCTCCCATTCACGGCTGTAGGCTAGCTGGCGCTGAATGCTGGCAGCTTGGCTACCAATTAAGCCTGCAAAACCGGCATCGGGGTTACTGGTAGCAATCAGTAAAATGCTGGCTAATAGGGTGGCAATAGCAATAGGGGCTTGTCGGTCGGCTTCTTCTAATTGACGAGAAAAGTGTCTTTGGCTTAAGTGAGCCAGTTCGTGCGCCAACACCGCAGACAATTCGTCTTCGTCATTGGTATGTAAAAACAATCCAAAGTTAATACCAATAATGCCGCCGGGTACGGCAAAGGCATTAAGCTCACGTTGGTCAATAATTACAAACTCAAAATCATTAATTTGAACGTCGCTGTGGGGCACCATACGGTAAATAGACTGCTCTAAAAACTGCACAGCCAAGGGGAGTTCAATTAGATTGGTATGAGCACGTAACTGTCGCAGCCAGAGGCGTCCTAATTCATGCTCCTGCTGTAAAGAAACATACCCTGAGGCCGAGTCACCTAGAGAGGGAAGTTGTTGGGCAGGTGCGGCTATGCTCATAGAGCAAAATAGAGTTATTAATAAATAGACAAACAGTCGTTGCAGCAAGCCATAATCCTTAGGTAATTAGCCGTCTATTTTAGACATTAGAATAATGTTGAGTTCAGTATGCCAAAAAACAAATTAAATTAGTTATACTACGCATTAATATTTTATTAAAAGGCTGTTAGGGTGTCTGATTCAGAGGAATTTCAACATTTTCTCGATGCACGAGGTTTAGAATGTCCCTTGCCCTTGTTAAAAACAAGGCTTGCGTTAAAGAATCTTGCAGAGAATGACATCTTATTAGTGAGCGCAACTGACAGTGGCTCTTGGCAAGATATTCCTCGTTATCTTGCCAAAAGTGTGTACCAGTTGCTTTCTGCCAGTGAAGTTGACGGTGAATATCGCTTTTTTATTAAAAGAAAAGTGGAATCTTAATTAAAATTTAAGTACAAAGCAGTATCTGACTTGTCAGTAAGGCCTTGCACCATTAGACTTGCGCCTTTGTTTCTTAGTACCTTCCTAGGAGTAAAACTCAATGATTACCGGTAGTATTGTTGCATTGGTTACCCCCATGCATGCGGATGGACGAATTGACTGGGCATCAGTCGACAGACTGGTTGAGTTTCATGTGAAGAAAGGCACTGATGCGATTGTGGCCGTTGGCACTACAGGTGAATCTGCGACCCTAGACGCAAAAGACCATTGCGCTTTTATTGAATACGTTGTTAAACAGGTTGCAGGCCGTCGTCCTGTAATTGCTGGTACGGGTGGTAACTCGACTTCAGAAGCCATTGAGTGGACTCAAGAAGCAAAGAAGGTAGGCGCGGACGCTTGCTTGCTAGTAACCCCTTATTATAACAAGCCGCCACAGCGTGGCTTGATCAAGCACTATGAAGCCATAGCTGCTGCGGTTGACTTACCGCAAATTATTTATAACGTTCCTGGTCGTACGGCCGTTGATATGCTGCCAGAAACCATAGCAGAAATCGTTAAAACTGAGTTGGTCATTGGCGTTAAAGAAGCCACTGGCGATCTAAACCGTACTGCTAAAGTGATTGAGTTGGTTGGTGATCGTGTTGCTGTTTATTCGGGCGACGATGCCACTGCCTACCAAACCATTTTACAAGGTGGTAAGGGTAATATTTCTGTAACAGCCAACGTTGCTCCAGCATTAATGCACGAGCTTTGTATGCTAGCACTTGAAGGCAAAGCAGAAGAAGCCAAAGCTCTTAACGATCGTTTAATGGTTTTACATAATGCCATGTTCTGCGAAGCTAACCCTATCCCGGTGAAATGGGCGTTGCACAGAATGGGTTTGATGGACCGTGGAATTCGTTTGCCGTTGGTTGAACTTGATGATCGATACAAGCCCAAAGTTGAATTGGCGTTAACCGCTTTAGACTTACTGTAGAGAATCTATGCGCTTTCTTTTAATTGCAGCAGTGGTATTTACTGCTGGCTGCAGCTTGTTTGGCGATCGTTACCGCGATCGCTCACTAGACTATTTACGAACTACCGAGCAAGCTCCTACGCTTACTCAAGAAGGCACACCTGTGCCTTCGGTAGACCGTTACCCAATTCCCGCCCTGCCTGAAGCTGCCTTAGCTTTATCTTCTGAAAAGAAGGATAAGTTTGTTACTCCAAGACCGCAGCCTTTAATAGTTGAAGAAGTTGACGAGTCTACTTCATTCAACGAGTTCAGCAGTGAAGCACTCAACCCTCGTATTGAAAACGATGGTGCCGGCACTTTAATTCTGCGTGTAGATGGCAGTTTTGCTCAGGCTTGGGTATCTACTACTGATGCTATTGCTAAGTCTTCTTTAACTCTTACCGACTTAAACCGTAGTACCGGAACTTGGTATTTGGAAATGAAGAAGACCATTAAAGCCAACGACCGCGGTTGGTGGTCGAGGCTGTGGGGCAAAGACAAACACATAGTAGAAACCAACATGCTTAAAATTACCCGTGCTCGCCAAGGTGCTTATTTATCCTTGTTGACCGATGCCGATAATCTAGCCGATGAAGCGTTAACAAAAACCGTTTTAAATGAGTTGAAAGATCTCTTAGAAAAGTGAAATATATTTCTTTAGGTAGCGGCAGTAAAGGCAACGCTACTCTAATTGTGGAACAACAGCAGGCTATTCTTATAGACTGTGGCTTTAGCCGTAAAGCAGTGCTGGAACGATTTGCAATAGCAGGGGTAGATGCCAGTCTACTGAGTGCAGTATTTGTCACTCATGAACATGGTGACCATGCTAAAGGCGTGCAAGTGTTATGTGAGCAGCTTAGCATTCCTTTCTTTGCATCTTTTGGTACTGCAAGAAAAATGGGTTGGTTAGATCACCCTTTATGGCGTTGTATTTATGCAGATAAAACTGAAAGCATAGGTAACTTAGCAGTTATGCCTGTAGTCGTACCGCATGACGCTGAAGAGCCAATGCAGTTTGTGGTAGAAAATAGTGCCAGCAAACGTTTGGGCGTGTTATCAGACCTAGGTTCGTTAACGGCGCATGTGATCAGCAGTTACAGCGATTGTCATGGCTTACAGATTGAAGCTAACCATGATGTACAGATGCTGCGTGAAGGCTCGTATCCACCTAGTTTAAAGGCACGAGTAGCCAGTGATTATGGCCATTTAAATAATCAACAGGCTGCAGACCTATTGCAGCGAGTTAATTGGCATGGCATTCAACATATTACTGCTGGTCATATTAGTGAGCAAAATAACAGTCGTGAGCTGGTAAGTACTGAGCTTAGTCAAGTGCTGGACTGCCCACCTACTGAAGTGAAATTATTAACTCAAGACGAAATATCATTTTGGCTTGAGCTGGTTTAAAAATTTATTGTATTAGATCTGCGGAGATCATCATGGAAAAACGTGAATTACTATACTCTGGCAAAGCGAAGTCGGTTTACAGCACCGATAACCCCGATTTCATGGTGTTGGAGTTTCGTGATGATACTTCAGCCTTTGATGGTAAGCGCATCGAACAGCTAAACCGTAAAGGCATGGTGAACAACAAGTTCAACGCTTTTATTATGACTAAATTAGAAGAAGCCGGTGTTCCTACGCATTTTGAAAGAATGCTTTCAGATAATGAGTCACTGGTTAAATGCTTAGACATGATTCCTTTAGAATGTGTGACGCGTAATATTGCTGCCGGTAGTTTGTGTCGTCGCTTAGGTGTGGAAGAGGGTATCGATTTAAACCCACCCACCTTTGAATTGTTCTTAAAAAATGATGCCTTACACGACCCTATGGTCAACGAATACCATGCCCGTTCTTTTGGTTGGGTGAGTGAAGAGCACTTAGAGCGCATGAAAGAGCTTACTTTCCAAGTCAATGACATTTTAAAAGACTTATTCTTAAAAGGTGACATGCTACTAGTAGACTCGAAATTAGAGTTTGGTATCTCGAAAGGGCAAGTCGTTCTTGGTGACGAATTCTCTCCTGACGGTTGTCGTTTGTGGGACGTTCATACCCGCGAAAAACTCGATAAAGACCGTTTCCGTCAAGGCTTAGGTGGCGTTATTGAAGCTTATGAAGAAGTCGGCCGTCGTATTGGTGTGGAATTTTAATTCATAACCA
>Ga0209075_1003150_pt1 | contig 13949 bp, 8 predicted proteins | sample Stecom2011_FD_187523 | JGI IMG/M metagenome (GOLD analysis project Ga0209075, IMG submission 187523) | Agricultural soil microbial communities from Utah to study Nitrogen management - Steer compost 2011 (SPAdes) (version 2) | ecosystem: Environmental > Terrestrial > Soil > Agricultural land... | reverse complement strand
TCTTTTTATAATAAGACTCTATAATTTAATTCTTTATTACCATTACCAATCCTTAATGTAATAGAAGATGTTAGAAGCTCTAAATTAAGCGATTCTAAAGGATTTAAAGATAATTTGATATCAATGTCTAGTTTGTCGTTAATAATTACTTTACTAACGATTTTACGATATTCTAGTATATCTTCAGATTCTTTAAATCTCTTTATTCTAGAAATATAGTTAAGTATGTTTTTCTTACTTTTAGTAAGTGATGCTTTATTTGATAATATATCAACTCTATTTTCTAAATCATTATCAAATAAGGTTTTACAAGATTTTATATTATCGTTTATGAATTCACTAAATATAGAATGAAGATTATCACTATTTTTAGATAATTCATTTATAGCATCATTTAAAATTAAGAATAAATTTTTAACAGTTAACATTACCCTATTTTTATTTTGGTTGTTGTAACAAAACAAAGTTGGAATAATGTATTTCCCTTTTGGCTTTTCTACTACAAACCTTAAGTATCTTTCATTTTCTTTAGAGTATACAAATTCGTAAAAAGGATTAGAATTCATACCTTCTGGTATGTAAGTATAACTTTTCTTTCTTCGCCTTTGTTTTCTTAAATTTAAGGCTTTATTAAATGTATCATCACTTACTATTGGGCTGTGGTGATTAAGAATCATATTTTCGTATAATTCATCTTTATTAGTTTTAATTACTTTACCATTAGAAATAGTAGTTTTACCTAAAGCCATATGACCAGCATACTTTTCGTTTTGAAGCATTTGCTCTATTGTTCCTGGGTGCCATCTATCTTTACCAGTAGAAGTCTTTATATTAAGCTTAAAAAGTTTATTAATTATTTCTTTGTAAGTCTTACCCTTGATATACATATCAAATATCATTTTTACTACTTTAGCTTCAGATTCAACAATACTCCACTTTTCACCATCAATTTTATAACCATAAAGTTGAGTGGTTAAATTCCCACCCTTTTGGGCTTTTCGTTTAACACTCCACTTAACATTAGAGCTAATACTTTTAGATTCCTCTTCAGCATGGACAGCTAAAACAGCTAATAAAAACTCAATTGTTGGATCTGATGTATTAAGATTTTCTTTTAAGAAAATAACTTCAACATTATGACTTTTAAGTTTTCTAATTATTGAAATAGTATCAATTAAGTTTCTTGCAAATCTTGTAATTGATTTAGTATAGATAATATCTATTTCACCAAGTAGAGCTAAATCAATCATAGCTCTAAATTCTTCACGATTTTTAGTATTAGTACCACTTTTTTTATCTTTAAAAACTCCAACAAATTCATAATAAGGATTTGATTTAATTAATTCTTCAAGTTCTGATATTTGAGTATTATAAGATGTATCTTGGTGTTCATCAATTGTAGATACCCTAGCATATCCACAAACTCTTTTTAAACGATTACTTGGGTTTAAAATTGGTTTAATAACACTAACATTATTCATAGATTATTACCTCGTAATAAATCCCAACATCTTCATTTTCTTTTAGATAAATATTTGAAAGTATTGGCTTTAGAGTTTTAAGATAATCAATTTTAGAAACCAACTCATCAATCGATTTAGTTTGAGAGATAACAAAAGTTATCTTTTTATCATCTGCTAAAATTAGTGAATAAATATCTTTTAGGTTAGTATTGGTTTCATCTATGTGTTCTAAAGATTCTAGTGATTTAAAGAAATCAAGTTTGTAAGAAGAAGTAAGGTGTAAGACAAGCTTTTCTTCTAATACTTTTAATTTTTCACTAGAAGTAGTATATTCATTAAAAGTGTCTATATATTCAGGGTTTTCGTGATGTTTTTCTAGTAAAGTACTAACTTTTTCTTTTGAGATAGAAAGTTCCTTTCTTAAGTTTTCTAAATCAAGAAAACTTTCAAACTTAGAATAAATATCACTTAAAAGTGACTTATTAGAAAATAGTTCATTTACTGACTTGATAGTGGCATTAAGTACTAAATTGTAATCAGGAGAATAAGTTTTGCAAATATAGTTATTACCATAAGAATGATTACAATTTAGAACTACCCTTTTATTAGTTTTAGGATTGACATATTGTCTTTTAAGTGTTCTATGACATTTAGGACAATAAAGTATTCCAGTTAGTGGATACTTACTTGTTTTGTTGGTATTTCTGAATTTAGACTTACTTTTAAGTATGACTTGAACTGCATTAAAGATTTCTCTATCAACTATGGGTTCGTGATTGTTTTTGACATAGTATTTGGTTTCAATATTATCATTAGGAATAGCTCTACCAGTTAGATAATCTGGTGTAACTGTTTTTCTTAAAATAGCATCACCAACATACTTTTCATTTGAAAGTATGTATCTTAAACTACCATTTGCCCAATTTGCGCCCCTTAAGGTTTTAATTCCTCTTTGATTTAAGATTTTAACGATATCTGCAACACGATATCTTTTAAGGGCTAAATCAAAGATTTCCCTAATTACTTTTGCTTCCTCTGGAATAACAACAAACTCACCATCAACTACATCATAGCCATAAATACGCCTAGGATCTACTATACCCTTTTTAAACTTTTTATCATAAGACCACTTAACATTAGAAGATATTGACCTTGATTCTTCTTGGGCGATAGAAGAAAGAATCGTTAACATGAAATCAATTTTAGGGTCAAGTGATGAGATGTTTTCTTTTTCAAAGAATATCTCAACACCAATTTCCCTTAACTCCCTAATGTATGAAATAACATCCACTGTATTTCTTCCAAATCGAGAAATAGATTTAGTTAAAATTAAATCAATTTCACCATTTCTTGCAGCTTCAATCATTTTCATAAATTCAGGTCTTTTCTTTGCTTGAGTACCAGATAGACCTTGATCAGCATATATACCAACAAATATGTAATCTGGATTAGACTTGATAACTTTGGTGTATTCTTCACATTGAACACGATAAGAGTTAATTTGGTCTTCATAGTCAGTTGATACTCTAGCATATGCAGCAACTTTCTTTTTAGGATTTGGTATATAGTTTTCTCCTTCGTATTTACCCTTAATGGGTTTTAAGACTTGAAATTCTCTTTCCATTTTTAACCTCCTTCTAAGCCTAACAACCTTAAATTGGTTAGGCTTTGTTTTGTTATAACTTAATTTAAAAGTTTTTCAAGTCTTTTGGGTGATATATTTGATTTAGTTTTAGAAGTTGTTTCATTTTTAGCACCTGCTTTTAATAAATTATTTGGTAGTTCGTTAACCTTAACTATTTTCATTGTATCAGATAATTTTTTTAAAATAGGTTGTCTAAGAGCATACAAATTTATTTTCTTTCAAAAAAGAGTTGACAATAAAACTAAGGCTTGAATTAATGCACGATTTTAACCTATGAGAGAAGAGAGATGAGAGTAAGAAACGATACGATAATAACGATAATAACGACAATGTCACTTTTTTGCAAAAAGTCAATTTGATACATTTTTGTTAAAATTTTAGTTGATAAAATATAAGAAACATTTTTAAGTTAATATCTCATATTTAAGAAAATTTAAAAAAAGTAGTTTTATAAATGGTATAATACTTTTATAGAAACAAAACATAAATGTTTTAAATTCTTTTCGTAAAGGAAGTGATTCTAGTGAAACTTACTGAAGAAGATGTTAAGTTCCAATATGTAGAACCTAATTTATTAAACAATGGTTGGAATAAAAAACAAATAAGAAAAGAACATTATTTTACTGATGGTAAAATCCATGTTTTTGGAAAGAAAATAGCTACTGAAAAGGGTAAAAACGATTATAAAATATTTAATAAATTAACAAATTTCCAAGATTTGGAAGGAGAATTACATGCCATATTTATTCATTTCATTTTCTAAAAATTTAGACAAAGAACAAAATAACAATATGTCTTTAAATGAGCAGTTTAAACTTCTACAAAGGAGAATGCCGCTTGAAAGACAATCGTCTTCACTTAAAGAATTTATGGAAATATGTTTTCCTTCTGGATTTAGAAAAAAATATTACATTGCATGTCCTAATTTTAAAAGAGAAAAAGAATCTGGCAAATACGGATTTTGGTATTTAAATAATGTGGTAATTAGACCCGAACATACCCCTAAAATGGCTAGTGTGTTACCTGATAACCAAAATATAATTTTGATTGGTGATATTAGGGGAGGAGATAACCTGAAAGAATTTCAAGTTAGAGAAATCCAATTTATTGATATAAATATGTCATCACCTAGAGATATGGTAATACAAGAATCTGCTTGTTTATCGTTTGAAAAAAATGTATGGTCAATTAGGCATGTTGATTATAATGATACTTTTTTTACACCTAATAATGTTGATATGTTAATAAGTGAAAGTTTCACTGTAGATAATCCAGAAGAAGTTTTAAAAACATATGAAGAGTGGGAAAAGTATTTTAATTTTAGAGAATACTATTTAGATGAACAGGCTAAAAGAAACTTTAAGTTAGATTCGGCTGAATATGTTATGGCTTATGCAATAAATAGGCAACAATATAGAAGAAATCAATCTTTGTATGATGATTATATTTTAGATGGAGCAAAAGCATTTACTCAAACTCAAATGGTATTACTTTCAGAAAAAATCGAAAATGCCGATGAGTTTCCTTTAATAAGATTAAATATCGATAGAAATAGAAAAGAGTTTCTAGCAGCAAGAGTTGAAAAAAGAGGAAGAATGGTTAGTGAAGAAGAGCTGCAAATACATTCTCTTGCTAGAGATAATGTCTTTATATCAGAGTTTGTTCCGAAAGATAATAAGGAGTTTTCAAGAGCTTTTAATCAAGGGTATGCTCTTGGGGAACGCTTTAGAGTAGTTTCTTTTGATATAGAACCAACCGAAGAAATCCAAAGCCTTAGAATTCAATTTAATAAAGATGTTGATAACGCATTTGATAATATCGATATCAAGTATACTAGGTTGATTGAAAAAGAATTAAAAAAAGAATTAGAAAAATATAAAAAATCTTTAGAAAAAGAAAACGATCAAGAATATAAACTCAAAAAGGAAGAGTTAGATAACAATCTAGATTTTGTTGTTTCAGAAAATAAGGATAAAGAAATACTTAAAGAAATTGATAAGATTAAATCTAGTATTAAAGAAACTGTTACTAAAAAACTAAAACAAGACAAAGACATTAAAAAAGAAGATTTAGAAAAAGTTACAAAAGAACAAATTAACGATGAATTTAATAAGATAGATATAAAATCTTTTTATATAGAAAAAAACAAAAAAACTTTAATTAATTATAAAGAAAAACTTGAAAAAGAAGCATTACAAAAAGAAAAACAATTTTCTACAAATAAAGAAAGAGAACTTAAATCTTTTTATGCGAATGATATCAGAAAAGAAAAACAAGATGCCCAGATTAATTTAAATGATAAGTTAGAAAAAGATATTAATGATACTATAGAAAATAAGACTATAAAGAGATTTTCTCTTTATTTTAGACTTGGAAGTATTGATGATAATATTAGTAGAAAAGAATTAGAAACTATTTCCAAATGTAAATATATTATTTATGATAAAAGAGCTGAGGATGCCAAAATAAAAAGGCAGAAAAGAGCTTTAGATAATTTTTATTCAGGAGAGGTTAAAAACCCCTATCTTTCAACCTACTTATTTAATCCTCAAACTTTACCAGAGATAAATATAAAAGATTTTAAAGACTGGACATGGTTTTTAGAAAATCTTAATGATAAACAAAAAGAAGCCGTTAAAAAGGCTCTTTCATCAAATAGTATATTTTTACTACAAGGTCCTCCTGGAACTGGTAAAACACAAGTTATTACTGAAATAGTAGCTCAATATGCAAAATTAGGTAGAAAAGTTTTAATATCTTCAGAAACACATAAGGCAATTGATAATGTTTTTGAAAGATTACCTAAGGTTGCTGAAATAGTACCTATTAGATTAATCCCTTCATATAGTAAGAAAAATCAGGACAACGAATACGATCCTGAGTTTTTAGTTGACAACTTTTACAAAAATATTAGTTCTAATATGAAAAAACATGTAGAAAGATATAAAAACTTCAAAAATTTAAAAGAAGATTTTTCTACACAACATAAAGAATTAGAACTTATGAGAACGAGTATTAATCGTTCACAAAAAGTTTTAGATAAAGCCAACAAAGAAATTGCTAAGTATGATTTAGAATCTAAAAAGATTAATGATAACATTAATAAAATAAATGATGAAAAAGATTCATTACGAATGAGGTTGGATGAATTAAGAAGAACTAAAAGAGCTATTATTAATGATAATATAAATCTAGAAAATGCTGATTTAGTTTTAAGATTTGTAAATGAATATATTAAAGAGATCGAATCAATAGTGAGTGAGGATATATTTAATAATGCTGATATTAACAGTCTATTAAAAGAGATTAATTCAATTGACTTAAGTGTAGTTAAAAGAGAGATAATGATTATTGACCCAGAATCTAGTCGAACTATTTTAAAGGTAAGACAAAATGAGATTAGAACTCAAATGATGGACTGCCATGATGAAAATATGCAAGTGTTACCTGAAAAAAAGGAATTATTTAATAGACTTCAAAAGGAATTAATTGATGTAAATAAAAAGATTAAAGAAGCTTCAACAACTAAAGAACAAGACTTTGAACTAACTAAAATATTTGAGTTGTCTTATATTGTCGAGAACATCAATGATGTGGAAGATAAATTAGTCTTAACTAAAAATAGTATAATTGAAATTAAAACTAAATATATTGATAGTATTGGTAATGAAGAGTTAACGCTTGAAACTGATATATCAAAACTAGATGAAGAAATATCTGTTTTGAAGAAACAAGTTAATGATATTAGTAATAAAATATATGAAATTCAAGATCAAGAAGATGTTAAAGAAATTCAAAATAAGACTATAGAATTACAAAGAAGAGTTAATAATTTCTTTAATGATTTTGAAATATATCAACCATATCATGACTTAGATGAAGCACTTGAAATAATTAAAAATAAATGGAATGAATTAGAACATGACTTTGAGTCTAGAGAAAAAGAAAATAAGCAAAGAATTCCTATTTATGAGAAAATCTCTAATTATTTATCAAGCGAAGAAGTTATTGAGCAAGATAGAATAGAATATACTAAAGACTTATTTGAAAATGCTAATGTCTTTGGTTTAACAGCAACTAGTAATGATAGATTTACAGGTAATAATATTGATTCTTTAGGTAAATATAACCTAGGAAGATTTGATTTAAAAACAGTAGGAATTGATGTAGTTATCATTGATGAAGTGTCTAAGTCAAGTTTCGTTGACCTTTTAATTCCGATTTTATACGGTAAGATAGTAATTTTAGTGGGAGACCATAGACAATTACCTCCAATGTATGAATTTGCAAAATTAAGAGAAGATGATTTTAAAGGATTAAATGAAGAAATAATTAATAAAGACATTAATGATAAGTTTACAGAACTATATGAAGAATGTTTCTTCAAAACTTTGTTTGAAAATATGCCAGATAGTTATAAAACTATGCTCGTTCAACAATATAGAAGTCATGAACACATTATGAATGTATTTAATGTTTTCTATAATAAAGAGTTAAAATTAGGGCATTCTGGTCAAAACAATATGAAACAACATAATATCAAATTGATTTCTAATGGCAGAAATGTAATATTCCCAGAAAGACACATTTATTTTGTTGATTGTAAAGAAACTGAAACTAGAGAATCAGATTCAACCTCTATTTACAATAATGGAGAAATTAATGTTGTAGTAAATTTAGTTGATAGATTAAATAAATACTTTAAACAAAATTCAACATACGAAAAATTAAGTATTGGAATTATTACAACATATGGGGATCAAGCTAGAAGAATTAGGCAACAGCTTAAAAATCAAAAGGTTAAAACTGATGGTTTTAAAACTGATGAAGAAAAAATGATAGTGAGTACTGTTGATGATTTTCAAGGCGATGAAAGAGATATAATCATATTATCAATGGTAAGAAATCCAGAAAATCCAGAAAGGTCTAACCCTGGATTCATTTTGGCATACCAAAGAATTAATGTTGCATTATCACGAGCTAGAAAACTATTAATTATAGTTGGTAATAGGAAATATCTCGAAAATAAAGGTGTTATTGACTTACCAGATGTTCATGGGCGAAAGGGTATGGAAAGAAAGAATTATAGAGTTTATGAAGACATTATATCTGTAGTAGAAAGATATGGTAAAGTTATCGAAGATACCGATATAATCGAAGAAAGGAAGGCGAGAATAGATGGATAAATATTATTTAGAAACATCATTTCAATTTCCTTTGTTTAGAATAAGTTATGATGTAGATTATGAGCAAGTAAGAAAACCGGATGGAGTTTCTTATATGCTTTTAGTTTTAATAAATGAATCTCAAGATAAAAATGTAGAATTATCAGTTTTATTAAATAGACTAGGTATTCCTAATTCATTACATTTTATATTTGCTGATACAATTGTAAAACTAATTAATCAAGAAATGATTATGACTACAGATGGTACATATTTCGATAGAACCTATTTTAACCGATACCAATTAAAAAATTTAAAATTTACACCTAAAGGTAAAAAGTTTTTCTTAAATGAATCAATTGCAACTGGTATAGTAAAAGAAGTAAAGGTTCCTGTATTTTATAATATCGCATTAAATGACTTTGAATTATATTTAGATTCCGATTTAGAACCTAGACCACTTATGAATAGTGCAATATCAGATGAATTTGTTAGCAAATTTACAATAAATAGAAATATTGATGATTATTTAAATATTAATAAAGGAAAGAAGTTCCCTACAGGTAACTCCGGAAATGAATCCATAATAATTAAGAAAGAAGAAATCATTACTGAAATAGTTGAAATTGATTGGGTTAACTGGGTTGCTAAATATGACTGTACAATAATTCTTGATGGATACAAGTTAACCGTAAAATTTGAAAATGATAAAATTCAAAAATTTTTTGATGAAAACTATACACATCAAATTTTTAATGATTCGATCGCTTTTAAAAATAAATTCAAATTTGAATCTAATTATAGTAAGGATTTATCTATCTCAGACTTTGTTGAGGCAAAAATAGTTGATATTTTAGCTCCAAGTGATGTCAGTAACATTTTAAGACAGAAGAGTAAAATGTTTATTTCAAGCGGGAATTATATTAGCAACAATTCTTCTTATCAAATCAAAAGCAGTGAAATTACTAATAAATATAAGAATGCTTGTGAGTTTATAGTGGTTGACCAAATAGATAATAATTATGCCTTTATACTAGGCGATTTTTGGTTTGAAAACGAAAACCTAGGAGCCGTGAAATTACCATTAGTTTTAAAAATTAAACTAACAAATGAAGAATTGAAGGAAGTAATAATTCCATATCTTAAGACACTTGAGTCTTATTCTGAAGAAGCATTTCTAGAATTAGTTAAAGTAACAAATGTAACCAATGATTATGACAATGCCTATAGAATTTTAGAAGGTTATTTAACAGATGATTACGAACATAATATTAATTTATTAAATGAAATAAGAACAAAAGCAATCTTAAATGCCAAGATTTCTCAAAAATATAAGGAACTTTTAGAAAAGAATTACAATGAGTATTTAGATAGTATAGATGAAGACTCGTTAGAAACATTTTTAAAGATAACTAGTACGATACCTAAATTCTTAAATTTCAAATCTAATGATATCTTAAAGAAAATATTTGATATAATAAAAGAACCAAAAGATAAAGTTAAGGTATACGAAAGTTTATTAGAAAATGGCTTTAATAAGGAAAATATATTGATATATTGTAATCCGGTTAGTCAATTGTTAGAAACTAGAGATACCAACGAAAAGAATTTATTAAATCTTTTAAATTTTGATAATTTAATTTATAAAATGAAAGAAATTACTAAAATAAAAGACTATAAGAATTATACTTTCGATGAAGATAAAACAAATGGCGAAGAATTGACTAAGACTTATAAAACAGCTGTAGGTTTAAGAAAGGAAATTGAGTTTTTCAAATCTGCTAATAAGGAATTATTTAATGATTATAACAATTACATGAAATTGTTTGGTCAACTAAATGATTACTTTAATTTACTTAAAGATGCAGTAGCTCATCCAACAAAAATTACAGAAAGCCTAATTGATAAGAAGATAAATTCAGGAGATTACTCTTTTGTAATTATCAATCTAGCTGCCTTATTAGAATATGTTTTAAAAAACACTTATAATCTAGATGGCAATCTTTATGATATGATGGTTGAAATAGAAAAGAATAAAACATTAGATCAAACGGCAATAGATGATTTGCATGAATTTAGAAAAAATAGAAATGCTTATATTCACTCTGGAGAAGGTACAACTAATTTCACTCCAGAAGATTTAAGAAGATGGAATAGACTAATTTTCAAAGTTAAAGGAGATGGTGAAAAGTGAGTAGACAAGTAGTTATTGATTTTAGAGGGTTATCAATTAATATTCAAGCTCAATGTGAAGTCGCACTCGAATCACTTTGTAAAGTAGAAGACTTATTAAAAAAGGTTCAAGAAACATCTAGTCGCTTAAGAACAGATAAAATCATAAGATATGAAAAAGAGTTAATTAAAACTCAAAAAGAGATAAAATCAAAAATAGATGATTTTGTTAAAGACCTCGAAGAGTATAAAAAATATGGTGTTTATACTGGATATGAAGAAAGCGGAAGAGTCTTGTTAGCGAATGAACTAAGGCGAAAAGGTGACAATCTAAGTCGAGAAGTTAGTGAATTAACAGGCGAAAGGTTTGTTGTTCTAGATAAATTAATTTCTCAAGAGCTATATGAGTCGGGTTCAAGAGTCATGGAAAGACTTCATGATAAAGCTCATGGAGTGTTAAATTTAGATGAAAAGACACTAGAAGAGATTAATAAAATAGAAGATGTGGCTTTAAGAGAACTTGCCTATAATCAATATGTGAATAGTCAAAAATCTAATTTGACTTTAGAGTCAGTAATGGAAGAAGCAAAAGAACAATATAATAATATTATTGAAGAGAAAAAAGATGAAGTTATTGCTGAATATAAGAAAGAATTAAAATCAAAAGGAATTTCTAGCGAAGTTATTACTAACAATATGACAATTGATGAAGCAAGTAAGGCGCTATATCAAGCAAAAACTGATGAAAAGGTTAGACAAGAAACATTAAAAATTATTATTAAAACCTTAAGAGGAAGAGGGTTTGTTATAGATACTAAAAACAATCTTAAAATCGATAGAGAAAGTAATATTGTTAAATTAGTTGCCTTAAAAGCTTCAGGACAAAAAGCCGAGTTTGAAATACATTTAAATGGCAAATTTATGTATGATTTTGATGGTTATGAAGGACAAGCCTGTAAAAAAGACATTGAGCCATTTATGGAAGATTTAAAGAATATTTATGATATAGAAATTCTTCACGAAGAAGTTATTCGTGAAAATCCAGATAAAATTCAAACAAAGAAGTATCAATATGTTGATACAAAGAAAGGTAGAAATTAGGAGGGGAGAATATGTCTTTACTAAATAGTTTTAATAAAATTAAAAGAAGTGCTGGAATCAAGAAATGTGTTATCATTGATGGAAATGTGGGCGATGTATATTTAGATGAAAAAAATAATATCGTTACATTGCGAGAATATCTAGAACAAATGTTTAAAGATATGGACTACAAGGATATAGTTTACTGGGATAGAGTAGAAGGTGCAACCGGAGCTATAGATAAGTTAACAGTTACTGATGATGTCGAAGTTTCTGGTGATTCATATGAACTAGAAGATGATGAACCACAACAAACTCAGGGGTTATTTAAACAACCAGCTGAAATCTTTAATATTGTTTATAAGAATGTAATTAACAAAAACAATAAAGTAGCTTTTATTCTTAACTGGTCAGAATACCTTTTTGGTCTAAACGAACTTTCTGAAGAAGAAAGACAAAACATTACTTTATTAGGAAAAGCATTAAAAGATAGACCAATTGATTATTTATCTCCTAATTATAATGAAAGTGTTGTTGTAATTATTCTTAATAAGTTATCAGGCTTCCCTATTTCTTTTTATCAAGGAAATCCTGAAGTAGAAATAGTTAAACTTCAAAATCCAGATAGACCAGAAAGACAAAAGATGTTAGAAAAAATCGAGTATTCTTTTGATTTAAGATTACCATCTGGTACATCATCAATTCTTGATAAAGCAAATGCTCATTATATCGATATGTTAGAAGATTTCACCAATAGAGAAATAATTCAACTTTCTAAATTATCAAGAAAAGAATCAAAGATGACATTTGATAAGCTGTTCTACTTGTTTAAATATGGTGAAAAAGATAATCCGTGGGAAAAACTTGATTATAACCGTGTTAAGAATATTAAAAAAGAATTGCAAGAAAGAGTTGTTGGTCAAGAAGAAGCTATTGAGAAAATCGAAACGACTGTCGTTAAGGCATATATGGGTTTAACTGGATTACATAAGACTTCATCTAGATCAATGCCAAAAGGAGTATTTTTCTTTGTTGGACCTACTGGGGTAGGTAAAACAGAGTTATCTAAAGCATTAGCTAAATTCTTATTTGGTGATGAGCAAGCATGTATCAGATTTGATATGTCTGAATATGCTCAAGAAAATAGTGATCAAAAGTTAATTGGAGCACCTCCTGGATATGTTGGATATGAAGAAGGCGGACAATTAACCAATGCCATTAGAGAACATCCATTTAGTGTTGTTCTATTTGATGAAATTGAAAAAGCGGCTAAACCTAACCCAAGAATTCTTGATATATTCTTACAAATATTAGAAGATGGAAGGTTAACTGATTCTAAGGGGGATACAGTATACTTTAGCGATACAATTATTGTATTTACATCTAACTTGGGCGCTAATGAAGTTCAAGCAAGCTCAGATAAAGAAACAGTTGCTAAAGAATTTATTAGAATAGTTAAAAACTACTTTGACAATGAATTGAAGAGACCAGAACTTCTTGGTCGTATTGGATATAACAATATTGTTCCATTTAACTTCATAATGGATAGAGAATTCCAATATAAGATTGCTAAATCTAAATTAAAACCAATTATTAAAGGAATTGAAGAAAAATATAATCTATACCTTGAATTTGAAAAAGAAATGGAAGTTATTGACTATATACTTAAGACTGTAGACATTATGAAAGGTGGTAGAGATATTCTTAACTCAATTAATGATAGATTACTTGACCCACTAGCAATGTTTTTATTTGATAATAAAGAAGATTTAAGAATGTTAAGAGGAAGTCGTATAATAGCCAAGGTGATTAAGAATGAGTTATCATTCGAGTTTGCCTAAGTTTAATATAGCTTATATAAAACTAGCAACCAAAATCGAAGGTCCTTTTACAAGAACTTGTATATGGTTTCAAGGGTGCAATATTAAATGTCCTGGCTGTGCTAATGTAGACCTACAATCTTTAGAACCAAGAAATATAGTTACTTTAGAAGAGTTACTAAATATTGTTAAAGAAGCTAAAGAAAAATACGATATTGAAGGTGTTACATTAAGTGGTGGAGAACCAACTTTACAAAAAGAACTTCATGTTTTTAATCAAGAGATTAGAAAAATGGGGTTAGGTATAATTATGTTTACTGGCAAAAACATTAAAGAGTTAGATGATGAATTAATAGAATCAGTAGATTTAATTATTGATGGACCATTTATTGAATCAAAACTTGATGAAAAAAGAATTCTTTTAGGTTCAACTAATAAGAAATTACATTTCATTACAGATAGATATACAAAGCATAAGGATTACTTTATTAATGAAGTTTCTATTAATGAAATCACTGTTGAAGATTATATATTTATAAATGGAGATTAGTATGTAATATCAACAATCTATTAATTATTATCTTTTATAGTTATAAATTATATG
>Ga0209075_1003148_pt1 | contig 13952 bp, 8 predicted proteins | sample Stecom2011_FD_187523 | JGI IMG/M metagenome (GOLD analysis project Ga0209075, IMG submission 187523) | Agricultural soil microbial communities from Utah to study Nitrogen management - Steer compost 2011 (SPAdes) (version 2) | ecosystem: Environmental > Terrestrial > Soil > Agricultural land... | reverse complement strand
TTCCCACTTCCCGTACACATCAATCACAGCATCGTACTTCTCGGATCTCAAACTTTTTCCGAAAGCTTTGAGTTTTAAAAATCCTTTTGTTTCTTTAGGATTGAAAGCGATTATTTTATCAATAAAAGGATTGTTTTCAAGAACGGGAATGGTACCTGAATGAACCAAATAGTGGACTTCTGAATCAGGGTATTTTAATTTCACAGCCTGACATACAACTGTACTTGCTAGTACATCTCCTATCATTTTTTGTTGTATGACAAGTACTTTCATTTATCCTCTGTATATAAACTCTTTTGATTCAGAATCCACCTCTCGGATTAGTTCTCCGTTTTCGTAAAACTTCCAAATTCCTTTTTTTAGTCCTTTTTCGTACATTCCTTGAGCAATGATTTGCCCTTTAATATCGCGATAAATCACCCAACCATTAAATTGGTTATTTTTATACGGAATTTCTTCTAATACAATTCCGTCTTGTGAATATTTTTTAAAAACGCCTTCTTTCACACCATTGTTATAATGAGTTTCAGAAGCTATTTTTCCGTTTTTATAATAAACTACAACTCTTCCGTGAAGTTTTCCGTTTCTGAAGGTTTCCACCGACATAGGTTGAGGTGAATCTTGATGATAATACTTCCAAACCCCTTCGTTTTGTCTGTTTTTATTGAGCAATCCTTCGCTTACTTTGTTTCCTTTTTGGTTATACATTATTACATAACAACTTCCATCTCCTTTAGAGAAATCTCGGGTTGCAATAACGGTTCCTGCTTTTGTGTCATCAAAGTATTTAAAGACACCCGTTTCTCTTCCGTTTACAAAAACACCTTCATAACGCGGTCTTTGAGATTTTTCATGAACCCCTTTCCAAAGTCCGTGACGTTTTCCGTTGGCATCAAACTGATTAATTTTTTCTTCTTGTGCTAAAGAAAAATTAATAAATACAACTGATAAAAATAACAATACTCTTTTAAAACTCATATTATAAAACCTTGATTGTTTTCTTAACTAAAAAAACAAAATTTTATTATTTACAAGCAATTTTGTTAACTCTATTTTGATGTCTTCCTCCTTCAAAACTTGTGCCTAAAAAAGTATCAACTATAGCGACAGCTTGTTCTAAAGCTGTATATCTTGCAGGAATGCTTATCATATTTGCGTTGTTGTGTTGTCTGGCTAATTCGGCAATTTCTTTGGTCCAACAAAGTGCACATCGAATGCCTTGATGTTTATTAGCAGTAATAGCTACGCCATTTCCACTTCCACAAATCACAATTCCGAAATCTGCCTTTTTTGATTCTACATCCAAAGCTACAGGATGTACAAAATCAGGATAATCTACACTCTCCAAGGCATCTGTTCCGTGATTGATGACTTCGTATCCTTTTTCTTCAAGATGCTTTACAATTGCTTTTTTGTACAATGTGCCTGCATGGTCATTTCCGATAGCTATTTTCATTTTTAACTGTGTTTATGTTATTGAATAACAGATTATATTCCTAGGTAATTCTGTGGAGTAATCTTTATCAACTCTTCTTTTACTGAATCAGAAACATTTAGAGTTCCTATAAAGTTATGAATAGCTTTTTTATCAATTACTGAATTGGTTCGGGTGAGTTCTTTTAAGGCTTCGTAAGGGTTTGGATAGTTTTCTCTACGCAAAACCGTTTGTATAGCTTCTGCAACAACAGCCCAATTTTTATCTAGATCTTCATTAAATTTATCAGCATTCAAAAGTAATTTATCCAATCCTTTTAAAGTAGCTTCAAAACCGATAACTGTATGTCCGAACGGAACACCTACATTTCGCAAAACTGTACTATCTGTCAAGTCTCTTTGAAGTCTAGAAAGCGGAAGTTTAGCCGATAAATGTTCAAAAATTGCATTTGCAATTCCTAGGTTTCCTTCTGAATTCTCAAAATCAATTGGGTTTACTTTATGTGGCATAGCAGAACTTCCTACTTCTCCTGCTTTAATTTTTTGTTTAAAATATTCCATAGAGATATACGTCCAAATATCTCTGTCTAAATCAATTATTATGGTATTGATTCGCTTTAAGGCATCAAAAAAAGCAGCAAAATGATCGTAATGTTCTATTTGTGTTGTCGGGAATGAATGATGAAGCCCTAATGTGTCTTCTACAAATTTTTGGCCAAAAGCTCTCCAATCCACTTCTGGATAAGCAACTTTGTGTGCATTATAGTTTCCGGTAGCTCCTCCGAATTTAGCAGCAAACGGAATATTGAACAATAATCGCATTTGCTCCTCCAATCTTTCTACAAAAACCCCAATTTCTTTACCTAAGCGAGTCGGAGATGCGGGCTGTCCATGTGTTCTAGCCAACATCGGAATATCTGCCCATTCTATACTTAATTCTTTTAGCTTGGATACGAGTTTTATTAATAGTTTTAGATATACCTCCTGAAAGGCCTCCTGAGTCGAAAGCGGAATAGCCGTATTGTTTATGTCTTGAGAAGTCAGTCCGAAATGAATAAACTCTTTGTACTGAGAAAGTCCTAATCTATCAAAAGCATCTTTAATAAAGTATTCAACTGCCTTTACATCGTGATTGGTGGTTTTTTCGATTTCTTTGATAGCAAGCGCATCTTCAGAACTAAAGTTTTTGTAAATATCACGAAGCGAGTCAAACAGACTTTTATCTACTCCTTTAAGTTGTGGTAAAGGAAGCTCGCAAAGAGCAATAAAATATTCTATTTCGACCAGCACTCTATATCGAATAAGTGCTTCTTCTGAAAAATAAAGTGCTAAATCTTGTGTTTTGTTTCGATATCTCCCGTCAATAGGAGAAATTGCATTGAGTTGTGTTAGTTGTTGCATTGTTGATTTCTATTAAAAAGCAAAGATAATCCTTACTACAGAAATAATAAAAAGTTTCTCTATAACTTTACAAATAAAAACAATAATCAATGCGAAAAGATTAAATCACTACAGCCGTACCGCTTGCTGTTACCATGAGCATTCCTCCGTTATTGCCAAGTGTTTCGTAGTCCAAATCGATTCCGACAATTGCATTGGCTCCCATAGCTTGAGCTCTTTGTTTCATTTCTGCCAGTGCTGTGTTTTTGGCTTCAATCAGTACTTTTTCGTAAGTAGAAGAACGTCCTCCAAAAAAGTCGGTCAGTCCTGCCATAAAGTCTTTGATGGCATTGGCTCCAATAATGGTTTCGCCTGTTACGATTCCTTTGTATTCTCTGATTGGGCTGCCTTCGATAGTGTGGGTTGTAGTTAAAATCATGTTTTTCGTTTTTTATAAGATTAGTATCAAAGTTATAAATTTCGTTACATTTGTAAGCTATAAATACGTCTTATGGAAAAACAAAAAAAATTCGTTCCTCATATTCTGGCTTTTTTAGGCTTTGTAATAGTTGCCCTTATCTACTTTTATCCTGTTTTGCAAGGCAAGGAAATTTATCAATCTGATATTGTGCAATATATCGGAATGGCTAAAGAACAAAACGATTTCCGCAAAGCAGAGGATACCGAACCGTATTGGACAAATTCTGCTTTTGGAGGAATGCCAACTTATCAGCTTGGAGCAAAATATCCGCATAATTACGTAAAAAGTTTAGATTCGGTATTGCGTTTTTTACCTCGTCCGGCTGACTACTTGTTTTTGTATTTCATAGGGTTTTATGTACTGCTTTTAGCTTTACGAATCAAACCTCTCAAAGCTTTTATTGGAGCATTGGCTTTCGGCTTCTCGACCTATTTAATCATTATTCTCGGAGTCGGACACAATGCAAAAGCTCATGCAATTGCTTATATGCCTATGGTGGTAGCGGGAGTTTTACTGGTTTTCCAACGAAAATACATTTTAGGCGGACTACTCACTATGGTAGCAGCAGCTCTGGAAATTCAGGCCAATCACTTTCAGATGACTTATTATTTGCTGTTTTTACTACTGATTATCGGGATATATTATACCTACAAATTCATAAAATCAAAAGCCTACAAAGATTACGCAAAAATCATCGGAGTATTTGTTGTGGCAGCAATTTTAGCTGTTGGTGCAAATGCTACGAATTTAATGGCTACTTCTGAATATGCCAAAGTTAGTACCCGGAGCAATAGCGAACTGACTACTAATCCGGACGGAAGCCTGAAAGTTTCGAGTAATGCAATGAGTTACGAATATATTACCGAGTACAGTTACGGAAAAGCAGAAAGTCTAAATCTTATTGCACCACGACTTTTCGGAGGAGGAAATTCGGAGAAGCTAGACGAAACCTCTGAGGTACATCAGTATTTGGTTCGTCAGGGAATTCCGTATGAATACGTTGGCCAATTAAGGGATAATTTCGGAAGAACCTATTGGGGCGATCAGCCTATTGTAGCCGCTCCTGCTTATATCGGAGCTGTAGTTTTCTTTTTATTTATCTTGGCTTTATTTGTTGAAAAACGAAAAATAAAATATGTTTTTGTAGCTGGTGCAGTTTTATCGCTTTTACTTTCGTGGGGGAAAAACTTCCCGTTATTGACTGATTTTTTCATCAATAATGTACCGATGTATAACAAGTTTAGAGCCGTTTCGTCTATTCAGGTTATTTTGGAATTATGTATTCCGGTTATAGCTGTTTTAGGATTGACTTCTTTCTTAAAAGCAAGCAAAGAAGAACAATGGGATTCTCTGAAAAAAGCCGGAGCCATAACACTCGGCTTACTTGTCGTATTGCTCTTCGGAAAAGGAATGTTCAGTTTTACTTCTCCGAATGACGAATTTTTGATAAATTATTTAAACCAAATTGTTCAGGATAATTCTTTCGGATACGGATTTATGGAGGCCCTTCAGGCCGATAGAGCTCAAATGTATTCAGCTGATTTGATACGCAGTATTTTGCTTGTAGTTTTTTCCGGATTAGTTTTAGTGTTATTTCATAAAGAAAAACTTAAAGCAAATATTGCCATTATCCTAATAGGAATCCTGATGGTTGGTGATTTGTTTTTGGTTGGAAAGAATTATGTAAATGAAGATAGTTTTGTAGAAAGTTACAAAATGCAAGAACCCTTCGCTCCTACTCAGGCTGACAAAGCCATATTAGAGGATTCATCTCATTTCCGAGTTTTTGAATTCCAAGGTGCAATGAGCAGTGCGAGAACTTCGTATTTTCATCACTCTGTTGGAGGATATAGTGCTGTAAAACCCAAGAAAATTCAGGAGTTATACGATTACCAGATTACGCAAGGAAATCAAGAAATACTAAATATGCTCAACGTAAAGTATATTTTAGATACGGATGAAGAGGGTAATACAATTCCGATATTAAACGATGAAGCTTACGGAAATGCATGGTTTGTAAATCAAGTTCAAGTGGTAAATTCGGCTGATGAAGTGATGAAGTCTTTAGAGAATTTGAATAAAAATACGGCTATTTTAAACTTAAAAGACTTTCCTATAAAAGCAAAAGAAGTCACAAATATCCACTTTCAAACCGATAGTTTATCTTCTATCGAATTAGTAGAATACAAACCCAATTATTTAAAATACCAATCTCAAAATCAAAATGACGGATTGGCGGTTTTCTCCGAAGTTTATTATCCTCATGGTTGGATAGCAACTATTGATGGAAACGAGGCTGAAATTTTTGAAGTAAACTACACCCTCCGAGCTTTACAAATCCCAAAAGGAAATCATACGATTGAATTTCGTTTTGAACCTCAAGTGGTAAAAACCGGAAGCTCAATTGCTCTGATTAGCTCGTTAATTATGATTTTACTTATTGCGGGTGGAGTTTATTGTGCTGTGCGAAAAAAGGAATAACTGATTTAACAAGTTCAGAGTACCTGCGTATTCTGAACTTGTCATTTTATTGGTTATTCTTTACTTATTACTAAAGTAATTTTATTAAAATCAGCTGCTGCATTTATAACTTGTCTGTACGACTCAAAAACTTCTAAAGGATAGTGAATTACACTGTAATACTCTGAATTAGTAACAAATATTTCGTTTGATTTTTGTTCATACGAACTTATAAATGCGGCTTCAGTTTTTCCGTCTATTACAGTTTTATGATCCATATTAAAGCTATCCAAATTTTTAGCCACATAATCTTTAGGTAAAATAATTTTGATGGTTCGGGTGTAATTATGAGGATAGTAAATCTCTACAGGCAACTGTCTTTGATCTTCTTGATACAATTCGATTTGTTTTCCGATGGTTTCACCTACTTTAAATAGGATGTTGTTTCCTGCTTTTTGGATATAATCTTTTCCTTCGAAGGTTAAATCTAAAATGAATGGCTTTTTCCCTATTGATTCTAATCCATCATTTTTAGTCTCTATAGTTTTGTATTCTGCCTCCAAGGTATAATTTTTGGCGATTTCTTTTAATATTTCTCGGTAGTCTTCCTCTGTTACAAAATCTTTAATCGTTTGTAGGTTTAAAGCCGAATATCCTCCAAAACTAATATTAGTATGAACCAAAGGATTTTCTACATCTTTAGAAAAATCGATTGTAATATTCATATAATCATGGGTTACGTCTCCTGTAGGAATTTCTATTTTTTTAACAGTTCCTATTCCCATTTTTGCTCCTCCAAACTCTTTTTCCTGGATAAACAGTCCGTAATTTTCTCCGTAATTAAAATTGAAAAAAGGAAATCGGTACTCTATAGAAGTTGGTTCTAAATATTTATTCACTTTAGGAAAATAGAACAGAACCTCTTCAAGATTATCAGTAGTTTCGAAGTCGATATCAAAGTCTTTGAGATATCTTTTGGATGTCATTACCACTTCGGCTGGGATGTCAAATCTTTCGAATACAGCTAAATACAGCCTCAACAATTCTAAATCATTTGCCTGTTTGTTTTTTAATACATCTGTGAAGTCTTTGTTCGAATTAAAGTATCTGTTATGAACAATAGATGTTTTTATTTTGCTTTCGATATTCCATATTTGTTCCTCCTGATTTTTTGATTTTGTAATAGTTTTTACGAAATCATCTATTGACTTTTGGTTTTTCTTGTCGATTTCGGGATGTAAATTCTCGTACACATTTCTAGCAAAATCACTATAGCTAAATAGATTGTTAGCTCCTGTATAAGAATTTGAAAACAATTTATATCGGAACTTTTTAATGTGTTTATTCCAGTTTGAATACCTTTCTTCATCCGAAAGTCCGTCAATATTTGCATCTACTACGGATATCGAATGTTTTCCTTCATAAGCATCATTATTAAATTCAGCTTCCGGAAGTCCGTTATAAGATTTATATTTAAATCCTAAATATTGAGGATAAATTAGTTCAAACGAAATATTTGCTATCGGATATTCGCTTTGCATTTTTATCGAAACGCCTCTCAATTCGGGATTTTCTTTTAATATAAAAATCTTCTCGAGGATTGCGCCTTTCTCAAGTCCGTTTATCGCATAATAATTGTATTTGACACCTCTTTCTTCATCAATTTCTTCTTTAATATCCTTAGCATCAAAACTGAGTATTTCTCCATTTTTCTTGATAATTCGAACCTTATTTTTTACTAACGATTCGTCTACTCGTGAAGGAATATAAACTCTATTATTTCTTTCGATGGCATTATGAGAATTGATATAAACTTTTTCGTGAAACAAATAATATTGAACAGATGAATTGGCAGTTGGAACAAGTTCTACTTTGATGTTTTGTTCTAAGATGACTTCATTTTCGTTTTCATATTGTTTAGGGATGGTAAAGTTATGATTGGTGAAGTCGTAATTTTGAAATTCAAAATCTTGAGCGTTACCCTTGGTTGATACAACCAAAAATAAAACGAGTGTTGAATAAAATAGTTTTTTTTTCATAAATGGTTTATTTAGTTTTTAGCATAATCATTTCGTTATACAATGATTTTAAATCTTTTATGGTCTGGTTCCAAAGTTCAAAATCGGATTTTTCTAAAAGAATTTTCTTCGTTTCTATTTCAAACTTTAGTATTATTTTTCTGTCTTTTAGTTCGTACTCCACCTTATATTTGACCAAATCATTGTTTAGTGATGCATTTTCAGGAAGGGTTTTAACCTTCATGTTTTCCGGAATTTCGAGTTCTATTTCTAAAGATTGTACAAATAAAAAATCAAATTCATACATTGATTTTCTGTCTGCTTCTATGGTCAGTTTTTCTAGAGGTTTATCTAAAAAAAGATTGACGTACATTTCATCCGAAACTTCTACCACATAATTGTCTAATTCAAAGTTAAAATCGACCTGATAAGGAAGATCTCTGTCTGAAATATTGTATTCTTGATAATCTTTCAGGTTGAATTTATTATTCCCTTTTTGAACCAAGCCTTTTATAATGTCAAATCTTGCTTTGTTTGAAGCATCTCCAATATTCAACAAGAAATTTGTTCTTGCCAGGCCTTCCATAAAAAACTGACCTTTCCCTTCAATTTTAGCACCTGTAAGTTTTGCTTTAATTTTTTCAGAAACGCTATTTTTGGCTGCTTCCACAATAGGAGCCTTAACAATTTTATAGGATTCTCCATCTCTTACCAAAACTTCTTTTCCTTGAATGAAGCTACTTGGTAATCCGAATGGAGTTTCGCTATCTGTTGCATCCAAAAAAATAATTTCGCCATCTATTTCAACACTTGCAATCATGTGGTCATCTACTGCTGGAGTCGAAACTTCTGCATACGAATATGGAATTCTCCGAGTTCCAACCCAACATAAATTTACGTTTGGAACATTGGCATATCTAGCCATATCAGTAATAATACTCGACATATCTTTACAGTCTCCGAATCGTCTTTGATTGACCACCGAGGCCTCACGTGGAATAAAACCTTCGTAACCGTTTTCAAATGCTACATATTTGATATTGTCTTTTACCCAGTAAAAAATAGCTTTAATTTTTTCTTTATCAGAAGTCATTCCTTTGACAAGCTGTTCGGTAATTGCTTTCAGTTCAGCATCTTCGTTTTTATTAAGGTCCTTGACAAAGTTTAAGTAATATTTGTACAGTTGATCAATATTTCCTAAAAGCTCAACCTTTTCTTTTCCTGCCATATAGCTTTGAATATAAAAAACAATATGAGGAGCTATGTACAAATATCCCGGATTGTTTGATTCGTATTTTAGCGGAAGGACTTCATTCATTTCCCAAGTGTAAATGTTTTTTCCTTTGTGTTCTTTTTTCGAAAACACAATTCTATTTTCGAAATCATTAAATATCTTGTATCCTATTTCAATTCCTTTGTCAGCTATAATTTCGAAAGAACTTTTTTTAATAGGTAAATCACTAACAAAACTAAAACGGTGCAACAAAAAAGGGTCTAAAAACTCGGATTGATACGAATATGTTTTTTTAGCTCCTAATTCAAGGTTCGGAAAAACAATTTTTCTTTCTATTAAATCACTATAAAAAACATTTCTTTGTTGGGCTTTTTTGTCTGTATATTGTTTTATGGCGATTTTCTTTTCCTTTCCTCTATCGTTAATTATAGTAAACGCTTCATGACTTTTGAGTGGAACAAGATCCGAATAGTGCAATAGTTCGCTATTGTTGTGAATTCCCATTTCCGAAAAAATAATCGATTCGAAATAGTTATCCTGCACAACGTGTAATTTATTTTTATTTATAGTAAAATTATACGTTTGAGATTCTTTTAATATAAGCTCATGATGTCCTTCGTATTTTTTCTGCCATTTTTCGAGGTCTTGTGCAAAACCGAAGTAAACTCCCAAGGAAAATATAATAAAAACTAAATGTTTATTTTTTAATTTCAACCAATTCATCCGAGTCATATATTTTATGCATTACTAGATTTCCGTTTTTAAAAGTTTTAAAGTTTCCGTGAAGTTCGTCCCAACTATATTCGGCTGAAATTATAGTTTTCCCATCTTCAGAGAAGTATTCTTGCAGACCTTCAAAGCTTCCTGCATTAAAGTTTTCTATTTTATATATTTTACCATTTGTATAATATTCTGTTCTTTTACCATTGATTTTTCCGTACGCGTATTCTGAAATAAAATGGGGTTGTCCGCTAGTTCCGTATATTTCCATAGTTTTATCAAAATATCCTTTTTTCAACCTCAACTTAAAGGCAGTTTTTCCGTCTGCGTATTTTGACAAAATCTCTACCTCTGATTTAAGGTCTATTTTTTGAGCCTCTCCTAAACTTCCGTCTTTGGTTAATACTTTATAATATTTCGGAGTATCCATTTCGTATCCGATCAGTGCAATAACTTTTCCGTCAAGGTTATAAAAAGTTTGCTCTCCGTTTTTTTGGTCATTAACCATATTGTATTGATATAGTGTTTTGCCGTTTTGATAAAACCTTGTGCCTTTTCCGAATTCTTTGCCCAAAATATATTCTACAGTTAAACGCAACTTTCCGTTTAAATCATGGTATTTGAACAACCCGTTATTTTTTCCGTTATAATATTCTCCTTCTAGAGCTAATTTTTGGTTAGGATAATATTTTATGTATTTTCCGTGTATCACATCGTTTACGTAAGTAGAAGTTAGGATCAAATCGTCTGATTTATCTTTTATAATCAGATTTCCGTTTCTAATTCCATTTTTGTGTTCAACCGTTACTTTTACTAATCCTCCATTTTCTGTATAGGTAGTCAAACCGTTTTTGTTGGCATAACTAATTTCTGATTCTAGAGTTCCGTCTTTATTAAAGTTTTTCAGGTTAATTAGGTAGTCTTCAAAATATTCGGCTTCTTTACATATAGTTCCGTCCTGAAAGTATGAAAAGTGTTTTAAATATGCTTTTCCATCGATTAAATATCCTTCGTAATCAACATTTCCATTTCTATAAAAATATTGGTATGGTCCGTTGCGCTGCCCTTGGTTAAAGTACATTTTCACAAAAAGGTTTTCGTCTGAGAATCCTTCATAAAGTCCTATAAGGTTACCTTTTTCTTGATAATAAATTCCGTTAATTTTCCCTCTTTCATAATCATACCTCAATCCTTTTGTAAGATCATCTTCAAAATGTTGTTTTGTTTTTATAAGTCCGTTACTATCGAAATATGTCCATTCTCCGTTCATCATTCCTTTTGCGAAAGCTCCTATCATGCGTGTGTTACCATCTAAATCTTTGATTTCGAATTCTTTTTTAGAAATACTTACTTCGGTAGGCTCCGTATTATTTTTAGTATATTGATAACCTGCTCTTACTTTTCCGTTTCTATATCTCTCTTCAAAATACTTTTCACCGCTTTCGTTATAATAAACATATTTGTCTGTTTGTTCTTTATTATCGTAAAAAGTTTCTGATTGCATTTTTCCATTAGGATGATATTCTATAACTTTATCTACTTTTGTTCCGTTGAGTAAAAATTCTTTTTTAGGTTGTCCGTTCTCGTAAAATTCTTTATAACTCTGCACAGCATAACCCTTATCATAGTTGGTCTGAGAGCTTATTATTTTCCCATCGTAATAAGTAATTGCTTCACCATTTAACAATCCATCAAGATAGTAATACGAACTAATTATGTCTCCTTGCTCGTTATAATCAATGGCTTTCCCGTTTAATTTATCATTTAAATATTCATATTCACTTTGTTTGGTACCATTGGGGTAATAGCATACCGAAAGTCCTGTCAATTTTCCTTCTTTTATTGGTCTTACACATCGTTTTCCTCCATTCATAAAATACGAAAATCCCTCCCCATCTAACACATCGTTTTTAAAAGTAGCTTCAGATTTTAAATTCCCGTTTTTATAATATTCTTTATAAATTCCGTTCTTAATGCCGTTGGAATAAGTAACCTCTTCGAATTTTGCTCCGTCAGAATAATAATATGTTTGTAATCCATCTAATTTTCCGTCTTTATAATTTAGTTCTCCCGTTATTTGTCCTAATTTGTTTAACATTTTGAACTTTCCTTGTAAAACTCCATTTACATCAGCCCCAACAAGATAGGGGTATTCTTCTTCAAAATAAATCGAAACTTCCTGAACGCTCCCGAAATGTTCTATTTTTCTCTTGGTATAAACCGCTCTGAAATGATTTCTAATATAATTGTCATTAAATTCTAAAATTTTCTTTTTATGATTGGTGAGCTTTTTGCCTAAATTTTCTTCGGCTGCGATAAGAGTATAGTAAATAAACTGTTCGGTATATTTCTTATTTTGAATATCTGCTAAAAACGGTATATAAATATTCTCAAAAAAACCATCTTTAACTTCATGTGTTGAGGCGTATTCTACTATCGCTTGAATCTGACGCGTAACTACATCATCAATATCAACTTTTAATTTATATTTCGAATTTAAAGGCAATTGATTTCTTAAAATCAACTCTAGTTCCGAAAAGTCGTCTCCTTTTTCCGAAAAAACCACATCTGTTGTAGTTAAATAATGCTGCCCCATATTTGTATTAAGTCTCTTCAGAGCTTCGTAAGCAAATCTTCCGGTAGGGAAATTTGATAAATATCCGAGCATAGCCAAAGAGCCTTCTACTACTTTTCCGTTTTCATAAGCTAAAATTCCTAAAATATAATGTGAAGATGCGTGATTAGGATTATTAGTAACCACTTTTTTGAGATAATCCACCGCTTTTTGAACCTCCTGTTTTCTAATATACATAATAGCCATGTTGTATAGCAATCCTGTAGCATCCGGAATGATAGTTTCAGCTTCTTTATACACTTTTTCAGACATCTCATAATCTTCTTTATCACTCAATAGAGTTCCATACAGAATAAACAACTCTGGATTTTCAGGCATTAGGTTTTCTGAATATAATTTTTCTAATAAAGCCAAGGCCTCATCTGTTTTTTCTAAAGCTGTTAACGAAAGTGCTTTTTCATATTGAGCCACGAGATAATCAGAATCTGTTTTGTAAATCTTTTCGTATTGTTCAATTGCTTTTTGATAATCTCCTGCCTGATGAAACTGTTTTCCTGTTTCTATAAATGCTGCACTATCATAAATCTCGGAGTATTTTTGTTGAGATAATAAACTTAATGGAGTGAAAAGAATAATGATAAATAGAAACTTTAAAGATAAAAAGTCTGTTCTGAAGTGTAAAGTGTTCATATAATTTTCAAGTATTTTGGTTAGGTAGCAGTTTCAAATATAACAAAACCTCTAAATTATTACAATTTTATATATTATTTTAATCATTAATAAAAATATTATCTAAAAAAGGCTAGAACACAAATATCCGTAAAACATTTAGCAGAAGTTATAAACGAGTGCATCACTAAACAAGAATTGAACTTATATTTAGAAGAAAACAACTTCAAAAGGTACAGCAATTCGATAGACTTTAAATTTGTTGTTCTCCAAAAAACATTTTTCAGTTGAAAACGAATTTATTTCTTCCAACCAACAAATAGCTTTTACAAAAACGATAATCCACAAAAAAAGCCCAGAAATTCTGGGCTTTTTTAATTAACTCTAACAGAGTTTATTTATAAATTATTTTGCAACGTTTACTGCTCTAGTTTCTCTGATTACCGTTACTTTTACTTGTCCTGGATAAGTCATTTCGGTTTGAATTTTTTGAGAAATCTCAAACGACAAGTTGGCTGCTTTTTCATCCGAAACTTTTTCGCTCTCTACCAATACGCGTAGTTCACGACCCGCCTGAATAGCATAAGCACTCTTCACTCCTGGGAATCCATAAGCGATATCCTCTAAGTCTTTTAGACGTTGAATATACGAGTCTAACACCTGACGTCTTGCTCCTGGTCTTGCTCCCGAAATTGCATCACATACCTGAACAATCGGAGAAAGCATACTTGTCATTTCTATCTCATCGTGGTGAGCACCAATAGCGTTGCAAACCTCTGGTTTTTCACCATATTTTTCAGCCCATTGCATACCCAAAATAGCGTGAGGAAGTTCACTTTCTGTATCAGGAACTTTACCTATATCGTGTAACAATCCTGCTCTTTTCGCCATTTTGGCATTCAAGCCTAATTCTGCAGCCATTATTCCACACAGCTTTGCTACTTCACGAGAGTGATGCAATAGGTTCTGTCCGTACGACGA
>Ga0209075_1003147_pt1 | contig 13956 bp, 8 predicted proteins | sample Stecom2011_FD_187523 | JGI IMG/M metagenome (GOLD analysis project Ga0209075, IMG submission 187523) | Agricultural soil microbial communities from Utah to study Nitrogen management - Steer compost 2011 (SPAdes) (version 2) | ecosystem: Environmental > Terrestrial > Soil > Agricultural land... | reverse complement strand
GATAAGGTTTTCCTAAAATGATGTAATTATAGTGTTCTTTAATCATTCCGCCCCAACTTGGTACAGGAACTTGTGCGCCCAACCCTAAAAAGCTCAATCCGCTTTCTACCAAAATTGCTGAAGCAAAATTCGCTGCTGAAATTACAATAACTGGCGCAAGAATATTGGGTATAATATGACGAAATATAATACGTAAATCCGAAAATCCTAAAGCGCGTGCTGCAGTTACATACTGCATTTGTTTTACACTCATTACCTGTCCTCGTACCACGCGAGCCACTTCCACCCACATCGTTAGACCTACTGCAATGAACACCTGCCAAAAACCTTTGCCCAAAGCTAAGGTTATCGCAATAACCAATAATAAAGTAGGAATCGACCAAATAACGTTGATCAACCATAAGATTATTGTATCTATTTTTCCACCGAAGTATCCCGCGGCTGCTCCTAAGGAAATACCGATAACCAACGAAATAAATACTGCCACAAATCCAATGGAAAGCGACACACGTGCACCTACAATCAATCGGCTGAGGTAATCTCTTCCTTGGGTATCGGTACCCAACCAATAGGTTTTGGTTTTGATGAATTGATTTTCAATTTCGATTTCGTCTGTAATAGGAAAGTTACTTTTCAACAAGTATTTGGTTTGGGCTATTGTTGGATCAGTAGAAAAATCTTGATAAAACAAAGTGTCATTTTTAAAGGAGTAAGACAGTATAGGAAGTGTCTCTACGGAGATGTTTCTTCCTGAAAAGTAATCTTTTAATGACGGCTTGTAGTCTGCAAAAGGCACTGAAATAGTTTGTACCGAAAACCCTGGGCGTTGTGCACTGATACTCACATCGCCATTGTTTGCATTTTTAGTGTTGTCAGGAGCAATTACGTATGCAAAAACAGCAATCAGACTTACTATCAAAATAAAAATAAGAGAGAAAACGCCCCAATAATTTTTGCGGAATTTTTGGAGCGTTTTTCTGTTTGCTGAAGCAATTCTTTTAAACACTTTGATTGTTTTTAACTGTTTTTTAAATCTCTTAAAACATTCACTGCTTCTTCTACATACAAGTCATTTCTGAGGCTTTTGTGCCAACGGTCACGTTTGTTTTGAAGGACAGTATCTGTAGCAATAGCTTCTATTTCATAAGGCAAAGACTCAAAAATCAAATTGCTTTTATAATCTTTAAGAACGTTGAATCTTTTTGTTTGCTTTTCAATATTCAATGACTTTGCTTTGTAATCTTCATATTTTAAAGGGAAGGTATAATCGTCTTGTTGCTCTTTTACCCATTTGGCACTTTCATCAAGCAATGTAAATTCAGGTTTTTGAGCTATGCGCTGATTACTTTTTTCTATAGCAGATTTTAAGTCAAAATCGAATTTTATGTATTCGGCTTTTTCTATTTTGTCCCATGCCATTGCGTTGTCTTTATCTCTTTCGCCAGTATCGATGTATAAAAAGCGATCCGGTAAAACCACATCACTCTCCACTCCTTTGAGCTGGGTAGAACCTCCATTTACTCGATAAAATTTTTGTGTAGTAAACTTAACAGCGCCTAAATCACCAATTTTATTATTGCCAAATCGGTTTAAATCAAATAAGTTTTGTACCGTTCCTTTTCCAAAGGAATGTTTAGAACCCAATACCAATCCTCTGTTGTAATCTTGAACAGCAGCTGCAAAAATTTCTGAAGCAGACGCAGAATAATTATTGATTAAAACAACCAACGGACCGTCCCACTGAATATTCCTATCTCTGTCGTACAGCACATCTCTGGAGCCACTTTTTGTTTTTACTTGAACCACTGGACCTTGTTCGATAAATAAACCAACCATGTCAACTACGGTTTGTAAGGATCCGCCGCCATTGTTTCGAAGATCCATGATGATTCCCTCTACGTTTTGTTCTTTCAAATATTCCAACTCTTTTGCTACATCTTTGAAAGCATCGCGATTATCTCTGTTCTCAAAACTGATGTAAAACTTGGGTAAATGTATGATTCCAAATTTAATATCTTCCGTTTGTATAATAGAAGACTTTGCGAAAGTTTCTGCAATCTCAAATTTATCTCTGATGATCGAAATGATTTCGATGGTTCCATCCATTTTTCTAACGGTTAGACGGACTTCAGTGTCCTTTTTACCTTTAATCATTTTGACCACTTTTTCAAGACGCATTCCAGAAATATCTACAGCTTCTTCATCTCCTTGCCCCACTTTCATGACTACATCTCCGTTTTCTAAATCTCCTTGTTTCATTGCTGGACCGCCCGGAACAACTTCGGTAATTTCTACGTATTCGTCTTTCTTGCGTAGCACCGCTCCGATACCTTCCATTTCACCTGCCATACTTTCGTCAAATCTTTGTTTGTCATCAGGCGCAAAATAACTGGTATGAGGGTCGTATTGTTCTAGAATTGTGTTGATGTACACCGAAAGCCATTCTTCTCGTGTGAACTCTTGAAAACGCTCAAAAAAATCATCAAGTGATTTTAATACACTTTCTCGTGCTTCTTTCTCTAGTTCAGCAAATTCTTTGAGTGGTTCTGTATTTAAAGTATCGTTTTCTTGAAGTTTTTCTTTTGACTGAATACTTGATAAAACACTTAATTTCAATTGTTTTCGCCATCTTTCTCTAAGTTCTTCTTCCGAAGCAGCGTAGGCTTGTTTTTCATAATCCGTATCGATGCTTTCTGATACATTAAAATCAAAGGGCTCTTCTAAAATTTCCTTGTAATAAACTTGAGCATCTTTTAAACGCTGCATAAAAATTGGATAGGCAGTGTTGAAAAAGTCAATTCTTTGCTTTTTGAATTCGTTATCAATCGTAGTTTCATGTTTTTTAAAAATTGCTATGTCCGATTCAAGTAGAAAACGCTTATTTGAATCAAGATTCAACAAAAAATTGTCGTACACTTTTTTAGAAAACGCATCATCTAATTCAGTGGGTTCATAGTGTGCATTTTTCAAGACATAATTAAGTATACCCAATAAAAAAGTTTCTTTATCACGATCTGGTTCACTATCTTGTTTATTAGGTATAAAGCTCCACAGTGCTGCAGCTAATGCCACAACAACTAAAATAATTTTATAGTTTCTTTTCATAAATTGCCAAATAGCATTCATCAATAAATTTTCAACTAAAATACTCAAAATTTATCATTAAAAAGTAATTAGAAAGAAATAAAGTTTTGTTAATGAAGTTCAGATTTACTAAATAATCTAAAACAAACATGTTTAACGGGTTCATTTGAAGTGTTTTGTGAAATGTGGTATTTTAAGTATATTACCTTTTTTGTTCTCTTAGTAAATAGATATAGACTGGAAAATGGTCACTGAAACCGGGTTCTCCGCTCAATTGATTTCGCAATGGATAACCTTTAAATTGTCCGGATTTTTGTATTAAAAAAGGACTGTTGAAGATGCCTACTTTCCAATATTGGAATCCGGAATAATCTTTTCGCAATAAAGGTTCGGAAATAATTATTTGATCAAATACATCCCAAGCATCTCTATAAGCAATAGTACCAAAACCTTCTTTATAAAGTTGGTATGTTGGATTAAAAAGCCCTTTTTTCTCTACTTCCTCACGGTGTTCTTTAGCATCCAGAACCTCTTTAACCGATTTGTTATAAGGACCGTCGTTTAAATCTCCCATTGTAATGATTTTTGCATCTGGATTTATTTTGAACAATGAATCAATGATGCTTCTATTCAAGGCCGCCGCCGCTTCTCTGTTTGGACTGCTTCTTTGTTCCCCACCAGAGCGTGAAGGCCAATGGTTGATAATAAAGTGGACTTCTTCACCGTCCAATAAACCGCTTACCAAAAGCTGATCTCGAGTATAAATTCTTCTCCCTCTACCGTTGTTGCTTTCTTTGTATTTTGTATGGGAGTTGTCGTAAATATAAAGTGGAATGTTTTTTGAACTTATAGGCTTGAAATGCTTCTTTTGATAGAGTAAACCTACGTCGATACCTCTTCGATCAGGAGAATCGTAATGTACAATGCCATAATCTGCACTTTTGAGTAGTGGCATGGTAATTAGATCTTCTAAAACAGCTCTGTTTTCAAGCTCACAAACTCCTAAAATAGTAGGCATATTAGTATGTTCTGTAGTTCCTATTTCTGAAATAGCACGACTTAGATTATGAAGCTTTTTGTTGTATTTTCTAGTATCCCATTTTCGCAAACCTTTAGGCGTCCACTCTTCATCGTATATTTTTTCATTCCGGATCGTATCAAACAGGTTTTCTAAATTGTAAAAGGCAATCGTATGTATTTCGTACGACTTTTGTTGAGCTTGCACCATAAAGGACGAACACAACAACCCAATAAGTAGTGCTCTAAATTTCATATCAAACAATTTTTTGCTAAAATAACAAAAATATTCATTGTAAACTTAGAATTTGTTTATAAAATAGTTATATTTACACTGTGAGAAAGTTTTAGGGTAAGACTTCTCATCTTTAAATTGTTGTTTTATGGGAAAATTAGTACTTAGCATATCGCTAATGCTTTGCTATTGCTCAGTATGGGCGCAGAGCGCAGAAATCCGTGGTATAGTTGTTGATCACAAGACCCAACAGCCTCTAAAGGATGTTGAAGTAGCTTTAATTCACACAAATAGAGCCACTATTACAGATGGTGACGGTGTTTTTGTGATGACAAATTCACCATCAGGAAATCAACTTCTGACCTTTCAACTCAACGGTTATTTGCAAAGAAGTTATACTTTGGAAATAGTTGAATCAGAAAATATTGATTTAGGAACCGTCTTTTTAGAAGAGGACGTAACCGCAGAACAGCAATTGAGCTTGATTACACTGACTGAAAGTGATTTAGGTGATGATAATTCCGGTTCTGAAACCACATCGAGTCTTTTGCAAGCTACTCGGGATGCTTTCCAGCAGGCAGCAGCTTTTAATTGGGGACAGGCGCGCTTTAGAATGCGAAACCTTGACAACGAATACGGGAACATTTTTATCAACGGTATTTTAATGAACAAAATTTATGATGGTCGCCCGCAATATTCCAATTGGGGAGGTTTGAATGATGCAACCAGAAATCAAGAATTTACTTCAGGTTCGCGACCAAATGATTTTGGTTTTGGAGGGATTTTAGGTGTTCAAGCAATTAATACACGTGCTTCTTTCATGCGGACAGGAACTCGTTTGTCTTTTTCTGGTGCCAATACCAATTATAGTGGACGCGTGATGATCAACCATGGTTCGGGCGTCAACGCAAAAGGATGGGCGTATGCAGTTTCTGCTTCCTACCGAACCGCAAATGAAGGTTTTTTTGAGGGAACGGACTATGATGCAAAATCGTTCTTTTTGTCTGTTGAGAAAAAATTTTCCAAACAAAGTTTAAATCTAACCGCCATTTATGCTCAAAACAGTCGAGGAAAAAACTCGCCTAATACCCAAGAGGTTATCAACCTTATGAATTATCGATACAACTCTTATTGGGGAATACAAAATGGTAAAAAGCGAAATTCTCGAGATAAAGACGTGGAAGAACCCTTGTTAATATTGAGTCATTTTTTGGATATTAGTGAGAAGTCAAGCTTGAATACCAATGTTTCTTTTCAGCTTGGAACGATTTCAAATTCGCGTTTAGATTACAACGGAGCCAATAATCCCGACCCTACTTATTACCGAAATTTACCAAGTTATGAGCTTAATAAACATAGCTTTTCTGGAGAAGACCCTATCTGGATTCCCGATTTGGAACGAGCAGAACAAAACAGAAGAGATTTTTTAGAAAATGCTCAAATAAATTGGGAGCGTATGTACTTACAAAATCGAATCATCGGAAGAGCGGTCTATGCGCTTTATGCGGATGTCATGAAAGACCAGTTAATCACAGCCAATACTTTGTATCATACACAACTCTCTAATGTAGTTGGTTTTAATGCTGGATTGACCTATCGGAAGTTGTACTCTGAAAACTATCAGGAACTCATGGATTTGTTAGGTGGCGCCTACCTTTTGGATACAGACTCCTTTTTAAAAGACGAGTATAGGGATGCCGATCTCAACAATCCCAACAGAAAAGTATATCAAGGCGAGCGTTACGGCTACAATTTCATCATGCACTCCAATAACGCAGATGTGTTTACACAGTTTAAATTCAATCTAGGGAAGTTTGATTTTTATCTGGCGCAAAATCTTTCTTATACAGATTATCAGAGAGAAGGATTGTATAAAAACGCACTTTATGAAAATTCTTCGTATGGAAAAGGAGAAAAATTGAGCTTTAAAAATTATGGTTTTAAAGGAGGAGCAACTTATTTCTTTTCTGGGCAACATCTTTTCAATTTCAATGCAAGCTATTACACCAAAGCACCTACCATTCGAAACAGTTATTCTAATTCACGAATAAGTGATGCACCGGTTCATGGGTTGAAAAGCGAAGTTGTTTTGGGAACGGATTTCAGTTACATCATCCGTACTCCAAAATTGAAAGGACGTATGGGCGCCTATTTTAATCAAATCAAAGATGCTACAAAAATCGCCTTTTTCTATGCGGATGGAATTGATGTGGACATGGCAGACACCAGCAGTGATTTTGTTTCCGAAGTAACCACGGGTATTAACAGACAAAGTATGGGAATAGAAATGGGCTTTGAATACCAATTAACAAAAACAGTAAAGCTGACCTCCGCAGCAAATTATGGACAAGCTGTTTTTTCCGATCATGCTCAGGTTTATTTGAATGTGGATGGAAGAAGAGAAAACGGTTTGGATCCAATGGTCAATCACGGAACGACTTTTATTAAAAACTATCGAATGCCAGGAAGTCCGCAACAAGCCTATTCTGTAGGGATTGAATACCGTGCCCCGAGTTATTGGTGGATCGGTGCCAACGCCAACTATCTTGCTGATTTGTATTTGGATTTTTCAACAATACTTCGAACCAATAATTTCTTTTCAGAACCTGGTCAAAGTGGAGCCGCTTTTCCTGAAATTGATTCTAAGGTTGCACGCGATTTATTGAAACAAGAAAAATTAGATAATATCTTTCTTTTAAATATTCAAGGTGGTAAATCGTGGAGAGTTAAAGGAAAAACAATTGGTTTTTTTGCGGTAGTGAACAACGTGTTGGGATTGGAATATAAAACTGGCGGTTTTGAACAATCGCGCAATGCCAATTATCGTGAATTGCTTCAAGACCACGCTAGCGGAACCAGAACATTTGGACCAAAGTATTTTTATGCTTATGGAAGAAATTATTTTGTGAATTTATACATTAACTTTTAAACGTTTTGATATGAAAAAATTAACGTATTTAATGCTGTTTCAATTGCTGTTAATATTGGGGTGTTCACCTGAAAGTCATCAAGAGCTGCCTGACCACCACCCTGTGGTTTATTTCGAAGATTTCCAAGGAATAATAGACGACACTTTTGACGAAACTACCTTCCAAAATTATATCGAAGCTGGAACCAAAAAATGGTTTGCCAATTCGTATCAAAGAAACGGTTACTATGAGTTTTCTCCTTTTAACAGTGGTGAAAACTTAAACATTTCTTGGTTTATAACGCCAGGTATCAATTTGGATGCAGCCAATGCGAAAAGACTCACGTTTGAATCGGCACAACATCATGTAGTCGATACCGAAAATAATCATTTAAAGGTGTATATTTCCAACAACTTTTCAGGAAACATCGGAATTGCACATTGGACGGAAGTTCCGTTTAAGGCCCCGGAAATCGGAACCGCTCATAATTACGATTTCTTTTCATCGGGAATCGTAGATTTAAAAGCCTTCAACGGTACAATTTACATTGCTTTTAAAGCAACTGGAGGAACAGAAAGCGCCAATGCTGGAGCTTATATGATTGATAATATTAAAGTTTTTTAAAAAAAATAATCTCATGAAAACAGTTCGACATATTTTTATGATGCTTGTTACGGGGTTGTTATTTGCATGTGCTAATAGTGACGACGTAGCCGCTCCAGAAATTGAGTTTCATCAAGCAACAGCAACTCTCACGTTGGAAGAATTGTATGCAAAAGCTTCGACAGAAATTCAGCAATACACAGAAAATGATATTTTGGAAGCTTATGTGGCTTCAAGTGACGAAGAAAGTACGTTTTTTAAATCGGTTTCTTTGCAAAATAAAGAAGGAAGTTTGGGCTTTTCGATTTCGATAGATATGTACAATATCAATACGTATATGAACCCTGGACGGAAAGTTTATATTTATCTAAAAGATCTTTACTTTATCATTAATCACGGTTCTTTAATCGTGGGTGATGTTTATCAAGAATCGAATGTAGGAAGGTTGCGACCACAAGATTTCTTTAAGAAAGTTTTTCCTTCTGCAGAAATTGTAAATGAAGAAGAATTGTTGCAAAAAGTGACACTACAACAATTGAAAAACAATCGATTCATCAATGTTTTAGTAGAGATTGAAAATGTACAGTTTGACGATAACGCGTTGGGAAAACCCTTTTTCGATCCGGATGCTTTTAATATCGGTGGAGCAACGAATCATAGAATGGTGGATGCGACAGCTACTATGATTTTCAGAACTAGTTCTTTTGCGGCTTTTGCTTCAAAAATTGTCCCACCAAACAGCGGCGCTATACGAGGCGTTTTGACCAAGTTTAATAATGACTTTCAGTTTCTGGCACGAACTTTTGACGATTTACAGTTAAATCAACCCAGAAATAGAGCTCCCACTGCTATTGGTGGTGAAAATATGGTGTTTCTTTCCGCTGTAACTGAAGATTTTGAAAGTTTTGCAGTCGCTTCCTCTAACCAAACGAGTTTTCCGTCCTACGGAAATGATTATTCACACGGAGCAAGGTATTGGGCAGTGAGATCTTTCGAAAATAATAAATACATTCAATTGACTTCGTTTGGGAATAGTATACTGACCAAGAGCTATTTTTTAGTTCCAGTCCAATTTAATGGTGACAACACCTTGTCGTTTAAAACCAAAGATGGCTACTATAACGGGGATGTTTTAAATGTTTATTACGTGTCTGAAAATGAATATACTTATGGTGATTTTATTGACCCTGTTACCAACGGTTTTGTCAATATTACCAATCATTTTACGTATTCAAAAGGAACGACCAACGGTTATGCCGATTATTTTGTAGACAGCGACATATATTCGTTTCCTAACGATTTGTATGGAAACGGCTATATTGTCTTTGAATATTCAGGTTCGGAAACTGTAACAACGACCATTCAAATTGATGAAATCAATTTTGAGTAAAAAAAAGGCTGTTGGAAAGATTTTGTATTTTTACAAAAATTAAACAGCCTTTTTTATGAAGATACGTGCGGCATCAGAGACGGATTTTGAAGCTATCGTGATGGTAGTTGGTCAAGCTAGGGATTTTATGCACCAAATTGGAAATACCACACAGTGGATCCATGGTTATCCGTCAAAGGAAGTACTCTTAAACGACATTCTTTTAGAATACGGTTTTGTATGTGAATACAACAATAAAATTGTTGGTTACTTTTGTTTTTTTAAAGTTTTCATTACAAAGGTTTTCTGTTTGAATACCAGGTTTTTATATAGGAGGTGAAAAATTACAAGATAACGATTTGGCAATGATGCTTGTTGCTTTGCTTTTCAAAACACTTCTGTTAGGTTATAACCTGAGTTCGATTATAAAATTGAGATTCATATTTCAATAGATGAGTAAGATACGAGCGTTTTATAGGAAGAAATAACAGGCTATTTTGAGTGAAAAGGGCGAAGTAGGTTGCATTTATTGGGAAGTTTATAAAAAAACCGTCTTTTGCTATTTATTGTTTTGATAATCAGCGACATGAGTTCGGTGAGAGAGTCGAACTCAGGTTTATAGTAAATATACGAATTTTTTGTTTCTCAAAAACAAACAAACAAGTCGGGATACAGAACAAGTAAAAAGAGCTTAACAAAGCTCCTTTTACGTTATACAGATGAAATAATGTCCGTTAATGTAGTATTTTCTAAAGTTCTTTTCTAATTGTTATTATAAAGCAAGTTTTTGATAGTATTGTCGTAAGTGCACGGTATCCTCTTTCGCTGTAATAAACTTCTAAACAGTGACTACTACTTTAGCTTGCGTACCTCCTGATTTTCGTTTCGTTATTTTGAAATTACCTCCTATTGATTTTAGTCGTTGGGTAATACTATATAAACCTTGATTTCCGGTAGGGTTAGTGTCTTCATATCCTATGCCGTCATCTGATATTTCAATCTGTAAACCATTTGGACTATTACTAAATATAATTTCGGCATTTTGTGCCTGTGAATGTTTAATGATGTTGTTTACCAATTCCTGGATGACCCGAAAAAGCATCAGTTGTAATTGTGGAGAAAGCTCTTCTGCTTTACTGCCATTATCCGTTACCGAAATCTTTGCCAACTTGGTTTGATTAATTTCAAACGCAAAATGTGAGGTTGCTTTTATCAACCCTTCTTTCTCCAATACGGTCGGAAGCAGATTGTGTGCAATATGACGTATGTCAGCGTGTGTATTTTCTAAAATCGTTTTTACTTTTGAGAGCTGTTCCATTTGTTTTTCCTGTGGAAGGTGCGGTATAGACTCGATGCTCATTTTGGCCGCACCAATCATTGCGGCAACGCCATCATGTAGCTCGTGTGAAATACGTTTTCGTTCCCGTTCTTCACCCAAAATAAAAGAGTTCAAAATGGCATTTTCCTTTTCCTGTTGTAATTGTTTCAACTTTAGTTTTTGTGATTTTCGGTGGGAAATAAAAATTCCACCCAAAACCGAAATCAGCAAAGCCCCACCTAAAATAGCATAGAGTAAATTTGCCCGTTGCTTTTGAATTTTCAGCTCCTGTTCGACTATCTGTTTTTCCTTTTTTTCGGTTTCGTATTTGGTGTTTATTTCGTTTATTTGCCTTGCATTTTCGACAGAAAAAAAAGATTCTTCCCAAATATTAGAGGAATAATAGTAATCTGCTGCTTTTTCCTTTTGTTCAAGAGCATAATAAATATTTGCCGTTGTATGTGTCGCTTGATACAAAGTTAGGTTATCACCACTTTCCTCTGCAAAGTTTACTGCCTGTTCTGCATAATTTAGTGCTTTTTCAGACTCTCCGAGTTTGTGTAAAACACCAGCATATCTGTAATAAGCCCTTCCCTGATGACTTTTGTCTTTTAGCTCGTCGGCATATTTTACGGATTTCTCGGCATATTGTAGCGACTTATTCAAATCTCTTTCAATAAGAGATAAGGTCAGGTTCGATTGTGTTTTTGCTACTAGATCATTGGAAAGCTCAGATAGTTCTAATGCTTTTTCTGACCATTTAATTGTAGTTATTGTGTCTTTTTTATGGTAGTAAGCAAGACCTAAATTACTTGCAACGGTAGCAATAAACAGCTCGTCATTATTTTCATCTAATAATTTATAAGACTTGTATAAATACTTTAATCGCTTATCATCGTTATTTATTGAACCCAGTAAAGTAGCTATATTAGAATATAAATACCCTAAATGCAACTGATTGCCTCCTTTTTCTAATATGGCTGCATTTTTAAGGTAATAATTGATAGCGGTATCTAACTCGCCTTTATAATAATAGCTGTTACCTAAAATGTTATACGCTTCACTATCGATTCGTTGTTTCTTCTCAGGGTTCAGATTTTGAATAGCCAATTGAGCATATACTATTACAGAATCAATCTCATTACGATGCCAAAAGTAAAGGGCTTTATTGAAGTATAAATAATCCAAAAAGGGAACTTTCTCTTGTTTTCCTTTTTCAATGATTTTATCTGCCAAGTCAAGACAGTCTTGTTCTCTGTCTTCGGTACAATTATCTAATTCAGTGATTAGTACCTTAAATTCCGAACCTACCTCAATATCTTTGTCCCGATTTTGTGCATTGACATTGATTAATGCCATTAATAAAGAAATTAATAATAATGTTATTCTCATGCTATTTTTTTAAATGGACACTAAACCCTGCATAATGGCTTTTTTTACCATTCCCGCAATATTTTTTACTTCCAGTTTTTGCATAATGTTTCTTCTGTGTGTTTCTATTGTTTTTTCTGACAAACAGAGCAAAACGGCTATTTCCTGTGTGGTTTTTTCCAGAACAATCAAACGTAAAATTTCTTTTTCTCTTTCAGTCAGCTCTACCTTATTTTTAGATGTTTGGGTTTCAAAAAATACCTGTTGGGTTTTGGGACTAAAATATTTTTCGTTGTTGATTGCTGCTTTCAATGCTTTTTCAATATCTTCCCTGCTGTCTATTTTTAACAGATAACCGTCAAAACCTGCATTTACAGATGATTTAATGGTAGCTGAATCGGAATGGCTAGTCAGGGCAATAATTTTCATATAAGGCATCAGCTGTCTGATTTCCTGAATGATTTCCCTACCGTCGTACTTGCCAAAGTGAATATCGAGCAGTAAAACGTCAAAGCTTTCTTTTTCCAAAATATTTTTCAACTCCATATAGTTTAATACACTTTGTGTTTTTTCCACGAATTCAAAAGTGGATAAAAGCACCTCCAAGCCGTCTAATACCAGAAAGTGGTCATCTGCAAGCAAAATTTTCATTTGAACTAATTTTTATATTTATTCAGATTATAAAATTAGTTTTATTTATCTTAATTAAACATTAATGTCCGATAAAAATAATATCGGACATTAATGTAAGTTAAAACTATCCTTCTAAAAATTCCCCGGTTTCATTAACTACTATTACTTTATTTCAGTAAAAACTTCCCGGGGAATTCAAAACTAATTCAAAACTACGTTTATCCTGTGTTTTTAATTTATTAAGGACAATCAAGGTTTGCTGTGTTTACATTTGTACTGGTTACGTTAGCACCAATAGTCAGATTGCCCATTCCATGTTGGTCGGAATAAATTATACACGATAAAATATCCTCAAAATGCGTATCTTCTATAAGTACAGTGGGAGCATAACCTAAATAAACAGCTCCTCTAATGTGTATGTTTGAGTTTGGATTAGCTCCTGCTCCTGCGTGTTTAATGATAACGTGTTTAAATTGATTGTTAGGGCTTGATGTGGTATGGAATTGAATATTTTGCCAACCTCCGGGTGCTTCTACATCTCCTCTGATAATTATTTTTTCAGATGATGTACCTACTGCTTTCAGACTGCCGCTAGCTCTTATTTCTATGTATTTTCCTGCTCCCATTTCAATTACGGTTCCGGGCTGGATGACCAAATTACCTTCAGCAATGCTAAAAACACCGTTCCCATTGACTATGGAATAAGGAACAGAAAGTTTATGCATGGTTTTATTTCCCCCACCAATAGAGAATGTGTTTTTCACTTCTACCTTATTGATGGTATTGTCTATAAATTGGTTATTACTTTTAACAACATCAATCATCGCAGATGAAATCTGTAAAGGAATTGCATTTTCTTTAAAGGTGTTGCTTTCAATCGTGGTACGCTCTTCATTAACCGTATAATAAAGATTTATTCCCCAACCTGTACAATGCTGAATCAAACTATTTGTAAGCTTTAGGCTACTGCCTGGGCCGTAAACTATTCCTCCTTTTTCGGAAGAACCTCCATAAACTGCCGTACCTCCGGCATATTCTAGGATTGTATGATTAAACTCATTTTTAGAATCATTAGAATTAAAATAAATTCCTCCCCAAGCTCCGCGTTCTTTGTCCACTCCCGTAAAAGTAATAGGTTTGTTTACTGTTCCTATAGCTTTTAAAGAACCCGTTTCTAATATTGCAAATCCTGTATTGGTTTGAAAAGCAATGGTTACACCTGGTTCTATAGTTACATCGTCCGGTATAGACATTTTACAGCTCACAATATAATCTACCGGAGCATTGGGGTTGTCTTCTAAAACAGCATTGGGATTGTTGCTGAAATAATTACAACTCAACTCAATCGGTGGGTCGGTTTGAAGAACCGGGTCATCAGTTGTATCATCGCTCTCGCAAGAAAACAATAAAAGTGAAG
>Ga0209075_1003146_pt1 | contig 13958 bp, 11 predicted proteins | sample Stecom2011_FD_187523 | JGI IMG/M metagenome (GOLD analysis project Ga0209075, IMG submission 187523) | Agricultural soil microbial communities from Utah to study Nitrogen management - Steer compost 2011 (SPAdes) (version 2) | ecosystem: Environmental > Terrestrial > Soil > Agricultural land... | reverse complement strand
ACGGTCTTGAACACCATCGCTTTGCAGAAGGGGGCCAAGATTTTAAGGGTGCACGATGTAAAAGAAGCGGCAGAATGTGTTAAATTAGTCGGACAATTGAATGGGGTGGAATAAACTATTGAAGGAGCTTACATGACTTTTTTGGATATACGGCTGATTGATCTCATTGACATTGTACTGGTGGCCTACCTGATGTACCGCCTGTACAAGCTGATTAAGGGTACCGTAGCCTTAAACATCTTCATTGGCATTTTCGCTTTTATCGTCTTTTGGCTGCTGATTAAGGCACTTAATATGCAGTTGTCGTCCTCCATACTCGACAATTTTGTAAACGTGGGGGTGCTGGCCATCATCATTGTCTTTCAACAAGAGATTCGTCGATTTTTGCTTCTGATAGGCAGTCGCTATAACCTGGGAGGACGCTTTTCGCTCGACAATTTGTTTGTGAGCAAAACACCGGGTATGATGAGCTTTTACATTGGTCCCCTGGTGAAAGCCTGCGAAGATTTTTCCAAAAGTCGCACCGGCGCGCTCATTGTGATTACCCGTAAATCGGAACTGCTCGATTATGTGCAGACCGGAGAGTTGATCAATGCTGTAATATCCAAGCAACTGCTGAAAACCGTTTTCTTTAAGAACAGTCCCCTACACGACGGCGCCCTTATTATCAGCCAGAGCAAAATTAAAGCGGCCGGTTGTATTTTGCCGGTATCACAGAATATGGAATTGCCTAAGCATGTGGGACTGCGCCACCGCGCAGCCTTGGGCATTACTGAAGTGACCGATGCCATTGCCATAGTGGTTTCGGAAGAAACGGGTCGGATTTCCTTTTTTAAGAATGGAAAAGGCTTGTACAATTTGAGTTCGGAGGACTTAGAGAAAAACCTGGAAAAGGGAATGGCCAACGAATAAGTGGTAAAGTAAAAAGAATAAGACACTATGCAAAAAACCTTGCGGGTAGCTATTTGTGGCATTAGCGGAATGATTGGTACTGCAGTGGAACAGGCCTTGCTGGCTCAGGGGCATGCGGTAACAGGCATCGGAAGGAGCGACCTTAAAGCAGGTAAGGCCCACTTGCAAGAAAAGTTGAAGGGCTGCGACGCCCTGATTAATTTGGCCGGGGCCTCCATATTAACGCGTTGGACAGCTTCTGCCAAGGAACGCATTTATAACAGTAGAATTGCAACTACCAGAAGTCTGGTCGAAGCAATCAATGGGATGGAAGCTCCCCCCGCCGATTTCATAAGCACTTCAGCTGTTGGTATATACGATCAGATTAATGTGCACGACGAGTTTTCTTTGAATTACAGCAACGATTTTCTGGCCCGTGTTTGTCGGGATTGGGAAAAGGAGGCCTTGCGTGTAGATGCGCAACGGGTGCGTTTAAGCATATTTCGTTTGGGTTTGGTGTTGTCCACCCGTGGTGGTGCCTTAAAACAGATGCTGTTGCCGTTTAAGCTGGGACTGGGCGGGCGTATTGCTTCTGGCCGGCAGTATTTCCCCTGGGTGCATTTGAACGATGTGGTGGAAGCCATTGTGGGCGGTGTGTGCATTCCCCGTGCTTCTGGCGTATATAATCTGGTGGCCCCGGAAATACTGACCAACCGTACCTTTACCCGAAAAATGGCTGAGGTTTTAAAGCGACCTGCATTTTTGATGGTTCCCGAATGGGCCCTGAAACTGATTTTTGGAGAAGGGGCATCGGTTTTGTCCACCGGACAGCAGGTCATTCCCCAGCGTTTGCTGGCCGATGGTTTTGCCTTTCGTTTTCCGGGTTTGGATCAGGCGCTGGAATTTGAATTACAAAAACGAAAAGAAAAATAGATTATGGCTGGAAAACTCAGTTGGAAAAAGATTAGGAGAGGCATTAAATACCCCATTTTGGTTTTTTTAATCAAAGCCTTTATTCTCTTTGTTCGTCTCTTTCCCCGCAAGTTTGTCCTGGCCATTTGTCGCCGTCTCGGAAGCTTTGCTTTTTGGCTGGTAAAGGGAGAGCGACAAAAAACCATTCGAAATCTGAGCTTGATTTACGGGGCTGAAAAGTCGCCCGAAGCCATTCGGGCAATGGCCCGGCAGGTGTTTGTTAATCAAGCCCTTAATTTTGGCGATTATGTGCACACCCTGCACTACACTACACGGGAGGATTTCTCTAAGCTGGTAGATGTAAGCGGAGAGGAGCACTTGAGAAAGGCCCATGCGCAGGGCAAAGGGGTGCTGTGCCTGATGAGTCACGCAGGCTCCTGGGAATTTTCTGCTATTTTGCCTCCCGTGTTGGGTTACGCCACTTCGGCCCTGAGTCGCCCTATGCCCAATCCCCGCATCGATAAATTGATTGTGGGCTATCGTCAAAAGCGGGGGATGAAGAATATAGGGAGGGGGAAGGCCTACCCCCAGCTCCTTGACGCTTTAAAGCAGGGCGACTGTCTCATTATTATGATCGATCAGGATACGCAGGCCAAGGGGGTGTTCATAGATTTCATGGGGCATTCGGCCTATACCCCTGTGGGGGCTGCGCGACTGGCTATGGACTCTGGTGCGCCGGTGGTGCCCGTATTTATTCGTCGTAAAGCCGACGATCGGCATCAGCTGTGCATTCAGCCGCCCATCGCCTGGGAGGAAACCGGAAAAGAGGAGGAGAATCTCCTGGTAAATACCCGCAATTATACCGCGGTGATTGAGGCTTTTATAAAACAGGCTCCTGAGCAATGGGTGTGGATGCACGAACGTTGGAAAACCACCCCCGAAGATGTGGCTGCATTTTTGGAGAAGAAAAGGCAGAAAGCAAAAGTGGCGACCCGCTAGGATCGCCACTTTTGCTTTCTGTTTCTTGTAAACTCGTACTAATTGTGTGCCACAGGCAATTGGGGACCGGCGGGTATCAGTTCCTTGCACTGGTCGCTGGTGCGTGTGTGCTTTTCAAAGTTTTTAATGAAACGTTCGCCCAAATCGATGGCCTTGTTTTCCCATTCTATGGGATCGGAATAAGTGTCGCGTGGATCCAAAATGGCAGGATTAACACCAGGTAATTCGGTAGGAACTTCCAAATTAAATACAGGAACCATCTTGGTCGGCGCTTTTTCGATGGAGCCATCCAGTATGGCATCGATGATGCGACGGGTATCCTTAATGGAAATTCTTTTTCCTGTACCGTTCCAACCGGTATTTACCAAATAAGCTGTGGCGTTGTGCTCCTCCATTTTCTTGACCAGTTCGGTCGCATACTGAATGGGATGCAGGGACAAGAAGGCCTCTCCAAAGCAGGCGGAGAAGGTGGGCTGGGGCGTGGTTACGCCTCGCTCGGTTCCGGCCAGTTTGGCAGTGAAACCCGATAAAAAGTGGTACTTGGTCTGGTCGGGAGTCAATTTGGATACCGGAGGCATTACCCCAAAGGCATCGGCCGTCAGAAAGATTACTTTGTTGGCGTGGCCTGCACGGGAAACGGGTTTTACAATGTTGTTGATGTGGTAAATGGGGTAGGAGACCCTGGTGTTTTCTGTTACCGAATTGTCGTCGAAATCAATTTTACCCTGGGCATCAACTGTAACATTTTCCAAAAGGGCATCACGCTTAATGGCTGCATAGATATCGGGTTCTGAATCCTTGTCAAGGTGAATGGTTTTGGCGTAACAGCCTCCTTCAAAATTAAAGACCCCTTCTTCGTCCCAACCGTGCTCATCGTCCCCAATTAATTTCCGTTTGGGGTCGGTCGACAAGGTGGTTTTTCCGGTGCCCGACAAGCCAAAAAAGATGGCTACATCACCATTTTCACCAACATTGGCCGAGCAGTGCATCGCCGCCATGCCGTTTAAGGGCAAATAATAGTTCATCATGGCAAACAGGCCTTTCTTCATTTCTCCGCCATACCACGATCCGCCAACCACATGCATCTTCTCAGTGAGGTTAAACACGGTATACACCTCAGAGTTTAAGCCATGCTCCTTCCACCTGGGGTTGGTGGTTTTGGAGGCATTGAGAGAAACAAAGTCGGGCTCTCCAAAGTTTTTTAGCTCCTCTTCAGTCGGTCTGATGAACATGTTCTTTACAAAGTGAGCCTGCCAGGCCACTTCCATTATAAAGCGTACTTTAAGGCGGGAGCGGGGACAGGCACCGCAGAAACAATCTACTACATAGAGCTTTTTCCCCGACAACTGTTGGCAGGTAATGGCTTTTAAGTCTTCCCATACTTCCGGTGTAGTAGGCTTGTTGTCGTTCTTGGCAAGCGGTGAGGTCCACCAGACGGTGTCACGGGTCGTGTCGTCCATTACAATGAACTTATCCTTGGGCGAGCGGCCGGTAAAATCACCCGTCATAACATTGACTGCGCCCAGTTCGGTGAGCTGACTTTTTTCAAAGCCTTGCAGAGCAGGATTCATTTCCTCCTCAAACAGTTGTTCGTAAGACGGGTTGTAAACAATCTCCTTTACGTTGCTGATGCCATACCTGGCTAAATCTAATCGGGCCATAGTGTTTGGTTTTTAAGTTTATTGAGTGTTGAAATTTAGTTTCGAATCCTACCAATCCAGTATTATTGATTGTTAATGTTTTTATAGAGTATTTAACTAGTCTCAAAGGTAGCAAAATATTTCATTAGGGATAAAATTCTTTAATAAATTTCGCTTTAGCTGTTGGATTTAACATTGTTTTACATCTTGAGGTATGGGGGCTGTGCTTGTTTTGACTGATTATCAATTTGGTGTGAGATTTAGTTACATATGAAGAAATGTATCTTTACGCAAAAGATGGAGCTGGAGGGAGAAAGAGTACATATAGGGGGCATCTGCTTGGTTGTTAAACTCTGTTAACGAAGGTTTTGTTGGTGTAAAGCATAAAAAAAAGAGCCGGCTCAGCCGGCTCTTTTTCATAATAATTTAAAAACACTACTAAGACCTTGGATGAAATTGATTAAGGGTATCCTTTAAGTATTCCTTATCCAAATGCGTATAAATTTCTGTAGTGATGATGGATTCGTGGCCCAGCATTTCCTGAACTGCCCGAAGATTGGCGCCCCCATCTATCAGGTGGGTGGCAAAGGAATGGCGGAAGGTATGTGGACTGATGTTTTTAGCTATGTTCAATTTCTTGCTGATGTTTTTAATGATGGTGAAAATCATAACCCGCGACAGCTTTTTTCCTCTGCGATTCAGAAATAGAATGTCTTCGTGACTGGGAAAAATTTTGAGGGTTCGTCGGTACTCACTGAGGTAGAGATTGATTTCCTTAACGGCTTTGGTACTGATGGGCACCAGACGCTCCTTGCTGCCCTTGCCTTCAATTTTAATAAATCCCGATTCAAAAAAGAGGTTCGATATCTTTAAATCGATCAACTCTGAAACCCTGAGTCCACAACTGTAGAGCGTTTCCAGAATGGCTTTGTTGCGTTGACCTTCGGGTTTGCGGGTATCTACAGCATTAATTATGGTATCCACCTCGGCGACACTCAGCACCTCGGGCAGTTTGCGTCCCACTCTGGGTGCTTCCAAAAGGGCTGTAGGGTCTTTCTCTACCTTCTCTTCAATCAGGAGGAATTTGTAGAATGACTTGATGCCGCTGATGATTCTGGCCTGGGTACGGGGACTGATACCGCGACTGTTGACCCAGTCCATAAGGTCTTTCAACTGCACCAGAGTAACCTTGTCGGGACCCTCTTTAAAGCCCTTGTCGTTAAGAAAGTTAACCAGCTTATACAGGTCTGTTACATAAGCATGAATGGAATTGTCCGACAGGCCCTTTTCCAGTTTCAGGTAATTCTTGAATTCACTTATTTCTGTTTCCCAGTTCATAATAACATAATTTTTCAGAAGGTGTTTATCAACCACAAAAGTAAATATAAATTACCAACTGATAATGATTGCCTAAAATTGCGACTTTTTTTTAGCTAAAAGCAAATGTTTTTACAAAAAGTTTAACGTAGTCCATATTTTTTTATTTCAAACACTTGTCTTATTTTTGCGGCAGCTTAACCAGGAGGATGGCCATATGGTAAAAACAATCTGGTTGGTTTTACAATAAGCTTTGATACAATGCAGGTACTGATTATTAATGGGCCAAATTTGAATCTGTTGGGTGTTAGAGAGCCCGATGTGTATGGCAGTCAGTCGTTTGATTCCCATCTGGAGGTATTGAAGCAAAATTATCCCCAACTTGATTTGGTTTATTTTCAATCGAACAGCGAAGGTGCGTTGATTGATTGTATCCATCAATACGGTTTTGATGTTCAAGGCATTGTAATCAATGCCGGAGCCTATACCCACAGCTCAGTGGCTTTGGCCGATGCGCTTGCTGCGGTGCCTGCTCCTGCTGTGGAGGTTCACCTTTCCAATGTTTTCAAGCGGGAAAACTTTCGACACCACTCTTTTCTTTCACCTGTTGTAAAGGGAGTTGTTGGTGGTTTTGGTTTGTATTCTTACAACCTGGCGTTGGATGCTCTAATTAATGATGCTGATTAATGCGTATTTCTCTTCAATTTTTTAAGATCATAATTAACTTTTCTCGATGAAGAAGCACACTAAAATTGTGGCCACTGTATCTGACCTCAGATGCGATGTGGATTTTGTAAAAAAGCTGTACAAGGCTGGAATGAATGTTGTCCGCATGAACACTGCGCATGTGGATTTTGAGGGGCTGGATCGTTTGGTTTCTAATGTACGTGAGGTGTCTGAAAAGATTGCGCTTTTGATGGATACCAAAGGACCGGAAATCAGAACCACCAAATGTGAGGACGGTGATATTCATCTGAAGACCGGTGAGAAAGTCATCATTAAAGGAAACCCTAAAGGACTTTCCAATAAAGATGTTATTTGCGTATCCTATGCCGACATAACCAACGATGTAGGGGTAGGCAGTCACATTTTGTTCGATGATGGTGAAATCGATATTGTAGTTGAAGAAGTTCAGGGCAACGAACTGCATTGTGAAGTTCTCAATAACGGTGTGTTGGGCAGTCGCAAAAGTGTTAATGTTCCTGGTGTACGTATTAATTTGCCTTCATTGACCGAGCGTGACCTGGAGTTCATTCACTATGCCATTGAGAAGGACATTGATTTTATTGCCCACTCTTTTGTAAGAAATGCGCAGGACGTACTGGCCATTCAGGAGATATTGGATGCGCACGACAGTCAAATCAAAATCATTGCCAAAATTGAGAATCAGGAAGGTGTTGAAAACATCGACGAAATACTGGAAGTGGTGCATGGCGTTATGGTGGCCCGTGGCGACCTCGGAATCGAAATTCCTCAGGAAAGAATTCCTTTGGTACAGCGTCAGCTGATTCGCAAGTGTGTTGAAGCTAAGAAGCCGGTTATTGTAGCTACTCAGATGCTGCACAGTATGATCAAGAATCCCCGTCCTACCCGTGCAGAAGTTACCGATGTGGCCAACGCCATTTATTACCGTACCGATGCCATCATGTTGAGTGGTGAGACGGCTTATGGTAATTATCCCATTGAGGCGGTTAAAACCATGTCGAGTATCGCTAAGGAAGTGGAAGCTGCCAAAGACTCCAGAAACGATATCCCTGTGGAGGTATTCAAAGACGATATTACCGCCTACCTGGCCGATACTGCTGCCAAGGCATCTATGGAGTTGCCCATTAAAGCGGTGCTCACCGACAGTCTCACCGGTAAAACCGCCCGTTACCTGGCCGCCTTCCGTGGTCCGCTGCCGGTTATGGCCATGTGTTACAATAAGCGCGTAGGACGCGAATTGGCCTTGTCTTATGGTGTATTTCCCCGTTTGACCGAGCCCGGAAGCTCAAAGAGTGAGATCATCCAGAAAACAGTTCGTAAGCTTCAGAAGAAAGAAGTATTGGGTAACGAGGACCTGGTGGCCTACTTGGGTGGAAGCTTTGGAATTGGTGGTGGAACCACCTATTTGGAAATTACTACCGTAGAGGGCTTATTGAACAAAGTGGACCGTTACGTTGACTAATTTCAAAGGGGGAAAACTTCAAAAGTTTTTCTCTGTTTTATACCCAAAAGGCTGTCGATACTTCGGCAGCCTTTTGGCTTTGTAATAGCGCCGCTTAGTCCCTCTTTTTCGCAAGTGGCGTGATACCAGCAGCTTAATGCACCTGGGTGGAAGCTTGCTCCGAAAGCTGCGGATTTACTGACTTACAGGAGGTGAAAAAAGTGCAAAACAGGGGCATAAAAGTGAGTGCTCGTGTTGGAAAAATCAAAAGAAGCGTTATCTTTGCAACGCCTTTGAAAGAAAGGGCAATAGTTAGACAAATCAATGGGTCTGGTAGTTCAGTTGGTTAGAATATCGGCCTGTCACGCCGAGGGTCGCGGGTTCGAGTCCCGTCCAGACCGCCAGAAGGTTTTTTAAGGTTTATTGATTTGTTGGTCTGGTAGTTCAGTTGGTTAGAATATCGGCCTGTCACGCCGAGGGTCGCGGGTTCGAGTCCCGTCCAGACCGCCAACATTTATTGAAAGAATTGAATTGCTTGGTCTGGTAGTTCAGTTGGTTAGAATATCGGCCTGTCACGCCGAGGGTCGCGGGTTCGAGTCCCGTCCAGACCGCAAAAACCGCTCAGTTTTAAAAAGCTGAGCGGTTTTTTGTTTTCAGGCAGTTTGTTAGTCCCCCTACCCTCTATGCCTGGTAGGGGCTGGTTGGACTTACTGCGGGCGGAAAAAGGAAAAGTTGACTTTGCCGTAGCTGCGAAGCTGTTCAAAGGCAGGATGGGTACTGTAGTTGCGGTCGGGACCGTGTTCCAGTATAAATAGGCCCTCGCTTTGCAGCAGGCCACTTTCCAGGACAGCGGGCAATACTTTATCAAAATCGCGCAGGTCGAAAGGCGGATCGGCAAAAATGAGTGGGCAGGGTTTTAGTTCTCCCTTGGCCAGTACTGTAAAAACATCCGCTTTAATAACCTGAATGATGTTTTCCAGCGCCAAATCCTGTACGCACTGCCGGATGAATTTTTGGTGATGAAAATCCTTTTCAATACAAGTCACCGCCCTGGCCCCTCTGGAGGCAAACTCCAGACTAATGGCACCGGTTCCTGCAAACAAGTCCAACACTTCCAGTTCCGCAAAATCGATGTTGTTGGCCAAAATATTGAAGAGGGCTTCGCGTGCCGTATCGGTTGTAGGACGGGCTCTGAAGTTTTTGGGTGGTGAGAAACGCCGCCCCTTGAAGGAACCACTGACTATACGCATACGGGCAAGCTTAGCAGATTGTAAAACCTGGGTGCATTTAGCGAACGAAAGAGGTGACTGTAGCGAAAATGATGGGGCAGGGTGCTGGGAGCAACATGGCGCAAATAGCGCGACAGTTGTTTGCCTAAAGCGTCAAAACGTGGATGGTGTCCGCTCATAATGATCTCTACCTCGTTGGGACTAAGCTTCAGTTGCTCAAAGGCAAAGAGGGTGAAATAAATGAAGTCGTTTTCGCTCTTAATGGGAAAATTGTTACACAGTTTAAGGCTGTTGTCGCTGAAAGCCAGCAAGTCAAAGCAAGCGCTGTGCAGATTGATGAAAAGTGTGGTTTTGTTGCCCTCATTCATCTTGGTCGCTAAATTCCCTTCAATGACGGGGGTGTTTTGGTGAAATATGCGGGGATTGGGAAATTGTTTCTTCAACAGCTTTTCGAGTTCAGCCTCCACCGGAAAAACATTGTAGGCATCGGCCATTGCAATTTTGTTGTAATGGACGGTCTGTTTCTCACTCAATGGGCCACAAAAACGCATCCAATCTTCGGGTTGGGCAGCGTCAAATACCGGAGTGGGAACCAGCGTTCCCCGGGAGGAGGGCAGAAGTACGAGTGTTTTTTTATAGGGCAGATTGAGTTTTTCGATTTGCCGGAACCAGTTTTCCACCTGTTCGTTTATGGGGCGATTGGCTTCCAGGGGGAGGTGTTGAAATTGCAGGTATTTGTTGTGAACCGGGTCCAGAATACAAAAAGAAAATCCATCCAGGCTAAGCTGGATGGATAAGTAATACGATGAGCTGATAATCGGATCAAAGGAATCGTCAACAAACGAAAAGCTTTCATTCATATCCAAGTTCCTTATTCCCAGTTACCGGCATTGTTATTGGCTTCAGTAAGCGAACCTACACTAAGGCCCGGATAGCGTTCCAGTTTGCGCTGACGGTCGTTGATGTTAACGACCTCCTGCTTTTCCAGTCCGTCCAAATAAATGTTGTTGTGTACCTTGGCTTCAAAAACAGGGACTTCCACCTGGGAGGCTGTAAGGATGGTTGCAGTGCCCAACTCAAATTTGGTTTTTCCGTTGGTGAAGGGAACATAGGGCAGTGAATCCACAATCCAAGGTTTTTTGTTGAACAGGGAATCCATTACACTGATACGTGTAGTATCTCGCTTAATGATGCCCATCCGTAAAGCAGTTGCTTCAGTCATACCGGCATTCAACATACTGTCGGTGAGGGAGCCTTCCATTCTGACCATTGGGAGCGAATCGTTGGCAACAAAGGCTACCAGGCTGTCGAAACTGGCAGTGTAATGGCCATTTACGGTACGATAAGCCACCTGAGCGGAACGGATGTCTTGCAAGCGTTCAATTACTTTAGCGCGTCGGTATTCATGTTCGTCTATGAATTTCAAAGGCCTGTTGATACTGTCCACGCAAAAGTACGCCAGCGCCAGAATCGCAATGGTCAATAGAATTTGGAATACTGTTTTCATTATCTTTATCATTTTGTTTTTGAAACGTAGCACAAATTTACAAAAAAAAATCAATCCACTTTTTTTTGTGGCTTTATTTACCGAAAAAATGCTGAAAGAACAGATTTTTAACAGATTTCAATCCTATTTCACATTTGAAGCAACGCCCTCGCAGTGCGCTGCCATGGCAAAAATAGCTGAGTTCATGGCGGCTGGGGGACCCATGCCCCTGTTTTTACTGCGGGGCTTTGCGGGTACCGGAAAAACCTCCCTCATGAAGGCTTTTGTACAAAGCCTCCAGTCGCTGCACATCAAATCGGTTTTATTGGCACCCACCGGACGTGCCGCCAAAGTATTAAGCGCCTATGTTGGCGCTCCCGCCCATACCATTCACAAACGTATTTACCGGCAACAGGGTGGCGATGCTTTCAGTGCCTTCCAGTTGAACGACAACCTTTATAAAGACACCCTTTTTATTGTAGATGAGGCTTCCATGATTGCCAACGATAATTTTGGGAGCGCCCACTTTGGTTCGGGTCGCCTGCTCGATGATTTATTGCGCTTCGTATACAGTGGAGAGAACTGCCGTTTGCTGCTGCTGGGCGACACCGCCCAGCTGCCGCCCGTGGGCATTGCCATGAGTCCCGCCCTCGAAAAAGCAGAATTGGAAGCACATGGAGCAAGCGTTTTTGAAAGCGTGCTTACCGATGTGGTGCGTCAGCAGGAGGGAGGAGGCATCTTGGCCAATGCCACCATGCTTCGTGGCCTGCTGGATGCTGCCGAGGACATTGAGGTGTATCCGCAATTGCATACGCAGGGCTATCCCGATGTGCAAAATATAAGCGGCGCAGATTTGCTGGAAGAATTGAATTATTGCTACGATCATTTCGGACTGGAAGAGACGCTGGTGGTTTGCCGCAGCAACAAAAGAGCCAATCTCTTTAACCAGGGCATTCGCAATTCGGTACTCTATCGCGAAGACGAACTGACCAGTGGCGACTATTTGCTGGTAATGAAAAACAATTACCACTGGATAAAAGAGCATAAGGAAATTAATTTTATTGCCAATGGCGACATTGCCCGGGTTTTGCGGGTTCAAAAGCACCACGACCTCTATGGTCATCGTTTTGCCGATTTGAGCTGCGAGCTGGTTGATTACCGCAACGTGGAGGTGGATGTGCGTGTGAATCTCGACAGCCTGCAAAGTGCAGGTGCCGGTTTGTCGCAGCAGGAGCAGGAAACCTTTCTGAATGAGGTATTGCAGGATTACCCGGAAGTGCAATCGAAGCGGAAACAGTATGCGCTGGTGCGCGAAAACCCCTTTTACAATGCCCTGCAGGTGAAATTTGCCTACGCCATGACCTGTCACAAAGCCCAGGGTGGACAATGGAAGGCCGTTTTTATTGACCTGGGTTATTTTACCGAAGAACACCTGGGGCGCGAAATGCTGCGCTGGCTGTACACCGCCGTCACCCGGGCCACTGAAAGGCTGTATTTTGTTAATTTCCCCAAGGCATTTTTTGGCGATTGAGGCAAAAGAGCCCTTTCTGCCTGCGCAGAAAGGGCTCTTTTACATGGGCAACCGATACTTGTAGCTGCTTAGTTTAACTTCAAATCGGCTACAATATGGTCGATTTTTTCGTTGCCTGTTTGGGCTGCCGCCTCAAAATCTTCCCGGGCAGCCATGTCCGTTTTCACCTCAAAATAAAACTTGATTTTGGGTTCCGTTCCGGAGGGACGTACCGAGACTTTGGAACCGTCTTCCGTAAAAAACTGCAGCACATCCGAAGTCGCCGGAAAGTCCAGTTGCTCACTCTTGCCCGTTAAAGGGTTACTGGCTTTTAAGGTGCTGTAATCCTTAATCAGGCAAACTTTGGAGCCACCCAGTGTGGCGGGCGGATTGCTTCGGAAATCCTGCATCATGGCCTTTATTTCATCAGCTCCCGCCTTTCCCTTTCGAACGATCGAAATCAAACGCTCTTGCGAGAATCCGTATTCGATGTAGATGTCCTTCAGCAGCTGATACAGGGTCTTGCCCTGGTCTTTGGCCCAGGCAGCCACTTCTGCAATCATACAAATGGCCCCCACCGAATCTTTGTCGCGCACATAGTCGCCCGGCAAAAAGCCATAACTTTCCTCCCCGCCACAAATGTACTTTTGTTTTCCCTCCAGCTCACGAATTACCGAGGCAATCCATTTGAATCCCGTGTAGGTATCATAGAAGCCGATTTCGTTCTTCAGCGCAATTTCTTTAAGCAATTCAGTGGTAACAATGGTCTTCACAATAAACTCCTTGCCGGTAAGCAGGCCTCTTTCCTTCCATTGACTCACCATGTACCAGGTGATCAGCAGGGCCGTTTGGTTGCCGTTCACCAAAATAAACTGGTCATCATCGTTGCGAATGGCAATGCCCAGACGATCGCCGTCGGGGTCCGAAGCCGCCACCAGTTCGGCGCCGGTAGCTTCCGCCTTTTCAATGGCCATTTTTAAGGCCGCAGGTTCTTCCGGATTGGGTGAAACAACCGTAGGGAAATCACCACTTACCACATCCTGTTCCGGTACATTAATGATGTTGGTGAAGCCAAAACTGCGCAAGGCATCGGGCACCATCTTATGGGTCGTGCCGTGGATGGGCGAGAAGACAATTTTTAAGTCTTTCTGGCGCTCAATGACCTCGGGGTTCAATGAAATCTTTTTAACTGCATCAATAAACAGGCGGTCCATATCAGCGCCCAGTATTTTGATTTTATCGGCGGGACCATCAAAGCGAATAGCGCTCACTTTAGTAATCTTAGCCACCTCCGCAATGATGTTGGTGTCGTGCGGGGCAATGATCTGCGCGCCGTCGTTCCAATAAGCCTTGTAGCCATTGTACTCCTTGGGGTTGTGCGAAGCGGTAATGATGACTCCGCTTTGGCAATCGAGGTGTCTGATGGCAAAGGAAATTTCAGGGGTGGGACGTAAGTCCTCAAACAAATAAGCGGTTATGCCGTTGGCAGCGAAAATCTGAGCCGCTGTTTCGGCAAAGAGGCGACTGTTGTTGCGACAGTCGTGACCAATTACCACCTTACGTTCCGGCAGGTCGGCAAAGGCCTTGTTCAGGTAGTTGGCCAGGCCCTGGGTGGCTGCCCCCATGGTGTAGCGGTTCATCCGATTGGAGCCTGCCCCCATGATGCCGCGGAGGCCCCCCGTACCAAATTCCAAATCCTTGTAAAAGGAATCAATCAGCTCTGTGGTGTCCGGATTGTTCAACATTTTACGGACTTCCTCCTTGGTGGCCTCGTCGTAAGCCCCATCCAGCCACTGTTGGGCCTTGGCCTTAACGTTTTCTAATATCT
>Ga0209075_1003145_pt1 | contig 13959 bp, 16 predicted proteins | sample Stecom2011_FD_187523 | JGI IMG/M metagenome (GOLD analysis project Ga0209075, IMG submission 187523) | Agricultural soil microbial communities from Utah to study Nitrogen management - Steer compost 2011 (SPAdes) (version 2) | ecosystem: Environmental > Terrestrial > Soil > Agricultural land... | reverse complement strand
GTATGTTTCTAGTTTAATTCGGTTTCGGTATAGCTGACCTTTAATTGTTGGTCGAAAGAGCAGCGGTGAGTTAGACCGTCAGTAATGGCTTGCTAAGCCAATAAATAAGTAAGGCCAATAATGGCATTCAAAGGGGTCGGATTTCATGGTTGGTGTTAGCAAGAAAAGCACTTTTAGCGGTGGTTGCTTATTCTGCGGTTTGTAGTGCATTGCGTAGTTTTCATTAAATACTTCCCGACTGTCTCCTGCTACAATTAAACCAGTTATCGTTTTAGGTATCCCCACGCATGAGCAGTTACATCGAGCTTGGATGGATACTTAAGTAAAATGATGCTTGGCTAAGCCGCTATTAATTGTTAATCCAACCTATATCAGCGAAAATAGCCGCCCACAAATTGACATTACTTATATATACGAAGCCATGAGTAAAGAAACCATTCGTTACTAAGCCTAGGTTTACTCGTATATCAGCAGAAAAGAATCTTTTAATGGCCGATAATTTACTTTCCGAAATTCAAAAGCGTAGAACCTTCGCAATTATCTCGCACCCAGACGCTGGTAAAACCACCGTCACCGAAAAGCTACTTTTGCATGGGCAAGCCATTCAAAGTGCAGGTACGGTAAAAGGACGTGGCTCTAGCCAACACGCTAAGTCCGACTGGATGGAAATGGAAAAAGCGCGAGGCATATCGGTCACCACTTCAGTGATGCAGTTTCCTTATCATGGCGCATTGGTCAACCTATTGGATACCCCAGGCCATGAAGATTTCTCCGAAGATACTTATCGTACTTTAACTGCCGTCGACTCTTGTTTGATGATGATTGACTCCGGTAAGGGGGTGGAAGACCGGACGCGTAAGTTGATGGAAGTAACGCGCTTGCGCACGACACCAATTGTTACCTTTATGAACAAGCTTGACCGTGAGATCCGCGACCCCATGGAGTTGTTGGATGAAGTTGAGAAAGAACTTGATATCTTATGCGCACCTATTACCTGGCCAATAGGTAGTGGCCGACACTTTAAGGGCGTTTACCACATTCATCGTGATGAAACGATCCTGTATAAGTCAGGCTTAGGTCACACCATTCAGCCAGTGCAGATCATTAAGGGTCTAGATAACCCTGAGTTAGACAAAGTCGTTGGTTCAGACTATGCGGAGCAGTTAAGAGAAGAGCTTGAGTTAGTGGTTGGGGCCTCAAGTGAGTTTGATCTTGAGTTGTTTTTAGAAGGCCAACTAACTCCAGTTTACTTTGGTACAGCGTTAGGTAACTTTGGCGTTGATCACGTACTAGATGGTCTTACTGAATGGGCACCAGCGCCCTTGCCACGCAACACCGTTGAGCGTGAAGTGCTACCCACTGAAAAAGCATTCAGTGGTTTCGTTTTTAAGATTCAGGCCAATATGGACCCGCGTCATCGCGACCGTATTGCCTTTATGCGCATTGTTTCAGGTCAATACAGTCAGAACATGAAAATGAAACACGTACGTATTGGTAAAACGATCAGTATTGCCGACGCTGTTACTTTTATGGCGGGTGACCGAGAGCGTGCAGAGATCGCCTATGCAGGTGATATTATCGGCTTACACAACCATGGCACTATTCAGATTGGTGATACCTTTACTGGTGGTGAAGATTTACGCTTTACAGGTATCCCGCACTTCGCTCCAGAGTTATTTAAACGCGTGCGCTTAAAAGACCCGCTAAGAATGAAGCAGCTACAGAAAGGCTTGCAGCAGTTGGCAGAAGAGGGCGCTACCCAGCTATTTATGCCTCTAAATAATAACGACCTTATCTTGGGGGCGGTCGGTACCTTGCAGTTTGATGTAGTACAGCAGCGTTTACGTGATGAATACAAAGTTGAATGTATTTATGAGCCAATTGCAGTATATAGCGCTCGCTGGGTGCACTGTGATGATGTGAGAAAGCTAGAAGAGTTTAAGCGCAGAACTGTTGAGAATTTAGCTTTAGACGGTGGTGGCTTCTTAACTTATATTGCGCCTACTCGTGTGAATTTAAGTCTTACCGAAGAGCGTTGGCCAGAGATTACCTTCGACTCTACGCGAGAACATTAACAAAGTAATAAAAGATACAAAGCTTGCAGCTTGGCTTTGTTAGGCTAGGCTTAACTCAAAGAAAACAGATTGGGGATTAAGCATGGGATACTTTTTTGTACTGGGAATATTAATAGCCAGTGTTAGCGCATACGGTATGTATTACGTATTTCAACACTATGTATTGTTAGAGCGTATGAAATTGGATGACGCCAAAGGCTATTATTTGATTTCTTGTATTGTAATGGCTTTCATTATTAGTGCTGCCAGTTTCTATATTGGGCAACAGTTAGGTTACGACCAAAAAGAGCCAACGTCATCAATGATGGCTTTAGCAATATTATTAGATATAATGGCTACATTATTAGTGCTAATTTATGGCTTAGTGAAGTTTCATGAGCCAGAACACTATTAACACGTAAGAATTAGGTGGCAAAACAAAATTTAAGACTTAGTGATCAAACAAAGTAAATATTCATAAAACACATACAAAGTCTCCGTCGAGAGGGTTTGTGTATGGGTTTCTACGGCATTACTTCAATGATATTAGTATCTTCAAGTGAACTCATTTATTTACTTGCCATAGTCGCTTAGCTCTTATACAATGCCGCCCTCTTTATAAATCACTGCCCGTAAATAGGCGAGAATTTTTTGATGAAAACTTACAGCGCGAAACCCGAAACAGTAAAGCGTGAGTGGTTTGTTGTTGATGCAGCAGACAAGACTCTGGGTCGCCTGGCCACTGAGGTTGCTCTCCGCCTAAAAGGCAAGCACAAGCCAGAATATACCCCTCACGTTGATACCGGCGACTACATCGTAGTAATTAACGCCGAAAAAGTCCAAGTGACTGGAAAAAAGGCTACTGACAAGTTGTACTATAGACACACTGGATACCCAGGTGGTCTTAAGTCTATGACTTTCGAGAAGCTACAGGATTACAAGCCAGAGCAGATTATTGAGCTGGCTGTAAAAGGCATGCTACCTAAGAATCCATTAGGTCGTGCTATGTACAAAAAAATGAAAGTGTACGCTGGTGCAGAGCATCCACATGCTGCGCAACAGCCACAAGAACTTAAGCTGGGATAAGATTATGGCAGTTACTCAATATTATGGTACTGGTCGCCGTAAGACCTCTACAGCTCGCGTATTCTTACGTCCAGGTACAGGTGCAATTGTTGTAAACAATCGTGCTCTAGAAGTTTACTTTGGTCGTGATACCAACCGTATGGTGGTACGTCAGCCTTTAGCGTTAACTGAAAACTTAGAAAAGTTTGACGTATACGTAAACGTAAGCGGCGGCGGCAGCAACGGTCAAGCCGGTGCAATTCGTCACGGTATTACTCGTGCGCTAATGCAATACGATGAGACCTTGCGTCCTTCATTACGTGACGCTGGTTACGTAACTCGTGATGCACGTGCAGTAGAACGTAAAAAGGTTGGCTTGCGTAAAGCACGTAAGAGACCTCAATTCTCTAAGCGTTAATTCGCCAAGAGGATGGAAAAACAAAAGCGCCTATTGTCGTATGTCAATGGGCGCTTTTTTTATGGGTAAAACCTTACCCCTTGTGGGTATTACCAGTTGTTTCAGGCGTGTAAATTCTTTACTATTAGCGCCGCTGTGATTGTAATGCTTTTTTTTGTATAAAAAATACACAGAATGCAAAATCAAGTACTGAAAGTTTATTTGATGGGAGAGTATGGTAATGAGTCAAGACGGCGTTAATAAGAGTCGACGCACTCTGCTCGTGGGTGCGACATCTGCCCTCGGTGCTGTCGGCGCTGGCTTTGTTGCTGTTCCCTTCGTGAAATCATGGAACCCCAGTGAACGTGCGAAAGCGGCTGGTGCTCCGGCGAAGGTGGATGTAAGCAAGTTAGAGCTGGGTGCAATGGTAGTAGTTGAGTGGCGCGGTAAACCAGTTTTTGTTGCCAAGCGTACAGAAAAAACTTTAGGACTACTTGAGAGCTTAAACGTTAAGCTTAAAGACCCGAACAACGATAACAAAGATCAACAACCTGAATATGCTGATAACCTATACCGCTCTCGTAATCCTGAGCTTTCAGTTATTTTAGGTGTATGTACGCACCTAGGTTGTGCGCCGAGTTATCATCCAGAAGTCAAGCCAGAAGCGTTTGATAAAGACTGGAAGGGTGGCTATTACTGCCCATGTCATGGTTCAAGATTTGACCTGTCAGGGCGCGTGTATAGCGGTTCACCAGCAACGGAAAACTTGGTGATTCCACCTTATTCCTATGAGTCCGATAACGTTGTAGTCATCGGTGTAGATGAGGAGAACGCATAATGAGTAATAAACTTACTGCATTTATGGGTTGGATTGATGCCCGTTTACCGGTTACTCAAACCTATGAAAAGCATATGTCTAAGTACTATGCACCCAAAAACTTTAACTTCTGGTACTTCTTCGGTGTGCTATCCATGCTGATGCTGGTTAACCAAATCCTTACGGGCATTTGGCTAACTATGAACTACGTACCATCTGCTGAGGGCGCTTTTGCTTCAGTTGAATACATCATGCGTGATGTTGAGTGGGGTTGGTTGTTACGTTACCTACACTCTACTGGTGCAACCTTCTTCTTTATCGCTATTTATCTGCATATGTTCCGTGCTCTTCTATACGGTTCATACCAAAAGCCACGTGAACTAATTTGGTTGTTTGGTATGGGTATTTACTTAGCACTTATGGCTGAAGCATTCATGGGTTACGTACTACCATGGGGTCAGATGTCTTACTGGGGTGCGCAGGTAATTATTTCCTTATTCTCGGTTATTCCTTTTGGTTTGGGCGACGCCTTAACAGAGTGGATTCGTGGTGACTTCCTGATTTCTGGTGCCACACTAAACCGCTTCTTTGCTTTACACGTGATTGCTGTGCCTTTAGTTATTGTAATGCTGGTTGTATTGCACTTACTGGCTCTGCATGAAGTGGGTTCAAACAACCCTGATGGCGTAGAAATTAAGAAAGTAGTGGATGATCAAGGCAAACCACTAGATGGTATTCCTTTCCACCCCTTCTACACCGTGCATGACATGGTGGGTATTGTTGTGTTCTTAATGGTGTTTAGTGCAGTGCTGTTCTTCTTCCCAGAAGGCGGTGGTTTTATGCTTGAGTACGCTAACTTTGAACCAGCAGATGGTTTGAAAACACCTGAGCATATTGCTCCTGTATGGTATTTCGGTGCTTTCTACGCAATTCTACGTGCAGTACCGGACAAACTATTTGGTGTAATGGCTATGGGTGGCGCTATTGCCGTTCTGTTTGTACTACCATGGTTAGATCGCAGCCCAGTTAAGAGCTGGCGCTACAAAGGCATGATCAGCAAAGTGTTTATTGTAGTCTTTGCCGTAGCCTTCGTATTGTTAACTTGGTTAGGTACACAGCCTGCTACAGGCACTAACACCATGTTGGCTCGTATTGGTTCAGTAATTTACTTCGGTTACTTCTTAACCATGCCGTTCTACACCCGAATGGAGAAAACGAAACCAGTTCCAGAGCGTGTGACGGGAGGCCATTAAGATGAAAAAGATATTAGTATTAATCGCAGGCTTAATTCCGATGTTGGCATTGGCTGCAGGCGGCGATGTAAAGTTAGATAAGCATATGACGGATTTGCGTGACACTGCTTCATTGCAGCGTGGTGCTAAAACCTACATGAACTACTGTATGGCTTGTCACTCATTAGAGCACTCACGTTATAACCGTGTGGCTAAAGATTTAGGTATTCCTGATGAACTAATGCAAGAAAACCTAGTGTTTGCTGACAAAAAGCTTGGTGATTTAATGACCAATGCTATGCGTCGTGATGATGCGAAAAGATGGTTCGGTGCTGCGCCACCAGACTTAACTTTAGTAGCACGCGTACGTCGTCCAGACTGGCTGTACAGCTATATGCTAAGTTTCTACGCAGACGAAACTCGTCCTTACGGTGTCAATAACGAAGTCTTTAAAGACGTTGGTATGCCACACGTACTAGCTGAGCTTCAAGGTGTGCAGGCTAAAGGCAAGGCACAAGTTAAAGTGGGATATGACACTTTAACGGGTCAAGAAGTGACAGAAGAGCGTGACAATGTATTGTACCTAGCAGAAAGCGGTAAGCTATCGGCAGAAGAATACGACAATCTTGTCTACGATCTGGTAAACTTCTTAGTCTACGTATCCGAACCTATTGCGCTTGAACGTCAGCGTATTGGTTGGTGGGTACTGTTATTCTTAGCAATATTCTTTGTTCCTGTGTATATGCTGAACAAAGAATTCTGGAAAGAAGTTAAGTAATCTATTGTTTGCTTAGCTTAGCCAGCCTGATCGCTATCCAGCGGTCAGGCTGTACTCGTTTAATGGGTTATAACTTATAGGTGATAAAACTATGGCTGTTGTTGCCAAACGCTCTTCAATGACATTTTATTCTGATGCATCTGATCATTACAGCCATCGTGTACGTATTGTTTTGGCAGAAAAAGGCGTTGCGGTCGATATTGTAAACGTTGACCCAAATAATAAGCCTGAAGATTTAGCCAGCTTAAACCCTTACAACACGTTGCCGACTTTGGTTGATCGCGATCTTGCTTTATACGAAGCCAACGTAATGATGGAATACCTCGATGAGCGTTTTCCTCATCCACCATTATTACCAGTGTATCCTGTTACTCGTGCTCAAAGCCGTTTATGGATGCATCGTATAGAAAAAGATTGGGGTGGTTTAATTCAAACCATTCTAACCACTGAAGGTAAGAAAGCAGACGCTGCTCGTAAAGAGTTGACCGAAAGCTTGATCACTACTTCTCCTATATTTACTGAGCTGCCTTACTTTATGAGCGAAGATTATTCGCTAGTAGATTGCTGCTTAGGGCCAATATTATGGCGCTTGCCGGTGTTAGGCATTGAGCTACCAGAAAAGCAGTGCAAGCCTCTGTTGCAGTATATGGAGCGTTTATTTGAGCGTGAAGCATTCCAGGCAAGCTTGTCGGATGCAGAGCGTGAGATGCACGAAAAATAATGTCAGCTTTAACTCCTAGTCGCCCGTACTTAGTGCGGGCGCTACATCAGTGGATTCTAGATAATCAGTGCACACCGTATGTCCTAGTAGATACGACTATGCCTAATGTTTCAGTGCCTGAAGAGTTTATTGAGAACGGTCAAATCGTTTTGAATATAAGCCCTGCAGCAGTGAAAGATTTGCTGATGGACGATGAAGGTGTTTCTTTTAATGCCCGCTTCGGTGGAGTGCCTATGTCTGTGTTTGTCCCAACCATAGGCATACTGGCTATTTATGCTAAAGAAAACGGCGAAGGTATGATGTTTGGTGCAGAAGCGGGTGCGCCTAGCCCCGACCAACCACCACCCACACCGCCTACGCCACGGACGTCACCGCAATCTAGCAAACCAAGTTTGAAGATAGTTAAGTGATAACTCGTTAGGTGATAAATTACTTAGTAATAAATAGTTAGAAGTTATAAAAAAAGCGGCTTAATTAAGCCGCTTTTTTTATACTTCATTTTTACTTTAGAGTTCTGAAAGTTTCTTCTGTAAAACTTCCATTACAACTTGCGGGTTAACACCCTTAGCGGCTTTACGCACTTGGCCAATAAATGGACCGATGGCTTTGGCTCGTTTATCTTCCGGTGTGGCTAAATAGCTTTCGACTAATTTAGCGTTATTGGCAAGCACTTCATCTACAATGGTTTCAATAGCGCCAGTATCAGATACTTGTTTTAAGCCAAGTTGATCAATCAAACCATCAATACAGTCTACAGAACCGTCACCTTTGCCATCTAATAAAGCATTAAAGACTTCTTTAGCACCACCGTTATTAAGGGTGCTGTCTTTAATCAGTTTAAGAATATAGCCAAGCTGCTCAGCGCTGACAGTCAATTGCTCAATGCTTAACTCTAAGCGGTTAAGAGCTGCTGACACGTCGCCTTGGACCCAGTTAGCGGCTAATTTATAGTCATTGATACTTTCTGCTACGGTTTCAAAATAAGCTGCTAATTCTCTGTTTGCCGACAGCACGCCAGCATCTACAGCAGACAAGCCATGTTCAGAAATATAGCGTTGACGCTTAGCGTCAGGCAATTCAGGCAGTGTTTGGCGAACAGTTTCGATGTAGGCGTCATCAATAACTACCGGCAGTAAGTCGGGGCAGGGGAAGTAGCGATAATCGTTTTCTGCTTCCTTAGAGCGCATGCTGCGAGTTTCGTTTTTATCGGCATCGTACAGGCGTGTTTCCTGAACAATTTTGCCACCATCTTCAAGAATATCCATTTGACGCTCAATCTCTGCATCAATGGCACGCTCGACGTTACGGAACGAGTTTACGTTTTTGATTTCTGCACGCGTACCAAACTCTTTTTGACCTTTAGGGCGCAAAGAAACGTTACAGTCGCAGCGCATAGAGCCTTGCGAGAGATCACCATCACAAATACCTAAGTAAGTAACAATGCTGTGCATCTTACGGAAGTAAGCAGCCGCTTCTTTGGCGCTGCGTAACTCAGGTTCTGAAACAATTTCAATTAACGGTGTGCCGGCACGGTTAAGGTCTATGCCAGAAGAGCCACCAAAGCCTTCGTGGACAGACTTGCCCGCATCTTCTTCAAGGTGTGCACGGGTAACGTTAATGCGTTTAGTGCTGCCGTCATCTAATTCAATTTCAATATGACCCATACCAACGGTAGGGTAATAAAGCTGAGTGGTCTGATAGCCTTTAGGCGAGTCAGGGTAAAAATAATTTTTACGGTCGAACACAGAGACCTTATGAATGTCTGCGTCAATGGCTAAGCCAAACTTAACCGCCATACGCAGAGCTTCTTCATTGAATACAGGCAGTACACCAGGCATGCCTAAGTCGACAACGTCGGCCTGAGTGTTAGCCTCTGCTCCGTAAGCGGTTGAGCTTGCGGAGAAAATTTTCGTTTTAGTGGCCAGCTGAACATGAATTTCTAGGCCAATAACAACTTCCCATTGCATGAAGCGTCTCCTTAAAGACCAGCTGGTGATTTTAAATGCCAATCGGTGGCTTGTTGGAATTGGTGAGCTACATTTAATAAACGTGCTTCATCAAAGTAGTTGCCAATTAACTGCAAGCCGACAGGTAGATTGTTGATCTGACCGCAATTGATTGACATGCCCGGTAAACCAGCAAGGTTGAGAGCCACAGTGAACACATCACCTAGAGCCATAGCTACAGGGTCTTGTGTCTTTTCGTTTTGCTTGAAAGCTGTGGTGGGAGTCACTGGCCCGGCAATAATATCAACCTCATTAAATGCGCTAACGAAATCATTTTTAATAAGGCGGCGAGCTTGTTGTGCTTTTTTGTAGTATGCATCATAAAAGCCTGCGGACAGTGCGTAAGCACCAATCATAATACGACGTTTAACTTCGTCGCCTAAACCTTCGCTGCGTGAGCGTACGTAAAGGTCGTGTAGATCGACAGGGTCTTCGCAACGGTAGCCAAAGCGAACACCATCCATGCGCGACATGTTGGCAGAGCATTCAGCCGCAGAAATAAGATAGTAGCTAGGGATAGCTAATTGGCTGTGCGGTAAAGAAATTTCTTTTATCTTGGCGCCTAGCTTTTCATATTCCTTGATGGCCTCAGCCACAGCTTGCTGCATTTCTGCACTCAAGTGTTGGCTAAAGTATTCTTTAGGGATGCCAATGGTTAAGCCCTCAATGTTGTTGTTAAGACTCGCACTAAAGTCGGGCACTTCTAATTGCATGGAGGTCGAGTCTTTCTCATCAAAGCCCGACATCACATTTAACATCAATGCTGCGTCTTCAGCTGTATGAGTAATTACACCGGCTTGGTCTAGGCTGGAGGCGTAAGCAACAATTCCCCAGCGTGAAACACGACCATAGGTAGGTTTAATGCCGGTTAAACCACAAAAAGCGGCTGGTTGGCGAATAGAGCCGCCAGTGTCTGAGGCCGTAGCACCAGCAATAAAGCTGGCTGCTACTGCTGCTGCAGAACCGCCAGACGAGCCACCGGCAACCCGCTCAGTATCCCAAGGGTTAGATACAGCTCCATAAAAAGAGCTCTCGCTGGAGGAGCCCATAGCAAATTCATCCATATTCAACTTGCCTAGACTTACTGCGCCAGCCTGGTTAAATTTGTCGACAACGGTTGCATTGTAGGGGGCAACGAAGTTGCTGAGCATTTTAGAGCCACAGGTGGTTAAAGTACCGTCAGTGCAATAATTGTCTTTATGGGCAATAGGTACACCGGTCAAGGCGTTAGCTTGACCTTTACTGCGCAGCTCATCGGCTGCTTTAGCTTGGGCTAATGCTTGTTCTTCAGTAACAGTAATAAAACTGTTAATTTTCTCATCTTGCTGTTTAATACGCTGCAGCAGTTCTTGGGTAATTTCAACGCTGCTGCACTTGCCAGTAGCTAAGTTATTACTAATTTCAGCAATGGTAATTTTTGACATGGTGAGTCCTATTATTCGACAACTCGTGGAACCAAGTAATAGCCTTGCTCAGTTTGTGGGGCAATGCTTTGAAAATGCTCACGCTGATTGACCGAAGTCACTACATCAGCGCGCAGTCTTTGTACTATTTCTAAAGGGTTGGCTAAGGGTTCAATGTTGTCGGTATTGAAACTTGTTAGCTGATTTACCATCTCTAAAATATTGCTCAGATTATGTTGATATTCTGCGACCTGATCGTCTTCAACTTTAAGGCGAACAAGCTCTGCAATATCATGAATCTGTTTTGGATCTAACGCCATGATGAACTCCAGATTAATGCTGGCGGGAAAGGCGTTAAGAGTAGCACAAAAGCGTCTTGCTCTAAATCCCCTAGATTGTTAGAGTTAGCGACAATTTACACCTGTAAACAGGAATTATTTGGATGTTTAAGAAAATACGTGGTTTGTTCTCTAGTGATTTATCGATAGACCTTGGTACTGCAAACACTTTAATTTATATGCGTGACAAGGGAGTCGTCCTAAATGAACCTTCCGTAGTGGCCATTCGTATCCAAGGTTATCAAAAAAGCGTTGCTGCAGTAGGCACAGAAGCTAAACGTATGTTGGGTCGTACTCCCGGCAATATCCAAGCGATTCGTCCTATGAAAGATGGTGTTATTGCAGACTTTGAAGTAACAGAGAAAATGTTGCAGCACTTCATTAAAAAAGTACATGAAAACAGTTTTCTACCGCCTAGCCCTAGAGTCATGGTGTGTGTGCCTTACCAGGCAACCAAAGTTGAGCGTAAAGCTATACGTGAATCTGTTTTAGGTGCTGGCGCTAGCCGAGTATATTTAATTCATGAACCAATGGCAGCAGCCATTGGCGCCGGATTACCTGTTGATGAAGCACGCGGTTCAATGGTTGTAGATATTGGTGGTGGTACCACTGAAATCGCCATTATCTCCCTCAGTGGCGTAGTTTATGCTGAATCAGTAAAAGTAGGTGGCGACCGTTTCGATGAAGCCATTATTGCTTACATTCGTCGCCACTATGGCAGTGTTATTGGTGAAGCCACCGCTGAACGTATTAAAGAAGAAATTGGTACTGCTTATCCAGGCGATGAGATTCGTGAAATTGATGTGCGTGGTCGTAACGTTGCCGAAGGTATTCCACGTAGCTTTATCTTAAATTCCAATGAGATTTTAGAAGCCTTGCAAGAGTCTTTGGCTGCTATAGTTCAAGCCGTTAAAGGCGCCTTAGAAAAGTCTCCACCAGAGCTTGCTTCTGATATTGTTGAAAATGGCATGGTGCTCACCGGTGGTGGTGCATTGCTGCGTGGTTTAGACAAACTATTAAGCGAAGAAACAGGCCTACGAGTTATGGTAGCAGACGACCCGCTAATTTGCGTAGCACGCGGTGGTGGTATGTTCTTAGAAAACGCCAGTGAGCAACAGTTAGAGCTACTGACAACGGATTAATAATTTATAAGCCAAGGCTGTAAATTAATAAAGATCGGCCCTAGTCACTCCAAGTGGTTAGGGCTTTAACCTGCACAACAATTAAGGTGTTAGCCATTAACGCTCCTTCACATACCTTAATCCTGCATCCACCAAGAATTATCTTGTTGGTGGTTTTATCGTTTACTCTGATGTGGGTAGACTCTAATCATTCTTGGCTGCAAACAGTCCGCTATCAACTAGGTTTTATTGTTGCCCCTACACAGGCATTAGCGCAGCTTCCTAACGTGCTGTATAACTGGTTTGAAGAATCGAGTGCCAACCAGCAGCAATTGTTGATAGAAAACAAACAGCTAACGGCACGCAATCTGGTATTAGAGTTAAAGATGCAGCGCTTGTCTGCTCTTGAAGCAGAAAACGTTAATCTGCGTGAGCTCCTTAATGCCTCTGAGCAAATAGACGACCGTGTTTTAGTGACTTCTGTTATTGCCCTCGACCCTGATCCATTCAGCCAGCAAGTACTTATTAATAAAGGCGGTGAAGACGGTGTCTTTATTGGTCAGCCAGTGCTTGATGCTCACGGTTTATTAGGGCAAGTAATTGACGTGCTGCCTTATTCGGCACTAGTGATGATGATTGCCGATGCCAACCATGCCATTCCCGTACAGGTCAATCGTAATGGTGTGCGCAGTATTGCTGTGGGCACAGGCGCACTCGATGAGTTAGAGCTTACCCATGTGTCTACCACTGCTGATATCGTTGAGGGCGACCTGTTAGTAAGCTCAGGTTTGGGTGAACGTTACCCCCGAGGTTATCCAGTGGCCACTGTCACTAAAGTTGAAAATGTTCCTGGACAGTCGTTTGCGGTTGTTAAGGCTAAGCCTAGTGCGCATTTAGACCGCAGTCGCTATTTGTTGTTGGTGTTTAACCAAGGCGCAGGTCGGGTTCCTAGTAAAGATTTATGGCGGCCAGAGAAATGAGTTCAAGAGCAGTTATTGCCACCCTAATGCTTTTTGGTGCGGGCTTTTTTTTAGAGCATTTGCCCATGCCCGAAATCCTGTCTTGGTTTCAGCCACCTTGGATGCTGCTGATTGTTACTCTGCTGGTGTTGCATTCGCCCCATAAAGTAGGCGTTTGGTTGGCATTGCCTGTCGGTTTGTTATTAGACGTTGAGCACCATCAAGTACTGGGTTTTCATGTGTTGACCATTACTGTCTACATCACCTTGTTACAAATGTTTAGCCGTCAGTTACAACGTTTTAATGACCTGCTGCTGGCTTTAGTAGTGGTGGGCTTAGTCGCAGTACATCAGCTTGTGGGTAACTTAGGGTTGTGGTTTATCTCCAGCGACAACTACGTACCTCTATGGCTGCCTGTCTTAGGTGCGGCTTTAATTTGGATATGGCTGCGTACTGTTTTTGTTGTTGTCGTGGCTAAACTGGGTTTTAAATGACACTGATATTAGCCTCTGCTTCGCCACGCAGAAGCGAGCTTCTGCAACAGATTGGCGTTACATTTGAAGTAGTGATTAGATCGATAGATGAAACGCCGCAAGAGAATGAGCAAGCAAGTGCTTACGTCGCACGTGTTGCTTTAGAGAAAGCGCAACGAGTCGCTGATGAACATGCCCAGCGCACCATCTTGGCAGCAGATACCTGTATTAGCCTTAATAATAAAATCCTGACCAAGCCTGAAAATGCTGCTGATGCCAAAAGTATGTTGCATAGTTTATCAGGGCAAAAGCATCAGGTGTACACTGCGGTTGCTTTAGTTAAAGGTGGAACTGAGCAAGTAATCACGGTTTGCACCGATGTATATTTTAAGCAGTTAAGCAGTGGGCAAATAGATAACTACGTTGCAACGCAAGAGCCACTAGACAAAGCCGGCTCTTATGCCATACAAGGATTCGGAGCCGTATTAGTTGAGCAAATCAGTGGAAGTTACTCGAATGTGGTAGGCTTACCCTTAGCAGAAACGGCCGTGTTGCTAGAGCAATTTAATGTTTCTATATGGCAGAGCTAGGCTAG
>Ga0209075_1003144_pt1 | contig 13961 bp, 10 predicted proteins | sample Stecom2011_FD_187523 | JGI IMG/M metagenome (GOLD analysis project Ga0209075, IMG submission 187523) | Agricultural soil microbial communities from Utah to study Nitrogen management - Steer compost 2011 (SPAdes) (version 2) | ecosystem: Environmental > Terrestrial > Soil > Agricultural land... | reverse complement strand
GTGCTCTTCGATGAATTCCACGAACGCTCCCTTCAGGCCGATCTCGGGCTGGCGCTGGTACGAGAGACTCAGGAAGCATTAAGGGAAGATCTGCGCGTACTGGTGATGTCCGCCACACTGGACACAGCCCCCATTGCCCGCCTGCTCGGCGATGTACCCGTATTAAGCAGCGAAGGGCGAGCCTTTCCGGTGGAAGTGTTCTATCGCCCGGCGCCAAACACACAGCGCTACCCCCGGCTGGTCGATCAAGTCGTGGCGGTGGTATCCGAAGCTTTGGCGCAGCAACCCGGCTCGGTGCTGGTGTTCCTGCCGGGTGCAGGAGAGATTCACCGGGTGGCTCAAGCGTTGGCCGGGCAGGTGGCCTCGAACGTTGTCATCGCGCCTCTGTTCGGCAACCTGAAAGCGGCAGAGCAGGACCAGGCCATTGCGCCGGCTGCAGAGGGCACTCGCAAAGTCGTGCTGGCAACCTCTATCGCAGAAACCAGTCTGACCATTGAAGGCGTGCGGGTGGTGGTGGACAGCGGCCAGCAACGCCGAGCTGTGTTTGACCCAAATAGTGGCATGACACGGCTGATTACTGGCCGGGTTTCCAAAGCTTCCGCAGAGCAACGCAAAGGTCGCGCAGGCCGGGTAGAGCCGGGTGTGTGTTACCGGTTATGGAGTGAGTCGGAACAGTTCGGGCTGGCAGACTTTACGCCACCAGAAATTCGTGAGGCCGATCTGGCGCCACTGGTGCTCGAACTGGCCCAGTGGGGCGCCCGAACGCCGGATAACCTGGTATGGATCGACCCGCCCCCACCCGCCCATTGGCAGCAGGGTGTGGAACTTCTGCAGTGGCTGGACATGCTGGATGATGACGGCGCAATCACCGATCACGGAAAATCAGCGCGGGGGTTGGGCATTCACCCCAGATTGGCGCACATGGTCTTACTCGGGCGATCGCTTGGGCTGGGCAAGCTGGCGGCGGAGCTGGCCGCGTTGCTGGAAGACAGGGACTTGCTGGGCCCGGGTGCCGGTGCTGACATGCATGAACGCATCCGCGCGCTTCGTGGAGAACGAGGTTCTCAACGTATAGACCCGCACCATCTTCAGGCACTGCGCCAGCAGGCCAGGCGTTTGTCAGCGTCTGGCGATAATGAAAAGAACGAACAAGAACTCATGCCAACGGCCACGGAAGTGGGGCGTTTATTGGCGCTCGCTTACCCGGATCGCATCGGCAAACGCCGCCCCGGAGATACACCACGCTACCAGCTCAGCAACGGCAAAGGCGCACTACTGCGAGACGACGATGGGCTGGCCCGGCATGAATGGCTGGTGGCGGCAGATCTGGACGGTAAGGCCAGAGAAGCAAGGATTTATCTGGCAGCGCCAGTGGACCTTGCAACGCTGGAAGCCGATCTCGCGGCTCATATTCGAGAGCAGGATGAAGCGGAATGGGATGATAAACGCGGCACAGTGATCGCCCGCAAAACACGCAGGCTGGGGGCACTGCTCCTTGCCGAAAAACCGCTGGCAAAACCCTCACCGGAACTGATTCAGCAGGGCATACTCGCCGCCGTTCGGCGCAGAGGCCTGGATAACCTGCCCTGGACGCCCGCTGCCCGGCAGTGGCAGGCGCGAGTTGCTATGCTGGCCAGGCACTTTCCCGGGCAGTGGCCGGATGTCAGTGATCAAGCCCTGGCAGACTCTCTGGAAGAGTGGCTTGGCCCCTTCCTGAGCGGCATCAGCCGCTGGTCTGATCTGGCCAAACTGAACCTGCAGAATGCCCTGAGCAGTGTGCTGGACTACCCGCAACAGCAGCAGCTGGGGGAGTTGGCCCCAACCAGCCTGACCATTCCCACCGGCAGCTCCGTAACCCTGGATTACACCGCAGAGAATGGCCCGGTATTGGCGGCCAAGTTGCAGGCCCTGTTTGGCTGGTTAACGACACCTGCGGTTGCGGGCGGCAAAGTGCCTGTGCTGATTCACCTGCTTTCCCCGGCCCAGAGGCCGCTGGCGGTTACGGCCGATCTGGCCAGCTTTTGGGTTAACGTTTACCCCCAGGTGCGCAAAGACACCCGTGGCCGCTACCCCAAACATCCCTGGCCAGAAGACCCGCTAACCGCTGTTGCCCAGCAGGGCGTTAAACGAAAGCCCCGCCAATAACTACTTGATCATTTTCCGGCTGTTGCTGAGGTACTGTTCGCCGGCGGTGCGCACGGTATCCGGGTCTGCATGCTCGGAGGCCTTGTGGACTTTCTCCAGAGTATCCTCAAGTGCATCAATCTCGTCATCCAGCTTTTGCAGGGCATTTTCAAGAGTGTAGGTGAGTTGGTGTACTTCGTTCATGGCTTCCGGGGTGAGTTCACCGGCCAGCACTTTCTCCAGTTTGGTGTTGTACTCGGAAAAATTGGCAACGGCCTGCTCAAGGGTGTTTGCTGGCTGGCCTTTGAAGTGGCTGCTGTCGCCGGCAAATGCGGGCACGGCGATCAGCAGGGAGGCAGCTACGGCGGTAAACTGGCGAACGATTGTCATGGTAAAGCTCCGTGGTAAGTTAACGCATAATGTAATGCGAATTATTATCAGTTGTGTTACTGAAAACCATGACCGCCGTCAATTTGGCCCACAAAAAAATACTTGCGCCCAAGGTGAAACTGCTTAAAAATTGCGCACTTCACTCAGCGCGATCCCGCCCATGAATTTCGTATCATTTAATATTTTCCGCACACTTGGCTTTCCGGATACGACGGTATTGAAACCGGAGAATTACCTGCGCCATAAAGAATTGCTGCGCAATGCAGACTGGGTGCTATTCCCCGAATACTGGCAGCTCAATGCGTTGGTACATGGCTTGAAATGTCGTGTGTTCCCCAGTGTGGCGAGCTACCACATTGGCCACGACAAAGTGGAAATGACCCGGGCGTTTGAGGCGGTTGCGCCAGAGCACATTCCCTGGACAATCATTGAGGCTAACGGCCCGGAGGAGCGCGAGCACATCTGGAGTGTGATGGCGCTGCCGTTTGTGGCAAAGCTGCCCAAAGCCAGCATGGGCGAGGGTGTGTGGCTGATTGAAACCCGTGACGATTGGCATAAATACTGCGATCGCACCGAGGTCCTGTACGCTCAGGAATACCTGCCGCTGGATCGCGATGCGCGCATTGTGGTGGTGGGCGATAAGGTTGTGACAGCCTATTGGCGCACCCAGGCGGATCAGGGCTTTTACAACAATGTATCCAAGGGCGGCAAGATTGATAACAGCCCGGTGCCGGAGGTGATGACCGATTTGGCGCTGCGGCTTGCCCGAGAGCTTGGCGTGGATCACGCCGGTTTCGATATTGCCTTGGTTGAAGGCTATCCCTTTGTGCTGGAATTCAACCGCTTATTCGGTAATCAGGGGCTGGGCCAGGGCAGCGATCTGAAAGACGCTATTCTGGAATACCTGCAGCAGCAGAGTGAGCCCCGGGACCCTGGTGGATCCAACACCCCCGAGCCATTCCACCCTGTGGCGGTTTGAGCCCTGGGTTAGAGAGTTAGACAGTTAAAGGGTTACAGGTTTTCGTAACGGTTAATGTCGAAAATTCCTGCCTGCAGGGGCTGGTGCTCACGGTGCCAGGCGGTAATGTCGTGAAGAATTTCCCAGAATTGCCGGTGTGTGCGGCGTACGCCCCATACGCTCACCAGAGATTCAAACGCTTTTGGTTCCTCTGCCTTCAGGGCCTTCATCCGGTCTTTGAACAAGCCGAGCTGTGCGGCGGGAATGTCGAAGATGAAGTTGGGGTAGCTGCCGATGATTCCCGGGTAGATGGTCAGCTTGTCGTTCTCCGGCTGGTAACGTGAATCCTCTCCCAGCAGGAAGGCGACATTGCTGTGGGCGCGGTCGCGGATAACCGTGTAAACCGTGCGCTGCCCTTCCCCATTGTGAACCCGCAAGAAGGTAACGTCTGGCAGGTAGTTGATTGCCGAGAGGAATTCAGCCCGGGTAGCAGCTAACTCAGACAGTACCTGATCGGCTTCCCGAATCCACTCTGGTTCATCTTTGCGGCCACAGTCACTGCCGCCACAGCGGTTGATAGGGTCATCCCGTTCAGCATTCAGTGTGTGGAATTTCAACAGCATGCGAGCGCCCAGCTCTTCATTAAAAGCTGAAGTGGCATAGGGCACCTGTGAGGGGACCGTATCGTCCATGCTGGCGTAGCTGTAATCCAGTTTTAGCGAACCTGAATCCTGATACCAATTGCGCAAAACCCGATTGCGCTCCCCTGGCGGTATCAACCGGAGGTAATCCTGTTCACCGCCATTCCGGATCAGGTCAAAGTAGAGTCGCGTTTGAACCTGATGGGCCACATTGCCGAACACGTCGAAATTAACCACCAGCTCGTAATAAGTGCGTTCAAACAGCGGGTAATCCATCCACCAACTGGTTAGCGGCACCTGGCCGATGAGCCCGCGCTGTACTGAGGCGTTGTTGTGGTGGCGGAATACCGTTAACAGGGCGTTGGTATTCTTGCCGTCGCCATCCCAGATATGGTCGAGGGAAGCACCTTTTGGATAAGCCTCTCGGTAGGCCTGATTTCGCAGTTCATGGTAGCGGTTACGCTTGCCTTGATAGGTGAGCCAGTTGTCCCCCAGATCCAGCAGTGCGCTGTCCTGACCAGGCAATGCCAGTAATGGGTTTACCTTGTCGCGATACTCCGCATCGGTTAAGTAAAGATCGTCTTCCGGATCGTGGTAGCTAACCCAAAAGTGATCCCGAATTACGTCAGTGGCAATCTGGCCGCGGCATACCGGCCCGCGAATGAAGGTGCGTGTGAAGTACTCTGCGTTATCCAGCATGAACTGGTAGCGTGCCTTTGCCGGTATGTCTGCAAAGGTTACAAACGGGTTGGCGCGGCTATCACGGCTGTAATCCGGCAGGGTGTCTACCTGCCAATCGCCGGCTTCAAACAGCTCCCGGGTGCGCTCAAAAGGCTTTTCCCCGAACGGGAAGGTGATGTGGCGCTTGTGCACAATGCTGCCGGCAACCGGGCGCAGGCGGTAATACACCGGGGCTTCGGGGTCGTCGTTGGGGCGCCGGGTTGCGATCATGTCGATAGGGGTGCCCGGCACCGTGTAGGAACGCACGATTTCAAAGAAGCGGGTATCGGCCCCCTCATCCTCAAAGTACAGGTGCGCCAGATAAAGATGTTCGTAAATCCAGCGGCTGATCAATTGCTGGCGGGGGCTACGATCATTCAGCCAGGCTTCCCAGCGGTTAATGTGGTTCAGATCGGCGTCATTTAACTTGGCAACCAGCGGGCTGATAGCGCCACCCTGATTAATCCAGCCGGTGAGCGTGGCGTATTCGTCGTCGGTGAGGCCGGTTACGGCCAGTGGCATGCCTTCATAGGGATGGTCGCTGGCGTAATCTGAGAAATCTTCGTTGCTGACACACTGGTTAGCACGGGACAGCCCCAATTCTATGTTTTCGGGCAATTTGCTGTTGGGTGCAAACTCATACTGTTTGCCAAGGCGAATCATGTTCTCGAACAGACTGCGGGTTTGGTCGCCTCGGGCCAGCACGGAGTAAAAGCCCATCTCTCGCCACTGTTGTTCGGTTTGGGCGTCAATGCCCAGGCGGGTGGTTTGTTGGGTGTTAAAGCGGGCGCCGTCGTAAACAGGATCTTTGTGGGCACCGCGAATCAGGCCGTCGGAGTATTCCATTTTGAGCTGGCATGGGGCGTCAAAGCAGCTATGGCAAGCCAGGCACTTGGCTTCCACAATGGGGCGCACGTCTTCGTTGAAACTCACGGGTTGGTGAGTTGCAGTGGGCAATGCTTGTTTGAATGTGGGCGGCGTGGTGTTTTCGGCGCAGCCTGCCAGAAATAGCAGGGCCAGGAATGCAGCTGCAATGAGTTTCGGCATTGGGGGCCTGTAGTCGTCTGAGTTTTGTGAATTATAGACGGTTGAATAGGTGTTCGCTAAGGCCTCTTTATTTGGGGGTAGGTCGAGTAGCCGGGGCCCTTTCTTCTGGGAAAAACAACTCGCTGCGCTCAGACATCTTTTTCCCGACAGAAAGGGCCCCGGCTACTCGACCTGACGGCCATTCTTGAGAGCAGATCGCTGTACAAATTATGGGTAGATGTGCTCATATCTGTGGGGTGGGAAAAGCTTGATTATCGCGCCCATTGCAGGGGGCCAATTTTGGTTTGGTGCCCTTATTCAATATTGCTTTATTACCCCTGGGGGGACCACCATCCATGACCGAGTCAGCCAACGCTAACATCGCCGATTATTACACTGCCGAGACCTTTGAGCGGATCAAGGCGTTTGCGGATACCAAGGAAACACCTTTTGTGGTGATTGATACCGCCACCATCAACCGTCAGTACGACGAGTTGGTAGACGGTTTTCCTTACGCGAATGTGTATTACGCAGTGAAAGCCAACCCGGCTCCGCAGGTTCTGACCATGCTGCGGGACAAGGGTGCGAGCTTTGATATCGCGTCGGTGTATGAGTTGGAAAAGGTTATGAGCCTAGGTGTGACCGGTGATCGGATCAGCTACGGCAATACCATCAAGAAGGCGCGGGATATTCGTACTTTTTATGAGAAGGGTGTTCGTATGTTCGCCACGGACTCCGAGGCGGATTTGCGTAACATTGCCAAGGCGGCGCCTGGCTCGAAGATTTACGTGCGTGTTCTGACCGATGGCACGCAAACAGCAGATTGGCCTCTTTCCCGGAAGTTTGGCTGTGAGAATGACATGGCCATGGACCTGCTGATTCTGGCCCGCGATCTTGGCCTGGTGCCTTACGGTGTGTCCTTCCACGTGGGCTCCCAGCAGCGTGAAATTGGTGCCTGGGACTCGGCACTGAACAAGGTAAAGGTCATTTTCGAGCGATTGAAAGAAGAAGACGGCATCGAATTGAAAATGATCAATATGGGCGGTGGTTTTCCGGCTAACTACATCAACCGGACCAACGAGTTGGGTGTATACGCCTCTGAAATTACTCGCTTCCTGAAGGAAGACTTTGGCGATGATCTCCCGGAAATCATTATCGAGCCCGGTCGTTCGTTGATTTCCAACGCCGGTGTTCTGGTGAGCGAGGTGGTTTTGATCGCCCGTAAATCCCGTACAGCTTTGCACCGTTGGGTGTTTACGGATGTGGGCAAATTTAATGGCCTGATTGAGACGCTGGACGAAGCGATCAAGTTTCCAATATGGACAGACAAAAAAGGTGAAGGTGAAGACTGTGTGATCGCGGGCCCGACTTGTGACAGCGCCGATATCATGTACGAGCACCACAAGTATCCGCTGCCACTGAATCTGGCTATCGGTGATCGCATGTACTGGCTGTCCACTGGAGCCTATACAACAACCTACAGTGCCGTGGAGTTTAATGGGTTCCCCCCATTAAAGGATTACTACATCTAACCAAAGTCAGAAGGCCAGGGTGTGGGGTGTCTTTTCCGCCGGGAAAAAGACACCCCGCGCCCAGGCCCTGCACCAACGCTAGCAGGCTGAGCTTTACTGTCGCTCCAGGTTTAGTTTGATTGCCAATGGAGAAACCAGAACTCCGTAGGCAATCATTACTGCTATGGCGTGTCGTATGTCGCCGGTCCAATCAGAAAGTACGCCGCCCAGCATGGGTACGGCGAAGGCTATGGTATAGCCGACAAGAAAGTTGCCGGCGGACAGTCTGCCGGTTTCGTTGGCGGGTACCAGAAGCGGCGGTAACGCCACCATCATGATCAGCAATATGCCCGCTGTGAAGCTCATGAATGTGGCGCTGGCGATTGCCCACCATCCTGTAAACACCAACAAGCCGATTGTTCCCAGCAGGCTGAGTATCAGCATGATGAGCAGTGGGGCTTTTCTTCCTACCCAGTAGCGGGCCATTTTCAGCATCAATAGCGAAGCAACCACCTGAGCGAAGTTGTACCAGAACAGGGCTTCGGTGAGGTTGTCGAACTCTCCTCTTTGTTCCAGTAATGCCGCGAGGTAGGCGTTTACGCCGAAAAACAGGGAGCCGGATACGCCGAGTAATAACCCCAGTTTAAGCGTTAGGGGGTTTTTCCAGTCGGGTAGCCAGGCGACTTTTCGGGTAGGTCTTGCCAGGTCGCGTTTGGGCAGGAACAGGGCTGCGGCAACCAGCAGTGCGGGTAATGACCATACCAGCATGGTTGCGCGCCAGCTGTTGTCCAGTAGCGGCATGATGACCGGCAGGGTGATTCCTGCGCCGATGAATTCGCCCATCAGCATGCCGTTCATGTAAATGGCCGAGCCGAGTGCCAGGTTTTTGGGCTCCAGCCAGCGTGGGAGCAGTGCCGGTAGCGCGGGCTGCATCATGGCGATTCCAATGCCCATAACGGCGCTGGCGAGCATCAAGGTGATGGTGTCGGGTGCCAACCCACGGCCTGCGGAGCCGATGACCATAATGAGCATGGCCAGTGCCAGTGTGTTGCGTGGGCCAATGCGGGAAATGGATAGAGAGCCAGGCATGGAGCCTATGGCCAGCATCAGAATGGGTAGTGTAGTCAGGGCACCGGTGAGGGTCTGAGACAGTGCCAGCTCATCACCGATAAACGGGGCCAGCGGTGGCGCAACCAGTATGGGGATACGCAAATAGACCCCGGCCAGCCAAAGTAATATCGCCACCGGCAGCAGGTTTGCTGTCGATGACGGTGTGGATGGCACAGGGTGTTCAGCTACAGACAAGAAAGATCAGTCTTCGCTGGTATCCGGCAGGTAGGCGCCGTCTTCGTCGTGTACTTCCTGACCAGTAACTGGCGGGTTGAATGCACAGATCAGGCGCATGTCTTCAGTGCCTCCACGAAGGGTGTGCTGATCGTGCTTGTCGAGGGCGTACAGCGTGCCGTCGGAGATCTGGTGGGTTTCACCGGTGGCTTTGTCGGTAATGCTTCCATTGCCGGCTACGCAGTAAACCGCTTCCAGGTGGTGCTTGTACCACAGGTTCAGCTCAGCACCGGCAGGGATGATCGTTTCGTGGAAAGAGAAGCCCATGCCGTCTTTTTTCAACAACATACGACGGCTGGTCCAGCCTGGGCCGTGCACTTCACGTTCGGTACCGATGATGTCCTGAATTCGTACAATCTTCATGAGCATTCCTCGTTGCTTGATGGAATAGCCATACAGTATAAACACTCATTTCAGGTCCGGTTCAACCGCCAGTCGTCATAAACTGCCATGCATTGCTCTATAGCGGCGTTAAATTTTTGCTGCTGAGCGCCATCCAGGGGCTGCTGCTTTCGGCATTTATCCAGGGTCCTCTGGATGGTTTGGCGGCTCTTTTTATCGAGGCGCTCGAGCCAGTGATGATCTGCCGGCTGCAGATCGAGCAGGTCCCTGCCCGCGTGGTTGCGGTGGCTGATGTGCCACCAGTGATCCACCGCTCGCCCGAGCACTACATACCCGAATTGGCTATCCTGAACGGGTCCGAAAGTGGCTGTTTTCAAGCCGTCTTGCAGCAAGCCAATATTGAGCACCGGCAAGGAGAGTTTGCCTCCGTATAAATAACTACCGGCTGCACCGATCAGTCCACCAACCAAAGCTCCAGTGCCCAGGGATGAACCCAGGGTCAGGGCATCCAGCCCGGCGCCACTGACCGCGCCTGCACCAAAACCGGCTGTGGCCAGGTAGCGCCTGCTAACAGCCCAGTGCTTCCGGCTGTCTTCCGAGAACAAGTCGTGATCGCTGTGCCATTCCAGCTCGGCTTCCTGTCGCCGGATGCTCTGATGCTGATACAGGTGTTCTATTTGAACCCGCAGCGACTGTTCCCGTTGGCGCTGGTGTTGGTACCAGCGCTGCCGGAGTTGATCCGCAAGGGTGCTGTCGCTGGTGCCTGCGACCTGATCCAGTGTCAGGGTGCGCTTTTCCTGAAACGACATCATGTCATGCAATGCCTTGGCAATGATGCCGGCTGCCTGGTGTCGACGCTGTTCGCGCTGAGCCGATAAGTGATGCGTTGCCTGATCCAGAGGTTTTTCCCAGTCTGGTTCAAGCTGCCCGAAGGCGCGCAAAAGGCTGAGATGTTGCTCGAACGGGGCGCGAACTGCATCGAACTTGCGTACAACCTGAAAGAACTGGCCAAGCGCGGAGTGCCAGGTGTCGCTGTAATCGTCGGGCCCGATGCTGTTGATCAGCGCCAGGCTGGGCTGGCCGGTCCAGCGCAGTATGGTCATCTCGGCCTCGTGCTCGGCGCTGTATGGGGCGGAGCCGTCCACCACATAGATGATTCCCGCACCTTCAATCAGCGGTGTCAGCAATTCACACTCGTCAGTGAAGCGGCTGTCGCCCTGATGTTGCAGAACAAATGCTCGAACCGTCTCGCTGTGGTCTGAGGCAGACACACTGTGGGCTTCAAGCCATTCCAGCACTCGCCGGGGGCGTTGAAAGCCCGGAGTGTCCACCAGTGTGTAGAGAACCTTGCCGTCCACTCTCAGCGGGTATGACTGGCGCTTGCGTGTGGTGCCCGGCTCCAGCGCAATGGCAATTCCGTCGTTCTGGGACAGGGTTGCCACGACGCTGGACTTTCCCTTGTTAGGATGGCCGACAACGGCAAATGTGGGTGCGCTGTTCATTCCATGTATCCCCCGTTGACATCGGCAAGGGTTCCATAAATGGGTACGAGGCTTACCGTTACAAACTCCAGCCCGATTCGCTTGGCAAAACGAAGCCACTGCTGAACCTGATGATCATCTGGCTCCCGGTCTATGCGGGTGGCAAGTGGCACCAGTGCAACCCGGGTGCCTTTGGGCCAGTGCTCGCGGGCATTGGCGAGGAAGTCTTCCAATTCCCCAGTGGGAGGCTCCCAGCTGCGGGTTACCACAATAACCGTGCGACCAGCCTGCTCGGCCAGTTGCTCGGCTATTTTTTTCAGTGTTTGCCGGTCGTTTTCGAGCGAAAGCCTGCCGCCTGCTTTGGCAATCAGGCTTTTGCCGCTGGCAAGAGCATCCGGCAGCTCCGGGTCGCCTGCTCCAGCCCAACACAGCACAATGGCTGCGTCTGGCAAGGGTTGCAGTTTGAGTTGGGTGTCGGTATCCGGTAAGTCTGAAGCATCATTGTATTGGTTGCCGGTATCCAGAGCCGGAGTTTCCATTCGATACAGCAGTGCCTGCATGGCCGGGTGGCTGGCAAGCAGTTGCCGGGCCTTGCGCCGGATCAGCACACCTGCCAACAAGGCTAGAATAAGGCGTGGCAAAAGCGCCCAGGTTGTCCAGAGCATGGCTATAAAAGGCCACCATTGGCCCCAACGTGCCGGCTCCATGCCGGCCACTCCGGCACTGGCACGGAAGAATCGTGTGGCTTCCACCAGCGCTAAATCCGGCGCAGCGGCCGGCCAAATCCAGGCCCAAGGCGTCGCAATCGCAGCAATCAGGCTGTGATAGCGGCTGGCATTGGTTTCAAGTGTCGTGCTCCAGCCAAACGCCAGGTCCTGCAGCACCACCATAACAAGCAGGGTCGCCAGGCCAGCCAGGGCAAAACACACGCCGCCCAACTGTGCGGCCCTTGCCATGAGTACTGGCTGAAGCTTTGTGAAAACCGGTGATTCCGGATGATTGCGAAAGCGCCGGAGCAGCGCCCGCCAGGGTTGCCAGCCAGCCAGAGACTGAACGGTGGTCAGCACTGCCAGCAATAGCTGAAAGGCGACAAACGCGACGATAACCGTCACGTTGATACGCTGGCCCCCATCGTAGAACAGCAAGCCAAGCATGGTGAGTAAACCAAACAGGGTGCCTGCAACCATGAAACCAGAGTTGATTCGCTGCCAGAAGCGCAGGGTTTTCGCCGAAGGGGGCGTTCCAGCGCCCGGGCCACTCAGATGGTTGATATGAGCCAGCCAGCGTTTCGGGGTAGGCTTTACGTTTTGCTGCTCGCAAGTGAGTGCAAACTTGCGATCCCGCCGGTGCAGAAATGCCGGAGCTTGGCCTTTGTCTCTTTGGGCGCAGGCATCAAAATCCAGCAGCAAACGGAGGGAAGAATCAGTCATGAAGGGTTCCGGTGATAAATTCGGTCTTTGGGTCTATGGTGTTAGGATATCGGCATTACCCCGTCCGATACCAGATAACGAGTCGTCATGCCCCATCATTTGATGAATTTGCGCCACGTACCCGACGATGAAGCCGAGGAAATCCGGGCGTTGTTCGAAGCCCACGATGTGCGTTATTACGAAACCCCGCCAAGCCGTTGGGGCATTAGCATGGGTGGTTTCTGGGTGCACGACCCAGAAGAAGCGCAAAGAGCCAAAACTCTGCTGCAGGAATACCAGAACCAGCGTTTGCACAGCCAACGAGAAGCCTATGAGCAATGGCGCTCGCAGGGCGAGGGTGGCGGTGTCTGGTATATGCTCCGTAAAAAGCCTGTACGCACTCTGGCTGCCCTCCTGGCAATTCTCACCATTGGCGCTCTCAGCCTGCTGCCGTTTATCCGCATAGGATAGCTTTTCAACAATTCTCTATGCCTTGTTTTTATAGTGTCCGGAAGTCCGGACAGTTAAAGTGAAGGCTTGGAAGGCTAAAAACAAGAAAGCTCAAAAGATCAGATAGATATGGATATGGCACGAGATGCGCATAGCAGCTAGTTCGCGCGCCCTTCGTTTGCTCGCCTTGCAGGCAGGGCCATATACTTCTGATGCAGCGCCGCGCGCGGCTGGCAGCGGGGCGCGAAATGGCCGTGCTTCTGCTGGGTGAAACCGGAACCGGTAAAGAAGTGTTGGCTCAAGCCATACATTCAGTTTCCAGCCGTTCAGACAAAGCTTTTGTGGGTGTGAATGTGGCGGCTATCCCGGAGAACCTGCTGGAGGCCGAGTTCTTCGGCGTCGCTCCAGGCGCCTATACCGGCGCTGACCGGAAGATGCGTGAAGGCAAGTTCCAGCTAGCCAATGGTGGCACCCTGTTTCTGGATGAAGTGGGCGATATGCCCTTGCCACTGCAGGCAAAACTTCTGCGAGTCCTTCAGGAGGGGGAGGTTGAGCCCCTGGGCTCCAACAAGGTTATCCCGGTCGATGTCCGGGTCATTGCAGCCACCAGCCGCAACCTCGAAGCCATGATTGCCGATGGCAGCTTTCGGTCGGATTTGTACTACCGGCTGAACGTACTGGAAATCCCCATACCCCCGCTGCGGGATCGTTTGGCGGATCTTGGGCTGCTGTGTGAAACCCTGTTGTGGGAGGTCAGTGAAGGCCTGGATATGCGGGCCGAGATTGCCGATGCCGGCGTTGCTGCTTTGGCCAGTTATAACTGGCCAGGAAACATTCGAGAACTGCGCAATGTGCTTGAGCGAGCCCTGACCATGAGCGAAGAAGGTGGCGTGCTGGATGCAGATGCCATTTTCAAGGTTCTGCCCCGTAGCAGCGAGGGCAGTATCGCCCGGACAGCCCCCCGACCTGTCAAGCTGCTGGCCGATATATTGGCCAAGGCAGAGGCGCAAGCGATTGAAGATGCACTGGTTGCAACCCGGGGTAACCGCACCAAGGCCGCCAAGCTACTGGGTATCTCCCGCTCAGTGCTTTACGAAAAACTCGCCAGACTGTCCTGATTTCCGGACATTCGTCCTGAGTTCAGGACAGTTTTATACGACTCTGGTTCAATAGTGTCCAGGTTCCCGGACGAATATACTGCCTCTTGTGCATCGGTGTTTTTTATATTGTTGATAATAATGAGAAAAATCTGATTGGCACAGTCTCTGCTCAGTCTGCCATTCAGGACGTCAGAACAACACAGAAAACAATGGCTGACGCCAGATACAACAACAAGAAGGATCAGTTATATGTCGATCAAGCAAAAGCTTTCGGGTTTGACCCTGGGTGTTACGGCGGCAGCGCTTATGACAGGCGCTATGGTAAGCAGCAACGCTTTGGCGGCGGAGAAAATTCGTTGGCAAGTGCCCCTGGCATTCCCCTCACATCTTATTGGGCTGACAACGCCCGTCAAACACCTTTCAGAAAACCTCAAAGCCATATCCGGTGGCGATATTCAGCTGCGT
>Ga0209075_1003143_pt1 | contig 13962 bp, 11 predicted proteins | sample Stecom2011_FD_187523 | JGI IMG/M metagenome (GOLD analysis project Ga0209075, IMG submission 187523) | Agricultural soil microbial communities from Utah to study Nitrogen management - Steer compost 2011 (SPAdes) (version 2) | ecosystem: Environmental > Terrestrial > Soil > Agricultural land... | reverse complement strand
GGCTACTTCATCAGCCCGGGCCACAGCATACTGGGCATAGGAACCTCCTGACACCGGAAAGCCGATCATGCCCATGACCCGGTCGCCCGGTGCCAGGGTAGTGACATCATCGGCAACCGCCACCACTTCCCCCGCGGCATCGTAGCCCGGCGTCCAGGGCAAACTGTTTTCGATCTGGCTGGCCACAAAGCCTAAACCACGACGAGTTTTCCAGTCGATGGGGTTGAGCCCGGCGCCATGAATGCGGATGAGCACCTCACCGTCACCCGGTACCGGTACCGGAGAGTCGGTTACCCGCAGCACGTCACTGTCACCAAACCGGTCATAGACCACGTGGCGCATGGTCTTTGCTTCCGTTAATTCAGAGGATTCCATGGGATTCTCCACACAGGAGTGCATTGCGCCCGACAGGCGACGGTGTTCAGCTTCAGACTAGCAGAAATTCCGGCCATCGGCTTCAGCCGGTAAGGCCCCGACCACCGGGAACCAGAGCGCCGGACAGAATCTCAACAAATGCCCCGGGCGCCCGGGAGGGTCGCTGGCTTTTCAGGTCAACACAGGCATGCGTCGAGAGCCCCCTGAGCAGGGTTTTGCCATCGGCCACCCGAATCAGCTGAAACTGGCGGGCCGAACGAAAACGGCCGTCCCAATCGGTCAGCCAGGTACCCAACACGAGTTCATCACCGGCATTGGCAGACGCGAGGTAATCAACCTCAGTGCGGGTAATGGCCATGGCTTTGCCGGTTTCTTCATGCAAGGCCCAGGTCATTCCGAGGCTCTCAATGTGAGCCCAACTGACGTCTTCCAGCCAACGCACGTACACCACGTTATTGGCATGCCCCAGGCGATCGGTGTCTTCCGGCCGAACGGTAATGTTCATGGTAAACGGACCGGGCAGGTCCCAGGCAAAGGTGTGTGGTTCGCTCACAGCTCGTCTCCTAAACCAGGAATGGCCTGCAACGATAGCCGGCCGATCCGATCGTTGTGAAGTGAACCAAAATACAGGAATCCGTTATGGGGGTTCACCGAGGTGATTTCCTGAAGGTGCGTTCCCTGAGTGTCGTGCAGGCTGACCAGCATCTTGCCACTGGCGTCGAATGCGACAACCAGACCATACTCTTCCGGTTGGGGCTTCAGACTGTCTGGCAGCTTGGCCACGAGGTCCTTGAGCCAGGGAATACGGTGCATGGTGTCCACCTGGGCATTACGCAGGGTTGGAAACGCGACCCAATACCGCCCCTGGTCATCCACCGCCAGATTATCCGGAAAGCCGGGCAGGTTATTGGCAAACACTTCCGTCCGGCCGGCCTTGGGACCGGAGATCCAGTATTTCAGTATGCGATACTTCCAGGTTTCGTTGACCAGAACATAATCACCCTCCGGCGACACCGCAACTCCGTTAGGGAAGTACAGATTGCCCACCAACACTTCGGTCTTCCGGGTTTTGGGGTTGTACCGGAGCAAACGGCCGTGGGGGCGCATTTCCAGAAGGTCAAGCAGGTAATCTGGCTGCCGGAAACGTGAGCTGGCATCGGTAAAGTAAATGCGACCATCTTCCGCGACGACCACGTCGTCGGTAAACCGGAATGGTGTGCCTGCGGCCTCCCGGGTCAGCACCGTCATATCGCCCTCCGGCGAAACAGACAGCAACCCCTTCCAGGCATCGGCCACAATCAGGTTGCCCTTGCTGTCAAAAACCATGCCCAGTGGGCGGCCCTCGGTCTCCAGCCATTGGTCAACCTTGCCATCCGGAGACACCCGGACAATCCGTCCATCCTGTGTACCGCTGTATAGGACGCCACTGGCATCGACGGTTGTATCTTCCGGTCCATACACCTGCCCCAACGCGAGGAGATCCGCCTGACGCAGATGCTCGTTGGGTTTCAGCACCCCCGTCATCGCAGGAGGTTCTGGCGCGTCCCAGGCCTGGCTATCGACGGGCGACGGCGACAAAAGCGCACCACCCAGAAGCAGAAATACAACCAGAGAACCAACCAGCAACCATTTCATGATGTACGTCCAACTGTTGTTGTCATTCGTTTCCCTCAGGACACGCCGCACGACCTCCCGGCTCCATCACCATAGCAGACAAGGCGGGGTCACCGGCAACCGGCCAGCCACTCACACTATAGTTTCAGAAAACGTCGGCACAGGACGGCGAATGTATCGGCCTTCTCCGCATGCAACCAGTGGCCGGTACCCTCGATGATTTTGAGTTCGACAGCAGGAAAAAGGCGGCGAATGGTGTTTTGGTGTTTTTCCTGGATATACGCCGAGTCTGCCCCTTTTATGAACAGCACACGGCCCCCAAAGGGGCCATCACCTTCCGGTGCCGCTGCAAGATTCTGGTAACACGCGTCAATTACCGGAAGGTTCAGTCGCCAGCGGAAAATCAGATCCTCCTGTGCCTGCTCGTCAGAGGGAATGCGCTCAAGGTTTTTCAGCAGGAACTGACGGACACCGGCAATTTCTACAGACTCCGCCAGGCGGGCATCGGCGTCGTTGCGGGACCGGACACCGTGCAGATCCAGGCTCTTCATGCCCTCCAGAACAGCATCGTGCCGGGGCGGATAGGTGACCGGTGCGATATCGGCGACAATGATGGCTTTAACCCGCTCGGGATAACTCAGAGCCACCTGCATCGCCACCTTGCCACCCATGGAATGGCCCAGAATAGATGCCTTATCAATGCCCTTTGCATCCATATAGGCCACTACATCCGCGGCCATCGCAGGGTAATCCATATCACTCGTGTGAGGGGAACTGCCGTGGTTGCGCTGATCCAGGGCGTGAATTTGCCAGCCGTCTTCCAGGCGACGGGCTATCCCGCCCAGATTTTCCAGAGAGCCAAACAGGCCGTGCAGCAAAATCAGCGGCTCTCCCTGGCCGGAAATACGGTGATTCAGTTCAACACTCATACTCGGGCAGTCTCCGGTTCAAACAATGGTGCGGACTACACTACCACTGCCAGACAACGGAGCAAGAGGAAATTGGAGCGCAAACGTCGGCCACAAAAAAGCCGGGCAAGGCCCGGCTGAATGGTCACAGATATTACGGCTGAATGCTCAGCAGTAGAAAATACTTCCCAGGTACTCTGCAAGGGCGACGACGTTTTTACGTTCCAGTTCGCTATGGGGGACAAAGATTTCCTGTTTCATACAACAACTCCTGCTTTCGTCATTCGGTTACTTCAACCTGATGCCACACATGCTATCGTTTAGGGTGTGGTCAGGCGTTGACGCCCCGTGCCATTCGCTTGACATTTTGTACCATCATCACCAGAACCCTCGGGAGCCCGCCAACGGCATGATTGATGCCCAACCGGAACAACGAAGCACGCCCCACGTTGCCGCCTCAAGCACACTGGCGCTGGTGCATTACCTGAAAACTCAGGGGCTCCTGAAGCGTGCTTTTCTGGAACAGGAAACCGGGCTGGACCTGGACAAACTGGACGACCCGGATCTCCGCATTCCAGCCGAAACCCATTACCACCTCTGGGAGCTTGCCGAACAGCTGACCGGAGACCCGGCTGTTGGCCTACATGCCGGCCAGGTGATTGACCCGGAGCGTATGGGACTGGTGGGACATGTCTTCTTCAACTGCGACACCTTGGGCGAGGCGGTCATTCAATATGTGCGCCTGCACCGACTGATTAACGAATCCGTTACCCTCAGTTTTGAGCAAACACCGGACCAGGCAATCCTTACCTGGCAGCCCGACAGGCCCGAACATTACTGCCGTCAGGATATGGACCGGACACTGGTTGCTGCACTTTGCCGTACCCGCCACTTTATTCACCGGGGCATCAAAGCAGACTGGCTCGAAATCGCTCACCCCGAACCCGGTTATGCCCAGGAATACCGGAAGTTGTTCGGCGGCCATGTCCTGTTTGGCTGTGGGATTACCCGAATGGCGTTCTCCAGCCAACACCTGGGACATGCCATTCCGCACCGGAACCCTTATGTTTATTCCGCGGTGCTGAAACAGGTCAATGCGGTACTCGCCCGCCTGCAAACCCGCCGCTCTTTCAGCCGAAAGGTACGCCGGCTGATATCGCGGCAGATGGCCACCGACAAGATTGATGCCGACACCCTGGCCCGCCAGTGCCACATGAGCCGGCAAACCCTGTATCGCCGGCTGAAAAAAGAAGGCCTGAGCTTTCACGATCTGGTCGAACAGGTTCGCCGTGACAAAGCCCTGCGCTATGTTACTGATGACCAATATGCCCTCGGTGAAATTGCCTTTCTTCTGGGGTTTTCCGAGTTGAGCGCCTTCAGCCGAGCTTTTAAACGCTGGACCGGTGAAGCGCCGGCCCAATTCAGAGCGGACCACAAGGAGCAACATCGATGAGTGGCGACACGCTTACCCTGTTCGCCATCCCGCTTGCCCTGCTGTATCTGGCGGCTCTGGCCTGCATTTACCGTATTCTGCTGACCTATCGCACAGCCCAGGGCGCCATTGCCTGGATCATTTCTCTCATCGGCCTGCCCTACCTTGCTGTTCCCATGTTCCTGTTATTTGGGCGATACCGCTTTGGCGGATACATGAAAGCCCGGCGGATGGGCTACCAGGCCCTTGGCAGTCTGCTGGATCAGTTCGAGAACCAGACAACGTCTATTTCCAACCCCGGCCAGGAGCATTTCAGTGACGAGCTCCAGGTGCTGTGCAAGCTCAGCCGACAGCCTTTCACCAGCGGCAACCAGTGCACTCTGCTCAGGGACGGCGCGGCCACCTTTGACGCGTTGTTCAAGGCCATGGAAGAAGCACGCCACTACATTCTTCTTGAGTTTTATATCGTTCGCTCTGATAAGGTCGGCCACCGTATCAAATCCATTCTCGAGCAAAAGATGGCGGAAGGTGTTCAGGTCTGGTTTCTGTATGATGACGTAGGCAGCGTGTCGCTTTCGCGGCGTTGGCTAAAGGAACTCGCAGCCGCCGGTGCACAGGTTGCGTCCTTCGGTGACGGCAACATCCGCAGACGGCGTTTCCAGATCAACTTCCGGAACCATCGCAAGCTCCTCGTGTGCGACGGGCATATCGGGTTCGTTGGCGGCATTAACCTGGGCGACGAGTACCTGGGCACTGCAATGGATCAGGAGCCCTGGCGTGACACTCACTGCCGTATTGAAGGCCCGGCGGTCACCGGCTTGCAGCTGGCCTGGCTGGAGGACTGGAACTGGGCCAGCGATATTCGCCCCGATCTGGATTGGTCGCCTATCTCGATTCCTCCGGGTGAAGAAGAAGTACTGGTTCTGCCGACCGGTCCTGCCGATACCTGGGAAACCTGCACCCTGTTTTTCCTGAATTGCATTAATAATGCCCGCAGCCGGATCTGGATTGCTTCACCTTATTTCGTACCAGACTTCCAGATCATGAATGCTCTTCAGCTCGCCGCATTGCGGGGCGTGGATGTCCGCATCCTGATTCCGGAGAAGTCCGACAGCCGGCTGATTCGGGTTGCGGCCTACTCCTATCTGGTACAGGCCTGCCAGGCTGGTATCGGGATCTACCGCTACCAGCCGGGCTTTATGCACCAGAAAGTGGTGCTGGTGGATGAACGATACGCCGCAATTGGTACCGCCAACCTGGACAACCGTTCCATGCGCCTGAATTTTGAAATTACTGCGATTAATACCAGTGAGGGCTTTATCCAGCAGGTAGCATGCATGCTCGAAGAAGACCTCAAGCAATGCCGATTGATGACCGAAAATGATTACCAGGACCGTTCCATACTGTTCCGGCTCTGGTGTCGGGCTGTGCGACTGCTCGCACCGCTGCTTTGAACTGGTTCTCGGTTAGCGCTTGTGCGACTATGAGCAACCCGAAAAACGTCCAAGCAGTTACTGATATCTCATGAACGCATTCAAGCCCAGAGAAACCCTGACCGAACAGGTGGCCCGCCACATCGAGAACCTGATTGCCTTCGGGCAGCTCCGGTCCGGCGAACGCATCTACGAAAGCGCCATGGCCAAGGAGATGAATGTCAGTCACGGATCGATTCGGGAAGGCTTACTACTGCTGGAAAAGCGGCACCTGGTGAAAAACGTGCCCCGCAAAGGCGCCTTTGTCACGCCTCTGGATGAACACTTCGTTACCAGCCTTTACGAAACGCTGGAGCTGTACCTGACCCACACCGGCCAGAAACTTGCCAGGCAATGGCAGCCTGAAGACATGGAGCGGCTGGAATCCCTGCACGAGCAGATGCAAGGCTGCTACGAGAAGAACGAACTCATGGAGTTTCTCGAGCTGGGTATCGAATACACCAAAGCATCGCTGGTTTACGCTGACAACTACTTTATTGTGTCCGCCATTGAAGACCTGTGGCCGTCTGCCAAGCGCTGCGCGTTTGTCGCCTTTCGCCAGGGTGGCAAGCAGGTTCTCCAGGACAACCTGGCCCACATGGAAGAATCCATCCGGGTGATACGGGCGCGGGACGAACAAGCCCTGGCTGACATCCTGCATCGATACGCCGTGCAGCAACGCCAGCAGGTCCTTGCGGCTCTTGATCAGTAAAACAGCTGGGTAAACGAAAAGCCGATATTCATATAGGCCGTCCAGTTGTCTTCGTTGTTATAGGCAACGGACAACTGCACAGGCCCCAGAAACGTATCCACTCCGCCAAACAAGCTCCAGGAGCGCACCAGGTTGGCCCAGCGGGCATCGTCCATGGTGTCCCAGGCGTTACCGGTTTCAAAGCCGACGCCGGCAAACCAGGGCAGCACCGGGCCGCCAAATTCCCTACGCGCATAGGCGGATGCCAGAGCGGCGTCATTGCCGGTCAATTCTCCCGGCGCATACGCCGACAGTCTTCGGAAACCGCCCAGTCGTGCGGCATTTTCGATGCCCGCATCACCGCTGACCACCTGCCGGGTGAATAACAGACCGGTCACGTTGAACCGGTTCCAGCTGGCCGTGCCCAGCAACATACCCGTAATGGCATCAAAATCCCGATCTGACCCCAGACTATCCCGTTCGAACCGCCCCCGGACGCCTGCAAACGCACCGGATTTCGGATAGAACACGTCACTCAGGGAATCGTGGACCAATTGCACGCTGGCATAACCCTGATGAATACTGCCTGTGGGCGCCACCGGCTCACCCACTTCGTCATCAACCCGGGCATACCCGCGCACATAGCCCAGACGAACCTCTCCGTTACCGCCAAGCTCCATACCAACCGCGGCATCAACCTGGCGGAAGGCCACATCGATTTCTGAAACGCGGCGGCCGTCGCGATAGATGCTGTAACCGTCACGACGATACTCCACGCCGAGGACCGCAAACCGGTCATAACCATATTCGAGGGGTTGGTACCACTGACTGCGAACCCAGGGTTGGGTGCCCAGCTGCAAGTCCGTCTGCCACTCAGCCCCCAGGCGATTGAGCTCCGTCATCCTGAGCCCGGAGGCCAGGTTAAAACGCGTGTCACCGTCGAAATTGTCTTCATAATTCAGACCAAACGACAGGTAGTTCGGCCCCCAGCTCTTCTCGCGAACCTGAATAAGCAAAACCGGCCCTTGTTCCGAAGGCAACAAAGACCAGGAAACGGATTCGTAGTAGCCGAGGCCGTATATCCGTTTCAGATCTGACTCAAGGCGCTCAACATCCAGCTCCTGCCCCTCTTCCTGGCGTATCCGCTGCCGAAGAAAGTCATTGGATAGCCGGTCGCCCTGACTGAATTCAATGCGCGCCACCGGACCCGGCGGCTGTCTTTTATCTTCCAGGCCCGACCGATAGCGGTGCCACTCGTCGGAGGACACCGCCAGACGATTCAACGCCACCGCATGTTCCCGGGCAGCACTGGCGCCCAATTCAAAAAGCACAGGGCCATCATAGAAATCGGCGGAACTGTACCCTTCCAGATCTGGCTGGATAAGAATGTCGTTATCGATCAACAACGCCAGCTGATTGTCGGTGTTACGGCGGGTCATCAGCGTGGTCAACTGGCCCACGACCGAAAAAGCCTCCTTCATCTGTTCGGTTTTCAGCAAGGGATCGGTGATGTCGACAGCAATCACGATGTCGGCACCCATTTCCCGGGCAACACTCACCGGCAGATTGTTTGCCACGCCACCGTCCACAAGCAATCGCCCACCCCGGGCCACCGGGGCGTAGACGCCGGGTATGCTCATGCTGGCGCGAATAGCTTCGGCCAGGTTACCGCTGGAGATTACAACTTCCACGCCGGTTTCCAGATCCGTCGCTACCGCTCGGAAGGGAATCGGCAGTTGATCAAAATCATCCACCAATGCAGCGTTGCGAGTCAGCTCGTTCAGGATAAATCCGAGATTCTGGCCGGTGACCAACCCTCCACCAACGTGAATACCGTCCTCACTCACACCCAAACCCGGCGCCAGAGGCAGGCGCCAGTCTGACTGTTTGCGCCGCAACGGTTTATAAACCCGGCCCGGGTCGTCACGGAAACTCGCCAGCCAGTCCAGGCCAATGAAGCGCTGCTCGATTTCATCAACGGGCATTCCACTGGCGTACAAAGCCGCCACGGCAGAGCCAGCGCTGGTACCAACCACCATATCCACTGGCACCTTCATCTCTTCCAGCGCTCTGAGCACACCCACGTGAGCCATGCCCTTCGCCCCGCCGCCACTGAGTACCAGTCCGACCTTTGGCCGCCCTTCCTGAGCGGCACCAAGTGCTGGCACTCCGGCAAGGAGCACCAACGTTGTCAGCAGGAAAAAGGCTTTCGGGAAGAGGTTCAAAAAACCTTGGGCAGGATTATTTATGCTTGTCATCGTCAGCAAGGGACAGATGAGAGACATCCGGGACCACCGGTGGCGGCAGATCGCGCTTTACGCCCAGATCGGAGCCGGGTGGCGCCAGGCTCCAGTCATCCAGGTGTTCGAACATGGGTGCCTCAGATTCCTGGTGCTCGGCCAGAGTAACACCAACCGGATCCAAGCTCAGGCCGGAGCCCGCAAGAATGTCATCGACCTTCTCGCCGGCAACGGGTAAGCGGTCTCCAGGCTCAACTTCGGGGGTTTTGCCAGTCCGGATCGGCGTGTCCGGCCGAGCCTCCGGAGCAGAGTCAGAGCGGGCCTCTGGCTGAGTGGCTGCGGGAGCAGCCTGGCTGGCTTTGGGCTCAGGCGCAGCACCGGCCATGGGCTGCACGTAGGCCACCATGCCGTGCTTTTCCAGAACCGCCTGATATTTCTCGGCCTGAACCTGTTCCAGCTTGTTGCGAATGACCACCGGCTGACCACTGAACATTCGGTCCAGTTGTTCAACACTGGCCTTGAACAGCGTCCGGGCGTTCGTGCGTGCAGTTTCCGGATCGGTGCCCGGCGTACACTCCCCCTTGAACACGAGCTGGAACATGGTGTTACCTCTTATCTTCTGGTCGGAATGGCTCTGGTTTCATCATAGCTGAAAACGCTTCCGGCGGCAGTTCCGTGGACCCTTATTAATTCTTGGGGCAGGAAATCGTGTCAGCTTTGCAAACAAATGAAAAATGATTGAGTCATATGCAGAAAATTACGACACTCTCTGTAATAATCTAACGTAACCAAAATTTACATTCGGTTACATAACAATTCCTGACACCGACGGCGAGACGCACCATGCCTACCCGATCACTGGCTCTGACCACTGCCCTGACCGCTTGCCTCGCCGCAACAAACGCGCAGGCAGAGAATCTGGATGTACTTATGCACCAGGTGTTTCCCGGTGCTGAAGCGACCTACATCGGCTATGAAAGTGTGGAGCGGGAGGACATTCCGGAATTCGCCGCTGTCGACCGGAAATATCTGGTCGTCGATTTCCGCTTCAAAGGACAGCTGCCCCCGACCGAGCAACTGCAGGCAAGCGTTCACAAAGTGTGCATGACCCTGCTCAAAGACCACCAGCTGATCCAGTCCCTGTCAGACTCCGGGTACGACATGGTATCGGTAGCTTTTGATCGTCAGTCCCAGTTCGACTGCCTGTAAATCCTGTGTTCAGCTCTGCCCCAACAACCGGGGAAAACTCTCCAGCGCCGTATTGACGGCATCCAGGTTAAACGCCTCGACGTCGGCCAGCAGTTTCTCACCATAACGGGTGACCGACAGGGACCGATGGCGCTGGCCCCAATCAACAATTCGCAAGGCAAAATCTTTCATTTGTTCCGGGTCACCACTTTCCCGCACGTCCTGCCATTCATCACCAAAATCCTCCGCCAGACTTTCCCGCAGCCAGCCACGTTCCTGCATGCTCATAGTCTGGGCCAGCAGGCGCTCGGATTCTTCGGGAGTGCCCTCGTCTTCCGCCTCTTCCACCGTGGCCTCGACTTCGGGCAGTACCACTTTGAACGTGGAACCCACACCTGACTCACTCTTCACCGTCAATTCACCACCCATCATTTCAACCAGCTTCCGGCTGATCGCGAGCCCGAGACCGGTACCGCCATAACGCCTGGAACTCTGCCCTTCCTGCTGTTCAAAGGCCTCGAAAATCCGGCTGCGCTGATCCGGCGCAATGCCGATACCCGTGTCGGATACCGTCACCACGAGACGGTAGTAACGCGCTTCGGCGTCGTCATCCCCGGGCTCCCCCAGCGGCTTGGCAATGGCACGAACGGTTACTTCACCTTCGTGGGTAAATTTGATGGCATTGCCCACGAGATTGAACAACACCTGCCGCAGCCGGGTTTCGTCCAACATCATGGCCGAAGGCATACCTTTGCCCACACTCACTTCCAGGGTTATGCCCTGTTCGGTGGCCCGAAGGTCAAAAATGTGTCGAACGTCACTGAGCAGCCGGCGAACAGACACCGGGCCGAAGTCCAGACGCATTTTTCCGGCTTCAATTCTCGACAGGTCCAGAATGTCGTTGATCAGCATCAGGAGGCTTCGGCTACCCGCCCGAATGGCGTTCAGATAGTTGCGCTGCTGAGGGTCGGTGACCGAGTTGTAAAGCAGGTCGCTGTAGCCGATCACCGCGTTCATCGGCGTACGAATCTCATGTGACATGTTGGCCAGAAACTCGCTTTTCGCTCTGCTCGCTGTTTCCGCTTCTCTGGCCAGCCTCTCGGCCTCCAGCTTGGCCGCCCGCAGTTCGTCTTCACTGCGGCGCAGGGCATTCTCGGAGCGAATTCGCTCATCCACTTCCAGTGACAGCTTGCGGTTCCAGTAGAGGAAAATAAGCACCACCACAATGGCGATCAGGATGATCCGCCGTACCACCGTATAGTCGGTTTCCTGCTCGATATCCAGGTGAATCCAGCGGTTGTAGACCGCCTCGGCTTCCGAAGCCGGCAGGCTACCCAAGGCCTTGTTAAGAATCCGATGCAGTTCCGGACTGGTTTTCCTGACCGCCAGCCGCAAATCGTATTGATAGGGCGTGATACTGGTGATTCTCAGATTCGACAGTCCCAGCCTCGCCACCGTGTAGCTGACGGCGGGAATATGAGTCACCATCACATCGAGGTCACCGTTGGAGAGTGCCAACAGCCCTTCCTCGATACTCTGTTGGGGGTAAAGATCCAGGTCCGGGTGGTTGATCAACAAGTAGTCATGACTGGCTTGCCGATTGACCACGCCCACTTTTTCATCCCGAAGCTCCCTGAGATCCCCGATAAAACGTCCGCTGTCGCGAATGGCTAGAGCAATCGGTACCGATACGTAGGGACGCGTGAACAGAAATTCCTGCTCGGTACGAGGGGTTCGTGACATTCCAGGAAGCACATCGACTTTTCCGGCCTTCAATTGGTCTTCCGCGGCCGCCCGGGTTTCCATCAGCTCCCGGGTAAAACGAATGCCAAGGTTTTCCTCCAGCCGACCAACCAGATCGGCTACCAGTCCCGCCGCCCGGCCATCCTGCTCGAACTCAAAGGGTGGCCAGTCGCTGCGCAGCCCCACTTTGAGATCCGGATTACTCTTCAGCCACTCCTGCTCGGCCGCTGTCAGCGCCACACCCCGTCCCTCAAGGGCTGGCATGCTGGCCTGCAGCCAGGATTGCCTGATATCCCTGTGTTCATTGTGACTGATAGAGACGATCGCCCGGTCCACTACCCGAAACAAGCGGTTGTTTTCGACCGGTACCTGAAGCACCACATCCACCGGCCGGTTATCCAGCAGGACCGCGAGACCAATACCATTGACCATTGCGGACTCCAGGTAGTCCGACACTACCGGCACCGGTGCCAAAAATGCATCCGCCTTGCCCGCCAGAACCTGACTCACGGCTTCTCCTAGGCTGGCCACCGGCACCGGCGTAAAACTGTCTACCGGGTCCAGCAACGGAAACTGGTTCGGATCATCACCAATGATGGCTACATTGGCGGACTCCAGATCCGACAGGGTACGAAACGCGGCATCGCCGACGTTCACAAACACCCCGTACGTCAGGCTCATAATGGGCGTGGTATGCCTCTGCCCCGGAATGACCGGCGTGCCCGGAATACGGGTGGTGAGCACCAGATCGGCTGAAATGCTCTGCTCCGCCAGCATGAACGGCTCAATCGGAAGATTCAGCTTTGCCGAGATCCGGGTCAGATAGTCGGCCCAGATGCCCACAAGCTGACCATTGCCACTATCAAAAATCAGGGGCATCTGGCTTTGCTTCACACCCACCTGCAGGTTTTCCTGCTGGCCAAGCCATTCGAGATCATCAAGGCCCAACACCGGCGCAGGCGATACCTGGGGCGGGTCCGCCCAGGCAATTGCCGCTGAGGCGCTCATCACCAGGCTTAACAACAGCTGGGGGAGAAACTTCACTGCGTATCCTCACAATTCCGGTGATGGTCGATATCAGCCCGCGACAACACGATTCCGGCCACCTTCTTTGGCCTGGTAAAGCGCCCGGTCAGCACGATCAAACACCATGTCTTCCAGATCTCCTTCCTGAAACTCGGACAAGCCCGCTGAAAAGGTAATGGTGACGGGCTGCCCGCCGAAATGAAATGGCAGCTGGCCCACGTGCCCTCTGAGCTGATCGATCACAGCCGTTGCTTCTTCCACTCCGGTCTCAGGCAGCAACAGCACAAATTCCTCGCCACCAAAACGGGCAATGAAGTCCGTGGACCTAAGCCGCGCCCTGACCTCCCGGGCAACCAGCTGCAACACGCGGTCGCCGGCCTTGTGTCCATAGGAGTCGTTAATTCGTTTGAACAGGTCAATATCCATCACCGACACTGTCAGCGGATGGCGATAGCGCTGCCATCGGTTGTATTCAAAAGACAGCCGTTCCTGCCAGGCTTCACGATTCGGCAACTGCGTCAGCAGGTCCGTCATGGCGCGCTCCCGCTCCCTGCGAACCTGCGCCTGCATCTGCTCGGAGTGCGCTTCCATGGCGGCGACTTTCTGCTGCATGGATTCGAGCTGCTCGGCCAACATCACTTCCCGTTCGTTTTCCCGGAGTCTGAAGCGTCCGAGAACCTCGCCGATGTGCTCGAGGCGCTGGCTGACCGACTGTTTCAGGCTATTGAGATCCTGACTGGCATGAATGTCATCACTGACCCGGCTCAGTACCTCGCGGATTTCACGGTCCAGGGTTTCAGTGTCGTCTTTTCGGGAAACCTGTGTTTCAGCCTGCTGGGAAAAGTGCTGACGCAGGGTTTCAAGGCGGTCATCGAGCCGTTTCAGAAAAGCTTCAAATTCACGCTGGCTTCGGGTCACGGCCTCGATTACCAGCTCCGCCACCTGATTCAGGCCCTGACGGAGAATTTCCCAGTCGTTGCTGGAAAGCAGCGTTTGTTGCAGCTCCCGGGCTTTGGCTTCGGCTTCTGAATCCAGTGTTACCTGATCGAGCAGCTGCCCCAGCAGCTGACCCACCCGGCGGGCAATGATCAGCCGATTGTCTTTGTCGGATATGTCGGTGCTGTCATTGACCTCCGCCTGGTTGGCGGGCACGGGTGCAGGCGGCTGAGGCGCAGAAGCCGGCAGGGGATCATCGAGCAGCGCGATCTGACGATCGATTTGTTCTTGCAGTTGGCGCCAGGCTTCTACATCGACTTTCTGGCTTCGAATGTCA
>Ga0209075_1003142_pt1 | contig 13964 bp, 14 predicted proteins | sample Stecom2011_FD_187523 | JGI IMG/M metagenome (GOLD analysis project Ga0209075, IMG submission 187523) | Agricultural soil microbial communities from Utah to study Nitrogen management - Steer compost 2011 (SPAdes) (version 2) | ecosystem: Environmental > Terrestrial > Soil > Agricultural land... | reverse complement strand
GCCCACTCGCTGTTGCTGGCCACCGGAGAGGTCGCTGGCCCGCACATACGCCTTGTCGACGATTTCCACCCGCTCCAGGGCCTGGAGGGCGATCTCCTTGTCCTCCTCCGGCCACAGGCCGAGCATCGCCCGCGTGAAGCCAACGGAGGCGAGACGACCCATGAGGACGTTGTTGATGACGGTGGTCCGGGTCACCAGGTTGAAGGTCTGATAGATCATCCCCACCTGGGCGCGCAGCTCCCGGAGCTGTTTGGACGATGCGCCACGGACCTCGATGCCGTTCACCTTCACCGACCCGGAGGTGATGGGGACGAAGCCGTTTATGGCCCGCAGGAAGGTGGACTTGCCGGCGCCGGACATGCCGACGATGACGACGAGCTCCCCATCGGGGATGGTGACGGTGACGTCTTTGAGGGCCTTGAACCCGTTCGGATACGTGACGTCGACGTTGGTGAATTCGATCATGTGCTGGTTTGCCCCTGATTGGCCGCGCCGGCGGCGAGCCTAGCGCCAGTGTGGGGCCGACCTCCCGGTCGACCCCACACTTCGATCATCCGGATCGGATTGTCCGGCGACTACTGGCCGAATCCCAGCTCGTCGATGGCCCGCTCGATCAGGTCGAACGAGGCCTCCGTCATGGCATCGGCCCGGGTCAGGTCGGTCCAGCTGTAGATGGTGTCCATCACGACCTGGCCCTCCTCCGTGGCGATGAAGTCAGCCAGTGCCTGGAAGATGGCGTCCTTCAGGCTGTCCGGCAGGTTGGCGTCCACGGCGATGACGTCGTTGGCGATGGGGGCGGTGATGTTGAACACGATCACCTTCTCACCCACGTCCGGGTTCGACTCGCGCACGTTGCGTCGGGCGTCGTCGAACGACACGCCGAAGTCGGCCTCGCCGTTGTAGACGGCCAGCACCGAGTTGTCGTGGCTGCCCGAGAAGAACGACTCGTAGTCGACACCGTCGGTGAGGTTCCTGGCGTTGAGCTCGAGGACCGGGAAGATGTACCCGGAGGTCGAGCTCTCGGTGCCGTAGGCCATGCGGCCACCGGCCACCACGCTCACGTCGACGGGCTCGGGGCAGACCAGACCAGCCGAGACGCCCTCTTCGCGGGTGCCGTCGGCGTTCCAGCCCACCTGCAGGGCGGGGGCCCCGCCGGGCTCGAAGTAGATCACGTTGCCGTTGGCGTCGTAGTCGTACTGACCTTCGACTGGCTCCACGCCCTCACCACAGACCGACGGGTCGTTGGTGAAGTATTGGGCGTGGTAGGTGGACGAGCCGAACCGCACCGACTGCGCCAGCAGTTCGATGTTGTCGAACTGACGGGCCGCAAGCACGTAGTTGGCCGGAGCCAGGGCGCCGATCTGGGCCTGGCCGCTGCCGAGCGCGGCACCGAGGGCGGTGTAGTCGGCGCTCACGATGCCTTCGACCTCGAGGTCGAGCGCATCGGACAGGATCTGGGCCAGGACGTCGACGTTGTCCTGCAGTTCCTCGGCCTCACGGGACGGCACGAAGCCGAACACGAGCTTGTCGGGCCAGTCGGCACGCGGGTCGGCCGCGGTGGTCGTCGTGGCCTCGGGCGCCGTCGTCGTGGTGTCGTCGCCACCGCCGGCGGTAGTGGTGGTGGCTTCCCCACCGTTGCCACAGGCGGCTACCACGAGCGCTAGCACTGCCAGCAGCGCCAGTGCAGATCTCTTCATGGTTACTCCTCGCTGATATCGGATGGCTCCCGCCCAAAGCCCGGGGCACGGGCCCGGGAGACCGAGGCGAGCGTAGCGTCATCCAGAAATCGGTGACAGCCCGGAGACGACCTCGCGAAAGTCATCGAAATCATGCACGTCGATCGCTCCGGGCACGGGTTCGTTCCATGGCCGCACATAGCGGCACACGGTGCGATCGGGGCGATGCTCGACGAGAGCCGGGACCATGTGCGGGCCGTCGTCCAGATAGACGTCGGCATCGATCTCCCATTTCCGGTCGACGATGTGGACCTCCCTGGCGGGGATGCCGTGCATCTCGACCCACTCGTGGGTGTCCTGGATGGCGTAGCGCGGCTTCTGCGTGATGATCACGATCTCGTGACCCTGGTCGTCGAGCTCGACCAGCGCCTCGACGGCACCCGGGAAGGGCTCCAGATGCCAGAAGAGGGAGCGGCCGTCGAGGTCGGCGGCCCACTTCCAGAACTCGCTCATGTCCTCGAAGTGGGTGAGCCGGATCATGTCGTTCCACCGCTGGGAATCGCTCTCCTCCAGGTCGGTGCCGAACTCCAGGTTGTAGAAGTGCATCCATCCGGCGGTGAAGTTGGCCACCACTCCGTCGAGGTCGATTCCCAAGCGCATTCCGGGCAAGGTAGCCATCTCGGTCGCCCGGCCGAAGGTTGGGAGGAGCCGGCCCGTCAGTTGATCTGCACCCAGGCCATGACTTCGGGCAGACGCCGTCGCAGGAGCCGGGAGGAGAGGAAGAGGGAGATCGAGTAGACGAGGACGCCCCATCCGACGGCGATGCCGGCCGTGATCCAGGCCGACAACGGCTCCCCGAAGGACACGCTGAGCACGGTCGCCGACGCCGGGATCACGAGCAACAGCCCGATCGTGAAGAATGAGATCGTCTGGGCGGCGATGGCCAGACATCCCTGCTCGGTCGACTGGGCGAAGACGTCGGTGCCTTCCCTGGGGAGACGGAGCGGCGCCAGCACCGAGACCATGTTGCCCACGGCGAGCTGGGATCCGATGGCGGCGATCATCAGCGGGATCACCAGCGGGGTCCAGCGCCAGTTGCCCGTGTACAGCGCCAACGCCAGGGCGAGCACGGTGGTCTCCAGCACCAGGGCGGTGGCCACCGCCAGGTTCTTTCCGAGGAGCATCTGCTTCGGTGTGACGGGCAGGACGAACAGATAGCTGGCCGCGTTCCTCTCCCATCCGAAGAGGTTGAGGGCGATGGGTAGACCGACGAACAGGACCAGGACCGGGGCGAACAACGGCGCCCAGGCATCGGTCCGCAGGTTGCTCACCATCGACGCGCCCATCATCGACCCGGCGACTGCCAGGCCCACGAAGATCACGGTGCCCGTCCACACCAGACGTTGACGTGGGTCGCGGATGTAGAAGCGAAGCTCCTTGCGGGCGATCCCCGGGACGACGCCCCAGGCACCGGCGGCCATGCCGAGGCGCCGGGACCGCCGGGCGGGACGGCTCCCCTCCGGCGGGGTGGTGAGCATCCAGCCGAGGAGGGTGCGCCATGCCAGCGCGAGCACGGCGAGACCGACGCCGGCCGCGATCAGGTGCGGGAGTGCCGTCAGCGGGTTCCCGGAAGCGGCGTCGACGATGGCCCGCTGGGCGGCGACCGGTGGTATCAGAAGTGACCAGTCGAGGAGGGGGATGCTGCGCACCGCCTCGGCCAGACCCAGGTCTCGGACGGCGTCGTCGACGGCCCGGTAGGCGAAGAAGGCCCCGGCTGCCATGCCGAGGATGAGGAACGTGGCGATGTCACGGCCGCGTCTGGTCCGGAGCATGGCGGAGACGGCCGCCGAGAACAGCTGGCTTCCCACGGCGAGCAGACCGAGATAGATCGCAGATGCGGGGATGGCCATCCACCAACCCGAGGAGAGGGCTGCGGCGTTGGTCCCGAGCAGCACGACCGGAACGACGGTGGCCGGTGCGACGAGGCTGGCGACAGCCAGACCCGCCACCATCTGGTTGGCAGTGAGGGGGAGGACGGCGAGCTGGAGGGGGTCCAGGTTCTCGTCGAGGGGGAAGATGATCACGGGGAGGGTGATCCAGGCCACGAAGCCGATCAGCGCCACCCAGGCCATGTAGTGCGGGATTGCGCCCGGATCTTCGGCACGGAGCATGGCGGTGAGGTCGAGATGCTTGTCGGACAGCCAGATGGAGAGCCAGGTCATCAGCCCCGTGGCGATCGGGAAGCCGAACCGCCGCTGCGCGTCGTGCTTGATCCCGTTCCAGGTGAGACGGGCTTTGAGCTCTAGGAAGTGGCGTACCACGAAGCGCTGTCGACCTCCTCGCCACCGACGGCGGCGATGAAGGCGTCCTCTATGTTGTCCTTGCCGGTCACCTTGCAGAGCCCCTCGGGGGTCTCCTCGATGACGAGGCGGCCACCCACCATGATCCCGATCCGGGTGCAGAGCTTCTCGACGAGATGCATCTCGTGGGAGGAGAAGATGATCGTGGTGCCGCCTGCTGCCGCCTCCTGGAGGAGGTTGCGGATGATGCGTGCGGAGACCGCGTCGACGCCCTCGAACGGCTCGTCGAGGAAGAGGACCGGCGGACGGTGGATGATGGCCGCACCGAGGGCGACCTTCTTTCTCATGCCCCGGGAGTAGTCGCCGATCAGCTTGGAGGCGGCGTCGGTGAGGTCGAGCATCTCGAGAAGCTCGTCACGCCGGGCGACCGTCTCCTCCCGGCCCAGCCCGTGCATGGCGCCGGTGAAGTCGAGCAACTCGGCGCCGGTCAGGCGCTCGTAGAGGTTGAACTCCTCCGGGAGCACCCCGATGCGGGCCTTCACCTCGGTTGGCTGCTTCCAGGTGTCGAACTCCCCGATGCCGGCGGTGCCCTCGTCGGGCCGAAGCAGCCCCACGATCATGCGGATGGTGGTGGTCTTCCCCGCGCCGTTCTGGCCGAGCAGGCCGTAGAACTCACCCGCCTCGATGGAGAGGTTCAGGTTGTCGACGGCGGTGTACTTCCCGAAGCGACGGGTCAGTCCCCGGGCCCACACCGCGGCACGCGGCATCTCCCAGGGGTTGTCGGGCTGCAAGGTCACGGGTTCAAGTATCGACGCCTGCGGGTCACTAATGAAGCGCCGATGGCCTTTCCGCCTGGAGCCCTTCCCCCTACCCCTTCCCCCTACCCCTTCCCCCTACCCCAGCCTGCGCTTCGCTCCGGCTGCGGTACCTTCCCCCAGCCTTCGGCTGGGGGACTGATCCTGCTCGGGCGTGCCTTTCCCCAGCCTTCGGCTGGGGGGGGGCCGATCCGGGGATGCCCGGTGCAACTCGTCACCGTCAGGCGGTACGGTTGACGCTGCATGGAATACCAGGCGCTCTACCGGAAGTACCGGCCCCAGACCTTCGACGAAGTCATCGGCCAGGGTCACGTCACCACCACGCTCGCCCGGGAGGTCGCCGAAGGCCGCGTCGCCCATGCCTACCTGTTCGCCGGCCCCCGCGGCACCGGCAAGACCACCACGGCGCGCATCCTGGCCAAGGCCCTGAACTGCGAGAACCGGGGCAAGGACGGGACCCCTTGCAACGAGTGCGGGAGCTGTCTCGCCATCACCGAGGGGTCATCGCTCGACGTTCTCGAACTGGACGCCGCGTCCCACAACTCTGTCGACGACATCCGTGACATCCGGATCAGCGTGACCACTGTCGCCTCGGTGGAGACCTCGAAGCGGGTGTTCGTCCTCGACGAGGCGCACATGCTCTCCAAGGCAGCGGGCAACGCCCTCCTCAAGACGCTCGAGGAGCCGCCCGACCACGTCATCTTCGTCCTCGCCACCACCGAGCCCTACAAGCTGCTCGACACCATCCGGAGCCGTACCCAGCGGTTCGACTTCCACCCGGTGTCGATCGACGAGCTGGCCGGTTACCTGTCGACGATCTCCGACCGCGAGGGCTACAAGGCGGAGCCTGCCGCTCTCGTCTCCATCGCCCGGCATGCCGGCGGGTCGGTCCGCGACTCGCTGTCGCTGCTCGAGCAGGTGGCGGCACTGGGCTCCGGCAAGGTCGACGCCCCGGGTGTCCGGCGGGCACTGGGCCTCTCCGATGCCGACGCCATGATGACCCTGGCCCGAGCGGTCGCCGAGAACGACGCCAAGGCTGCCCTCGGGTTGGTTGCCGAGATGGCCGGCGGCGGTGTCGACCTGCGTCGCTTCGTCTCCGAGGCGATCGGATTCTTCCGGGGGGTGTTCCTCGCCCAGTACGCCCCCAACCTGGCGGAGATCTCCGACGAGGCCGAGGACATCCACGACATGTGGATGAAGGCCGCCGAGATCGTTCCCCGCGCCGACGTGCTCCGTGCCATCGACCTCCTCTCCGACGCCCTGGTCCGTCTCCGCGAGGGCCGGGAGGAGCGGCTGATGACCGAGCTGGCGCTGATCAAGATGACCAGGCCGGAGACCGCCACGGACCCCGAGGCGCTGATATCCCGGATGGACCGCATCGAGCGTCGTCTTCGCGGCGAGACACTCACCGGTGCAACGCCGGCAGCAGCACCCGCTCCCGCTTCGGCCCCGGCCCCGGCCGCCGCAGAGACGGCACCGGCAGCACCGGTCGCGAAGCCGCCGACTGCCGCCGCCGCACCGGTACAACCGGACACCCCCGCTGCCCGGGTGGATGCGGAGGAGTCGGCCGACGCACCGGCCATCGACGTCAGCCTGGAGAACCTGGTCAAGGTGTGGCCCGGTCTCTTCGGGTCGTTGAAGGACCTGCTCGGCGCCCGCCGGTGGGCACTGTTCAAGGAAGCGGTCCCGGCAGCGGTCGAGGGCCGCACGATCATCCTCGAGGTGCCGGCCGGCTTCCATCTCAACGCCCTCAAGGAGGACGACGCTGTCGCCCGCGTGGTCGCCACCAAGGCCGGCGATCTGCTCGGCACCCAGGTGCGCATCACGTTCCGGGCGAGGGGATCGGACGCGACCCCGTCATCGACCGACCAGATCGATCTCGACGACCTCGAGGAACGGCCCACGGCTGATCCCGAGACACTGCTGGCGACCGAGTTGGGCGCCCGCGTCGTCGAAGAGTGAGTCAGTCACGGTCGGTAAGTACCCTGGCCCCATGAACCGCCAGCCCGACATGCGTCAGCTCATGAAGCAGGCGCAGCAGATGCAGCAGGAGATGATGGCCGCCCAGTCCGAGCTGGCGCAGCAGCAGTTCACGGGCACGGCCGGTGGTGGGCTGGTCACCGCCACGGTCTCCGGGAGCCAGGAGCTCCTGGAGGTGAAGATCTCCCCGGAAGTCGTCGACCCCGAAGACGTGGAAATGCTCGAAGACCTCGTGGTGGCCGCGGTCCGTCAGGCCATGGAGGAGGCGGCCACCGCCGCCAGCGACCGGCTCGGCGGTCTCGCGGGTGGCCTCGGAGGTCTCTTCGGCTGATGTTCGAGGGGCCCGTCCAGCGGCTCGTCGATGAGCTGAGCAGGCTCCCCGGCATCGGGGCCAAGTCCGCGCAGCGCCTGGCCTTTCACCTGCTCACGGTGGAAGAGGCAGACGCCCGGCGTCTGGCCGCCGCCATCTCCGACATGCGCGACCAGGTGGGCACCTGTGAGAAGTGCTTCAACGTCGCCTCGGGCGAGCTGTGCTCCATCTGCCGCGACACCCGGCGCGACGAGGGCGTCATCTGCGTCGTGGAGCGGCCCCAGGACATCGTCGTGGTGGAGCGCACCCAGGAGTTCCGGGGTCTCTATCACGTGCTCGGCGGCGCCCTGTCGCCCATCAACGGGATCGGGCCATCCCAGCTCCGCTTCGACGAGCTGAAGGGGAGGCTCGGATCCGGTGTCACCGAGCTGATCGTGGCCACGAACCCCACCGTGGAGGGCGACGCCACCGCCATGTACATCGCCAGGGAGTTCAAGCCGCTCGGTGTGAGGGTGACCCGTCTCGCGTCCGGTCTGCCGGTGGGCGGCGACCTCGATTACGCCGACGAGATCACCCTGGGCCGCGCCCTCGTCGGCCGGGCCGAGCTCTAGACGGGCTTGAGGCGAATCAGCGGCGACGGACGGAGAGCCGCACGCAGCAGTAGCCCTCTTCGGGGGCGAAGCGGGCGTCGGCGTCGACGCCGGCGCCTGCCACCATCCCCTCGACCAGGGCGACGTTGAGACAGCAGGTGGTCTCCTGGTCCTGTTCACGAAGGGCATGGAAGGGACAGTTGCGGAAGCGGATCTCGCCGTTGTTGCTCGCCGGCTCGTAGCCGGTTTCCTCCAGGGCCCGGTCCAGACCCCTCTTGCCGATCTCCTTGCCCGCGCGACGGGCCGCCTCCTCCAGGGCCTCCCGGGGGAGGCCTCCGGCCCGGGCGGCGTCGAGGAGGATCTGGGCGGCTATGACATAACGCCGCGGCGGGACCGAGACGTGGTGCTCCCGATCGGATCGGCGGTACAACTTCGCCGGCCTGCCGGCGCCGGGGCCCGACTTCCCGGTGAGACGACGGAACTCCACATCGAGCAGGCCGTCGGCGGCCAGACGATCGAGATGATGGGCGGCTACCTGTCGTGACACGCCGACCGCGGCGGCCGCGTCGTCCCGGCTCACCGAGTCGTCGGAGGCGGCGACGAACTCGTAGAGGGCTCTCCGGATGGGCTCTGCCAGCGCGGATAGCGCCTCGAGGTCGTCGTGTCGTTCAGAGCCCATTTACGGCATTCTAAAACTGAAACAGGGTTGTATTACAACCCTCGACCTCAATCGAGGATGCCGTCTTCGGAGAGTTCCCGGAGCCGTCGGAGGTCGTGGAACGCTTCCATGTAGCGGATCGACCCGGTCTTGGATCTCATGATCACCGAGTGGGTGACCACCTGGTCCTCGCCCAGGAACACCACCGGCTGCAGGAACTCGCCACCGGTGACGCCCGTGGCCGCGAAGAAGACGTTGTCGGACGACACCAGGTCGTCGGTGGTCATGACCCGATCGAGATCCTGGCCGGTCTCCACGGCGAGTCGCCGCTCCTCCTCGTTGCGGGGCCACAGACGGCATTGGATCTCGCCGCCCATGCACTTCAGCGCCGCGGCGGCGATGACGGCCTCGGGGGAGCCACCGATGCCGAGCATCACGTCGACCTCCTCGTCGTCCTCGGCGGTGGCGATGGCGGCGGCGACGTCACCGTCCCGGAAGATGGAGATTCGGGCACCGACCTGGCGCACCTCGTCGATGTGCCGCTGATTCCGGTCCCGGTCGAGGATGAGGCACCGCAACTCGCCGAGATCCTTGCCCCGCGCCTTGGCGATGCGACGCAGGTTCTCGGCGATGGGGGCCTCGAAATCGATGCTCCCCGCGGCCTCCGGGCCGACGGCGATCTTGTCCATGTAGACGAGAGGACCGGGGGCGTACATCGTGCCCCGGCCCTCGGCGATGGCGATCACCGAGATGGCGCCGGGCAGACCCGACGCGGTGAGGGTCGTCCCGTCGATCGGATCGACCGCGACGTCGACGACCATGCCGACACCGGTCCCCACCTTCTCGCCGTTGAAGAGCATCGGTGCGTCGTCCTTCTCGCCTTCCCCGATCACGACGACACCGTCGATGTCGAGGGTGGAGAGGTGGAGACGCATGCCGTCCACGGCGGCCTGGTCGACGGCCTCCTTGTCACCGCGCCCGAGCCAGCGGGCTGCACCGAGGGCCGCGGTCTCGGTGACACGGACGAGGTCGAGCCCGAAGTTGCGCTCGATGGGCTCTGCCATGTCAGGCGACCTCGACGACGATGGCATCTCCCTGACCGCCACCACCACAGAGGGCGGCGGCGCCGATTCCGCCACCGCGTGCCATCAGTGCGTTGACCAGAGTGACCACGAGACGGGCGCCGGTCGCCCCGAGCGGGTGACCCAGTGCCACGGCGCCACCGTGGACGTTGACCCTGTCGATCGGCAGGTCGAGGAGTCGGGCCGACCACAGCGAAACGGCGGCGAAGGCCTCGTTGATCTCGACGACGTGGAGGTCGGAGGGGGAGAGACCGGCCTTCTTCAAGGCGATGGACAGGGCCTCGGCGGGACGCTCGTGAAGCGTGGCGTCGACACCGCCCACCTGTCCGTAGGCGAGGATCCGGGCGAGAACCGGCGCCCCCACGGCCTCGGCCGACTCCTCCGAGGCGACCACCACGGCGGCTGCTCCGTCCGAGATCTGCGAGGCGTTGGCGGCGGTGATGGTGCCCCCTGCAGAGAACGCGGGGCGAAGCTTGGAGACGGACTCGATGCTGGCGCCGGGGCGGATCCCCTCGTCACGGTCGACGGGGCCATCGGGGCCTTCGACCGCCACGATCTCCTTGCCGAAGTGCCCCGAGCTCGTGGCCTCCTCGGCACGCTGATGGCTCATGACCGCCCACTCGTCCTGTTCCTCGCGGGTGATCCCGAGACGCTCGTTCTTCAAGTCAGACGACTCGCCCATCGTGCACTGGTCGAAGGCGCAGAAGAGACCGTCGTGCTGCATCACGTCGACGACGTTCGAATCTCCGATGCGGACTCCCCAGCGAAGGTCACGGATCACATGGGGGGCGTTGGTCATGCTCTCCATGCCGCCCGCCACCACGAACTGGGCCTCGCCGAGGCGGATGGCCCGGTCTGCCAGGGCGATGGCCGACATCCCCGAGAGGCACACCTTGTTGATGGTGGTGCAGGGAACGGTCATGGGGAGGCCGCCGGCGACGGCGGCCTGGCGCGAGGTGATCTGGCCTTCCCCGGCCTGGAGGACGTGGCCGAACAGGACCTCGTCGACGGAGGCGGGGTCGACGCCGGACCGCTGCACGGCGCCGGCGATGGCGGCGCCGCCGAGATCCACGGCGCGCTTGGAGCGCAACACGCCGTTGTACTTGCCGATCGGCGTCCGGGCGATGCCGGTGATGACTGTCATAGGAAGTCAGGGTACCCGGGTACTGCCCGACGCCCACGTGGCGGACCCCCCTACCCCCGCCTTCGGCGGCGGTACCTTCCCCCAGCCTTCCGGCCGGGGGACTGATCCGGGCGGGTGCGGCCGGATCGCGGTCGAGCGGGTACTTGGTACTAGGTAGTTGGAAACCCGCCACGCGGTACGGTGGTCTGAGCCCAAGTACCAAGTACTCGGTACCAAGTACCAATCATGAAGCTCCTCAATCTCGATCACGTCGCCATCGCGGTCCACGATCTCGACACCGCCATCGCCGGCTACGCCGACCGCTACGGGGTGGAGCCGTTGTATCGCGAGGTGATCGAGACCCAGGGTGTCGAGGAGGCGATGATCCCGGTAGGCGGCTCGTTCGTTCAGCTGCTCATGCCGCTCGGCCCTGAAACCCCGGTGGGGCGTTTCCTGTCAAAGCACGGAGAAGGCATGCATCACATCGCGTTCGCCGTGAGCTCGATCGACGCGGCCCTGGAGCATCTGAAGTCCCGGGGGGCGCGTCTCGTAGACGAAGAGCCCCGCCCTGGTGGGCGGGGAAGCCGCATCGCGTTCGTCCATCCCGCCGACCTGGGTGGCACGCTCATCGAGCTGGTGGAGTTGTCCGGTGCCTGAGTTCACGATCCAGGGTGGTGCCTCCGAGTTCGAGGCTGCGGTGATCGCCATCGTCATCGACCATCTGGCCAAGGAAGAGGCGGCGGCCCGGGCACTCGGCGGTCAGCCCGACTCCAAGTTGCCCGCGTGGGTGCGGGCCACGCCGCAGCTCACTCCAGATCGGTTGATTCCGGCAGCGCCGGAGACTCGCTGACCCGGTTCCTCCGTGTCACCTCCCGGAGCTCGGGAGCCCGCACCACCAGCGCGGTGACGACGAACACCACCGCGGTCACCGCCCCGGCCACGAACAGGGTGAGGACACCGACCACCGGGCTGTCCCCCACGGAGAACATCGATCCCGCGACCGCACGGCCGGCGAGCGCGGCCAGACCCGCAGCCACCGCCGAGCGGAACAGGGTCGGGATCAGCGAGCTGGCGACACCGGTCCCTGCTTCACGCCACCATGCGACGACGAGGGCACCGGCGTAGAGGAGCATGGAGAGGGTTGAAGCCAGGGCCATGCCCCGCTCACCTGCGGTCGCCCGGCCGATGACCCACATCGGGATGGTCGGGACCACGGCGGCGGTGCCGATCACCACGGGGAGCCACATCCTCCCCTGGGCGTAGAAGTGCCGCGACATGATCTGGTGGAGGCCCCACAGCGGGATCGAGAGGGCGTAAACCGTGAGCAGCGACGCCACCACCGTCGTGTCCGATGCTGTGAAGCGCCCGTAGGCGAACAACACGCGGACGAGGGGCTCGGCGAGGGCGATCATCGCCGCGGTGGTGGCGGCGGACACGAAGATCGTGACCCGGGTCGTCCGCGCGGTGGTCCGGTTGAGCCCGGGCAGATCCCCCCGGGCGGCGAGACGCGCCAGGAACGGGAACGCCGCAACCCCGGCGGCCTGGGCGACCACTCCCACGGGGAGCATGTTCAACTGGCGGGCGAACGAAAGGGCCGAGGTCGCGCCCTCCTCGACCTGGCCGAAGAACCGCACGAACTGCTCGTCGAGCACGGCGACGGACTGGCCGATCATCAGGGGCAGGGCCATGAGCAGGTAGTCCCTGATCGCGGCGCGGTCCCGTCCGGGCGTGAACCAGGTTCCCGTTGGACGGGCGCCGAGCCACTGGAGCCCGAAGTTGCCCACGGCCGAGCCGACCACCGCACCGATGAGGAACGACTCGGGCCCCGGTTCACCCATGGCCCCGCCGAGGAGGCCGCCCGCGATGATCCCGAGGTTGTAGACGAGGGGCGCCAGCGCCGGCATCAGGAAACGACGGTGGGTGTACTGGACGGCCATCAGCAGCGAACCGAGGACCAGGAACACCTGTGCCGGGAGCGCGACCCGGGTCAGCGAGACGAGACGTGCCTGCTCGGGGACGTCGGGGAAGACCAGGTCGACCAGGGGGCCGGCGAAGACCCACATCAAAGCCGTGAGGCCGACGATGGCGATGGCGACGAAGCGGAAGACCGCGGTGAACGCGTGACTGGCCGCTTGTGGGCCGCCCTCCTCGAGGCGACGGCTGAGGAGTGGCACCAGGGTGATCGTCAGGTACGCGCCGGCCACCAGATAGTTGAGGAAGTCGGGGATCAGGAACGCGTGGCGGTAGAGGTCGCCCTCCACGGTGACCCCGAACATGGTGGCGAGGAGGACCTCCCGGAGCAGGCCGAGGACGCGGGAGAGCAGGACGCTGGCCCCGATGATCAGGGCGGCGCGGCCCATCCCGATGGGGCGGCTCAAGCGACCCGCTCCCGCAATTGGTCGACGACGTCGTCGGGTACGTAGAGGTCGCCATAGCCGATGCCCACGTCCAGCCCCGGCTTGTAGTCGCCGTGGAAGTCGCTGCCACCGGTCGCTACGAGACCGAAGCGACGGGCCAGGTCGGCGTAGCCCTCCCTCTCGTGGCGGTGATATCCGGCGTAGAGCGCTTCCAGCCCGGCCAGTCCCGCATCGATCAGCTCGTGGAGGAGTGCGGCCATGTCCCGGGCGGTGGTGATTCCCAGGGTGTGCGGGTGGGCGAGGACCGGGACCGCGCCGGAGGCGCGTGCCAGGGATATGCCCTCGGCGGGGGAGAGCCTCGGGCGTGCCACGTAGGCAGGCCGCCCCCTCGCCAGCCAGAGGTCGAAGGCGGCGGCGATGCTGGTCACGTAACTCTTGCGAACCATCACGGCGGCGATGTGCGGTCGGCCCACCGAACCGCCGCCACCCGCCTGCTCGGCGATCTCTTCGGCGCTGACCTCGATGCCGTGCCGGGCCAGTGCTTCGAGGATGGCGAGGTTGCGCTCGTCCCTGCCCTGGCGGAGCCACTCGAGACGATCCTGCAGCGGACCGGGCTCGGGCTCCAGCCACAGGACCAGGAGATGCATGCCCCCGTCGAACTCGAGGGACAGTTCGGTGCCGGGGATCAGTTCGATGTCGTGATGCCCGGCGGCTTCCCGGGCTTCGGATATGCCGTCCAGGGTGTCGTGATCGGTGAGGGCGACGGTGCGGAGGCGCTGCGCGGCGGCCAGCCCCATGAGCTCTCCGGGCCGCACGGAGCCGTCCGAAGCGGTGGAGTGGAGATGGAGGTCTACCGCCATTGGGTCCCCATGATGCCCTTCTCCAGTACTTGGTACTTGGCACCGGGTACCTGGAATCCTGAGCGAGGAGCCCGTCCAAGTACCAAGTACTCAGTACTCGGTACGGCTCCCATCGCGGAGCGATGGGAGGCTATTCGACCTCGATCGCGATCGACTCGATGTAGACGGTCTCCAGGGGGAAGCTCTCCTCCCGGATCCCCGAAGGCGTCGTCC
>Ga0209075_1003141_pt1 | contig 13967 bp, 17 predicted proteins | sample Stecom2011_FD_187523 | JGI IMG/M metagenome (GOLD analysis project Ga0209075, IMG submission 187523) | Agricultural soil microbial communities from Utah to study Nitrogen management - Steer compost 2011 (SPAdes) (version 2) | ecosystem: Environmental > Terrestrial > Soil > Agricultural land... | reverse complement strand
CATCTCTTAGTTTTTTAATTTTAGTTGCATATGTCATATAGAATTACTCCTTTAACATCATCTTATCGTTATTTTATCATACTTTATCAAATAAAGATATAATCTTTAAGTAAAAGGCATATTCCAACATTTTTTATAAAAATTAAAGAAAGTAAAGTATAATCGTGTTATTTTTATATTGTAATCGTGTTCTATAAAACATCATTTTCTGCCATATTTTGCGTTTTTATTGTATTTTCTAAATGTTTTTAAGAGCCTAACTGCCAAGTTTAACTGAGTTATTGGCGTTGTAAGCATAAAAAAGGCTTGATACGTATTGTATCAAACCTATGCTTGTTATATGGGTTTGTAAAACTATATTGATACAATTACGCACCCCTATCAAAATCTACGCACCCTTGTAAGATTTTACGCACCCCTATGAAAATGGCTTAACAAAGGGATATTAATAAATGACTGTTAGATTTACCCTACACAATCAAAATTATCGCTAATATTTGCATAAGTTTTGGATCCATATTAAGACTTCCTTTATTAATTATTATATCTATATTATACCATTATAAAACTGATTATTTAGCCTTAATATGCAAATTAATCAGTTTCATTATTTTGTTTTGTGTTTTTTAATTTTCAATCGTCATCGTCCCATTGTTCTTCATTCCATTTGCTAACATAAAGTGATAAAGCACGTTTTAATTCTTTATTCTGGGCTTCTAGTCTATATACTTTTTTGTATAAAGGAGCTAATTTGCTATCTTTATTTTTTGATTTCACATTTAAATATCGGTCAAAATCATTAAATATTATATGTTTTTCATCTTCGTGTTTAATTAATTCTTCAAGGATCTTATCTGAAAGTTTTGCATAAACTTCAATTTTAAAATCATCTTCAAATATATCTAATAGCGGTTTAACTAACTCAACTTTATTTGCTGATAAAATAGCATTAATAAACCTTTGTATTATATTGTTTTGTTCTGTTTTATCAAAAATTCTATTATTATTAAAATGAGTATGAAAAAGATTTCTATATTCTTGATTTTCTTTTACTATCTTTAATGTTTTTAATTGATCTTCAAGTGGCAAACTATAAAAATCATCATAATTACTTTCTTCTAGTTTAATTACTATCATTGAAGGTGAGTTTGTAAAGTCTTTCATAGTTCCTGCATTTAACGCTTTATTAATTGTTTCTTTATTTAATAGTTTATATATAAAAGAAACATTTTCTTTATCTTTATTTCTAATAATATATTGTAGTGATTCAAAACGAACTAACTTTAATAAAGCTTTTGCTTTTTTTGGATGTTCGTTTATTTTTTCAACGACAAATTCTTTAAATTCAGTACCTTCTATTGCTGTTGCAATCAAAGTTCTTGCAGAAAGTTCATCTACTGAATCGTTTATTTCTTCTACTGTTAGATTAAAAATACAAAAAAGAAATTTTTCACTATTAAGTTTTATAAGTTTTGCATAAGTTTTGCTATCTATTTCTTTAGAACCAAAATAAACTTTATCTAAGGTTTGATTCCATAATATGTTTTCTAATTCATAAAACAATTTTTTGTTATTAGCTTCAAAAATATGTTCTATTAATTTTTTGTTATTTTCATCAACATTATCAGGCGTTTCACCTTTTTTTATTAAAAGTTTTATTTGATCTAATGATCCTGTGTTTGCAACCATATTGTATAATTCAGATTTTTTCATTTATGTATCTCCTTTTTTATTTTATTATACTATATTTATTGATATTATCATAGATGTCATAAGATTATTTAATATTATTAATTGAATTAAGTATAAAAAACCTATTTATAAATCTACTTTTAATTAATTTATAAATAGGTTTTTTATATTGTTATAATGATTTTTTATTTCTTAAATAATTTTCTTTATGATAACTTTTTATTAATTCACTAAACTCTAAAACTGGTCCAACAACAATAGTATCTTTTATAACTTCACCTATTGGAAGTGTATTAACTCTTGCTGGAGTTGCTCCAAATTCAGTAAGCCAATCACTTAACTGTTTTGATGATGCAGCATAAACAATCTTACCTAAACCTACCCACCCATGCGCTGCTGCACACATTGGACAGTGTTCATTTGATGTATAGACGGTTGCCTCACTTCTTTCTTCTTGTGTCATATTATTAGCTGCCCATCTAGCTATTTCAAGTTCAGGATGTCTTGTATGATCTCCACTTGAGACCTCATTATGCCCTTCATATAAGATTCTTCCATCTTTACTTACAAGTACTGAACCAAATGGTTCATCTCCTTTATCTAAAGAAATCTTTGCTAGTTCAACAGCTCTTTTTAAAAACAACATGTCTTTTTCATTTAACATTATTTAGCACCCCACTATTTATTATACTATATTATTAACTTCTTTAAACCATATAATTGCTTCATCAATTACCTCTTTAATAATTTGATGACCATATGTTTTAGTAAGTTTTAAATTGGCTCCATGTTTCCTTAAATCTTTGATTAAATTGATAATCATTTCATAGTTAATCATCGGATCATCTTTTGATGTTGAAATAAATATATTTAAGTCTTTTAAACCACTAAAGGAATCATTTGGATTAATATAGTCAGGGCTTAATAAAATATAATTTTTAATTAACTCTGGATAATCTTTAATTAATCCCTGAGCGATATTTGCACCATTAGAAAATCCCACTATCGTGCAATCTTCTAATTTTATATTATATTCTTTTGTGTATTTAATAATTGCTTCTTTTAGTGCTTTCGTCTCAAGTTTAAAACTTTCTAAATCATATACACCGGGACTAATCCTTTTAAAGAATCTATTGTTGCCAGATTCATTTACTCTACCTCTAAAAGATAGTAAACTAGCATCACTATTTATATATTTTCCAAGTGGCAAAAGATCTTTTTCATCAGCACCCGTACCATGTAATAAAATCATTGTTTTATTACCGTTTTTTACAAAGATATGTTTAAGCATTTTTAAAAGTATTCCTTCTTAAAAGTCTTGTTACTTCTTACTGTATCAATGTGTCTGACATAACTTTCTATTTCTTTTCTTTGATTCCTATATTTAGGTGGAAGCGCTAATGTTTCACCTAAGATTTCATAGCTTTCTTCATCATCAATAAACCCAGGTCCTTTTGTAGCAAGTTCAAATAAAATGTTTGGATATACTCTTGTGTATAAACTTTCAAAATAAAATCTATCAACATAACCTGAGTTAATTGCCTTTAAGTTATTTAATCTATCAGTCCACTTATGAATCTCATTAGTATCTTCTACTGTAAACGCAACATGATGAATTCCCCCAAAGCCTTGTGTACCTCTTAAGTGTTCATCGTTTTTTATTAAAATAACACTTGCGCCATTACCACCTTCACCCATATAAAATAAATGCTTATTATCTTCTTCTTTAACAAACCTCATATAAAAGACACTTGTTAATAACATCTTCATTCTATCAATATCAGAAATCGTTAAAAAGATTGGCCCAAGTCCTGTGATCGCAAACTCTTCTGGAACTGGCCCGTTTTTCCAAGGGATACCTGATTTAACCCCTTTATCTAATTCATCACTAATAAGTGCATATAGTTGATTATCAAAATCTTTAAAATATAATACTTTATTACCAAATAAAGTTTTGATATCTTCGTGTTCAACATCATAATGTTCAAAACGCTTTTTAAAATATTCAAGCGATGCATCATCTTTAACTCTAAAAGCCGTTCTTGTTATCTCATCATTACCATGATAAGCAGGACCAATTCCTTTAAAGTCAAAAAATGTCATATCAGTACCAGCACTTCCTATATCATCAGCAAAAAACAAATGATATGTATTAATATCATCTTGATTAACAGTCTTTTTTACTAGCCTTAAACTTAAAATATTAGTAAAAAAATCATAAATCTTCTCAGCACTACTAGTAATAGCAGTAACATGATGTATTCCTTTTAGTTCCATCTAACCACCTCAAATTTATTATACCTTTAAACAGTCTTTTTTTAGGTGAGTTTGCTTAAAAAAACGGTTTAAATTTAATATAAACCGTTCTTTTTTTAATATTATATTTTAATTATTATTTCATCCCTTGAACATAATGTGTTAGATACGCTTGATAGTATGGAGCAATCTCTGCAATCTTAGTAGCATATGTTCCTTCATGGATACCAGCATTTATTGCAAGTTTTAAACTGTTTTGACCATAAGATGGAATACCAATAGAGTTTACAAACTCAACATAAGCCGTATCATAAACAGTCATAAATGTATTAATATATAATTCATCTTCAAATACATCTTCAAGACTGGGTTGAGTGCACTATTTTAATACAATTACGCACCCCATTAATATCTACGCACCCCTGCATCAAATTTTACGCACCCTTGAGTGTTTTTTACGCACCCCTAATTGACGGCTCTATTAAGCCGTTTTATTTTTTGAAAATATTTGATATTTGTCAGGATCATTTTCCCATCTATAACTAGGATTTTCTTTTCGTTTTTGTTGGAATATTTTTCTAAAATCATTCGCAGTTAAGGGATTAGCCCCACCTAAAAAATCCTCATCAATAAATGCCATTGGAGTATGCTCCCAACCACATACCGGACAATAATCACCAAAATGTTTCATTTGGTACTCTCTACAAATTGGGCATAAAGCCTCATCCATATCTATTGCCTTACGTTTTTCTTTATTTTCCATAATTTTTCTTTAACCTCTTATATTCTTTCAAACTTGTTATATAATAAGTTGCTATGTTACCTTCTTTAGTAACCATAACCAACTCTTTTGTTTTTAAACTATATTTATATGTTAATCCTTTTTCATTTACAAAACTTAGATGATTTTTTCTATCAACTTTATTTGCAAAAGATATCCCTCTAGATCTATACTGATCATCGCTTAAGCCCATTTCATTTTTCCCATGCTTTATGTAATGTTTTTCATAACCACCAGGTAAATACATTTTTGAGTATTGATATGATATATTTTGGTTAGGCTTTCCCCTTTTGCCTCTTCCATACAAATTACTTTTACCTTTTGTTGCCATTTAGTTTCACCTCTTTCATTCTAGTTTCCATATATGAAGGATAAATATATAATTCAACATTATATAGGCGAAACCAATTTTTTAAGTCACTTGGTAAAGAACCATAAATAATTACACCCTTTGGTTGCACAATTTCAATTATATCTAAAATAACATCAAGCCAAACATTTTGTTCTTTAATGGTTTTAATAAATCCATATGTGCCAAAAGCAATCATCGAACCTTTAGGAACACTTTCTAGATAATCTTTTTTAGTTTTTTCACTTCCATATCTGATGTTAGGTATTATACTAACCCCAGACTTACCAAAAAAGTACGTCAATGATAAATTGTCATTTAGTTGAGATTTTTGTTTTATTAATGGCATATCAGTATGAACACTAAAATCAAGACCAATAATTCCTTTACTTCTTCTAAACATGTTCACATATTGCCTTGGATTTCTTTTAACCCTTTTAAAGTCTTCATCACGACAATAAAAACAAATATGGTATTCCTCAATATTTTTAACTTCCTTAATTTTATTAAAAGGAATAATCTTATTTGGTGGCTCCTCAGAAATCATCCATTCTTCTAATAATGGATATTCTTCTTTACTAACAAATTTAGCATCCTCAACTAAAAATGCTTGAAAATTATCTTTTACTTCTTTCATATATATCACTGTCCTTTTTAACTTTATAGTTTATTAATATAGTTGACCGTGATATAATTACATTGTCCTATGGTTTATACCATGGTCTAGAACCGAAGTTGTTGGCGCAGCTTTGGTTCTTTTTTTATTATCTTGTATATTTATTTATTCTATAGTTAGCAGCATCTGTGCTAACTCCGCATTTTTGCGATAGTTCAAAAACATCTTTTATGTGTTCAGTCTCTTCAAAAGGCATTATTATTTCTCCAGCTAATGCCATTGCTTGCCACTCTGTAGTCCTTGCTAAATCAGGTCTTCCACTTCCGTGATGTTTATACACAGGCACTTTAACTTGATCTATTAGTATAAAATGTGCAATTTCATGAACTATGCTCATTCTATCTCTTCCATAAGATCCACTATTTTTATTGCATGCATTATTATATACTGACTCTTTAATCCTAATTAATGGTCTATTATCTTTTATTGAATCTCTTGGTATAAAGTCGGCAAAGACAAGTTTATCTAACACTTCATCCTTAACTATTTCAACATCTAAGTCTGTAAATTTATGCATAGTAACCTCTAACAACCATGGTACGTCAACAAAAAAACCACCAAAACCAAGATGTGATTTAAAAGCTTTTGCTAATATTCTAAGTTTTTCTCTGCTTATTGGTTGTTCAGTTACATACATTTAATCACCTTTGTTTTCACTTTCTAAAATATCAAATATTCTCTTCAACTTCTCTTCATTCAAATCTTCAAAGTTTCTTGCAAATGATACTGCTACATTTGCCCTACTATGATCACTACTATCAACATCTATTCTGACTTGCTTTATCGATTCAACTATAGAGTAGTGTAACTCTTCCTTTTCAGATTCGCTTAGGCTGTAGTTGTCAATTATTATCCCTTCCCATTCTAAAGGTACTGATTTCTTTCCGTTTTCAACTGCTGATAACATTGATGATGATACATTTAATATATCAGCCATGTCCTTCAATATCAGGTTATTATCAATTCTCAACTTTCGTAAAAATCTACCAAATCTACTAACCATTTTATGTTCTCCTCCTTAAACAGACTAACTGTTCAATTAAATTATAGCATTTTATAAAAACGTTGTCAACCCATAGGTTTATTTTGTTAACCCTTCGGTGTTTTATAAAAAAAGAGGCATGTAAGCCTCGATGTTATGGAAGAAAAAATTATCCAAATATAAGATTAATCATTGTTTGTTGTATAAATCGACAAATTCAACAATTCTATTTACAGGCATAGCTTTTCCTTTTTTGAAAGAACCAAAAAGATTTGTTGATCCTCCAAGATTAATGCCCACAATTTTTAAGTCGTTGTTCAGAAGAACACTTCCACTACTTCCAGATCCGACATAGGCACTGTGTTCAATAATATTTACTTGGTCTTTATCTTTGTCGTCCCCAAAAGGAACAGGTTTTTTCGTTGTTATTTTACCAAAAGACAAATAATTTCTTTCTCGATTTTCAGGGTTACTTATTACCGCTATTTCTGTTCCGTATTCAGGATTTGAATCTGCTAATTCTACAAGCGGCAATTCATCATCAAGACTAAAACTTAGAATTGCTAAATCATATTTTATATTAGTATATTCAATATTTGCTTTTGGTTTTGATTCATAGTATGGTTCTATTCCTTTTTTATCTTTATTATCTAAATCATTGTATCTAGGTACATTCCACAATAGAACATAGAGATTACCTTCAAAGGATTCAACCGTATGGTACGAAGTCAAAATTAAGTATTTTGATTTATCTTTATCAAATATTACTCCCGAGAAACCATTCGTATATGATATTGCATTAACACCATTACCTTGAGAAACAACTTCTTCTTTAATTATTAAAACTGTTGATTTTTCTATTTCGTGTTTTTCAATCAAGTTTTTAAATGTTTCGTTTTTTTGATTGTTGTTACATCCAGTCAACATTATTAAAAAGAATAACATTATAAATATTAAGCCTTTTTTCATATAAGTTTAAGCTCCTCTCTATTTATTTTTAATAGATTTGTGAAAAATATTAATCATTGATTAATCAACATCTTATCATAGACATTATAACACCAAATGTATTTTTTTTAATACATGGCAGTATCTTAATGGTGTAAATTGTAACAGCAATAGTGTAAATCTAAAAGCTAATAGTGTTAATCTAAAAGCTAATAGTGTTAATTGTTACCTAATCGTTAAATCATAAATTGTTTTTATAATATTTTATTTTAAAATAATCTGGTTTTTATGTGTTTTTCACTAAAATTCATTGTTTTTACTGCTAAAACAACAAAAAAGGCCCGATACTTATCGTATCAGACCTATTCTACTCTAATGGGTTGAGTGCACTATTTTAATACAATTACGCACCCCTTATAAAAATCTGCGCACCCCTACTTTAAAATTCACGCACCCCAGTCATAGATTTTACGCACCCCTACTTTTAGGCTTTATTAACCCTTTTTTTATTTTATGATAAACATATTCATAATCCTCAACGTTATAATCTTTGATCTTTTTATATTTTGATGTTATTTTAGAGAAATCCTTAATGCCAACAGCATCGGTTATTATTTTTTCTAAATACTTATATTCAGAATACTCTTTTAATGAAGCCATCACTAAAGCATTTCTAAAATACTTTGCATTATCTTTTATTAATTTTGCATTAAATTCATAATTGTATTGCCTTAAAAACAAAAATGCAAACGCAGATATAGTTCTAGTATTCCCTTCCCTAAAAGGATGCACTCTCCATACATCAGATATTAACCTTACAAACAAATAAATAAAATCTTCTTTATTTAAATTATTTATATTATTTTTTAAATATTTATTGTTTATTTCATCGAGTTCTTTTTCAATTGTTTGGTAACTACTATACTCTACGCTTAAGCCTTGCAAAATTGGTTCACTTTTATAAATGTTTATTGTCCTAGGTTTTCCGGCCCACTCGTATACATTTTCAAATAACATTTTATGTATCTTAAAAATATCACTCGCATCATTAATTCCGAAGTCACTTCTAAATAACATCACAAGAGCTAAATTAGTCATTCTGTTTTCAAACTCATCTAACTTATCTTTTTCTTTAAGATTTGCTTTATTAATTAAAACATCACTATCTTTATAAACATATGGATCTTTCATTTATATTTTCCTTCCAAGCGCAAAAACAGCAGTTTCATAATCAATAACATCTTCTGCATAAAGATTAATTATTTTATTTGCATATTTAGACACTTCTTTCCCGCCAGTTAAATTAATAGCCTTAGCAAGTGTTTCTATTTCTTTAATCTTTTCTTCACTTTCTAAAACAACATCAAAAGGAATTCCTCTTTTTGACTCTATTTGTTTTAAATACATATTAATAGCATAAGACATTGAAAGCCCCAAGTCTTTTAGAATATCTTCTACATTGTTTTTCAACTCTTCGTTAACTCTTACATGAACAACACTGTTTTTCATATTTTCCACCTCAACTACATTGTATCACATACGCAACACAATATCAATTGGATTAAATAAAAAAAACTAACATTACAATGTTAAGTCCGTTTCCTGAAAAAGTGGGTTGAGTGCACGGCTTTAATGCAATTACGCACCCCTATCTTAGATTTCACTCAGCCTTAAGTGTTTTTGCGCACTCTATCGTAAATTTTACATGCCCTTAAAACAATCTATTTGTTATGCTGTTTCTTTAAATTTGTTTTTACTTTGTAGATTATCGCACCACTTTTCCCATAAAATTTTATAGTCATTAGAATTTACAATTCGGATTTCTAGATCTTTAATATTAAATACTCCTCGTATATTACATTCTTCTACGCAGGATTCATATAAGTGCCAACTTAATTCTTCATTTTCCCAATATAATGGTATTTGTGTTAAACCATGCTTATAGGCAACAAAAGCCCGTGTGTGTCCATCTGCAAATATTATTTTTCCGTTTAGTACTTTAATTGGAATTGGTTGAAAATTAGACAAATCATTGGGATTGAACCACTTTTCTATTTCTTCTATTTTTTTGTTTTGAAATGTAGAATTGAGATGGTTGTATTTCTAAAAAATTTACTTTCATTATAATCATCATTTACATTATATGACATGCGTCGGCAATTACAACGATAGAAATTATTTCGTTCACAAAATCTAACGAAAGATATCAATTCGACCGAAATATTGTGTTGAAATTTAAATAAACACGGAAAGTCAAAGCCACAAGGGGCATTAACACAATCAAATCTGTAATTATTAATAAAACTACTTTTATTTTAAGGGAGTATATTAATTTTAAAATACCCTAATCGTGCATTTTATCGATAATCGTGTAAATTGTTGGTAATTATTAAATTTGTTAATTGTGAATATACTGAAAACTATACTTTTTTACAGCCTTATTCTCCTTCAATATTTGTTGTTGAATCGAAAAGATGACTCTATAGCCGCGTTTGCATAAAAAAAGGCTCCCTTCTTTAGAGTATAGGGATATAGTACCCTTTTTCTCCAAGAAATGGAAGCCAATGCAATTCAATATGGGCCATTAGACCTATATTGATACAAGAGCGCACCCCTGCCTAAAATTAGCGCACCCTTGTGTTTTTTTACGCACCCTTGCTAATTACAGCGCACCCCTAAATAGATGGCTTAGTTAGGCCGTTACTTTAAGGACTTTACGTTATTTTTTAGTAAAACACTCTTAATTTAGTAATCTAATATTTACTTATGAAAACATTAAAATATTTCAATAAATTTTTTCAAGACTGGTTTGTAAACAAATTCATAATCTTCTATAATTTTTTCCATAGTCTTAATATCACATTCATGAACTATTTTGTTTCTTAAATTTTTGATTGTGTCTTTTTTTGTAACTTCTTTTCTCTTATATTGAGAACCGAACAAAAAAGTTAATTCATCGTCTGTAATATCAAAATTAAAATGTTTTGCAACTGATTTTATTGCTGTTAGATGCAAATTTATTTTTTGTACTTTATTAGCTTTTTTGTCTACCTCAAATTCATATTGTACTCTTTTAAGTTTATAGATATTTTCAGACAAATAGAACAAGCTTAAAAACTCTACAATTTTAATATTAAATAGTAGTTTCTTTTTATAAGCTATTTTTAAATCCACTTTATTTAGAAGGCAGTTTATCTAAATTAACATAGTAATTTATTTTTGCAATATTATAGTCCTTTAAAACTATTCCCTCCATATAATAGGCATCTCCCGCTATTCCAACATGATTTGTTGGTTTTTCTCCTCCTAAAGTGACTTTGTATTCTTCATAAAACTTCCCATATATAGAATTTCCATATCCTTCATCACCTTCAAAATAAACCGGAAAATATACGTTAACTACAGTGCCACCTGCATTTTTGGCGCGAACAGCAATCATAAATCCTGACCCATCGCTATACGTTCTTACATCTATTAGTGAATAATCAGCTTTATTTATTAAGTCAGATTTAAAGGCTAGAGCTGCTCTTAACACTCCTAATTCTTTATCAATTAATACCGGTTCAATTACTTTAACCGTCCTAATCTCGTTAAAAACTTCTCCGTTATAATTAACTGTATAAACAAGTTGGTATGTTCCTATTTTAGTAGCATCTACTTTATTATCCGTTAAAACAACTAAAGTTTCATCTTTTTCATTTTTGGCAGTCGCTCCTTTGTCGTTATAACTTTCTCCTATTTCAATAGTTTCATCAGAACCATTTAAATATATGTATGCTTTTTTCTCTTTTCCATTAGCACCATCTCCACCACATGCAACTAAAAGAAACAATGTGGCAACAAACATCACCAAACTAAAAACTTTTGTAATTTTTTTCATTATTTTTCCTCTTTTCTTTATTTTTATTTATTGTTTTAATAAATTTTTTTTTTTATTTTTTTCAATCCCACCAAATATATAACATATATGAACCACCAGTTATATATGGTGATTCATCAGAATAGTAAACCCATATATAGTAATAATCACTTGCTCTAACTGTATAAGTGAAAATCCTAGAATCATCACTCGATATAGCCGTTGCTAAGTATCCCTCTTCTATTTCGTTTACTCCAATTAACTTAACTATATAATATGGAACATCTAAAGAATATTCGGGACTAATGATTCCATTGTTGCTAAAATTATTTCGTCTTTTGCATTTTGTAGTTTTGTTGCCATGATATCACCCTTTACTTATATATTGATATATAAGTAATAATATTTCAAGGACATATTTTTTATCTTTTAATACTATATCATAAAGAAAAAAGTATCTTGAAATTAATCAAAATACTTTTTCAACAGTCTGAACAGTCATTTTGACTGTTTTTATGTTAATCATGCTACACTTTATGATAAGAACTCTTACATTTGTTCTTATTTATTAATATGCCGGCCATGGTAATCTTGGATCCAAAATGTGACCACACAGCCCGCAATATTGAGGATTAAGAAATCCACCACCACCAATAGGATCAAATCCTCCTTGTGTGTCTACATAATGTGAGAATGCTTGTCTATCTCCACAGTTACATTCTAATGTATGCGTTAGCGCATTTGATGAAACTAAATGACGATGCCAATGTCTATGAATACCAGTTCCAGAAAACGATACTCCACCATATTCCATGGATTGACTATTAAATGATCCATCAAGTTGTACTTTTAAGTAATACGATTGCGTAGAACCAGTATTATTTGTATAAGTTAGATGGTAATAATTCGCAGATCTAACAGCTGTTTCTAAAACGGTGTAAGGAGAGTTGGGTGTAGTCAAAGAGATATTGTAGTTCGTAACTGTTGGTATAACCCCAACTATTGAATTAAAGTTATTAACAGTTGCTTGTGGCATAAACATTACTACATTAATTTCTATAGTTGATCCAGATGGTATCGTGATGTATCCCCCATAATATGTACTTGAATTACTTGAAGCATAAGTGCTAGTATAGATATTAAAAAAATTATTATCATATAAAATCTGTCTAGCGTTTTGATAATTTACAATACCGAATCCTGTAATTAAATCATAATGATCATCTTGATTTAATGCTGGTATGGCGCTACTCACTAAAATTGAATGAAGCTTCCATGGTTCTAACATAAGGAATCTATATTCATCAATTAATAAGGCGCTAATACCAGTAACAATTGGAGCAGAAAAACTAGTCCCAGTTTGACCATCATTAGCAGCAGTCATTGGATTATCATCTGTTTCTAAATATCGATTCCCTATGGTTCCGACATTGTATAATCGTTGTCCAGGAGCGACCACTGTTGGTTTTTGAACAATACCATCCCAATTGGTCAATTGACCCGCGCTAGTAAAGAATGAAGGTCTTCCATTTAAATCAACAGATCCTACTGAAACTACATTCATTCCCATGCTCATATGAGATGACGAATTGTTTCCGCCATTATTACCGGATGATGCAATAAATAAAACTTTCGATGAAATGGTTAAGAAATCTAATAACTGAGAAACCGAGGTGTAGTAACCAAAAGCACCCTGCATACTCATATTTACAAGATGAGCAGATCTTGGATAACTTATTTGCCAATTTATCGCATTGTAAAGATTTGCATTTTGTTGTGTACCACCAATAACTTCATAATCTCCGATGGCCGAAATATTGATTTGTGAATTTTGAGAAATCCCAAAATCTCCAGCAATAATGTTTGAAACCACTGCAGAGTGTCCATCTACACCATCATAGTTGTTGCCATCCCATATTGTAACTTGAGTAGCATCTAAACCAAACAAGTTTTCGGGATTTTCTATTTCAATTACCCCAATTCTGATGCCAGTCCCAACATATTGTGTTCCATCAAGACCTACATCTTCTAAAGCTTGTTGATAATCATGAGGAGTACCCCATCCAGTGTTTCTAGTTGTGTTAGAAGATGCATAATTAGTTCCATTGTTAACAAAGATTGTGTCTATATCTACTCTGTTAAGTAACATATCAATCGAAAAACTACTATTTTCGTAAGCATCTATATCATCAAAGACTATTTGTATAAAAGGTGCAAAATAAGAGTACGATAAGATCGCATCAATCGCATCTAAATCCAACTCTTTTATCATTATCTCATTCTCTTTTGTATAAAACTATAAATGGTTAAATAAGAGTACCCAATAGTGTGCAAATAAGAATCCCCAATTCTTATAACTAAAAGGTACTCTTTTTTGATACAATATTCATCATGGAAAGGTGATGAATAAAATGACAAAAGTAA
>Ga0209075_1003140_pt1 | contig 13971 bp, 14 predicted proteins | sample Stecom2011_FD_187523 | JGI IMG/M metagenome (GOLD analysis project Ga0209075, IMG submission 187523) | Agricultural soil microbial communities from Utah to study Nitrogen management - Steer compost 2011 (SPAdes) (version 2) | ecosystem: Environmental > Terrestrial > Soil > Agricultural land... | reverse complement strand
TGCAGCAGGGGCTTGCCGCCCACTTGCAGCAGGGGTTTGGGCGTGTGGTTGGTCAGTGGCCGCATGCGGGTGCCGAGCCCGGCGGCGAGAATCATGGCTTTCATGAGTCTTGTCCGGTGCCGATCTGTTGTTCGATCGCCGGCAGGACGCGCTCCTGAAGCCACTGGTGCAGGCTCGCAAACTCCGGATAGCCTGCCAGGACCTGGTCGATATAGCCCACTGTGCGGGGAATATCGTTCAGGTAGCCGTGCTTGCCGTCGCGAATGGACAGGCGGGCGAAGATGCCGGAGGCTTTAAGGTGGCGCTGGACGCCCATCAGGTCGAACCAGCGCAGAAACTGTTGTTCAGGTTCCTGGCTGATACCGCGCTCGCCCGCCAGGCGGTGGTAATACAGGGCCCAACTGCGCACCTGCTCTAACGGCCAGCGGATGTAGCAATCCCTGAGCAGGGAAACCAGGTCATAGGTGTAGGGACCGTTCACTGCATCCTGGAAATCCAGCACGGCAATCTGGTTGTCCGCCAGGAGCAGGTTACGGGAGTGGTAATCCCGGTGCACCGTAACCTGGGGTTGGGCCAGGGCATTCTGGATCAGGGCCTCGAAGGCCTGGTCCAGCACTTGATGTTCGCTGTCGCTGAGCTGAAGGCCCAGCTTCTGGCCCACCAGCCAGTCGCGAAACAGCTCCATCTCCCGGGCCAGCAGGGCACGGTCGTAGGGCGGCAACGGGTGGTCGGCAGGGGAGGGGCAGTCCTGGATGAGCAACAGATGGTCGATGGCCTGGCGGTAAATGGTGTCGGCATTATCCTGATCCAGCAGGCTCAACAGCAGGTCGTCACCGAAGTCTGAGAGCAGTAAAAAGCCCTGGTCCAGATCTTGGGCGAGGATTTCCGGCACCTGTACCCCGCAGGTCCGCCAGGCGCGGGCAATGGCGCAGAACGGCCGGCAGTCTTCCTTGTCGGTGGGGGCGTCCATCACCACCCAGGTCTGCTCGCCCCGTTGGGCGCGGAAGTAGCGGCGAAAGCTGGCATCCCCTGAAAGGGGCCGGACCTCCAGGCCGGTGTTGGGAGTAATAACCTGGTGGAGCCACTGGGTCAGGTCTTGCAAACGGCGATCTTGGGAAGATGACATCATGGGCTTGGCATCATGGCAACAGTAAGTGGTGGATGCACAAGTATAGCGCCAGCCAGCATCGAGGTCAGTTGAATCGCGGCGGTCGATGGGTGAGACGGAAAACAGTGAGAGATGATGTGGTTTCCCGGTCAGCAGCTGACCACAATATCCGCACCGGGCGATGAGAAACCGGTAGCGAAGTGGAGTCCCTGTCACGGAAACAGTGGAGCCAAGCTGCCCCAGGGTTTATCATTCATGCCATTTTCACCGAACCGCCCCAGTCTGGCAGAGTGTAATCCGTGGGGTGAATTGAGAGCGACAGGAATGAAACAACGTAGGGCTCAGACAAAGGCCGTTCTTTTCGGGTTGACAACCCTGGTCTGTGCCGGGTCCGTTACGGCGGAGCCCGCCGTTGATGCAGCCTTGCTTGACTGGCGGCCCAGGGCGGAGCTGCCTTCCCAGCAGCAGGTGCGGATTCCCATCTATTGTGAAGGCGGCTACCTTCAGCCCTCCTACGGGCGTGATGGCCAATTGCCGCGCCGCGACTTGCTGTCGGCAGATACCAGCGTGCTGCCCGTGTTTGCCGGCGCCGAGAACTCCAACTATTCCACCGGGCCCGAAGGGGGCGTGGTGGAGTTGAGTGGGCAGGTGGAAATCGAGCAGGGCAACTACTGGCTGAGTGGATCTCACGCGGTCTACCATGAGGCGAGCCAGTCAGCGGAGGTCCGCGACGGCGTCACCGTGCGTGGCCCGAGCCTGCTGGTGACCGGCGACAGGGCCCACTATGACGCCAACACGGGCTATTTTGAGCTGAGCAATGGCAGCTACCTGGTCCATGACTTGGAGCTACGGGGCAGTGCGGACTCAATCTCCCGGCCGCAGCCGGAGCAGGTGCTGATTGAAAACGGCGTGTACACCACCTGTCCGCCCCGGGAAGAGGACTGGTCCCTGAAGGCCAGCCGGATTCTGCTGGATCGGGAGGAAGGCTTTGGCACTGCGCACCATGCCGTCTTGCGGGTTGAGGATATCCCCATCTTCTACGTGCCCTACATGACCTTTCCCATCGACGACCGTCGCAAAAGCGGCTTTCTCTATCCCTCGGTGGGAACTTCCAATGTGGGACGCGGAGGGTTTCTGAGCACGCCTTACTACTTCAACCTGGCGCCCAACTATGATGCCACCTATACGCCCAGCTATATCCATGGCCGGGGGCTGCATTCCGAACTTGAAGGCCGTCATCTCAACGAGTTTAGCCGTACCGAGGCCCGCGTTGGCTTTATTGGCTCCGACGATGAGTTCGTCCGGGAGTATCCAGGCTCCAGTGCCCAGCGCTGGGGGTTGGATATCGAAAACGAGATCACTGTCGGTGACAACTGGTACTCGGAACTGGATTTCAATGCGGTCAGCGACGACGACTACATCTCGGACCTGGCGCGGGACCTGAGAATCAGCAATGACACCCATCTGGAACGGTTCTGGCAACTGACCTACGCCACCGAAAACTGGGCGGTACAGTCCCTGGTGCAGGGCTTTCAAACGGTCGACCCGGTGATTGCCGATGCCGACCGGCCCTATATGCGTCTGCCCTCCCTGACGTTTGAAGGCCTGTGGCTGACGGATGACGTGGAATATGAGCTGTTTAGCGAATACACCTATTTTTGGCGGAACGATGAAAACCTGACGCCCCGCCAGCAGGTCAAGGGTAACCGCTTGCGGTTCACTCCGAGGGTGGCGTTGCCGCTGCAAACCGTGTGGGGCTATTTCACGCCGGCGGTACGCCTGGACCATACCAGTTACCTGCTGGATGATGTGCTGCCGGGTGAGGAAGATACCCTGCACCGGACGGTTCCCTTCTATACGGTGGATGCAGGTATCTACCTGGACCGTTCTCTGAGCCTGCTGGGCAAGAACCTGAACCAGTCCCTGGAGCCCCGCCTGTTCTATGTCTATTCGCCAGAGCGGGATCAGGACGACTATCCGTTGTTTGATACCACCCTCTCCACGTTCAGCTATAACCAGCTGTTTCGTGATGACCGTTTCTCCGGCGGGGACCGGGTGGGCGACAATAACCGCCTGACCCTGGGGCTGACCACGCGCTTCACCGAGCTGGAAACCGGGATTGAGCGGGCCCGTTTGAGCCTGGGCCAGGTTTATTATTTCGATGACCGCAACGTCGGGCTGCGCGGCCGGGTGGCGGAGACCCGTAGTGATTCGGTCCTGGCCGGCGAGGCCCTGTTGCGACCGTCCAGCCTGCTGGACATTAAAGTGGAAGGGCTGTGGGACCCTCGGGAACAGCGCACCGAGCAGGGAGCTACCACCCTGCGCTTTCACAGCCCGGATTATGCCTACTTGCTGAACCTGAGCCATCGCTATATCAGCAACTATCGTGAGGGGCATGCCCGTCCCAGCGGCTATCTGGAGCAGACGGATGTCTCGACCATTTTCCCGTTGACCGACCGGTTGAGCTTTATCGGTCGCTGGCTGTTCAACCTGCCCAACCACCGGACCGTGGGCACCCTGGCGGGGATCGAATATCGCAGCTGTTGCTGGCGCCTGCAGGTGGTGGCGCAAAGCTATCTGGACGACTCGGATGTGAATGCCCCCAGCGAACTTGATCGCAGTATTTTTGTCCGATTCTTCCTGAAGGGGTTATCCGGCCTGGGAGCCGGCAGTGGCTCCGACCTGGGTGAGGCAATCATCGGGTACGAAGCCCGGGAACAGTATTTGGTGGGCCAGGAGCGACTGCCGTCGTTCTATGGGCCCTGATGATCAACCACAGATTTAGTTGGAATTCCATGCATCTTTCACAGCACTTTACCGTTCACGAGCGACTCTTCCCGATCTGGGCTGGGCTTTTGCTGTTGGCCCTGCTGATGGGGCCGGTGGCGGCCCGGGCTGACGTACAACCCCTGGACCGGGTGGTTGCAGTGGTCGACGATGACATCGTCATGCAGTCGGAGCTGGATCAGCGGATGGGGCAGATCCTGAACCGGATGCGCCAGCAGAACATGCCGCCGCCGAACCTGGAAGTGCTGCGCAAGCGGGTTCTGGAGCAACTGGTCATGGAAAGCATCCAGTTGCAGCGGGCCACCATGGCGGGTATCCGTATCAGTGATAACCAGCTGAACGAGACCATGGCCCGGATTGCCCAAAGCAACGGGATGACCCTGGAGCAGTTCCAGCAGGCTCTGGCCAGCGAGGGACTGTCCTATGCCCAGGCTCGCGAGCAGATCCGCCGCGAGATGGTGATAAGCCGTTATCAGCAGCGTCGGGTTGAGGCCCGGATTGTTATTTCCGATGCGGAAGTGGAAGCCTATCTCCAGTCCGCGGAAGGCAAATCCCAAACCTCCGAAGAGTATCTGCTGGGGCATATTCTGATCGCCGTGCCGGAGCAGCCCAGCCAGGAGCAGCTGAACGAGGTCCAGGCCAAAGCCCAGGACTTGTATCGGCAGTTACAGCAAGGGGCTGACTTCCAGCAGCTGGCCATGGCCCACTCCGATGCCCAAACCGCTCTGGAAGGCGGCCTGCTGGGATGGCGCAGTGCCGAACAGCTGCCCACTTTGTTTGTGGACCTGGCGCCTCGCATGAAGGTCGGCGAAGTGGCCGAACCCATTGCGGCCGGCAGTGGCATTCACCTGATCAAACTGATGGACAAGCGCGGTGGGGCCAGCCAGATCGTGGAGCAGTCCCGGGTGCGGCATATCCTGATCCGGCCCACGGAAATCCGCTCTGAATACGAAGCCCAGCAACTGATCGAGCAGTTGTACAAGCGCATCACCCAAGGTGGCGAAAGCTTTGTGGACCTGGCCAAGGCCTATTCCGACGATCCGGCTTCTGCCAGCACCGGCGGTGAAATGGATTGGCTGAACCCCGGTGACACGGTGCCGGAGTTCGAGAAAGTTATGAAGGCCAGTGGGCTGGGAGAGGTCAGCAAGCCGTTTCGTACCCCATTTGGCTGGCACATCCTGGAAGTGCTGGAACGCCGCCAGCAGGATATCGGGGCGCAGTTGCAGGAAGCCCAGGTTCGCCAGTTACTGTTCCGCCGCAAGTTTGAGGAAGAACTGGAAAGCTGGCTGCGGGAAATCCGCGAAGAAGCCTACGTGGAAATCAAAGAGCAGGCATAAGCATGAGGTTAGCCATTACAGCCGGCGAGCCGGCGGGCATTGGCCCGGATCTGTGCGTTCAACTGGCCCAACTGCAGCGGCCGGAGGATGTGGAGTGGGTGGTGATTGCCGACCCGGATCTTTTGGCCGAGCGGGCGAAACAGCTGGGTTTGCCGCTCCAGGTGCGCCGGTTTGATGCCCACCAGGCGCCGGTGGCTGACCAGCCGGGCCAGCTCTGTGTGCTGCCCGTGGGGTTACAGGCCCCGGCTCAGGCGGGTGTGCTGAATGTGAGCAACGCCCAGTATGTGCTTGATACCCTGCGCCGAGCCGTTAACGGCTGTCTGAGCGGGGAGTTCGGCGCCATGGTGACGGCTCCGGTGCACAAGGGCATCATTAACGACGCCGGGATCGCCTTCACCGGCCATACGGAATTTCTCGAACAGATCACGTCCACCCGCAAGGTGGTCATGATGTTGGCCACAGAAGGCCTGAAAGTGGCCCTGGCCACGACCCATTTGCCCTTGGCACGGGTGCCCGCGGCCTTGACCCAGGATGTGCTGAAAGAGGTGTTGCAGGTTCTCCATAAGGACCTCCAGGAGAAGTTCGGCATTTCCAAGCCCCGCATCCTGGTGGCGGGGCTCAACCCCCATGCCGGAGAGGGTGGGCACATGGGCCGCGAGGAAATCGATGTCATCGAGCCGGTGCTCAAGCGGCTGCGGGAGCAGGGCATGGACCTGTTGGGGCCACTGCCGGCGGACACTCTGTTCACTCCGAAATATCTCGACCAGGCTGATGCCGTGCTTGCCATGTACCATGACCAGGGCCTGCCGGTGTTGAAGTTCAAGGGCTTTGGCCATGCCGCCAACATCACCCTGGGTCTGCCCATCATCCGCACTTCCGTGGATCATGGTACTGCCCTGGACCTGGCCGGCACCGGCAAAGCGGAAATCGGCAGCCTGCTCACCGCCCTGGACTATGCCCGTCAGATGGCGCTGGCCGAGCAACAACTGAAAGCCCGGCGCGAGGAGTCCAAGCGTGGCTAAACATCCCCTTATGCATCAAGCCCGCAAGCGGTTTGGGCAAAACTTTCTCCATGACCAGGGAGTCATTTCCCGGATCGTGCGCTCGATCAACCCCAAGCCCGGCGAAGCCCTGGTGGAAATTGGCCCCGGCCTGGGGGCACTGACGGAGTTGCTGCTGGAGGCCACCGACGGGCAGCTGGATGTGGTCGAGCTGGACCGGGACCTGATTCCGGTGCTGCGTACCAAGTTTTTCAATTATCCCAACTTCCGCATCCATGAAGCGGATGCCCTGCGGTTCGACTTTGCCAGCCTGAAGCCGGCGGATCGGCTGCTGCGGGTGGTTGGCAACCTGCCGTACAACATTTCCACGCCTCTGATGTTTCATCTGCTGGCCCAGGCGGACCTGATCCAGGACATGCACTTTATGCTGCAGAAAGAAGTCGTGGAGCGGTTAGCGGCCGGGCCCGGCGATCCCCACTATGGGCGCCTGGGGATCATGGTTCAATATCACTGCCGGGTGTCCCATCTGTTTGATGTGGGCCCCGGTGCGTTCCGCCCGGCACCCAAGGTGGATTCGGCCATTGTGCGTCTGGAGCCATACCGGGAGCTGCCTTATCCGGCAACAGACGTAAAACTGCTGGAGCGGGTGGTCCGGGAAGCCTTCAACATGCGTCGCAAGACCCTGCGCAATGCCCTGCGCAACCTGGTGGAAGATGCTGCTGTGTGGGACGAGCTGGAGCTGGATTCCAGCCGTCGGCCCGAGCAGCTATCCTTGGCGGAATATGTACACCTCAGCAATATGCTGGCCGAACGGCGGCATGATGCTCGCCCGGTCGAAGAATAAGGATTAATGCAGTTCATGAAGCAACAAAAAGTGCTGCCTGATATTCAGGTTGAAGTTACCAGTCACTACTTGCCGGAACAGTCCAACCCTGAGGACTCCCGGTATGTTTTCGCCTATCACGTCACCATCTCCAATCATGGCAGCCAGGCCGCGCAATTACTCTCCCGTCACTGGATTATCACGGATGCCCATCGTCAGGTGCAGGAGGTTAGGGGAGAAGGCGTGATTGGCGAGAAGCCGACGATTGAACCAGGTGCCAGCTACGACTATACCAGTGGCTGTGTCCTGGCCACGGAAGTGGGGACCATGGAGGGCAGCTACCAGATGCGCGCCGACGATGGCAGCCTGTTCGATGCGGAAATACCCCGCTTCGTGCTGTCCTTTCCGCGGACGCTCCATTAATGGGTTGAGGATTGAGGAGTCGCTATGCCGGTCTACGCCATCGGTGATTTGCAGGGCTGTTTCGACCCCTTGCAGCGCTTGCTGGAGAAGGTTCAGTTCGACCCGGCCCGGGATCAGCTCTGGTTTACCGGCGACTTGGTCAATCGGGGCCCTCAGTCCTTGGAGTGTTTGAGGTTTGTAAAATCCCTGGGCCCGGCCGCTGTTACGGTACTGGGCAACCATGACCTGCACCTGCTGGCCGTCTGGGCCGGGGCCGAACGGCGCAAGCGCAAGGATACCCTGGATCCGGTCTTGGATGCGCCGGATGCCGATGAGCTCTGCCACTGGCTGCGTCACCAGCCGATGCTGCATTACGATGGGCAGCGGGATACGGTGATGACCCATGCCGGCCTGCCACCCCAATGGACGCTCTCCCGGGCCCGGGAGTTGGCCGCAGAACTTGAACAGGTACTGCGCGGCCCTGATTACCAAGCATTTTTTGCCCATATGTATGGCAACCAGCCCGATACCTGGGATGAGCACCACCAGGGCTACGAGCGTCTGCGGCTGATCACCAATTACTTGACGCGAATGCGTTTTATCGATGCCCAGGGGCGGCTAGACTTTGACAGCAAGGAAGGGCCGGACGCGGCGCCGCCCGGATTCCGGCCCTGGTTTGAGTATGCCCGCCCGGATTCCACCCGGATCCTGTTCGGACATTGGGCCGCACTGGAAGGACGGGTACGCAACGAACGGTTTTTGGCACTGGATACGGGTTGCGTCTGGGGCGGGCAGTTAACGGCGCTGGACCTGGATAGCGGTGCCTGTGCCAGTTGCGACTGTATTGGTTATGGTAAGGAATAGACAGTGGTAACAAGACCTCCACAAGAAACAGTTTTGCAAAGCTATGCGATCACTGCAGCGGTCTTTGGTTTCCTGGCCGTTGCCCTGGGTGCCTTCGGTGCCCATGCCCTCAAAGGCCTTCTGGCCAGTTATGGTCAGGGCATTTACCAAACGGCTGTGCAGTATCAGATGTTCCACACCCTGGCTTTGGGGTTTGCGGCCATTCCGCCGGTGCCCTTGCACCCGCGCTGGCAGCGCTGGAGCTGCCGCTTCCTGGCTTGCGGAATCCTGCTGTTTAGCGGTAGCCTGTACCTCCTGGCAGTGACGGAGATACGCTGGCTGGGGGCTATCACACCCTTGGGAGGAGTCTCCTTTCTGATCGGCTGGTTCTTCCTGGGACTGGCGATCTGGCGGCGTCACGAACGTTTCGCCCTGTAGCTGCTATCTCTGCCTGCCCATGAGTGAATCCAGAGAGGGTGAAAGAGTGATACAAGTTGCTGTAAATGGCGAAGTTATGCAGGTTCCCCAACGTTCTACCCTGCAGGATCTGATCGAGCGGTTGCAGCTGGCTGGTAAGCGTATCGCTGTGGAAGTGAATCTGGAAATCGTTCCCCGCAGCCAGCATCCTGATTATCAGTTGCAAGCCGGGGACCGGGTGGAGATTGTTCACGCCATTGGAGGCGGTTAGGCCGGAACCATTCCGCTGTCAGACTGTCTCCCATTCAATCCAGGCCGTTCCGTTCAAACAGACGGAATGACCCGCCAAGGACTGCACTACAAAGCCTGTCTCACCCGGCCAGATGTCCGGTCTCGCCTGAGGCACGGGCTTGGCCGGGTGGCCGTAAGCTACGCGGCGTCTTTTCCGATATTCAGCCATAGGGCCAAGATTATGAGCAATTCTGTACAAGACAAGCCTTTGACCATTGCGGGGCGCACCTTCCAGTCGCGTTTGCTGGTAGGCACCGGAAAATACAAGGACTTCACTGAAACCCAACAGGCTATCGAGGCCAGCGGCGCGGAAATTGTGACGGTTGCGGTACGCCGTACCAACCTGGGGCAAAACCCTGATGAACCGAATCTGCTGGATGTGCTGCCGCCGGACCGTTACACCATTTTGCCCAACACGGCCGGCTGCTACACAGCGAAGGATGCGGTACGTACCTGCAAGCTGGCCCGGGAACTGCTCGATGGCCACGATCTGGTGAAGCTGGAAGTGCTGGGTGACCACAAAACCCTGTATCCCAATATCACCGAAACTCTGGCTGCTGCCGAAGAGCTGGTCAAGGAAGGCTTCAAGGTGATGGTGTACACCAGTGATGATCCACTGATTGCCCAGCGCCTGGAAGAGATGGGCTGTGTTGCTGTGATGCCGCTGGGCGCCCCGATCGGCTCGGGCCTGGGTATCCGCAACCCCTACAACATCATGATTATCCTGGAAAATGCCAAGGTGCCGGTGTTGGTGGATGCCGGCGTGGGAACCGCCTCGGACGCAACCATCGCCATGGAGCTGGGCTGTGATGGGGTGCTGATGAACACCGCCATTGCCCAGGCCCAGGACCCGATCCGGATGGCGCGGGCCATGCGGCTGGCCATTGAGAGCGGGCGGGAGGCCTATCTGGCGGGGCGGATGCCGCGGAAACTCTACGCCAGTGCCTCTTCCCCCCTGACAGGCACTTTCTTCTAGTTTCTAGCGCCTGTTTTTTCTTATAGATCCTTCAAATCACTGTCCAAAATGGGTGTGGCCGGGGCGCCGGCTGCACCATTTTTCTTCTCCTACCTATAAAAAATGTTCCAAGAACACTAAAACGAAGAGAAGCGTCACCTAGTGACTGATTCTTAACTCACCACAGAGACACTGAACTTCAACATGAAACGAGATCGAAACAACCGCCGTGAAAAAATTCTCCAGGCGCTTGCCCAGATGTTGGAGAAGGAACCGGGAGAACGGATCACCACCGCCAAGCTTGCTGTCGCTGTTGGAGTCTCCGAGGCTGCCCTCTATCGGCATTTTCCGAGCAAGGGCAAGATTCTGGAAGGGCTGATCGAACAGATCGAGGAAAGTGTACTGACGCGTGGGCAACGGGTTGCAGAGGACAAGGGCTATGCCGTGGAGAAACTGGAACGGGTGATGCGTCAGACTTTGGAGTTCGCCCAGAAGAACCCGGGCATGTGCCGGATTCTTACCGGTGAGGCCTTGGCCGGGGAAACCGAGCGTTTACGACGTCGGATCGGCCAGTTCTTTACCCAATACGAAGCCTGTCTTGTGCGGATTCTGCAGGAGGGGGAGCGTAAGGAGGGCCTGAACTACCCCATGTCGGTTCCGGCGGTGACCCACCTGTTATTGTCGGTTTTGGAGGGGCGGATCCATGTTTTTGTCCGCAGTGACTTCAGCATCTCCCCTTTGCAGTACTGGAAGGAGCATTGGGCCTTTTTATCGGAACAGTTATTGGCAGATGCCGTTGTCATCTAGAGGCGGTAGCGTTCTCGAGAAGTGGTGACAGCCTGTGTGATTCAGACTGATTTCCTCACCCTCGTGTCCTCCCTGAAGTGGTCGGGGAGCGACCACCCCAACTGTGCGGATTGGGGTGGGGGTGTACCTGGCGAGGTGTTACGAACCCTTGGCGAGGGCACATGGGGTTTTCTTCACAGATCTGATGCTTGGCCTAGCCGGACTGCTTGGTCGAGGTGTCGGCTTCCTGCAAGAGGCTGTGGAGTTTATCGTACAAGGCTGGTGTCGTAACCAGAATATCCCGTCCGAAAAGCTCCGCCGGAATATCCTCAGGCGGAGGGTTCAAGTGGCCACAGCGTGCGCCGGCTTCCCGGGCGATCAGCAGCGCCGCGGCAAAGTCCCAGGGGCTCAGGCTTTCGTAGTAGCCATCCAGGCGCCCCATCGCCACCCAACAGATGTCGACCGCGGCAGAGCCGATACGGCGAATGTCCTGGCCTTCGCGGATCACCGCCTGTAACCGCTTGATTAGCACGGGCAGCTCGTCCTTGCGATAGGGAAAGCCGGTGGCGAACAGGCCCTTGCGGAAATCCTCCAGACCACTGACCCGGATCTCCTTGCCATTGAGACGGCTGTGCTGGCCCCGTATGGCATGAAAGGTCTCGTTCAGGAACGGGCAGTGCACCACGCCCACCTGGACCTCGCCATTCACGGCAAAGGCGATGGACACCGCTACCTGATAGTGGTCATGGGCAAAATTGACGGTGCCGTCGATGGGGTCGATGATCCAGAGGGGCTTGCGCAGGCTGGCGGCATCCTGCAGCTGGGGAGAGGACTCTTCCGACAAAATGGAATGGTCCGGAAACGCCTGCTCAATGGCAGAGCGGATCAGTTGGTCGGCCTTGAGATCGGTGCTGGTCACTAATTCATGACCGCTTTTGTAGTTGTGTTCGAAGCTGGCCTGCTGACGCTCGGTGCGGATAAGCTCACCCGCCTGTTGCGCCAGTTGCAGGGTAAAGTCGGCAATATGTTGAAGGTTGAGTTCCATGGCCATGGGCTCTTTTGCAGAGGGTGGAGCAATTGTGAGTGAAGCAGGTTACCGCTGCGAAGCCCGTCTGTCGACCCGGAACTATGGGAGTGTGACCGGCGTTGTAGCCTGAATAATCCCGCTTTATAGTGGCTTTATTCGGTAAGGGACTTGCGATCGATGGGATGGCCGCAAGGAGCAGCTTGTGCGGCTCATCGGGACAATTTACCAATTACCAAGCCAGAGTTACCAGGCAAGAGGTGGCGCCATGTCCGATGACAAGCTTCCGGCTCGGTCCAGCCAACGGGAGATTACCGCTTTCCTGCACAAGGCGGCGAACCTGCCGGCCCACAGCCGAACGGATGGACGGCTCATTTTTGCGCTCGACGCTACCGCCAGTCGGGAGCAGCTGTGGGATCGGGCCAGCCAGATCCAGGCGCGGATGTTCGAAGAAGCGGGGAAAGTGGGCAGGCTGCAGATCCAGCTATGCTACTATCGGGGTAATCAGGAGTTTCGGGCCCAGCCCTGGACTGGCGATACCCGGGCGTTGGCCCACCGGATGGGAGACCTCCGGTGTCGGGCCGGCCTGACCCAGATCGGGCGGGTATTGAGCCATGCCCTGGCCGAGCACGCCCGACAGAAGATCCAGGCCCTGGTCTTTGTGGGCGACGCGGTGGAGGAATCTCCCCAGGGGCTGTATGACTTGGCCGGTAAACTGGCGATTTTGGGGGTTCCCCTGTTTCTCTTTCAGGAAGGGCGGGATCGGGAGGTTGAAACTGTGTTCCGGAAGATGGCCCGCCTGACTAGGGGCGCCTATGCCAGCTTTGACGAGTCCAGTCATGATCAGCTGCGCCGTCTGCTCTGTGCTGTGGCGGTTTATGCATCAGGCGGCGTCAACGCCCTGAAGGAGTACAGCCTGACACAGGGGCAGGAGGTTAAGGCCCTGCTGCAGCAATTATCCTAGGAACCCCGAGCGGTAGAAAGGAAGGTAGACGAACTTGCAGCTTATTCTCGGATTTGCCATCGCACTTTTGTTGTTTTGGTTGGTGCGGGTTCAGTTCCGGAACCAGTCAGCCAAAAGAAAACAGTGGGGGCTCAGCCTGGCCCTGGGGCTGGCCGCGATCATTTTCACGCTACTGGCCTTGACCGGCCGACTGAACTTTTTGGTGGCCGCAGGTGCCGCCCTGGTGCTATTTATCCGTAAAATCATCGGCTTGCTCCAGTACGGCCCGCTGCTGAAACAGCTGGTGGAGTTTCTACGGGGAGACCTGCTGGCCAATGACGACGAGCAGGAGTCGTCGGTGACTACTTCTTTGCTGGTGATGACCCTGAACCATCAGACGGGTGTCATGGACGGCCAGGTCCTGGCCGGTCAGTTTCACGGCTACAAGCTGAGCCAGCTGGCCCCCAACGAGCTCGCCCGCCTGTACCGGGAATGCCAGGCGGACTATCCGGATTCCATCGCAGTCTTGGAAGCCTATCTGGATCGTGCGCTGGGCGAAAGCTGGCGGGAACAAGCTGCCCGCGACGGGGCACGGCCACGCAGCCCGGAGGAAATGACCCGGGATGAAGCCCTGGCGATTTTAGGGCTGGAGCCGGGGGCTTCCGAGGAAGACATTATTGCCGCCCACCGGCGGATGATGCAGAAGGTGCATCCTGATCGGGGAGGTAGCCACTTTCTGGCTGCCCAGGTGAATCGGGCGAAAGAGATTTTGTTAAATACGGTTTAGTGATTGGTTTTTCAAGCCGGGGGCGAACTGCGTTCGGGGCTGATGATGGGGTGTTTCGCCTCCAGGCGAGTCACTTTTCTTTCTCCAGCGAAAGAAAAGTAACCAAAAGAACGCCGCCCCTGATGAACCGCCCTGCTGCGCAGGGGCCTCTGCGGTGCTCGCGGATGCCGGGGCCTGCGCAACTCGCTTCGCTCAAACAGTGCTCGGCCTTTACCCGGCACCCACTGCGCTCCTCGACGGTTCATAAGGGGAACAGCAAAAGCAAAAGCAAAAGCAGAACGTAGCTCGACAACATCTACCATTAGTCGATGAGTTCTACTTTGATCTCGTAACTCCCCAGCTCTTGTTCGGTGCGCGTCGAGTAGTGAGTGACGCCCTCCCGTCGATCATTCCAATTCTGGCTGGTGGAACCCAATTCAACCCACTCCCCAAACGGCACAATCCGCTGGGTGACCAGTTCCAACTGA
>Ga0209075_1003139_pt1 | contig 13973 bp, 8 predicted proteins | sample Stecom2011_FD_187523 | JGI IMG/M metagenome (GOLD analysis project Ga0209075, IMG submission 187523) | Agricultural soil microbial communities from Utah to study Nitrogen management - Steer compost 2011 (SPAdes) (version 2) | ecosystem: Environmental > Terrestrial > Soil > Agricultural land... | reverse complement strand
CCTCGGAGGGGGTGGCCGATACCGTTTATTTCCTACCCATCACTCCCTACTTCGTGGAGAAGGTGATCGAGAAAGAGCGGCCCGACGGCATCCTCCTCGCGTTCGGGGGACAAACCGCCCTGAACTGCGGTACGGAGCTATATACTAACGGCACGCTTGACAAGTACGGTATTCAGGTGTTAGGCACTTCGGTGGAGGCGATCATGATCACCGAAGATCGTGACCTGTTCGTGAAGAAGCTGGACGAGATTGACGCGAAAACTCCCGTGTCGCGCGCGGTGAATGGCCTCGAGGATGCGCTGCAGGCGGCCCGTGAAATCGGCTTCCCGGTGATGGTCCGCTCGGCCTACGCGCTGGGGGGACAGGGTTCGGGCATCTGCGAGAACGAGGAGGAGTTTACCGAGCTGTGCAAAAGCGCGCTCTCGTTTTCCGACCAGATACTGGTGGAGGAGAGCCTGAAAGGGTGGAAAGAGATCGAGTTCGAGGTGATCCGCGATAAAAACGACCACTGCTTCACGGTGGTGCCGATGGAGAACTTCGACCCGCTGGGGATCCATACCGGCGAGAGCATCGTGGTGGCACCTATCATCACCCTCACCAAGGAGCAGGTGGATATGCTGGAGGAGGTGGCCCGCCGCGTGGTACGCCATATCGGCATCGTGGGCGAGTGCAACATCCAGTACGGGTTTAACGCGGAGACGAACGACTACCGCATCATCGAAATTAACGCGCGGTTGAGCCGCTCTTCCGCGCTGGCATCCAAAGCATCGGGCTACCCGCTCGCTTTCGTGGCCACTAAGTTGGCACTGGGATACACGCTCGACCAGATTGGCGAGATGGGTACCCCCAACTCCGCTTACACGGCACCCAAGGTGGATTACATGATCGTGAAGATCCCGAGATGGGACCTGAACAAGTTCTACGGCGTGAGCCACGAGATTGGCTCCTCCATGAAATCGGTCGGCGAGATCATGTCGATCGGCCAATCGTTCGAGGAGGTGATCCAAAAAGGGTTGCGGATGATCGGGCAGGGGATGCACGGTTTCGTGGGCAACCGTGAAATCACGTTCGATAACCTGGAGGAGGCACTGTCGAAGCCGACCGACCTGCGAATATTCGCGATCGCCGACGCCATGGAGAAAGGGGTGTCGGTGGACCGGATAGAGGAGTTGACCCAGATCGACCCTTGGTTCTTGGAGAAGCTGGAGAATATTCATCGTTACTCGAAGGTGCTCTCGGCGTATCACACGATCGAAGAGCTGCCGGAAGAGGTGCTGAGGGAGGCGAAGCGCCTGGGATTCTCCGATTTCCAGATCGCCCGGTTCGTGGAAGAGCCGCGAGGGACCGTGGAGAACGAGCTAATTCGAGTAAGAAAACATCGGAAGCAGTTGCAGGTGACACCCATCGTTCGCCGCATCAACACGGTGGCTTCCGACCACCCGGACGATACCAATTACCTCTATTTTACCTACGGGGAAGGGAAAAATCATGAGCCCAAACGGAGCGGCAAAGAGACGGTGGTGGTCCTCGGCTCGGGAGCTTACCGTATCGGGTCGTCCGTGGAGTTCGACTGGTGTTCGGTGAACGCGGTGAATACGGCACGCGACCTGGGGTACGAGTCGGTCATGATTAACTATAACCCCGAGACGGTGTCGACCGACTACGATATGTGCGACCGCCTTTACTTTGATGAGCTGACCTTCGAGCGGGTACTGGACGTGGCCGATATCGAGCACCCGAAAGGGGTAATCGTTTCGGTAGGGGGACAAATCCCCAATAACCTCGCGATGAAGCTTTACAGGCAGGATGTGCCCATCTTGGGAACCTCACCCTTGTCGATCGACCGGGCGGAGAACCGACATAAGTTCTCGGGCATGCTGGACGAGCTGGGGATCGACCAGCCGCGATGGAAGGAGATGAGCAGCTTCGAAGAGATCGACGCGTTCGTGGACGAGGTGGGCTTCCCGGTGCTTATCCGTCCCTCCTACGTGCTTTCGGGCGCGGCGATGAACGTCTGCTACAACAAGGAGCAGATGCGCACCTTCCTGAAGATGGCGGTAAACGTGTCGAAGGAGTTCCCGGTGGTGGTGTCGAGCTTCATGCAAAACGCGAAGGAGATCGAGTTCGACGCGGTGGCTAACAACGGGGAGGTGGTGGAGTACGCCATCTCGGAACACGTGGAGTTTGCCGGCGTACACTCGGGTGATGCCACCTTGGTGTTCCCCGCGCAGAAGATCTATTTTGAGACGATGCGCCGGGTGAAGAAGATATCGAAGCAGATCGCGCGGGAGCTGAACATCAGCGGACCGTTTAATATACAGTACCTGGCCAAGAACAACGAGATCAAGGTGATCGAGTGCAACTTGCGGGCATCCCGCTCTTTCCCGTTCGTCTCCAAGGTGCTGAAACACAATTTTATTGAAACCGCTACCCGGGTGATGCTTGACGCGCCCTACAACAAGCCGGACAGTTCGGTGTTCGACCTGGAGTATATCGGCGTGAAGGCGTCGCAATTCTCGTTCTCAAGGCTGCAAAACGCCGACCCCGTGTTGGGAGTGGATATGGCTTCCACGGGCGAGGTGGGGTGTATCGGCGACGACTTTTCGGAAGCGATCCTGAAATCGATGCTCTCGGTGGGATACCGCGTACCGAAGAAGGGAATCCTGATCTCCTCGGGCGAGATGAAGTCGAAGGTGGACCTGTTAGAGGCGTGCAAGTTGCTGGGTGAAAGAGGATACGACCTCTACGCGAGCCACGGCACGTGCCAGTTCCTTAACGATAACGGGATTAAAACGACCGACGTGAACTGGCCGGACGAGGATGGGGAGAACAACATTCAACAGATGATCGCGAATAAACAGTTCGACCTGATCATCAACATCCCGAAAGATGTAACGCGGCGCGAGTTAACCAACGGGTATATCATTCGTCGGGGCGCGGTGGATTATAACATCCCGTTGATCACCAACGCCCGGCTGGCGAGCGCGTTCATCACGGCGTTCTGCACCATGTCGCTCGACGAAATGCATATCAAGAGCTGGAACGAGTATTAATCAGGTACTTGAACCGCTTGATACTGCGCTTGGGCGTCTTCTCGAACTCCTCTTCTTGGAGGCGGAACGAGGAGAGCTTGCTGTACGCGGGCAGCAAGCCGTTTATCTCGGCTATGACTTGCTGGAAGAACGACTCCCATTCGGATTCGGGGGTACCGTTCTCGTCGAGTGCCTCGCGGTTGGGGACGATAAGGGCGACAATCTTGCCCTCCTCTTCAATGGCGAGCGACTCCTCCACGAAGGGGGAAGCGTTGATGCGTTCCTCGATCTCCTCGGGATAGATGTTCTGCCCCGAGGCACCGAGAATCATGTTCTTGTCACGTCCACGGATAAAAACAAAGTTATCCTTATCCAACGTGCCAAGGTCGCCCGTCTTCAACCAGCCATCGGCCGTGAAGGTCTCCTTGGTAGCCTCCTCGTTCTTATAATACCCCAACATCACGTTGGTGCCCTTTGTTAATATTTCACCAGCCACGTTCTCGGGATCCGGGGAGTCGATTTTTACCTGCATCCGGTCGACCACTCGCCCACTTGAACGCTCCTTGTACTCGCTCCAGAAAGAGTAGGAGATAAGCGGCCCGCACTCCGTCATCCCGTATCCCACGGTATAGGGAAAGCGAATTTTACGGAGAAATTTCTCCACGTCGGAATTAAGTGCCGCACCACCAATCACCACCTCCACTAGGTTGCCGCCAAAGAAGTCGGTCATCGATTTCCTTACCTTGGTATGCACGATTTCGTTCAACAGGGGAATTTTGATTAGTACCGAGGCTGCTCCTTGCTTCAGTTTGGGAAACACGTTCCGGGTGACTATTTTCTCGATAATCAAGGGCACCGCCAGTACTAATTTTGGCTTAACCTTGTCGAACGCCTCCAGCAGTACTTTCGGGGAGGGAGTTTTGCCTAAGAAGTGAATGTGGCACCCCATCGAGATGGAGTTGAGTATCTCGAAAGCCAGCCCGTAGGTGTGTGCCATGGGGAGCATGCAGACGATATTATCGCCCGAACGGATAAACTCCAGGTTGTCGTTCGCGAACTTGGTGTTCGACCATAGGCTGCGGTAGGGAATCATCACCCCCTTGGGGCTGCTGGTAGTTCCGGAGGTATAGTTAAGCACCGCCAGCTCTTCCAGCTTATCGGCACGAAACGCCATATCGTTCACGAGGTACCCATTCCGGTATTTTTCTTCAAAATAGTGGGAGGCATTCGCGTGAAACTGATCCAGTCTATCGGATGAGGATTTCAGCAGTGCAAAGTCGTCCAAAGAAAAGACGGTCTCCACTTTTGGAACCCTTGCCGGATCCACCTCATTCCAGATGTTTTCATCCGCGAAAAAGAGCCTTGAATCGGAGTGATCCACGATAAACCGCACGCTATCTTTATCAAATTCATGCAAGATGCTAACCGCCACTGCCCCGTACGAAAGGGTCGCGAAGAAAGCGATCGCCCACCGGGCAGAGTTTTTACCACACAGGGCTACTTTATCGCCCCGTTTTATCCCTGCTCGCTCGAAATAGTCGTGCAACCGGTCAATCTCCCGTGCTACATCCTTGTAGTAGTAGGTTTCTCCTAGAAAATCGGTCATGGCCGGCATCTCCCAGTGATTACGAATGCTCTGTTCGATCAAGCCTAAAAAAGAGTGTTGTGTCATTATATTTATGCAAATACGATAATAATGTAACAAAGTTACAGATTTTCTGATAATTCGATCAATTTACCGGTTGTATTTCTTGAATTTTCTTCTTTTATACCGCTTCTTTCCGATTTCTTGTCCTATTGATCGGCCAAAAATGATTGATTCCTCTTGTAAAATTTCTTTTTCAAAATTTTTTATCTTACTTTTACGGTGTATTTTTGCTTGGAATAAAGTAAATTCAAATTAGTCATACGAAGATGCAATCAAATCAATATAGTAAGTTACAACTATACTCATTATTCACGTTACGTGTGTTGATCGGATGGTATTTTTTATATGAAGGGCTCGCGAAAGTATTTACTCCTAATTGGTCGGCATACGGGTACCTGATCGATTCTAAAGGTGTTTTTGCACCTTTGTTCGTGGCACTCGCTGAAAATCCGGAGTTGCTTTCCATTGTTAACTTCATAAATATCTGGGGATTGACATTAATAGGCTTATTGCTTATTTTAGGCTTGTTTACAAACATCGGCTACGTAGGTGCCATCTGTTTTTTACTTATGTACTACTTATCGCACCCACCGCTGTTGTTTGCCGAATATATACTGCCCGCCGAGGGGTCGTACCTTTGGGTAGATAAAAATTTGATTCTGCTGGTGACAATGGCTGTCTTGATGTTGTTTCCCACCTCACGAATCATTGGTTTCGACAGCTTAATATTTCGTAAGGGCCTTGTTAGGAACAAGTAGGTTATGAACGAAGAAAAAGACGAGAACAAGAACAACCAAGATAATAAAAAAACGGAGCAGTCGGCTCCAAGTGAAAACAAGCACGTCTCGCAAGGACGTAGGGATGCGATAAAGGCAATGGCCACCGTGCCCGTCCTAGGTGCAATGGCTTACGGAGTTTACAGGAAAAGAAAGGCAGAGTCCGTGAATCGCAACGCTGCCTCGATGTTCCGGTTTCGTAGCGATATAGCACCCTACCAGCCTCCTGTGTCGGACGCGGAGGTGATCCGGATAGGAATCATTGGATTTGGTATTAGAGGGGCGCAGTTAATGCAGGCACTCGGGTTTGCCACTCCACAATACGTGGAAAACCTGATTATTCAAAATAAAGCCAACCCTGATAACACCCGGTACCAAGACTTCCTAGAACAGGATGATCTGCGGGTTGAAGTGACGGCAGTATGCGATATTTTTGATACCTACGCGCAGTACGCGATGGACGCGGGTGCCAATATATATCGTGAAGGGATTAACGGGAGGTTGGGGCCTCGGCCTAAACGGTACTGGAATTACAAGGAGCTTTTAGCGGCTCCCGACGTGGATGCGGTGGTAATTGCTTCTCCAGACCACTGGCACGGCACCATGGCTATGGATGCACTTAAGGCCGGAAAGCACGTCTACCTAGAAAAGCCAATGACATGGACCGTGCCTGAAACGTACGAACTTCGATCGTTGGCAAGGAATAATCCGCGTTTGGTGTTCCAACTGGGGCATCAAAACAGACAGATAGAAGCGTACGAGCGAGCACGCCAAATTATTGAAAAGGGACTTCTGGGCAAGGTAACGCTCATCGAAACCGGAACCAACCGAAACGATCCGAACGGGGCATGGGTATACCCGATCCACGAGGATGCCAACCCTCAAACGATTGACTGGAAACAGTTTGAAGGGGATCCTGAACGGGTAAAAGAGTATATGGAGTACATGACTTCGGCGGGACTGGCCGAGTATGTAGGCCCGGAGGCACGCGATAAATTTAGTTTGGAGCGTTTTTTCCGTTGGCGCTGTTGGTGGGATTACAGCACGGGGTTGAGTGGTGACTTACTCACGCACGAGTACGACGCGATGAACCAGATACTTAAACTGGGTATCCCATCCTCGGCTTCGTCCTCGGGAGGTGTTTATTATTTCAAGGACGGCCGTACGGTGCCAGACGTGTTGCAAACGGCATTTGAATTTAAAAATAAAGATATGACCATGCTCTACTCGGCCACGCTTGCCAACCAGTTCAGCCGTAGCCGAAAAATAATGGGGCACGACGCTACAATGGAGGTAGGGAACACCCTCACCGTAACAGTCGATCAGCGATCCGATCAGTATCGTCAGCAGATCGACCAAGGAATCATCAAACCGGGTGAGCCGTTTTATACCTACCTGCCGGGGCAAAGCGTGGACGCTGTATCCACGGCTACTGAAAGATATTTTGCCGAAAGAGGGCTGCTCTATTCCTTTATCGGTGGGAAACGCTATAATACCACGTTCCTGCATATGAAAGAGTGGATAGACTGTATCCGAACAGGCAACGAACCCTCCTGTGGAATCGACCAGGGATTCGAAGAAGCCATTACGGCACACATGGGCACGAGGGCTTATTTAGAGGGCAGAACCATGTATTGGGACGAAGAAAATGAAGAGATAACAAGAGGATAATTATCAATTCACTTACATATTACAACCTAAAAAAGAATTCTTATGTCATCAAAAATTTCAAGGAGAAGATTTTTAGAAACCGGTGCGCTAGCCGCGGCCGGTTTAACCGTGGTACCCTCTTCGGTACTGGGAAAAAGCATGGGCTATAAGGCTCCGAGTGATAAGCTTAACATCGTTGGAGTAGGTGTGGGCGGGATGGGGAATGCTAACCTGACCAAGCTGCAGAGCGAAAATATTATCGGTCTGTGCGACGTGGACTGGAAATATAGCAAGAACGTATTCGAAAAGTACCCAAACGCGAAAAAGTACTACGATTACCGGAAAATGTACGAAGAGCTGGGTAAAACAATGGACGCGGTAGTGGTGGCTACTTCCGACCACACACACGCCATCATTGCCGCCGACGCGATGACGATGGACAAGCACGTGTATGTTCAAAAGCCGCTTACCCACAGCGTGTACGAGTCGCGCCTGTTGACTCGCTTGGCGGATAAACACAAAGTGGCCACCAGCATGGGTAATCAAGGGTCGTCCGGCGCGGGCGTTCGCCAGGTAATCGACTGGATCGCGGACGGGCAAATAGGGGAGGTGACTAAGGTAGAAACGTTTACCGACCGTCCCATCTGGCCGCAAGGACTTATGATTCCGAAAGAGACTCATAGAGTACCTAAGACCCTCGATTGGGACCTCTTTATCGGACCGGCAAAAAAACGTCCTTTCAACGAGATTTATCACCCTTGGAACTGGCGTGGATGGTGGGATTTTGGAACCGGTGCACTGGGCGATATGGCCTGCCACATCCTTCATCCGGTGTTTAAAGGGTTAAATCTGGGATATCCCTCGAAAGTACAAGGATCGTCTACCATGCTTCTTACCGATAGCGCACCGACCGCGCAGATGGTGAAGTACACCTTCCCGGCTCGGCCTAACCTGCCCAAGGTAGCGATGCCCGAAGTGGAGGTATACTGGTACGACGGTGGTCTTCAGCCAATGCGCCCCGAAGGAGTGCCTGCCGGTAAAAACTTGAACGACAGTGGCGGTGGTGTAATTTTCCATGGAACAAAAGATACCCTTATCTGTGGTTGTTATGGTGTGAACCCCTGGTTGGTGTCGGGAAGGACTCCCAACTCGCCGAAGACGCAGCGTGAGGTGACCCTCTCACACGAGATGGACTGGGCCCGTGCTTGTAAAGAATCTCCCGCGAACCGGGTAGAGACAGCTTCTCCCTTCTCGGAAGCAGGTCCTTTCAACGAAATGGTAGTGATGGGAGTACTTGCCGTGAGATTGCAAGCGTTGAACCAAGAGTTGGAGTGGGATGGAGAAAATATGCGTTTCACAAATATCCCCGCCGATGCAACTGTACGTACCATCATTGAAGATGGTTTTAAGATCACAGACGGACACCCCACGTTCGATAAAACATGGACCGATCCGGTGAACGCGGTAGAGTATGCCAACGAGATGATCAAGCATACCTATCAGAATGGATGGAAATTACCGGCTATGCCGTAATCGAGTGATAAAAGGGAATAGCGGTCACGTACTGTTGACTGTTGTTCCCTTTTTTAGTAATTTGATATCAGTTTTATGAAAAGAAAAAAAGTGTTATGAAGAATATCAGAAAATTTATTTACGGATTAAGTTGCTGTATGGTTTTAAGTTTATTAGTAGCTTGTGGCTCTGGTGCACAAAAAAGTAGTGGTGCAACGAATGATGAAGTCGATGCCACGGAAAGTGCCGTACCCGCCTATGAAGTATTAGACAACCCTCAGGTGGACCTGTCACAGTTTGAAACGGACGCTGATGGGTATATAGCTATCTTCAATGGAAAAGATTTCACGGGATGGAGAGGCTACGGGAAAGAGAATGTTCCCGGTAAATGGACAATAGAAGACGGTGCCATCAAGTTTAACGGTTCCGGCGGTGGTGAAGCACAAGATGGCGATGGTGGCGATATTATCTTTGCACACAAGTTCCAGAACTTTGAATTGACCTTCGAGTGGAAAGTGGATAAAGGCAGCAACTCGGGTGTATTTTATCTCGCACAGGAAGTGCAAGCCAAAGACCCTAACACCGGGGAAATGAGATTGGAGCCAATCTACATCTCTGCTCCCGAGGCACAAATACTGGATAACGAGAATCACCCCGATGCAAAATTGGGTAAAGACAATAACCGTCAATCCATGTCGCTTTACGACATGATCCCTGCCAATCCTCAAAACTCAAAACCTTTCGGGGAATGGAATACCGGTAAGATTATGGTGTACAAAGGGACGGTTGTACATGGACAAAATGGAGAAAACGTGCTAGAATATCACCTATGGACACAGCAGTGGACCGATATGTTGCAGGCGAGCAAATTCAGTCAAGACAAATGGCCGTTGGCATTTGAATTATTGAACAACGCCGGTGGCCCGGATCGCAAAGGTTATATTGGGTTGCAGGACCACGGCGACGACGTGTGGTTCCGGAATATAAAAGTTAAAATTTTAGACTAATAAAATTACCAAGAGAATAATGAAAAAAAGATCTTATTTATACACTGCAGCCCTTTTGACGGTCTTACTGATTGTTTCAGCCTGTACACAAGGAAATGCTATCTACATTCAGCTTTACTCGGTACGCGATGATATTCGTGCCGATTACGAAGGTACTATTGCCTCGGTAGCTGAAATGGGCTACACGGGTGTTGAAGCTGCCGGCTATAACGACGGACAGTTTTATGGAATGTCGCCTGCCGATTTTAAAAAATCGATCGAAGACGCGGGAATGGAAGTACTCTCCTCACATGCTTCACGGTCGTTGGCTGACAACCCGGCAGAGACCAACTGGGACGAAGTTTGGGCTTGGTGGGATGTCGCGATTAACGCGCACAAAGAAGCGGGAATGAAGTATATTGTTACACCCTGGATGCCGACCCCTACAACTTTGGCCGATCTTCAGCTGTATTGCGATTATTACAATCAAATTGGTGAACGATGCAACGCGGCGGGATTGCGCTTTGGGTATCACAACCATAGCTTCGAATTCAAAGAAATTGAAGGGCAACTCATGTACGACTACATGATCGAAAATACCGATCCCGATAAAGTATTCTACCAGATGGACGTTTACTGGGTAATAGAAGGTGGACACGATCCCGTGGCTTATTTCAACAAGTACCCCGGACGTTTCGAGCAACTCCATATCAAAGATGAAACGGAGATTGGCAGAAGCGGTATGGTGGACTTCGAGAACATCTTCAATAACGTAGATACCTCGGGAGCGAAGTACATGATCGTGGAAGTAGAACGTTATACCGGAACGCCTTTAGAGGGCGTGAAGGAGAGCTATGATTATTTAAACGAGGCCCCTTACTATAAAAGCAGGGCAAAATAAATCAGACGCGCTCTACTGATTTACAACGAACGTCCCGGTGGTGATAAACTGCCGGGACGTTTTGTTTTGCTGGCTCCCGGTTTATGTTGAAGATTTACAGTAGAATATACTGCAGGCTTTACGAGATGTCTATTAATGCGAAATAGGCCCATAGTTATTTGGGGTAATATTTGGGGTAATATTCGTGTTAGTCGCTATATATATAAAAACAACCATCTGTAAAACAGACGGTTGTTTGAGTGGAGAGTTGTCCCACCAGGATTCGAACCTAGACTGACTGAACCAAAATCAGGAGTGCTGCCGTTACACCATGGGACAATCCTTAATTTGCTTCGTGAAAAGCAGTGCAAAAATATAATTTTAATCCCAATCTTGCAAATATTTTCATGAGAATCTTACTGAAAACGCGGGTTTGCGGTCTTCTTCGTTGAATCTCAAGGTCTACTCGGCGATCAATAAAAAGTAATTTTTTTTACCTCGTTGCGCGAGGATATATTTATCTCCAATCAAGTGGGAGTGATCAATGGTTTCATCGAATGTCTCCAGTTTTTCCTTGTTGATCATCACGCCCCCTGATTGAACCGTTTTACGCATCTCTCCCTTGGAGGGAAAGACCGCGGCTTCATCGGTCAGTAGGTCTACGGCTTTTATTCCGCCCGAGAGTTTATCGCGAGAGATCGTGAACTGGGGCACCCCCTCGAACACTTGAAGGAAGGTCTCCTCATCGATCGCACGAAGCTGAGCAGAGGTGGATTTACCAAAGAGTATTTCCGATGCATTTACCGCCATTTCAAAATCTTCGCGTGAGTGTACCATCACGGTGAGCTCTTCCGCTAATCGTTTTTGCAAGGGGCGTAGGTGAGGAGCAGACTGCTGTTCGGCAACCAGCGTTTTGATGGTTTCGCGGGAGAGGGAGGTAAATATCTTGATGTACTTCTCGGCGTCGGCGTCGCTCACGTTGAGCCAGAACTGGTAGAACTTGTAAGGCGACGTGTAACGGCGGTCGAGCCACACGTTACCGCTCTCGGTCTTTCCGAACTTGCCGCCATCAGCCTTTGTAATGAGGGGGCAAACCAACCCGTATGCTTCACCACCTTCCACGCGACGAATCAATTCGGTACCGGTGGTGATATTTCCCCATTGGTCCGAACCGCCAAGCTGGATGATGCATCCCTTATCGCGGTAAAGATGCAGGAAATCATACCCTTGGAGGAGTTGGTACGAAAATTCAGTGAAAGACATCCCTTCACCCGATTCGCCGCTGATCCGTTTTTTCACCGAATCCTTGGCCATCATGTAGTTCACGGTAATGTGTTTACCGATATCGCGAATGAAGTTGAGGAAAGTATACTCTTTCATCCAGTCGTAATTATTCACCAAAAGAGCCTTATTGGGAATATCGCTTTCAAAATCGAGGAACTTGCCCAGTTGCGTCTTGATGGCCTCCTGGTTGTGCTTCAATGTTGCTTCATCGAGCAGGTTCCTCTCGGCCGATTTCATCGAAGGGTCACCGATCATGCCCGTGGCACCCCCCACGAGCGCTACCGGCGTGTGTCCCGCGCGCTGAAAATGCTTTAACATCATCACGCCAACCAAGTGCCCGATATGCAGGGAGTCGGCCGTGGGATCAATGCCCAAGTAGCCTGACGTTTGCCCTTTCATTAACTCCTCTTCCGTCCCGGGCATGACCTCGTGAATCATGCCGCGCCAACGGAGTTCTTCCACAAAATTCATCATGTTATTTGCTGTCTGTCAATCGTTATACAAAAGAACGCGAAGATACTAAAAGAATTCGGGATACGCGGAGGGCTCGGGGGAATTTTCGGTGAGTGGCTCATCCAGCCATCGCATGTATTGATACAGGTCGGTATTACGGGGCATTCCCAACTGTTTGCGAAGACGGTTTTTTCTTGTTTGCACCGACTTATGTTCCACGAAGAGGCATTCCGCGATCTCCTTTGACGAGAAATGCAGAAAGATATACGTGCAAAACTGGAAAGACGATTGCGTCAGGTTGGGATGGCGCAGGTAGATATTTTGGGTAAAATTAGGGAACAACTCCATGAAGCGGGGGAGGAATGAATTGTCGTTTTTCTTGGCCAAATCGATCACCTCTTCCAGCGCGTTGCCCCGTTTCTCGTCGAACACCTCTTCCAGTTCCCGCTCTTTCTCTGATACACGCCGGTAACGCCTGTGCCATGCAATCCAGCCTCCCGAGGCCAGCAAGGTGAGGAGCACGAGTGCGGCGAACAGCATCGATTTGGCCCGGTTAAGAAATAACTTTTGGTATCCCTTCTCTTCACTCAAAAGAATCTGAACCGCCTTATCCAAGGCCCTCTTGTTGGCTGTTCCCAGTTCATTTTCGATCGTTATTTTCTTCTGCTGGTATACCAAAGCCGAATCGCTGTTTCCTTTTAGCATGTATATATCTCGCAGGGCACTGTAAAACGCGGGCAGCTCGTTCTTTAGCCGTGTCTGTTCAAGGTTTTCCAACCCCCAACGATACTTTACCAAGGCCGAGTCGAGAAGGCCTTGATTCCTATTCATATTACCCCATTCCAAGTAAATCCACGAGGTATAGGGGTAATTATTGCTATCCGCTAACTCGAGAGCCGTGTTAAAATAGTAAACAGCCGAATCATAGTCAGCCCGGTTGGCATGTTCTTTTCCAAGTTGCGCGTAAAGGTTTACCTTATTCCTAAAAAGCCGTTCTTCGGTCGTACTTTCGAGCAGTTCTTTGTTTTTCTGCAAGTAATGCAAAGCCGAATCAGGAACCTCTTGCAAGGCGTACGTGGTGGAAAGGTTGTCATAGGCCAAACTCGCGAGGTATTTTCTTTCGAACTCCGTATCAATTTGATGGATATGACGCAATCCCTTTTTAAACTCGTTCACGGAGAGTTCGTATAACTTCATGGAGCCGTACGTGCGCCCTTTCACGCGGTTAATTTCCGAGAGCAGTATCAAGTCGCCGGCCACGTAAGGTTCTCGTTCCGCGCGGTGAAGGTACTCGATTGCCTCTCCATTCTCCCCGAGGCTCCACATCACTTGCGCGATATAGAAATTTCCCCGTGCCTTTCCCTTGGAGTAGCCAATCTGCTCGCTGAGTGACACCGCTTCGATCGCGTGGGTGAGGCTGGAGTGTATATCCATCGTGGCGTAACTATTATAAGAAAGTTCCAACACGCTGTCAACTTGTGTTCTCGTTGCCGATGAGGGCTTCTCGGCGCGAGATCCCGCGGCTGCAAAAACAAGAATAAAAAAAAGGAATGACCGACTCATAGTGTATCCGTTAAGTGAGAAGTGAGAAGTGAAACGTGGACGGGGTACCTTACTTGTATGCAGTGGGTTCCAAGAAACTGCTGTAACCCAAAAGAAAGCACAAAACGTCAAATCTCAAGGTAAAGTTAACAAAAAAAACGACAATTTTGCGGGTTTTGCCCTATTTTTAGCGCGCGTCGGCCACGCGAA
>Ga0209075_1003138_pt1 | contig 13976 bp, 8 predicted proteins | sample Stecom2011_FD_187523 | JGI IMG/M metagenome (GOLD analysis project Ga0209075, IMG submission 187523) | Agricultural soil microbial communities from Utah to study Nitrogen management - Steer compost 2011 (SPAdes) (version 2) | ecosystem: Environmental > Terrestrial > Soil > Agricultural land... | reverse complement strand
GCGATGCCTGCGATAACTGCCCCAATGTCCCCAATTATAACCAGGATGATATCAACCATAACGGCATCGGCGACGCCTGCGAAATCCTGCCGGCCGGCACGCTCATCTGCAATACTGCCGACGTCGCCTCACAGCCGATCAAGCCGAATATCTTCATCCTTCTGGACTATTCGGGTTCGATGCAATGGAGCAATTACTGGTCGGCTTCCAAGGACGCACTCCGAGATGTTGCCAGCAATTTGACCGCCGATTTTAATCTGGGGCTTGGCCTGTTCCCGGGGCGAAGTAGCGGCGTATATTCTCGCGAGGCGGCCATGGGTCCCATGACTGCCAGCACCTTTACCAGTCTCATAAATGGGCTGCCAACTTCGGCCAGCGGCAGCAACACACCAACCGCCTCTGCGCTCAATCAGGTGCGCATCAATAACCACTATCGCATGAGCCCCGATCCCGACGATAGCCTTCGCAGCAAGGCTCTGATCCTGATCACGGATGGCGATCCAAATCCCGATACCGTGTCGCAAACAGAGAGCGCGATTACCCGATTGCGCGATCTGGGCGTCCCCGTTTATGTCATCGGTTTTCCGGGCGCCAGCGCGACCAACCTTGAGAAATTTGCGGTTGCAGGCGGCACCGATAACCCCGGCGATTCCACCCGGCGTTGGTATCCGGTGACGAATACGAGCGCACTTGTCAGTGCGCTGGAAACCATTTCCACCCAACAGGTAAGCTGCTTGCTCTCGCTGACCCCACAAACTGGCGATGATATGAGCCGCATCCGCGTCAATATCGTGCGAAATGGCACGGTCCAACAAATTGTCCCCGAGAATTCGACAAACGGCTATATCTACAATGCCGGCACCCAGACCGTCGAACTCGTCGGGGCGGCCTGTGACAACCTGGAAGCCCTCGCCGCCAGCGCGGTGTCCGGCACCACGGTCGGCCTGGAGGTCGAGATCGCCTGCGATACCTGCGAGCCAACCGTCGAGGTCTGTGACTATACCGATAATGACTGCGACGGCATCATCGACAACGGCTGTGACGGCTGCGGCCCCGAGATCTGCGGCGATGGCCTCGACAACGACTGCGACGGCGTCATCGACAACGGCTGTCCCCCGCCCACCTGCATCCCTCAGACCGAGATTTGCGACGGCGTCGATAATAACTGCGACGGCATCATCGACGAGGGCTGCCCGGACATCTCCTGCATCCCTGAGCCCGAGATCTGCGGCGATGGCCTGGACAATGACTGCGACGGCGTCATCGACAACGGCTGCCCCCCGCCGCCCACCTGCATCCCTCAGCCCGAGATTTGCGACGGCATCGATAATAACTGCGACGGCATCATCGACGAGGGCTGCGAGGATATCTGCATTCCCGAAAATGAGATCTGCAACGGACTCGACGACGACTGCGACGGCGTCATCGATAATGACTGTGTCGAGTGCCCCGACGGGCGAAGCCCCGAGGTCTGTGACGGCATCGATAATAACTGCGACGGCGTCATCGACGAGGGGTGCCCTGTGCCGGTATGCATCCCCCAGAATGAGATCTGTGACGGGCTCGACGACGACTGCGACGGCGTCATCGACAACGATTGCATCGAGTGCCCCGACGGGCGCCAGCCCGAGATATGCGATGGCATCGACAATAACTGCGACGGCATCATCGACGAGGGCTGCCCCGGCGGCTGATGCCTGAGGCGTCTTGCACGAAAAAACCGCCGCAGGCTTTTTGAAAAAGCCTGCGGCGGTTTTTATATTTTTATATTTTTATATTTCTGCGCTCTTTTACTTTTTTTGCATGCGCAAACCTTGGTCGCTCAACCCGTCGCGCGCGCCGAATCCACCGCCGCCCATAACGCACGCACCGCCATCTCCGGCGCATCGGCCCCGACGACCTGCCGAATCACCGCCACCCCCGAGGCCCCATGCGCCGCGACCTCGGCCGCGTTCGCAAGGTCGATCCCCCCGATGCCGACCATCGGCACCGACGCACCGATCGCCGCACGAACCTCACTCAACACCGCCGGGCCGCGCGGCGCGGACGCATCCGCCTTGCTCGGGCGCGCCTCATAGATCGCGCCCACGCCCAGATAATCCGCCCCGCTCAATACCCGCTCGCGCGCCCCCTCGGCATCCCCCGAAGATGCGCCAATCACAAGATCCGGCGCGATCCGGCGCGCCTGGGCAACGTCAATATCCTCGGGTCCCAGATGCACGCCGTCCGCCCCGCAAGCCAGCGCCACGTCGATGCGATCGTTGAGCACAAAGAGCGCCCCGAAGCCCGCGCAGAGCTTCTTGAGCGCGCAGCCATAGGCGACCAACTCACGGCTGGTCGCCGACTTGTCGCGCAACTGCACCACTCCCGCCCCGCCGCGAAGCGCCGCATGGACGACCTCCCGCAGCGCCTCGAAACGCCGCTCACCGGGCGTATTGCCGGGGGCCGAAGCGACCCGCTGCGGCGAAAGCGCCGCCGGGTCGGCCACCACATAGACCCGCCAATCCGCCCCCTCGATCTTCTCGCGCCGCCCCGAGCTCGTCACGCGTTCTTCTCCAACCGGGCCTTTCGTTTCTCGGCGATCTCGGCGGCCTGCAGGTCGGCGCGATAACTCGAGCGCACCAGCGGCCCGGCCTCCACGTGCTCAAAGCCCATCTTATGGCCGGCCTCGGCAAGCTCGGCGAACTCGGCCGGCGTAACCCAGCGGTTCACCGGCAGATGGCGCGGGCTCGGGCGCAAATATTGCCCCAGATTCAGGATCTGCACGCCCACATCGACCAGGTCCTGCATCGTCCGCAGCACCTGCTCCTTGGTTTCCCCGAGCCCGAGCATCATCCCCGATTTGGTCAGGATATCGCCGCCGTGCTTTGCCGAGCGCTCAAGCACCGCCAGCGAGCGCGCATAGCGCGCCTGGGGGCGCACGATCCGGTGCATCTCTTCGGAGGTCTCGATATTATGGGAGAAACAATCCGGCAGCGCATCGAGCACGATATCGACGTCGTCCAGATTGCCCTTGAAATCGGGAGTCAACACCTCGACGCCCAGCCCCGGGCAAAGCTCCTTGGTGCGCCGAATCGTCTCGGCCCAGATGCCTGCCCCGCCGTCGGGAAGATCGTCGCGGTCCACGCTGGTGATGACCACATAGTTGAGGCCCAACTTCGCCAACGACTCCGCCACCCGGCGCGGCTCGTCGGTATCCACTTCCCCCGGGCGGCCCGTCTGGACATCGCAAAATCCGCAACTTCTGGTGCAGATATTTCCCAGGATCATAAATGTCAGCGCCTTTCGGCTCCAGCACTCCCCGATATTCGGGCAGGCCGCCGACTCACAGACGGTATTGAGGTCATTTTTGTGCACCAACTCCCGGGTCTCAAAATACTCCCGGGTCATTGAAACGCGCTTGCGAATCCACTTGGGCCGCGGACCCGCCTCATCGGGCTGATTCTGCAGCACCCGCCGCGCCGGCCCCGACACGCGATCCGCCCCGGTGGGCTCACGTTTGGCGGGAGCATTAAGCTCTCGGATAAATGACGCGTCGACTTTCTGGACCATGACTGACTCCCGGGGAACCGCGCCCCTGGTGAAACGAAACAATTTGAAAAAGATGGCGCGCGCTCAAATCCAGCCGCATCCGGGCGGCCACGCGCAATTTGGTGTCTAACAACATGGGCAACTTCCGGCAAGACACGCGCCCCAAATTATTTGCCCGCCCAAGCCTCGCCCCGCCCCCCGGCAGGCATACCCTTGCTCGATACCCTTTCTCTATCCTATGATCGAGCGCACCTAATTCTACTAAATGCTGCGCCCCTCCAGATTTCGAGACTGCCATGAAAACCGTCCCCTGCTCCGCGCGCGCCCATCAAATCCGGCTGGCCGGCGCGGCCCTCCTGTTTTTGACGGCCCTCGCTGCGGCGAGTTGCTCGGATTCATCTACAAACCAGGACGCGACTCCCGACGCCGCAGTCGAAGGCGATACCGGAACGGACACGCGCCAAGATACCGGCGTCGACGACGCCCAGAACGTCGGCGCTGACACAGAAGACGAAACCGCGCGCGACGCTGACTCAGATGCGCAGCTTGAAGCCGACGCCCAAGCCGACGCCGACACCGAACCCGACGCGCAAGTCGATCCAAACGCCGACTTTCATACCTGTTATCCGAATGCTTTCTGTACCCCGGAAGGCGAACCCATCACCATGAACGGCCTCAATATCCGCGACGTCGACCGCTACGCGGGCTCAACGACTCTGGAGCAGATGCAGAAGATCAAGGCCAAGGGATTTAACCTGGTGCGCCTGGCGATGTATTGGAGCCGCGTCCAGCCGAATCCGGGCGAAGATGGCTTCGACAGCACGTCGCTTGGGCGCGTGGAAACCGCCGTCCATAACGCGCGCGAGGCCGGGCTCTATGTCATCCTCAACCCGATCCACGGCGTCGGCAAAGGCCTCGATTGCACTGGCGCCCACGTGCCCGACTGGGCCTATATCGAGGATGATTCAGGCAACTGCCTGGGAAAAATTGGTGCCATTCAGGCCAACGCGCGCGACTATCTGCAAAAGATCGCCACACGCTACGCCGACGAGCAGTCCGTCATCGCCATCGACCTGGCCAATGAGATCACGCCGGTGATTTACGAGGATAACGCGGCGCTCTTCGCGATGTATAATACTCTCGTCAACCAGGTTCGCGCGGTCGATCCGGACAAGATTCTGCTCATCGAACCCGCTGGCGGCGACAAACTCTACCACGCCGATGAGCTCGTCGACGGGATTGAGAATAAGTCGAATATCGTCTTCTCACCCCACTTCTATTTCGCCGGCGTCCACAACGCCGACGGCAGCCCCGTGAGCAACTGCTCGCCCACCGGATATCGTAGCTCCGGCACCGTCTGCGGCAACTTTACCTACGAAAACCAGACCGGTTATCTTTATCCCAGCGTCGACGATCTCGACGCGCACGTCGCCGCTCAACTTGAGATGCTAGCGGACCCCAGGCTGCGCTGGCCGGCCTATATCGGCGAGTATAATTGCGCCGAAGGCCTGACGAATTCGAAGCAATGGCGCATCGACGCGGTCCAGGTTTTCAAAAGTCATAACCTCAGCCGCTCGCTCTGGGATTTTTATACACGCGGCACCGGCGACCCCGCGGGCGACCCGCCGAACTCCAATCTTTCCGCCACCACCTGGGGCAACGCCAGCGGCTCGGAGCCAGGCGACTGGAAACCCTGGGTCGACGATATCCTCTAATATTTCAACCTATTAGGGCGCGCCCTCTCGTAAAGACGGGGCGCGCGCCACCGGGCGATTGCACCCCATCGCCCACTCGTTATAGATTAAGGTGCGCCGCGTCGCGCCGAATCACTCCCCCCCTGCCCCACCCATCTATTCGTGTACGCCCAGGTTGCCGTCGACATCCCCCTATTCACCGCGCTGACCTATCTGGTGCCCGAGAACCTCGCCGATTCCATCGAGGTCGGCCACCTGGTGCAGGTCCCATTTCGAAACCGTGCCAAGACCGGACTCATCCTGCAGCTGATGGAAGAGCCCCCCGACCCCTCCATTGCCTCAAAAATTCGTCCCATCGCCGACCTTGTCGACACCGAGGCGCTGATGAACGCGCAGGGGACCGAGTTTTTGCAATTTATCGCCGACTATTACCTCGCCCCGATCGGGCAGGTCGTGCGCCTGGCGCTGCCGTCTTTTGTGCGCCTGGAGGGGCTTAAACACTATCAACTTCGGGATGCGCCGGACGAGCAACCGGGCGAGCACGCCGAGCTGCCGGAGCTCGACGACGACCTGCGCGCCGTCCTCGCGCACCTGGCCAAAGCCGCAGACTCCGTCGCCTGTAAAGACCTCAAAGAATTGCGAAAAGGCCTCACCTACGCGCACTTAAGCACCCTCGAATCCCACCCGCGCATCGCGGTGAGCTACGAGGAAGACGACGCCAAGGTCAAAGCCAAGACCGACAAATTCTACCGTCTCGTCGCGCTCCCCGCGGGCGAATCTCTCGAATCCCAGCGCCTCGGCAGCAAGCAGTTGCGCATCGTCGAGTTCATCGCCGAGCTTATGGAGAGCGGGCGCGAGAGCGTGGCCTTAAGCGAGATTCGCGAGGTTATCTCCGCCCCGCATAGCAGCCTCAATGCCCTGGAGGAGCGCGGCCTGCTCAGCGTCAGTGAAGAAGAAGTCTACCGCGACCCCTTCGACCGTGAGCCCGTCCAGATCCCCGAGACACACGCGCCCACCGCCGCCCAAAAAGACGCGCTCGCCGCCATCGCGCGAGCCCAGGCGCAAAACACCTTCGAAGGATTTGTGCTCCACGGCGTCACCGGCAGCGGCAAAACCGAAGTCTATATGCGCGCGATCCGCGCCGAGCTCGCCGCGGGGCGCCGCGCGATGGTGCTCTTGCCCGAGATCGCGCTCACCCCGCAATTCGTGGCGGTTTTTCGGGCGCATTTTGGCGAGCAGATCGCGGTGCTGCACTCGGCGCTTACGCCGGCGCAGAAATTCGACCAGTGGCGGCGCATCAAGCGAAACGAGGTCGATATCGTCATCGGCGCGCGCTCCGCGCTGTTTGCGCCGCTGGATAAGATCGGCATCATCATTGTCGACGAGGAGCACGACACCAGCTTTAAGCAGGGCGAGGGCGCGCGCTATAACGCGCGCGATATGGCCCTGGTGCGCGGAAAACTCGAGGGCGCGCGCGTCATCCTGGGCAGCGCCACGCCGTCTTTGGAATCCTATCATAACGCAAAATCCGGCCGCCTCACCTACCTGGCCATGCCCGAGCGCGTCGCCCAGCGCCCGATGCCGACCGTCGAGATCGTCGATCTTCGCGACCAGCAGCACGGCGAGCCTGGCCCCTCGGATATTCTGTCGGACGAACTTCTCAAGGCGATGGAGCGCACGCTCAAGGAGCAGATGCAGGTCATCCTCTTTTTGAACCGGCGCGGCTTCTCCCCGTGCGTCACCTGCCAGAGCTGCGGGCATATTTTCAAATGCATCAACTGCGACGTCTCGCTGACCTATCACCGCCACCAGGAGGCGCTTCGCTGCCACCACTGTGACTACTCGCTGCGCATGCCCGAGTCCTGCCCGGAGTGCAGCGACCCGAAGATCAACCGGCGCGGCAGCGGCACCGAGCGGCTGCACGGCCACCTGGTCGAGCTCTTCCCGCGCGCCGAGATTGCCCGGCTGGACCGCGACACCAGCGGGGGCAAAAAACTCGGGCGCATCATCCGCGCCTTTCGCCGCGCCGAGATCGACATCCTCGTGGGCACCCAGATGGTCACCAAGGGCCACGACTTCCCCGGCGTGGTCACCGTGGGGGTCGTGATGGCCGACTTAAGCCTGAACTTTCCGGACTTTCGCGCCGCCGAGCGCACCTTTCAGTTGCTCACTCAGGTCGCCGGGCGCGCCGGGCGCGGGCGCGACCCCGGCCACGTCTATATCCAATCCTATAATCCGGGGCATTATAGCCTGTTGGCCGCGCGCGAGCATGACTATGCGCGCTTCTCCGAGCGCGAACTTCAACTTCGCCGCGAGCTCGCCTACCCCCCGTTTGGCTACCTGATCGCCATCAAGTTCGAGGCCGCCAACGAGGGCCGCTGCATCCAGGCCGCCCGCGACTACGCCAGCGCCGCCCGGCGCCTCCTCAAGGAAGACGCCGCCCTGGGCGAAAGCGTCTTTATGCTCGGGCCCGCCATGGCCCCCTTGAGCCGGCTCAAGGGCAAATCACGCTGGCAAATCCTGCTCAAAAGTCGCTCGCGCAAAGCCGTTCGAAGGCTCGCCATCGGCATGCTCAACGGCGTGGCACATTTTGAGCCCCATAAGTCCCCCTACCGCGACGTGCGCATCATCGTCGACGTCGACCCGGTGCATATGCTGTAGGAATTCTTTTGCTCAGATGATCCCGCGGCGCGCCATGAGCGTCTTCAGGCGCGCGCGGTTCTTCTCGAGGTCTTCGCGGCGTTTTACCGGCTCAAAGCGCGACGCATTACCGGTGGAGGGGACCTGCAAAATCTCGGTCCTGAGCACCGCCGATAACTCCCCGGCGAGTCGCTCAAATTGGAAGGCGGGGCGGGCGTTGACGGCTTTTTCGACCACAAACCAGGTCAAATCCGCCTTCTTCTCAAGCGCCTTTGCGTCGAATAGAAAAGTATTGGTATTGAGCCACTTAAGCTCCTCTTTAAGCGAGGGGTCGGGCAGCCGAAAATGCTCCACGATCTGTGGCATCCCGTTGACGCGTGCGATGAACCCACCCACCTGACCGGGTTTTTTGTGCACCGCCTCCACGCTCATCTGCACCCCGCGCGACGAGGACGCATCGACGTGCATCCCGACGACCAGCGGGTCGAGGGTCGCCAGCATATTGTCGACATTGGACATCATCAGATACTTTCCGCCCGAGCGGCGAAATTCGGCCAGCGCCCCGCGCCACAGCGCGGTTTGCAGGTCCCCGTGCCCCGGCGCATAAAGCGAGACGTGCTGGCGGGCATCATCCTCGCGAAAAAGCTCTCCCTGCGGCGCGAGCCGAAGACTTATGCTCTGATTAAATGAGATAAGTTGCTCGGGGCGCAGCCCAAAATAGGCGTGCGCGCGAAGATGCCCCGCGCTCTTGTCGGCAGTCGCAAAGCTATTCATCAAAAGCATGCGCCCTGCCCGGCCGTAGCGGGCCACGTCGCGCGCCTTGAGCGCCAGAAAGGACAGCTTGTCAAAGACCTCCACGCAGCCCTTGACCACCCCGCCAAAGCGCGTCGCCATCCCACCGTTAAGCACCAGACTGCCGACCTCTCCGCGCGAAATCGCCGCCTCTCCTAGCGCCACAAACGCGCGCCCCGCCGCCGAATCGCGCGCCGGCAGCACGCGCATATCCTGAGCGCTGGGCACCTCGACCACGCCGTCCAACCGATTCCTCGCGGCGCTCAGCTCCCCGCTTAAATACGCCCGGCGAAGCCCCAGAAATTGCGCGACGTCAAAGTGATTCGCCTCAAGAAGCCCGCGCTGCGCCTCGCCAACCTGCGCCCATAACTCGTCTTCGGACATCTTTGTTGCCGCCGTCATCGTTGCGTCCAATCATATCGGGGTGATTCGTGGCGCTCGTGGAGCAAGCCTTTGCGAAGTCGTCGGGGCGAACCTAGTCACAGCACCGGAAAATGCAAAGGCCGCCGCAGCCTTTGAGTAAGGACTTTGGCGACCGCTGAGAGCGCGACGCACCGACACGTACGGCGAGTCAAAACAAGACGTTTAACTCTGGCAGGATTTGCAGCGCCCGCGCAACCACACGGTCGCATCGGTGACGCAAAACTCGGCGTTGTGGGCCTGGAGCGCCTGGGAATCTGCGACCAAATTCTTCAGCGCGCCCGGCTTTAAAAAGATGTCAAAAATCTCGCCGCACCCATCGCACAGCGCGTGGTGATGCGGCACGACCGTCGGGTCAAAGTAGGTCTGCCCGTCGTGCCCGGTCACCCGGGTGAGCAGGCCGACCTCTTCAAGCACCTCCAGCGTATTATAGACCGTCGCAAGCGACATACTCGGGACGACCTCGCAGAGCGCCACAAAAACCTGCTGCGGGGTAAGGTGGCCGGCGTCGGCGTGAAACATCTCCACGATCGCCCGGCGCTGCGGCGTCAGGCGAAAACCCGCCGCCTTCAGCAGCCCCAAGCGCGCCTCAAGCCCACCGCCCTCGCCACCCGCCAGCGCATGGTCATGCGAGGATTGTTGCGTGCCGCCGACCCCTGCGCCATTTAAATGCGTGATGCTTGCCATAATTACCGTCTTTGAAGTGCGACGCGCTGCCATAAGACCCGCCAATCCGGGTTGGCCCAATTTAGCTCAAATGGGCTCATAGTCGAAGTCCGAATCGTGGTGCTCGGTGCCGTCGTAGCTCAACAGCGTGCCGCGATCCTCCGAGATGGTCTCGATATTAACCGGGCGCTTCCACACCCGGTGCAGGGCCTCAAGCACGCCCTGGGCGTAGTCGAGTCGCAGCGGAGTACCGTCAAACTTGTGGTGAAGCAGCAACTCCCCGCGATTCTTGAAGTTGCCGTCCTTCACGTAAATGAAGGGCTGGCCGAAATTTGTCAACTGGGTCAACAACTTCTCTTTGACTTCCTGGAACTCCCGGCTCTCGATCTCCCAATTCCCCGATTTCCGGTTATACCCGAAGGTGAACATCTTATTTTCGCGCGCGAAATCCTCGGTCAAAAACTCGTCGATAAATGTGACGTCATTATAGATCTTGCGCACCTCGAAGATCTTCTGGCGCCCCAGCCCCAGCTCTCTATCCCAGTTGACCCGGCGCTCCAGGTCGTCGACCTCGCGCCATTCCTTGCCAAATTTCCCCCGATTCCAGCGATCCTCGATATCCCGATACAGCGCCACACCCAGCTTATAGGGGTTGAATTGCCCCGGCGCCGAGTACATCACCTTCGAGTTAATATCGGCGAAGTCGATGATCTCGGAGTCGTCCAGGACCCGCTCGGTTAGGATTTTTGAATGCCAGTAGGAGTTATGATTCACAAACCCGGCCGCGGCGTAGCGATGCGTCTCACGCACCGAGATATCATAAACATCCGCGCGCCCCACCTCGACACTGACAACCTCGTCGGTCCACGCCTCCTCCTTAAACCACTGATGCTCCGCGATATACGCGGCGAGAGCGACCGATTTCCGCTCAAGATCAAAGCCGATTTCCTCGGCAAATAACCCGGCAGATTTTCCCGCGATATGCACATGCCAGCAGCCATCACTTTGTTCACGGCGCCGATTCAAGATCCCAAAATTAAGCAGCAATAGCTGAACTTGCTCACTCATCGTTTCGCTGGACGTGCTCAAAATCACACCCTGCTTCCCGGCATAGCCGTCCGCGTCGAAAAGCCCACGCAAAAACGCACTGACCACCGCCTTCGGCGAGCGAAGAATCGCCTCCGGGATTTTCTTATCATGCGCGCTCGGACCGTCCGTGAGACCGAGGTCTTCGGTCAGCCAATCCGAGAGATTTTCGGCGTGAAAAAGTACTCGCCAACGCCCCTCATCCTGCTTGATAACCGGCATTACGTCGAAGAGCGCGCGCCCCATCTCGGCGAAGCGAAGCGCATGCGCATAATCACCACTGGTAAAACCAAGATTGCGCTTAACCCGGCTGATATGCCCATCGCCGACGAGGCCGCCCAAAAAGCGCCCAAGTTCACGCGTAACCGTCGCAGGAATGCGTATCGCCCGGCGCTTATTAACGGACTGCGGAAGCGCTTGATTCTGCTCACACTCATAGAGTTCGAGCGCCGATGCAACCGCACTTGAGCGGCGAATATTGGAGCCCGCACGAAAGCGAAGCACCGTGCTCAGCGAAACCTCCGCCTGCTCGGCAACATCCTGCAAATTGCGGCGCTCAGGCGCGCTCCAATCCAGCGCAACCTCCTCAACCGGCCATAAATCCGCGCCGCCCGACACCCGAATCTCGTCGCCCACCCCAAGCTCATCGAGGCGCGACCATGTTTGGCCGTCAGCGTTCAAGATACGGTGATTATTCGAGCCAATCAGCCGCAACCCGCGCCGAGTGCGCAGGGTGACCGTCTGATGGTCTGGAATAATATTATAATCGTAGACATCCTGCGGCCGTTCGCCGTCGGAGACGACCTCAAGGCGCCCATTCACCAGCGCCTCCATCGTGACCAGACCGGCCGAGGTGAAGACCCGCGTATCCGCTGCCACGCAGGCCCAGCCCTCGTTCATGATCTTGGTCTGCCCCTGGGGGGCAAAATAATACGCCTCCTCGCGGATGATCGACAGAATATCGGATTCCCAGCCCTCCAGAGGCGCATTCTCGAGCAAGAACTTCATGATATCGCGCTGGGGTTCGCGCGGGAAGTTCTTGCGCTGCGCGTCCTCCTCAGCCATCTTGCGCTTTTGCTCCTCGATATAGCTGGACGGGTTGATATACTCGTCCATATAATCCTTCGCCTTGAACTTCGGGACCTCGCGGGTGCGCGGCTCCTCGTGATTCTCGGGCTCTTCGGGCGTCTCGCGCTCGATGAACGGGCTATAATAATCGATCAGATTATCCAGCGATAAACACGTGTCGATAAAGTCCTCGACCTTCTCGATGCCGCGACGATCCAGGTGGCGCCGAATCCGCGCGCCATGATTCGCCATCTTGTCGACCATCTTGCGGTCGGTCTTGGAGAAATAATAGTTATTCTTGAAGAAATCGACGTGCCCATAGACGTGCGCAATCACCGTCTTCTGGTCGACCAGATTATTGCCCTCCAATAAATACGCGTAGGACGGGTCATTATTGATGACCATCTCATAGATCTTCGACAGCCCGTATTCAGCACTTTTGGAGAGCTGCTCATACTCCATGCCAAAGCGCCAGTGCGGGTAGCGCGTCGGGAATCCGCCGTAGGCGGCCAACTCGTTGATCTGCTTATAGTCGACCATCTCAAAAATGGTCTCGAAGAAATCAAGCCCGTATTCGTTCTGGGCGACGTCGCGAATAGTCGCGATGATTTCGCGCAAATGCAGCGGCAGTGCTCGGTTCGTTCGCATAGCGTTTAAAGACCTTTTCCCAGGAATTCTTTAATCGAGTCATAGATCGCCTCGCGATTCTTGATCTCGGAGAGGATCACCTCGTCGGTCCCGCCAAATCGCTCGTGCAGGTCTTTGATAAACTGCCCGGAGCCGTAGGGCGACTCGACCTGCCCGTAGCAAAACATATTCGAGCGCGGCAGAATCCCTTCGCTCAAGAGTTTGAGGCACTCCCCGGTGTCGTCGACCGACCAGTTATCGCCGTCGGAAAAATGAAATGGATACACATTCCACTCATCGGGTGGGTACTCTTTTTCCAGAATCTTCAGGCATAATTTATACGCGCTGGAGATCATCGTCCCGCCGGATTCTCGCGTGTGAAAAAAGGTGTCGCGATCCACTTCTTTGGCGGTGGCATCGTGGATGATATAGCGGCTTTCAATCCCCTTATATTGGCTGCGAAGCCAGGTATCGATCCAGAAGGATTCGATGCGCACCATCTCTTTTTGCTCGTCGCCCATCGAACCCGACACGTCCATCATATACAGGATGACCGCGTTGGACTCGGGCAACTCGGTCTCCTTCCAGGAGCGGTAGCGCATGTCCTCCTTGATCGGGATGATGACCGGGTTGTCGGGGTCATAATCGCCCATTGAAAGCTGGCGCTTCAGCGCCTGTTTATAGGATTCCTTGAAGTGGCGCAGGCTCTCCGGGCCGGTCATGCGCAGGCCGCTATATCGCTCGCGGATCGTCTCGACGCGCTTTTTGCCGCGCGGCTCGATATTGGGTAATTCCAGCTCCTCGCCCATGATTTCGGCGAGTTCGTCGAGCGAGACATCGACGTCCAGCCCGTGCTCGCCGGCCTGATTTCCCGCCTCCTTGCCCTCGCCTTCTTCCCCTTCGCCCTGGCCGAGCGCGTCGCCGGGCTCGCCGTCGCCCTGGCCGACGCCGCCGGTATTTTTGGAGCCGTAGCGAAAGCGCGGGATATCAATGCGCGGAATGGGCACCTTGACCACATCCTTGCCCTGCTTGCCCGTCAACTCCCCCTGGCTCATATATTTGCGCAGGTTGCGTTTGATCTTGCCGCGCACAATCTGCTTGAAGCGGCGGTGATCTTGCTGGATTTTATTGAGTTCTGTCATACGTATCTTTTAAATTTGACGGGCCGAAACCAAGGGAGACCACGCCCCCGCGAACCACCCTTATTTAAGCGCCGGTGGAGCGCGCATCACGCGCGCCACCGGCGCCAAAGGCCGACGCTTTAGCCCTGATCCTTGGAGTCACCGCGCGCGAAGATACTGGCCACGAAGTTGAGCACATCGGTGGCCGACTCCTCGTTATACCCGTAGTTCTTGATCAGGCGCTGCTTGACGATATCGATCTTCTCCTGGGTCTCCTTGTCGACCACATTCGAGACCACGCTGGCCAGCTTGATGGAGTCTTTCTGATCCT
>Ga0209075_1003137_pt1 | contig 13989 bp, 17 predicted proteins | sample Stecom2011_FD_187523 | JGI IMG/M metagenome (GOLD analysis project Ga0209075, IMG submission 187523) | Agricultural soil microbial communities from Utah to study Nitrogen management - Steer compost 2011 (SPAdes) (version 2) | ecosystem: Environmental > Terrestrial > Soil > Agricultural land... | reverse complement strand
GTTTATGCATTTATCTAGCAGTAAAGGGTTCTTGAGTAGCACTCCTAGACCTTACTGGGTTTTTCTAAGACAATAAGCGCTTAAGAAAAGAGAGAAATTATGTCTGAACTCATACATGCCACATTAGATGCCCGCGGGCTTTTTTGCCCTGAACCGGTCATGATGCTGCATAATCAAATTCGTGATATGCAAATTGGTGAAATTGTCGAAATCTTAGCCACCGATCCTTCTACAACTCGTGATTTTATTAAGTTTTGTAATTTCTTAGATCAAGAGTTGGTGCTCAATGAAGAACAGCAGGGCACTTATCGATTCCTTATTCGAAAAAACAGCGATGTTGAGTAATTAAATGATTATTTTAGGGGTCGACCCTGGCTCTAGGATTACAGGCTTTGGTGTGGTTAAACGCACTGGGCAAAAAGTCGAGTACGTTGTCAGTGGTTGTATTCGTACTGGCGATGGACCTTTGGCCGAACGTTTAGAAAAGATTTTTTCATCAGTAACAGAAATAATTGAAACTTATCAGCCCGAACAGTTCGCCATTGAACAGGTGTTTATGGGTAAAAATGTCGACTCGGCATTGAAACTTGGTCAAGCCAGAGGTGTGGCGATAGTCGCTGCGGCAAAACTTGGATTGCCTGTATCGGAATATGCTGCACGCACGGTTAAGCAAGCAGTGGTTGGCAAAGGCAGTGCAACAAAAGAACAGGTTCAGCATATGATTCAATACTTATTGAAGCTGCCCGGTAAGCCCCAAGAAGATGCTGCCGATGCGCTAGCAATCGCTGTTTGTCATGCTCATACAAGCAGCAGCTTAGTGGCCCAAATCGGTGTGACAGGGGTGACGCGCGGGCGAATGAGGTAGCCCATAAAAGGCATAGCTGCTAGTCTAAGCGCTTTATTTTTAGGTGAAATATCATGATTGGAAGGTTACAAGGTTTGCTGGCTGAAAAGCACGCACCTGAGTTGTTAATTGATGTTAATGGCGTGGGATACGAGGTGTTAGCGCCAATGACGACCTTTGCTTCATTGGGCACAGTAGGTGAACCTGCCACCCTGTATACGCACCTTGTTGTTCGTGATGACGCTCATGTTTTATATGGTTTTGCGAGCACGACAGAACGTACTATGTTCCGTACCCTTATTAAAGTGACAGGGGTAGGGCCGAAAATGGCATTGGCTATTTTGTCTGGTATGGATGCAAACGCCTTTGCTACCTGTATTCATAACGAAGACATTAAATCGTTAACTAAACTGCCTGGGGTAGGGAAGAAAACCGCTGAACGTCTGATTATGGAAATGCGCGATCGCTTAAAAGAATGGCATACCGAAGCACCGCTGTGGCAAGCCGTCAATCAAGCAGAACAAATGCAAACCAATACTATGGTAGCCGAGGCTGAGTCTGCGCTCGTCTCCTTAGGGTACAAGCCCCAAGACGCGGCCAAAATGCTAAGTAAAATCACGCAAGAAGTTAGCAGTTCAGAAGAGTTAATTCGTATTGCTCTACGAAATTCATTGAGTAAATAAGCATGATAGAAACCGACCGTTTTACTAGTCCTATTAACCCTGAACCCGTATTAGGTGAAGAGCATATAGACCATGCTATTCGTCCTAAAACGTTATCGGACTATATTGGTCAGCCCACTGTTCGTGAGCAGATGGAAATCTTTATCGGTGCAGCGAAAGCACGTGAAGAGGCGCTCGATCACACCCTAGTATTTGGCCCACCAGGGCTTGGTAAAACGACCTTGGCAAACATTATTGCCGAAGAAATGGGCGTTCAAATTAAATCTACCTCTGGCCCTGTGCTAGAAAAAGCTGGTGACCTAGCCGCGCTGTTAACCAACTTAGAAAGCGGCGATGTTTTATTTATAGATGAAATTCACCGCTTAAGCTCCGCCATAGAAGAAGTGCTTTACCCCGCAATGGAAGATTACCAACTCGATATTATGGTGGGGGAAGGTCCAGCGGCACGCTCTATTAAAATAGACTTGCCTCCTTTTACATTAGTTGGCGCGACTACCCGTGCCGGCTTGCTCACCTCGCCACTGCGTGACCGCTTTGGCATTGTTCAGCGTTTAGAGTTTTATAACAACGCTGATTTAAGCCATATCGTTTCCCGCTCTGCAGGTTTGCTGCAATTAGAAATAGATAAAACTGGTGCCGATGAAATTGCACGCCGATCTCGTGGAACCCCACGTATTGCTAACCGTTTGTTGCGTCGAGTGCGTGACTACGCTCAGATGAAATCCGATGGTCGTATAAGTCAAGACAGTGCAGATGCCGCTCTTAATATGCTCAATGTTGATAGCCATGGTTTTGACCATATGGATAGACGCTTACTAGAAACCCTGCTTGATATTTACGAAGGCGGTCCCGTTGGTGTAGATAGCTTAGCGGCCTCCATCGGCGAAGAACGTGATACTATTGAAGATGTTATCGAGCCATATTTAATGCAGCAGGGCTATATTACACGAACACCACGTGGACGCATGGCAACCAAAAAAGCCTATCTCCACTTTGGTTTAGACTTGCCCGCGCGTTTTGGAACACACGATGAGCTTTAAGTGGCACGCAAGGGTCTATTACGAAGATACGGATGCTGGTGGCATTGTCTACCATGCGAATTATTTAAAATTTATGGAGCGTGCTCGTACAGAGTGGCTAAGAGACCTAGGTTTTTTCCAACAAAGTTTACGTGCAGACGATACGTTATTTGTTGTAAGAAGTTTAAATATTCAATATAAAGCACCTGCGTATTTAGATGATGAACTTTTAGTAAGTGTTGTTATCGAAAAGCACCGTAAAGTAGGAATATTCATTCAACAACAAGTACACAGAGTGAATAGCCAACAGCCTGAACTTCTGGCAGAAGGGCAGGTGGAAATAGCCTGTATCTCTACTCAAGGCAAACCAAAGAAATTACCACAAACACTGCTTAATATTTTGGAGCAACAGTGAACGAACAACTATCGATTTTATCTTTAATTTTAAGTGCTGGCATAGTCGTACAGCTGGTTATGCTATTACTGTTGGTCGCCTCGGTGGTGAGCTGGGTGGTGATTGTTCAGCGCGGACGTATTTTATCAGCGAATAAAGCAGCGATGCTTGAATTTGAAGAGCAATTCTGGTCTGGCGTTGATCTGAACGATTTATACAAAGACTGCCAAGAGAAATTAAATCCTAGTGCCATTGAAGCTATTTTTATGGCTGGTTTAAAAGAATTTAGAAAAATGCGTCAGCAAAATATAACGGATGCTGAAGACGTGATGCAGGCAGTGCAGCGTGCTCTGCGAGTTGCTATTACACGTGAAGTAGAAAGCTTAGACGAGCACTTATCTTTCTTGGCGACAGTAGGTTCAACCAGCCCATATATTGGTTTGTTTGGTACCGTTTGGGGCATCATGCACTCCTTCCAAGGTTTGGCCATGGTAAAACAGGCAACCATCGCCACCGTGGCACCTGGTATTTCTGAAGCGCTAGTGGCAACAGCTATGGGTCTGTTTGCAGCTATTCCGGCGGTTATTTTCTATAACCGTTATGTTGGCCAAGTCGATAATTTAGCTTCTGGAATGACAACTTTTGCGGATGAGTTATCAGCTTTGCTGCACCGTCAGGCATTAAAGATTGAAAAGGCCAATGAAGCGCCTAAAGCTACTTCTGAGAAAAAGGTCGCAGAATAATCATGGAACCTTTAACTCAACCCGTCCAAGAAAAACGTCGACCGGTTGCCGATATAAACGTAGTGCCTTACATCGATGTGATGTTAGTACTGCTAATTATCTTTATGATAACGGCGCCTATGTTGGTTCAAAGCGTGCCTGTTAATTTGCCACAGGTTGACTCTCAGCCAAGTAATATCGACCCTGATGAAAACACACTCATTATTACGGTTAATGACCGTGGCTTATATTATTTAGAGCGTAATAAAGACACGCCTGAGGCCATGATTTTGTCTGACGTAATTAGTTATGCTCAGAAAATTAAAGCACAAGTACCAGAAACACGCGTTATGATTCGTGGCGACCAAATGGTGCCTTACGGTAAGGTTGTGGAGCTTATGGGTGGCTTACAAGATGCAGGTGTTTATAACTTAGGTTTAATCACAGAAGCACCGGATCCCGCGGCACGTTAATATGCATAAGCGCCCTCAGAACTATACCATTGCTATTGCTGTATCGTTATTATTGCACGCGGCGGTTGGCTTACTATTATTTTGGAAATGGCCAGAAGTAAAAAAAGTAATGGAGCCAGTACCCAAGCATGTTATTGCTGAAGTCGTCCAAGTAGAAAGTGCAGCCGAAAAAGAAAGAAAAATTAAAGCAGAACAAGAACGTCGTCAGCGCGAGCGTGCTGCTCAACAGCGTCAGCGCCAAAAAGAATTAGCAGCTAAGAAAGCGGCTGAGGAAAAAAGAAAACAACAAGCCTTAAAAGAAAAGGCACTAGCGGAAAAGCGTGCTAAAGAAAAAGCACTGGCCGAACAAAGAGCAAAAGAAAAACAAGCAGAAGCACAGAAACAAAAAGAACTGGCTGAAAAGCGCCAAAAAGAACAAGAAGAGTCATTGCTAGAAAAATTACTGCAAGAAGAAAGAATGCGGGAACAAAAAGAACAGCAAGAGGCTCAAAGACAGGCTAAAGAACGTGCCGCAGCCATGGTGACGGAATTTACCGAGAAAATCAGGGCTCATACTTCTTCGTATTGGTCATATCCGTCAGTGGTAAAGCCCGATGATGAGGTGACGGTCAATATACAGCTAGTACCCACCGGTGAAGTTGTAAGCGTACAAATTGTTAAAGGCAGCGGTAATGCTTTGTTAGATAACTCGGTGTTACAAGCGGTAAGAAAAGCATCACCGTTGCCAGTACCTAAAGATATACAAGTGTTTGAAAAAGATTTTCGTAATTTTATAATGAAATTTAGACCGGAGAACGCATCGTGGTAAAACGCAGTATGGTATTTTTTATAGGATTGTTGCTCGCGTTACAAACGGTTCAAGCTGAAATTGTTATTGAAGTCACACAAGGGAAACAGAGTGCTATTCCTATTGCTGTGGTGCCATTTTCTTTAGAAGCTGGTGAAAGCTTACCAGAAGACTTAACCAAAATTATTCATAACGACTTAGGTCAAAGTGGCTATTTTCGCACTATGCCGACTGAAAATATGATCAGTCAACCTAATATGCCTAGTCAGGTTAACTACGATGATTGGTCTTTATTGCGCCAAGATTACGTTGTTGTCGGAAATATTACAGTCGACCCTGCGGGATACGCCATTGAGTTTCATGTTCTTGATGTGCATTTAAAAGCAGAGGTGCTTCGTCATAGAGTAAAGGGCAAAAAGACACAAATGCGCGATTTAGCTCACTATATAAGTGACTATATCTTTGAAAACCTAACCGGTATTCCTGGGGTCTTCTCTACCAAATTAGTTTACGTCACCACTAACCGTGAACGTAATCAGTTTAACTTAAATTACGCCGATGCAGATGGTGCAAGAGAGCGCTTAATCTTTAGTTCAAAACAACCCATTATCTCACCAACTTGGTCGCCAGACGGTAAGAAAATTGCTTACGTTTCTTTTGAAAACGGGCAGGGCGAAATCTTCTTCCAAGAATTGGCCACTGGTAAAAGAGAACGCGTAGTAGCCTTTAGTGGTTCTTCTTTCAACAGTGCGCCCTCGTTCTCACCAGACGGCAAATCTTTAGCCTTTGTTATCTCTAAATTAGGCAACCCAGATATTTATATGATGGATATCGCAACACGCAAAGTAAGACGATTAACCACTCATTACGCTATCGATACTGAACCCCAATGGGATATCGATGGCGAACACCTGTTTTTCACTTCAAACCGAGCTGGCGGTCCACAAATCTATCGAATGAATGTGAGCAGCTTAGCCGTGAAAAGAGTTACTTTTGACGGTAACTACAATGCACGCCCAAGGGTAACGGCTGATGGACGTAAACTTATCTACGTAAATCAAACTGGCGGACGATTCCATATTGCTTCACAAGACTTGGCTACAGGCCGTGTCAACGTACTCACGAGTGAAACAGAATTAGATGAGTCTCCTAGTGTCGCTCCCAATGGAAGTATGGTAGTTTATGCAGCAAGTGAAAAAAATCGCAGTATCCTCGCAGCCGTATCAGTTGATGGAGATGTGAAGTTTCGCTTACCATCTAAATACGGTGATGTCAGGGAGCCTGCATGGTCACCGATTTTTAAATAAAATTAATTTTAATCAACCATATGGAAGACTGTTATGCAAACAACTACCCTGTATAAATCTCTAGGTTTAGCATTTGGTGCTTTACTACTAACTGCCTGTGCTAGCAAAGGCGAAATCGAAGAAGGCACTTCACAAGTTGAAGAAGCACAAAACCAAGTAACTACTGAAGCAACACAAGGTGTTGAAGAAGCTAAGCTATCTGGTGAAGAGCTAAAAGCACAAGCTGAAGCTGCTTTACGTGAGCAAACTGTTTTCTACTTTGAGTTTGACCAAAGCACCATCAAAGAAGAAGGCAAAAAAGCTCTTAAAGCACACGCTAAATACTTATCAGTAAACAGCAATGCTAAAGTTACTTTAGAAGGTCACGCAGATGAGCGCGGTACTACTGAGTACAACCTAGCACTAGGTGAGCGTCGTGCAATGAGCGTACGTTCATACTTAATGTCTAACGGTGCAAAAGCTGAACAAGTTAAAGTTGTTAGCTTCGGTGAAGAGCGTCCTGCAGTTATGGGCAGCAACGAAGAAGCTTACGCACAAAACCGTCGTGTAGAAGTTAAATACTAAGCATGAAGCACGGTATTCTGATCTTAGCCCTAGCAGCCTCTGCTGGGGTTTTTGCTGAAGAATGGGTATCTGTTGGTGGAGGTAGTGTAACCACCTCTCCAGCAGGTGCATCTAGCTATACAGACAGCTCTCAGCAAATAGAGTTAGAAACACCATCACCCGCGGGTGGTAATACCTTATTATCGGAACTTGCTATGCAAGTTGATCAGATGCAACAAGAAATAGCATTGTTACGTGGTCAACTCGAGCAGCAACAGTATTTATACGATCAACTTAAAGAAGAGCAGCAACAGCGCTATCTTGATGTTGATAGACGATTGTCAGCACTGGTTGTTACCGATAAATCCATTGCGGTAACCGCACCTGTCGATGCCGAGGTTAAATCAGAGGCGGCAGCAGGAGCAAAAGAACAGTATCAAGAAGCTATGGATTTCATTAAATCCAAGCATTTCCCTGAAGCACAAACAAAATTATCAGAGCTGGTAAAACAGCATCCACAAGACCCACTTGTGCCTAATGCACTGTATTGGTCTGCTGAAGTTTGGCTAGTGCAGGGAGAGCCTGAAAAGGCCCTTGTAGACTTTGCTAAGGTGGTGAGTGATCACCCAGAGCACTCTAAGGCTGCAGATGCTACCTATAAAATAGGGGTAACCTTAGATCGTCAGGGTAAGACTGAACAAGCTAAACAGTGGCTACAGAAAGTTATTGATAACTATTCTGGTAAAGCTGATACAACCGTTCGTTTGGCTAAGTCATATTTAGAGAAAATCTAAAAAAGCGCCTTTTTCTGTATGAAAAATAGGCTAAGTCGATGAATTTGAAACTTTTTTAAAAAAATTCTTGCGTCATCGAAAAAACCTAGTATTATACGCGCCACTTCCAGGGTCGTTAGCTCAGTTGGTAGAGCAGTTGGCTTTTAACCAATTGGTCGCAGGTTCGAATCCCGCACGACCCACCATTTTTTACATAGGCCGGAAGTAACCAACATTAGGGTCGTTAGCTCAGTTGGTAGAGCAGTTGGCTTTTAACCAATTGGTCGCAGGTTCGAATCCCGCACGACCCACCATATTTCAAAAGGACCACAGTGTGGTCCTTTTTTATTGCCTGTTAAAAAACGAAGTATCCTTGACCAAGCGTTTTAGCAGCGTAAAATCCCTAACCTGTTTGTCGGGATGTATACCAACAGAGTTTTGAACCTAAATGTGTTAGACTCTGCCCGCTTTGTCTTTACCGTTGAGATTGAGATGAATAAGATCATTTCCAGTATTGAAAGTATTGAATTGATTCATGATTATTGGTCTGCACCCAAAAAGGATTTGTCAGATGCAGAAAAAACCGCACTGACAGAAGAGATTCGTGAGCTCTTAATTGCAGAAGATGCCGTACTGGTGGCTCACTACTACACAGACCCAAGCATTCAAGCGTTAGCTGAAGCGACTGGCGGCTGCGTCTCAGACTCTTTAGAGATGGCACGTTTTGGTCGTGATCATAAAGCCAGCACCTTAGTGGTTGCAGGCGTTCGCTTTATGGGCGAAACCGCAAAAATTCTAAGCCCAGAAAAACGTATTTTAATGCCTACCCTAGAGGCAACCTGCTCGTTAGATATTGGCTGTCCAGCAGATGAGTTTTCTGACTTCTGTGATGAGCACCCAGACCGCACAGTAGTGGTTTATGCCAATACCTCGGCCGCTGTAAAAGCGCGTGCTGATTGGGTTGTTACTTCAAGTATTGCTTTAGATATCGTTCGTCACCTGCATGCAAAAGGTGAAAAAATCCTATGGGGTCCAGATAGACACCTAGGAAGCTACATTCAACGTGAAACGGGAGCCGATATGGTTCTGTGGAACGGTGACTGTATAGTCCACGATGAGTTTAAAGCAAAAGCCCTAGAAGACTTAAAGGCCGTTCACCCTGGTGCTGCGGTACTTGTTCACCCTGAATCACCTGAATCGGTGGTTAAAATCGCTGATGTGGTAGGTTCAACAAGCCAGTTAATTAACGCGGCTAAGTCGTTACCTAACGATGTTCTTATTGTTGCTACCGATAAAGGTATCTTTTACAAGATGCAGCAAGCTGCGCCCGATAAGTTGCTTATTGAAGCACCGACTGCCGGTAATGGCGCTACCTGTAAGAGTTGTGCTCATTGCCCGTGGATGGCAATGAACGACTTAGTGAATCTACGTGATGTGCTAAAGAATGCAGATCAAGAGATTTTAGTGGATGAGTCTGTGCGTAAGCAGGCTGCCATTAGCTTAAACCGTATGATGGACTTCCCTAAAAGTAACTAAGCTAGAAACGAGAAGGCGCGCTGGCCATTACGTGCTGGCGCTGCTTTATAGCCAGTTGCAGTCTTAAATCCCCCTCAACTTCCGCCTGTTTTTGCGCTAAATCCATTTGCCTTAACGCTTGTTGATGTTGTCCGCTGTAAAACAAAAACTCAGCGTTAGCACGATAGGCTAATGCTTTTTGGTTGGTCTTGCTTGCCACATAACTTAATTGTTTCCACACAAAGGGATTGGTGGGCTTCTGGGTGGCTAGTCGTCTCCATGCATTTCGGCTTTCTACTAACTTCCCTTGCTGCTGTAGCAAGGTGGCTTGAGTTGTGAGAAGTTGATAGTCATTGGGTGAAAATGGAATAGCATCATTTAATAGCTTTAATGCTTTCTCACTTTGATTAAGCGCCTGCAGAATAGAGGCATGTAGGGCAATGCTAGCGTTACGTCCTTGATAAGGCTTGGGGATGCCTTGCCAGTGCTGTAGTGCTTCTTCAGCCTTGTCTTGTTGCAGATATAGCTCTGCCAAACTGTATTGTGCTGCAGCACGTTCTATAGAGTCTTTGTTTGCACGTTCAGCTACTTGCTTGAAGTGAACAAAGGTTTGGTCGCCATACAATCGATAAGTGCTTAAGGCTTTGTTTTGTAATATGCGAAACTCAAAGCTTTTAGTACGCGGTTTGGTTGGGTATTGTTCGGCTCGGTCTGCAGCACCAGAAATACGTGATTCAGTAATAGGGTGCGTCAGTAAAAACTCAGGTGGACGCTGTTGGTAGCGACTGGCGATAAGCATTTGCTGAAACATGGAAGGCATGGCCGAAGGGTCTAAATCGGCATCGGCTAATACTTGAATGCCTAAGCGGTCTGCTTCTCTTTCCCATTCACGACTATAGGCAAGCTGGCTTTGAATGCTAGCGGCTTGGCTACCGATCAGGCCGGCGATACCAGCATCGGGGTTGTTGGTTGCAATTAGCAATATACTGGCCAGCAGAGTGGCGATGGCAATAGGTGCTTGTCGGTCGGCTTGTTCTAGTCGACGCGAAAAATGACGTTGGCTTAAGTGGGCAATTTCGTGTGCCAATACAGCTGATAATTCGTCTTCATCTTGTGTATGTAAAAATAAGCCAAAGTTGATGCCTATGATGCCACCGGGTACAGCAAAGGCGTTTAACTCTTTTTGATCGACGATAACAAATTCAAAATCGTTAATTTGCACTTCACTGTATGGCACCATCCTATAAATAGTGTTTTCAAGAAACTGCACTGCCAGTGGGTCGTCTAACACGTTTGTATGGGCGCGTAGCTGTCTGAGCCATAAGCGTCCAAGGTCGTGTTCTTGTTGTAATGAAATATGACCGGAGGCAGCATCGCCGAGCGTTGGTAGTTGCTGGGCAGGGGTGGCTATACTCATAGAGCAGAAGAAAATCGATAAAAAATAAACAAATAATCTTTTTAGCAAGCCAAGATCCTAAGAGTGAATATTATTAATTTTAGACTGTAAAAAATTATTGGGTTCAATACAGCAAAAAATTATTAAACTTCGTTATACTAACCATCACTTTTGATGTTTATAAGGTTGTTTAGTGTCTAGTGCCGATGAGTTCCAACTATTTTTAGATGCACGTGGTTTAGAATGTCCTTTGCCTCTATTAAAGACAAGGCTTGAGTTAAAAAAACTCACCGGAAACGATGTTTTATTAGTCACAGCAACCGATGGTGGTTCATGGCAAGATATTCCACGTTACCTTGCTAATAGTCAGTATGAATTACTCTCAGCGAATGAGAATAATGGTGAATATCGTTTTTTTATTAAAAGAAAAGTGGAATCTTAAGTAAAACTTAAGTACAAAGTCAGTATCTGACTTGTCAGTAAGGCCTTGCACCATTAGACTTGCGCCTTTGTTTCTTAGTACCTTCTCTAGGAGTAAAACTCAATGATTACCGGTAGTATTGTTGCTTTGGTTACCCCAATGCATGCGGATGGACAAATTGACTGGGGTGCAGTCGACAGACTGGTAGAGTTTCATGTAAAGAAGGGCACTGATGCTATAGTTGCTGTTGGCACTACAGGTGAATCAGCTACATTAGATGCTAAAGATCACTGTGCCTTTATTGAATATGTTGTAAAACGTACGGCCGGTCGTCGTCCTGTCATTGCTGGTACAGGTGGTAACTCAACGGCTGAAGCCATTGAGTGGACGCAAGAAGCGAAAGCAGTCGGCGCTGATGCGTGTTTGTTAGTTACACCTTATTACAACAAGCCACCACAACGTGGTCTTATTAAACACTACGAAGCTATTGCCGCAGCGGTAGATTTACCACAAATTATTTATAACGTTCCTGGTCGTACAGCCGTTGATATGCTGCCAGAAACGATTGCTGAAATAGTAAAAATTGAACAAGTTATCGGCGTAAAAGAAGCGACTGGTAGCTTAGAGCGTACTGCAAAAGTTATTGAGCTAGTAGGCGATAAAGTTGCTGTGTACTCAGGTGACGATGCCACTGCCTACGAAACAATTTTACAAGGCGGTAAAGGCAATATTTCTGTAACGGCTAACGTTGCGCCAGCATTAATGCATGAACTATGCATGTTAGCGCTAGAAGGCAAAGCAGAAGAAGCCAAAGCATTAAACGATCGTTTAATGGTTTTACACCAAGCTATGTTCTGTGAAGCGAACCCAATCCCTGTGAAGTGGGCCCTACACCGTATGGGTCTAATTGACAGCGGCATTCGCTTACCATTAGTAGAGCTTGATGATCGATACAAGCCAAAAGTTGAATTGGCATTAACTGCTTTAGACTTATTGTAGAGAATCTATGCGCTTTCTTTTAGTTGCGGTCGTACTATTTATTTCCGGCTGCAGTTTATTTGGCGATCGCTACCGCGATCGCTCTCTAGATTACTTACGTACCACTGAGCAAGCACCAACGCTTACTCAAGACGGTACAGTGGTTCCTTATATTGATCGCTACCCAATTCCTGAGTTAGCTGTTGATCTGACGACACCAGAAAAATTCGTTACGCCACGCCCTGAGCCATTAGTCTTAGAAGAGCTAGAGCAATCAACCTCTTATAATGAATACAGTAATGAAGCGCTGGATCCACGTATTGAGCGTGATGGTGCAGGTACGCTTATTCTGCGTGTGGATGGTAGCTTTGCGCGTGCTTGGGTATCTGTTACCGACGCTATTGCTAAATCATCTTTAACGCTGACAGACTTAAACCGCAGTACCGGTACTTGGTACTTAGAAATGAAGAAAACCATTAAGTCTGAAGATCGTGGTTGGTGGTCAAGAATGTGGGGCAAAGATAAGCATGTGGTTGAAACCAATATGCTTAAGATTACGCGTGCTCGACAAGGTGCATACATCTCATTGCTAACCGATGCTGAAAACTTAGCCGATGAAGCCCTAACAGAAACCGTTTTAAATGAGCTTAAAGATCTTTTAGAGCAGTGAAATATATTTCTTTAGGTAGCGGCAGTAAAGGCAACGCTACTCTAATTATGCAGGACCAACAGGCGATTTTAATTGACTGTGGTTTTAGCCGAAAAGAAGTGCTGGAGCGAATTGCCAGTACAGGAGTGGACGCAAGCTTATTAAGCGCAGTCTTTGTTACTCATGAGCATGCTGACCATGCCAAAGGTGTCAAAGTGCTGTGTGAAAAACTGGGGATTCCTTTTTACGCTTCATTCGGAACCGCCCGCAAAATGGATTGGTTAGATCATCCGTTGTGGCGTTGTATTTATGCCGATAAAACTGAAAGCATAGGTAAACTAGCAGTGTTACCCGTTGTCGTTCCACACGATGCAGAAGAGCCTATGCAGTTTGTGGTTGAAAACAGTGCCAGTAAGCGCTTAGGGGTATTATCTGATCTAGGATCGTTAACCCCTCACGTAATTAGTAGTTACAGTCACTGTCATGGACTACAAATTGAAGCGAACCACGATGTGCAAATGTTACAAAATGGACCTTATCCACTCAGTTTAAAAGCACGAGTGGCAAGTGATTTTGGGCATTTAAATAATCAGCAAACGGCTGAGCTGCTACAACATATTAACTGGCATGGCGTTCAACATATAACAGCCGGCCATATAAGTGAGCAAAACAATTGTCGTGATTTAGTGGGCGTTGAACTTAGCCAAGCGCTAGATTGCTCACTGAACGAAATTAAACTTTTAACCCAAGACGAAGTATCTTTTTGGCTTGAGTTAACTTAACAAATTAATTGCATAGATCTGCGGAGATCACCATGGAAAAACGCGAACTACTTTATTCTGGCAAAGCTAAGTCGGTATACAGCACCGATAACCCTGATTTCATGGTATTGGAGTTTCGTGACGATACTTCAGCCTTTGATGGTAAGCACATTGAACAACTAGACCGTAAAGGCATGGTTAATAATAAGTTTAATGCGTTTATCATGACCAAACTAGAAGAAGCCGGTATTCCTACGCACTTCGAAAAAGTATTGTCAGATAACGAATCACTGGTTAAGTGCTTGGATATGATTCCACTAGAATGTGTGACTCGTAATATTGCTGCCGGTAGTTTGTGTCGTCGTTTAGGTGTGGAAGAAGGGCTTGATCTAAACCCACCGACCTTTGAGTTGTTCCTAAAGAACGATGCGCTGCACGATCCTATGGTTAACGAATATCATGCTCGTTCGTTTGGCTGGGTAAGCGAAGAAAATCTAGAAAAAATGAAAGAGCTTACATTTAAAGTAAATGATGTCTTGAAGGAACTTTTCTTGCAGGGTGGCATGTTACTGGTCGACTCAAAATTAGAGTTTGGCCTATACAAAGGTGAGGTTGTATTAGGTGATGAGTTCTCACCTGACGGCTGTCGCCTATGGGACGTTGAAACCCGCGAAAAACTCGATAAAGACCGCTTCCGTCAAGGCTTAGGTGGCGTTATTGAAGC
>Ga0209075_1003136_pt1 | contig 13989 bp, 13 predicted proteins | sample Stecom2011_FD_187523 | JGI IMG/M metagenome (GOLD analysis project Ga0209075, IMG submission 187523) | Agricultural soil microbial communities from Utah to study Nitrogen management - Steer compost 2011 (SPAdes) (version 2) | ecosystem: Environmental > Terrestrial > Soil > Agricultural land... | reverse complement strand
GGTAGCGATTGGAAACATGTGCAGCCATGGATATTGCTGACGAACTACCACCGGTATGTGGATCAGTTTATTCGCCACGGTCTGGATATGTTGCAAGGCAGCTCCCGCTTTCAGAGCATGGTTTTACCCGGCGATGTGGTGATTGAGCGAGGAATGTGCGAAGAGGACGTGCAAACACTGGTGGATTCTGTGGTCTGGCACAGATTCCAGATGCCAGCCTACCACCTGAAGGCCAAGGAGCAAGGCCAGGGTATTACACTGGTCAACATCGGTGTGGGGCCTTCCAACGCCAAAAACATCACCGACCACCTTGCGGTATTGCGCCCCCACTGCTGGCTGATGATCGGTCACTGCGGAGGGCTGCGGCAATCCCAGGTAATCGGCGATTATGTGCTTGCCCATGCTTACATGCGCCGCGACGGTATTCTGGACAAGGTGTTGCCGCCAAATATCCCACTGCCGGCACTGGCCGAGGTACAACAGGTGCTGCAGCAGGCTGCTGCGGAGATTACCGGCGACGAGGGCGATACGCTCCGGCGGCGACTGCGTACCGGCACTGTATTGACCTACGATGATCGCAATTGGGAACTACGCTGGGCACAGGAACGCTCGCAAATTAATCTGGCCCGCGCCATCGCGGTAGATATGGAGAGCGGCACCATCGCCGCACAGGGTTACCGGTTTCGCGTACCTTATGGCACCTTGCTATGTGTGAGCGACAAACCCCTGCACAGCGAGATCAAATTACCCGGGGCAGCAGGCGCTTTCTATGAGAGTGCAGTTACCCAGCATTTGCATATCGGCATCCGCGCTTTGGAACTGATGCGCAGTGAGCGTTACACACTGCACTCGCGCAAGCTGCGTAGCTTTGACGAGCCACCGTTCCGGTAAATACGAGTCGCGGCTACCAGCGCCCCTGCAGCGTAGCCACAATCCGACGGCCATCGGCTTTATCTCTGTGCTCACAGAGATAAAGCCCCTGCCAGGTTCCCAGCGCCAGACGCCCATGGTTAACCGGTAAGGTGAGTGATGGGCCAATAAGAACGTTCTTTATATGGGCCGGCATGTCGTCCGGCCCTTCCAGCACGTGTTCATAGTGAGGCGCCCGCTCGGGCACCATCACGTTGAAGTGGCGCTCCAGATCTCCGCGCACGTCCGGGTCAGCATTTTCGTTCACCGCGAGCGAAGCCGAGGTGTGCTGAATAAACAGATGCAGCAGCCCCACTTCGCAGTTGGTCATGTCCGGTGCCTGTGCAAGGATCTCATTGGTTACCAGATGAAATCCCCTTGGCAAGGGTGCCAGGTCAACGAATGTCTGATCCCAAATCATGGCGGCTCCTGTGGTTTATTTCTGAAGTTCATCCCAAGGGTGCATGGGCACAACTGCTTCGCTCACCTCTGTTTCAAAGGAGCTGCGAAAGTAATCCATGGCTTTTTCTGCTTCGTTAAGCTCATCGAATCGAGCTATGTGATAGATGGCTTCGCCTTCGTTAACCAGCGGCAGGTTATTCACGCAAATAACAATTCCCGAGCAAGGTGACACAATCGCCGTTTCGGATTCGCCGAAAGGATCTGCCACCATGGCCAGCTTCTGGCCTTTGCGTACCTTCTGCCCAAGTTTGGCGACCGGCCGCATGATGCCATCAATCTCTGCCCTCACCCACTGAGAGTTGGCTGCAATTTCCGAGCGTTTTTTCAATGTGGCGCGCCCCTTCCGTGGCGGAACCATTTCGAGTTCGCGCATCACTCGCATCACACCTTTTACACCACTACCGATAACCACATCGTCAAAGCGCAAGGCTTCGCCGCCTTCATAGGTAATAACGGGGATATCCAGCGAGTCAGCATAAGCACGCAAACTGCCTTCCCGGAGGCCTGCATCAATAATCACCGGTGCCGCAAATGCTTCCGCCATGCGTGCAGTTTCGGGGTTCTTCAGCTCAGCCCGCACCTGCGGCAGGTTGAAGCGGTGGATAGCGCCCGTGTGTAAATCGATAATATGTGTCACGTGCTCCATTATTTGTGTGCGCAGAAGGTAAGCAATACGACCGCCAAGGGAGCCTCTTTCGCTACCTGGAAAGCAGCGGTTCAGGTCGCGTCTGTCAGGCAGGTAACGGGTGCGGTGCACAAATCCAAAAATGTTCACGATGGGCACCGCTATCAGGGTACCCCGCAGATTACGAAGCGCTGAATTGGTGAGCACACGGCGCACAATTTCCACACCAGCGATCTCATCACCATGTATGGCGCCACACACCATGAGTACCGGGCCATCGCGGCGCCCATGTACAATTTCCACGGGTATATGCAAAGGCGTGTGGGTATAAAGCTTCGCAATTGGAATTTCCACTTGTTGCCGGGTACCAGGCTTTACCTGCACTCCAGCCATCTCAAAGGGCGCTCGCGCCATCGATTATCCTCTGCCTTTGGTTTTGGTGCGCCAGGGCGCTTGGTTTTTTTCAATCCAGTTCAAAATCATGCCCGCTACGTTTTTGCCGGTAGCGTTTTCTATGCCTTCCAATCCCGGTGAGGAGTTAACTTCCATCACCAGCGGCCCACGGCTTGAGCGCAGCAAATCCACACCCGCCACGTTCAGGCCCATGGCTTTTGCGGCTGTAATGGCCGTTTTGCGCTCCTCCGGCGTGATACGAACCAAAGAGGCACTGCCCCCACGATGCAAATTGGAGCGGAACTCACCCTCGGCACCCTGGCGCTTCATAGCGGCAATAACCTTGTCGCCAATCACGAAGCAGCGAATATCTGCACCGCCAGCTTCCTTGATAAACTCTTGCACAAGGATGTCGGCCTTGAGGCCCATGAAGGCTTCAATCACACTTTCCGCCGCGGTGCGGGTTTCCGCCAGCACAACACCAATACCCTGAGTGCCCTGCAAAAGTTTGATCACCACGGGCGCACCACCCACCATTTTCAACAGTTCGGGCACGTTGTCCGGCTTGTTGGCAAAACCGGTTATGGGCATACCCACGCCTTTACGGGCCAGCAGCTGAAGAGAGCGCAGCTTGTCTCGCGAACGAGTGATGGCAACCGACTCGTTCACCGGGAAGGTTCCCATCATTTCAAACTGGCGCAGAACCGCTGTGCCATAGAAGGTAACGGATGCCCCGATTCGGGGAATAATCACGTCGAAATTTTCCAGCACTTCTTCGTGATAGTGAATTTTCGGGTTGGCGGATGTGATGTTCATGGAACAGTGCAGGCAATCAATCACCTTCACTTCATGGCCACGGTTAACGCCTTCTTCCACCAGACGACGGGTTGAATACAAATGCCGGTTACGGGACAGAACTGCAATTTTCATTTTTCAGGCCTTAAAGCCGGTTCCCCGGCGAGATAGGAAGCTTCAGGATATATCATGGATCGGCCCTCCATCGCGGTGCGTCCAATCAGCATACGAAACCGCATGGTATCCCGGTTCGTGAGCGTCATTTCAACGGGCCAGCTTTGGCCACCAATCACCAATGTAGTTTCAATCACCAGTCGCAGCTCTTTATGGCCGCCGGAATCCGTTACTTCACGCTCATCAAGCACACGAGCGTCGCATTCCACAACCTGGTGCATATCGTTCTGAACCGGGTGCACCCAAAACCGCACTCGACGCTCGCCATCCTGTGTGTAGGGCTCCGTCCGAAAAGTATGGAGGCACGAGGTGCGCGCACCCGTATCCACTTTTGCCTTGATGCGGTTAATATCCAGATCAGGTAGCGCCACCCACTCCCGCCACCCCAGGCTGATTTTATTTTCAGCAGGTATCGGCTCCACGGTTTTGAGGGCTTCAACTGTCTTTTTGGACATCCAATTGTTCCTTTTCAGTGACTTTTTCCGGCGCCATTAATTGCACCCGGAACGGCTCGGAGTGGCTGCCAGCATAGATGCTGGTATGAGGGAAAGGTATCTCTATACCCGCCTTATCCAGCGTTTTCTTTATAGCAACGAGCATACCGCTTTTACCTTCAAGCACCTTGTCTTTGGGTACCCAGAAAGAAAACTGCAAATCTATCGAGGACGGGCCAAATGCGGTAACCAGCACCAGGGCTTTGGGCTCCTCCAGACAAACAGGATTCTTTTCTGCCAGCTCCAGAAGTAGCTTTTCTACCTTCTCAGCATCTTCAGCATAGGCAATACCCACCTGAAGGTCGATTCTGCGAATAGGGAAACGTGAGCGGTTAACAACAGGTGTCTTGATCAAGGTTTCATTGGGAATACGCACATAAAGGTTATCCCGGGTGCGCAGTTTTACACTCAGCATATCGATTCCCACCACTTCACCCATGGTTTTTTCCACCTCAATGAAATCGCCAATTTCAAAGGGCTTTTCAACAAGCAGGAACAAACCGCTGATCATGTTTGAGGCAGACGTTTGCGATGCAAAACCAATGGCCACAGTCAGAATACCGGCCGCACCCAATACCACATCCAGCGAGAACCCAGCCTCCCTGAGCGCCGCAACGCCAAACAATAAAAAGATAACGTAGAACACCAGCCGCCGAACCATAACGGTGTGGTGCCGGGAAGTGCGCTTGGCCATCACCTTTGACACACTGCGCGCTGCCAAGGATGCGAGAACAATACCCAGCAACATCAAAAAGCCAGCGCTGATCCACTGCCCCCAAGCTATATCGGTAAACACACTCATTGCCCCTGTTTTCAGCTCTTCAGTCACAGCTGTTACCCCGTTGAATGCGCATCAGCCAAACACCCGATCAATAGCTCGTACCAGCCGCCCTTTGGCTGGTTTCTCCCGGGCTGGAGCCACTTTCACGCACGGCCCGGCCGCCACGAGCAAAGCTTCATCCACATGCAGACTTGCAGAGTTCATATCCGTTGCCACTTCCACTACCACACCGGGTGTCCATAACTGGCCTCGCTCATTCAGATGCAATGACAGCAATGGCGTAGGCAAGCTGAAGCGCTCCAATACCAAAGGCTCTGTTCTGCGGTTAATGATGGTAACCGGAGTAGTTGCTCGCCACGGCCGTTTCGGCAAGGCATCCAACACCAACCGACCAAAACTTGACGACGAATAGCACAGTTCACCTTCCATCGTATTCCTGCCCACCCAGGTATATGAGGGTGCCGCCAGCGGTACTTCAGTAAGGAGAGTCTGGCTCGCGCCGGCGCATATTTTCATCCAGACAACGGTTCCCACGTAAATAGTACAGCGTGCGCCGCCAGGGATGGTTAGCGGATGATAGGGGCGAATGACGGTTGGAAGGTTAGCCACCGCAGGTATAAAAGTGACCACTGACGAATCTCCTTGCCTGATAAATCGCTGCAGAGATACGCTTGTTTGCGGCAGTTGGTGGCCTATGGATTCTGTCCAGCCCACCGGGTCAGTCTCGGGCGCCCGGGTTTCAGACCGTACTTGCCACTCCTGATCCAGAAGTGTGACCCACAGCCGAACGTGCCCAAGCTTGTGATGCTGGGTTTGGCCAGAGGCCAGCTCATAAGGCTGAGCCCATACGCCGTCGCGCCGGCTGTCAGTTTGTGTGCTCATGAACGCTATAATTCTCCCACAAATACGACCACGAAAGTTGTGACGACTATAATCCAATCAGGGGCCTCGGGCGAATATCTAACTAAGTGATTTTATTGCCTCAGTGCGATGTAATTACCCCTACTCCAAACGCTTCAACCCGAAACGGAATAACCCATGACACAACTGGTATGGTTCAGGAACGACCTGCGAATTGCCGACAACCCAGCCCTTACCGCTGCCTGTACAGATTCCGGAAAAACGAAAGGCCATTCACACGTTCGCGCCTGTTTCATCATTACACCAGCCCAATGGCAGGAGCACGACTGGTCACCAGCACGGGTACAGTTTGTTGTTGCACATGCAAACGCACTGGCTGAGGAGCTGGCAAGACTTGGCATACCTCTTGATTTTATTTACGCGGAGCGTTTCTCTGACAGCATTACTGCGCTAGTAGATCACTGCCGTGAACAGGGCGTGCGCCAACTCCACTTCAATGAAGAGTATGGCATCAATGAGCGCAAGCGCGATAAAGCTGTGAAGCAACGCTTTGATGAGCAGGGCATAGCCACCTGCAAGTATCGAGACCAGACCGTCGCGCCAGTAGGCGAAATATTGACCGGCCAGGGTGAACCCTACTCTGTATTCACCCCCTTCTCCCGCCGCTGGCGCACCTGGATTGATGAAACCCAACCGACACTGTACTCGGCCCCCAAGGCACGGGGCGACGCCATACAGCCTGAGCGTATCGCAAGCATTCCCGAGGGCTTTGAAGATGCCCCGCCAGCCTTGGTAGAAACCGGCGAAGACGCCGCACACTCTCAACTGGAGAGCTTTCTGGGTGAGCGGGGCGGCGCTTATAAAGACCAACGAGACTTCCCTGCCCTTGATGGCACCAGCCAGCTCTCCCCTTACCTGGCCAACGGCGTACTCTCCGGCCGCCAGTGCCTGATCGCAGCAAAACAAGCACAAGGCATGGGAGGCAATCAGGAAGGTTTTCTGACCTGGATAAATGAAATTGCCTGGCGGGATTTTTATATTCATACGCTGTACCACTGCCCCCGAGTGAGCATGCACCGCGCATTCAAACCGGAAACCGAAGCCTTGCAGTGGAACGACCCAGGAGAGCACTTCGAAGCCTGGAAGTCCGGCAACACCGGTATCCCCTTGGTTGACGCCGCCATGCGCCAACTCAACCAAACCGGCTGGATGCACAACCGCCTGCGCATGGTGACCGCCATGTTCCTGACCAAAAACCTGTTTATCGACTGGCGGCTGGGAGAGGCCTATTTCATGTCAAAACTGGTGGATGGTTTCCTCGCCTCCAACAACGGCGGCTGGCAATGGAGCGCATCTACCGGCACCGATGCCGCGCCCTACTTCCGGGTGTTCAACCCGGTGACTCAGAGTGAGCGTTTTGACCCGAAAGGTGAGTTCATCCGCGAGTGGGTGCCTGAGTTGGCAAAGCTGGATAACAAACGTATCCACGATCCTTCCAAAGGTGGAGTTATCCCCGGCGGATACCCGAGGCCAATTGTTGATTTGAAAGAAAGCAGAAAGGAGGCAATAGCAAAGTTTCAGGCACTAAAAGACTAGGACGGACGCACAATGTAGAAGCAGGCGTGGGAGGGGCTCTCCAAAACCGTGCGGAGCCATGGATGGCGGAGCCGAGCGTACAAGGACGTATTCACAGCGTGTTTTGGAGAGCCCCTCCCACGCCTGCTTCGGCTAGGCAAGCTCAGGTCTTACTCAGCCCCACAAACCGGACAATCAGGATCCCTTGCAAGCTTCATTTCTCGCCACTGCATTTCCCAAGCATCCAGAATCAGCAGCCTGCCCACAAGCGGTGTACCCACACCTGAAAGCACTTTAATGGCCTCCATCGCTTGAACAGAGCCAATCATGCCAACGAGCGGCGCAATTACACCGGCTTCAGAACAAGTCAGATCTTCATTACCCTGCTCAGGGTATAAACAGTGGTAACAAGGAGATTCGGGATTCCGGCTATCATATACGCTGACCTGGCCTTCTCCGCGAATCGCCGCCCCTGAGATCAATGGAACACCCGCCGCCACACAAGCACGGTTAAGAGCAAACCTCGTGGCAAAATTATCCGAGCAGTCCAAAGCCAGGTTGGCTCCAGCCACTTCCCGCTTAAAACCATCCTGATCAAGGCGACGATTCACTACAGAAATAGACACGGCCGGATTAATGCTGCGCACTCGGGCGGCCAGAGTCTCTGCTTTGGACTCGCCAATCTGTGCGGTTTCAAACGCTATCTGCCGCTGCAGGTTAGGCAACTCAATAACATCGTCATCTACCAGCGTTAAATGGCCAACACCTGCCGAGCCCAAATAAAGCGCAACCGGGCAACCAAGGCCGCCCGATCCAACGATCACAACGCGGGCAGACTTTAGTGCCTGCTGACCCGCAATATCAAAACGGGGCATCAATATTTGGCGACTGAAACGCAGGAGTTCTTCATCACTGAGCATGGTGTGCTCCATATCGGGGCCATTGCCCCAGTGTCATGCGGTCGTTGCCGCCATAGTCTTTCCGGCTCTCCACCTTAGCAAACCCACGGCTGGCGAGCAGCCCTTGAACAGCTTCAGCCTGATCATATCCGTGTTCCAGAAGCAGCCAACCCCCGGCATTCAGCCAGGCAGGCGCTTCCGCAACGATCAGGCGAATATCATCAAGGCCGTCCGCACCGGATACCAGCGCAGAGGCAGGCTCAAAGCGAACATCGCCTTCATTCAGATGGTGGTCGCTGGAAGCAATGTAAGGAGGGTTCGAAACAATCAGGTCAAAAACGCCGGCAGGCAATCCGGCAAACCACCGGCTCTGGAAAACTTCTATCGGCAACTTCAGGTCGCGGGCATTTGCCTGTGCCAATGCCACGGCCTCGCCCATCAGATCGCAGGCGCTGACCACCCACCCCGGCCGCTCACTGGCCAGCGCCAGAGCTATGGCACCAGTGCCGGTACCAAGATCAACCACTCGGGCATCATCCGGTAGGGGCAACTCCAGCGCTTGCTCAACCAGGCATTCGGTATCCGGACGTGGAATAAGAGTGCTCTGACTTACGCTTAGCGGGAGGGACCAGAACTCCTGGTGGCCCAACAGGTAGGCCACTGGCATTCCCTGCACACGCTGGAGCACAAGATCGTCGAATTCAGCTGCGAGGCGGGGCTCGATTTCGCGCTCGGGAAAAGCACGAAAGCCAGAACGGCCAACACCCGTTACGTGATCAAGAAGCAACTCGGCATCAAGCCGGGGCGTATCTCCGGCGATGCGGCGCGCTGCATCGCTCAGCAACGCTTCGCAGGTTAGTGAAGGCTTACTAGTCATCGGAAAGCGAGGCCAGAAGCTCCGCCTGATGCTCTTGCTGTAGAGGCACAACCACGGAATCCAGATCCCCGGCAATCACATCATCAAGCTTGTATAGCGTGAGGTTGATGCGATGGTCAGTTACCCGGCCTTGGGGGAAATTGTAGGTGCGTATACGCTCGGAACGATCCCCGCTGCCAACCAGGCTTTTGCGGGTTTCTGCCATGGATTGCTGGTGGCGCTCAGTTTCGACGTTCTGCAGCCTTGAGGCCAGCAGACTCATAGCCTTGGCACGGTTTTTATGCTGCGAACGCTCTTCCTGGCACTCCACCACTATGCCGCTGGGCAAGTGCGTAATCCGGATGGCCGAGTCGGTTTTGTTTACGTGCTGACCGCCAGCGCCTGAGGCACGGAAGGTGTCCACGCGCAGGTCGCCCTTGTTAATCTCAACGGCTTCCGCCTCATCGGCTTCTGGCATAACTGCAACGGTACAGGCAGAGGTATGAATACGGCCCTGGGATTCGGTTTCCGGCACCCGCTGAACCCGGTGCGCACCCGATTCAAACTTCAGTGCGCCGTAAACAGCGTCGCCGGCAACCCGGGCAATTATTTCCTTGTAACCGCCATGCTCACCTTCATTCTGGCTCAGCACTTCAATCTGCCAGCGGCGACCCTCAGCATAGCGGCTGTACATGCGAAACAGGTCACCGGCAAAAATGGCAGCTTCATCACCACCCGTTCCCGCGCGGATTTCCAGAAACACGTTTTTACCATCGTTTGGATCTTTTGGCAGCATCAGGCGCTGCAGCTCCTGATCCAGCTCTTCGGTTTTCTGCTCGGCAAGCTCAAGTTCTTCTGCGGCCATCTCCCGCATGTCGGCATCGCCGTCTTTCGCCAGTTCTTTTGCCTCATTTATGTCGTCCAGTGAGCGCCTCCACGCCTGAAAGCACTGAACTACAGGCTCAATCTCGGAATACTCCCGCGATAACTCCCGAAATTTGTCCTGTTTGGCGATGGTTGCAGGATCGCTGAGCAAAGCGCTCACCTCCTCGTAGCGTTCGACTAGCTGCTCGAGGCGGGACTGTATGGATGGTTTCATATTTTTTCCGAGGTGGTCGTCGCGTCTACTTCCAACACATCAAGCTGGTGCAGCTCTCTAAGCCATTCAGTCACCTCGGTTCGCCCTTCGGTGGTGGCCTTGCGAACCTGTATCGAAGGTTCGTGCAGGAGTTTGTTTGTAAGGCCTCGCGCCAGGCTGCGCAATGCTGTTTCGGGATCACCGCCATTACGCAGGGCGCGCAGGGCCTTTTCCGTTTCTATGTCTCGCAACAGTTCCGCACGCTGGCGGAACTGTTTCAGTGTGGAGACCGCATCCAGTGCCCGGAGTTGACTGAGAAACTCCTGCACACCTTCAGCAATAAGGTTTTCCGCTTCACGGGCAGCGCCCTCCCGGGTACGGATGTTCTCTTCGATTACCTGGCGCAGGTCATCAACGGTGTAGAGATACACATCCGCCAAAGATGCCACTTCCGGCTCGATATCCCTCGGTACGGCAATATCAACCATAAAGAATGGCCGGTGCTTGCGCTTTTTCAACGAACGCTCCACCGCACCCTTACCAAGAATCGGCAGAGGGCTGGCAGTGGATGAAATAATAATATCTACGTCTGCCAGGTAGTCAGAAATTTCAGAAAGCACAATGCCACGACCACCTCTGGTCTCTGCCAGCGCCTGAGCCCGTTCAAGAGTGCGGTTAGCCACAATAAAGTTTTTAACGCCCGCATCTGCAAGGTGTCGTGCAACCAGCTCGATGGTTTGACCCGCACCGATCAGCAATGCCTTGTTTTTCGACATGTCAGCAAAAATGCGATTCGCCATGCTCACTGCAGCGTACGCAACTGAAACAGGGTTTTCGCCAATTGCCGTTTGAGTGCGAACACGCTTTGCTACGGTGAACGTTTGCTCAAACATGCGAGAAAGAAAAGAACCGCTACCGCCGTGTTCCCGGGCCAGCGCATAGGCATCCTTTAATTGGCCAAAAATCTGCGGTTCACCCAGAACCATGGAATCCAATCCGGCAGCAACTCGCATCATATGCCGCACGGCATCCGCGTCGCGGTGGATATACAGAACCTCTTCCAGCTCCGCAGCATCCAGATCGTGAAAGCCCGCCAGCCAGCGCAAAACCAGAGGCGCGCAGTCGTCGTCACCTGCCAGATATAACTCGGTGCGGTTGCAGGTAGAAAGAATGGCAGCCTCGCTGGCGCCTGATGCCGCCCGCAACTCTGCAAACGCCTCTGACATACGCTCAGGCGTAAACGCGACTCGCTCCCTTAACTCAACGGGGGCGGTGCGGTGATTGATTCCCAGCGTTAGCAATGCCATTTCTTGGTTCTACAATCCTCTACCAATAAACTGTGTGCATGAGCACCACTGTGAATGCATTTTAGCGGTCTGAGCCTTCAGCTGCCACCCATAACCACTAACGCTTCGGGAAGTGCGGACAGGTTGGGCAAGAACAGGAGCTTATGCCATTATAGGGAATCGGCGCACACCGGTCCCGACTCAGCTCAAAAAAGAGAGTGTTCCGGGCTATTCGGGGCGCGTAGTCAATAATTCACAGGAAGTTGCATGTACAAATCCGCACCGCTTTTGGTTACCTGCCTGCTTGGCCTCTCACTGGCAGGTTGCGCCAGCATAACCGGTTCCGGCCACTCATCCGTTGCTGATGAAAAGACTCCCACGCAGGAAGATTCCAGAAAGGCCAGTAGCGAGCCGCCTGTAGAGTACGCAGACTTTGAGCCGGAAACACTGTATTTACTGCTTTCAGCTGAAATCGCAGCGCAGCGGGGTCGGTACGACGTTACTTTGGTCAACTACCTCCGGGCAGCCAAACAGTCCAGAGACACCAATGTGATTGAGCGTGCCATGCGCATTGCGCAGTCGCTCAATGGCGACAACGCGCAGAAGCAGCTCGCAGAACTCTGGCTCGAGATAGACCCAAACAATCTGCAAGCACTTCGAGTCTCTGCCATTCAGGCGGTTAAACGGAATGAGCTCGAATCCGCACTGGGTTACATGGAACAAATCCTGAACCAGGGCGAAGATGCAGACTTCGACAGCCTTGCAGCCATGGCTGGTAACCTGCCACCGGAGCAACAGCAAGAGCTGATTGCTCTCTACAATGAACTGGCAAACCGTCATCCCGGCACGCCTGAGCTGGAGTACAGCATCGCCCTGCTGCTGAAAATTGTCGGCAACCCGCAGGCAGCCCTTAGTCGCCTCGAACCCCTGCTAAAGGAAGAGCCCAACTTTCTACCGGCCATCATCCTCAAGGGCGACCTTCTGTACCAGAGCGACAGAGAAACAGAAGCGCTTGAACACCTTATGGTTAACACTCGCCGCTTCCCGGCCAGCCGTCAAATGGGCACCTTGTATGGGCGCATGCTGATCAGTGAAGGGGAGCTGCAAGCCGCCCAGGACGAGTTCAACCGATTGGTAACACGCTATCCGGACAACCCTGGCCTGCGCTTGTCGCACGCACTTGTCGCACTGGAGAACGGTCAACTGGAGCTGGCGCAAGAAGAGTTGAACCTGCTAGCCGATCAGGGGCACCACACCAGCGAAGCCAACTACTATCTGGGCAGAATAGAGGACGAAGCAGGGAATACGGAACAGGCTATCGGCTATTACCAAAGCGTGGATGAAGGCAACTACTACTTCCCAGCCATTGCGCGCGCCAGTGCCCTGTTAACCGCGGAGGGCAGACTAAACGAAGCACTGGAAGACATCCGCTCCATGCGCAGCGCCAACCCGGCACAAGCTGAAAATTTCTGGCTACTTGAGGTCAACCTGCTGCTTGACCAAAAACTTCAAGAAGAAGCGATAGAGGCCGCCACCAGCGCACTTGAAGACTACCCGGAAAACCTCCAGATTCGCTACGCCCGAGCCATGCTTTTCGATGCCCTGAGCCAGCCCGAAAAGGCAGAAGGCGATCTCAAGCTGATTATTGAAAACGACCCCAAAAACGCAGTCGCGCTTAATGCGCTTGGCTACATTCTGGCCACCCGCACTGACCGCCTCAGCGAAGCCCGTGGCTACATTGAACAAGCCCTGGAACTGGACCCGGAAAACCCGGCCATTCTCGACAGCATGGGCTGGGTTCTGTTTCAGGAAGGCCAGATTGAGCCCGCACTCGAATATCTATCCCGCGCCTGGGAAGCATTTCCTGACCCGGAAGTTGCTGCCCACTACGGCGAAGCATTGTGGATGAGTGGTGCTGAAGAGCAGGCACAAATAATCTGGAAAGAAGCGCTTGAGCAGGACATGCAGCACGATGTGCTGAGGGAAACCATCGATCGGCTGACCAACACTGGTGAGCAGTAATGCGTCAGGCATTTCGCTCATGGGTAGCCATACTGTTTATGGCGGGCCTAAGCGCCTGTAGCACCATCCAGCTGGAGCCATTACCGGAGGGGATGACAGACCAGCCTCCACCCGACTGGCAAGACCGCTCAGCGAAACTGGTGCAGTTTGATCACTGGCAACTATCAGGCAAACTGGCAGTGCGCCAGCCAACAGACAGTGGCACAGCTATCATTAACCACTGGATCCAGGAAGGCGAGGCATACGACCTGGCCCTGTCGTCCTCGTTCCTGGGAATGGGCAGCACACAGCTTAAGGGCGTTCCGGGTTTTATCGAGCTCACCCTCTCCAACGGAGAAACCTACCGCTCCGGAGATCCGGATTCGCTACTGGAGGCAGCCACGGGATGGCAACTGCCACTTGAAAGCCTGGCTTGGTGGATACGCGGCCTGCCAGCGCCAGCAGGTGATTTCCGCCTACTGTTCGATGCCCATGGTGAGTTGGCCATAATTCGCCAGGACGGCTGGGAAATACGCTACGATCGCTGGCACGAACTGCAAGACGACACACCCGCCCTACCCGCCAGAATCACAGCACTGAAAGACAGCAAACGCGTGCGGCTTGTTGTCAGCGACTGGCAGGACCTGAACCCGTGACCAGATCAATCACCCTTCCATCCCCGGCCAAACTGAACCTCTTTCTGCACATTGTTGGCCGGCGCGAGGATGGCTATCACGAGCTTGAAACACTGTTTCAATTCCTCGACTACGGCGACGACATTACGCTCCGCCTGACATCTG
>Ga0209075_1003134_pt1 | contig 13990 bp, 10 predicted proteins | sample Stecom2011_FD_187523 | JGI IMG/M metagenome (GOLD analysis project Ga0209075, IMG submission 187523) | Agricultural soil microbial communities from Utah to study Nitrogen management - Steer compost 2011 (SPAdes) (version 2) | ecosystem: Environmental > Terrestrial > Soil > Agricultural land... | reverse complement strand
ACCATCTGGCTCAAATTGTTTTTCTATATAGTCTAAATAATATTGATGGACGTAGGAATAATCCCAAAAAAACGAAAAATCACTAGTGAGTTTCAAAATATCTTTCAAGTTATAGGCTGCACTTAAATTTCCAAAATAAAAAGGCATATTAGCTATTCTTGCATCTTTAAAATGTTGGTTATTTAAGTACTTGTCTTTAGAAGACTGTAGTCGGAAGTCATTCCAAGTCAAGTTTCCTGAAAGCAATAGATTTTTTATAGGTTGATAGTTAGCTTGTAGCTCTACTCCCAGCCCACGAACATTATCAAGGTTTAGGTGAGTTGCTTGATATTGGTTTAGATCCTTTAAACGAATTAAGTTTTTTGTATCTCGATAATAGGTGTTTATTTCAAAACCGTAGTCTTCCTTATAAAATGTATATCCAAGATTTAAGTTCTTACTTTCTTCTGGTGTCAATTCATAGTTGGCTACAATAAAATTATTGTCCCCAAAAAGCTCTTGTTGCTCTGGAAGCCTATAAGTGTTTTCATATGAAACTCGCAAATAGCTTCTATCGTTGATATTATATTTTAAAGCCTGTGAAAAACTCAAGCCCGAGCTTTTAACTTTTTTACTCACGATATCGTCTTCTAAAGGATTGTCTGAAGCGTTATATTGCCCTGAGAAATTCCCAAGTAAGTATTTGAATTGTGTGTTAGACTCTAGTTTCTGATCAAAAAACTGAGCATTTAAGGCAAAGTTTGTAATCAGCTTATCATAAGTAGTTCCATCAAGATTTAGGTCATTGATATTAGAAGTCCGGTTATAATGACTATATACTGTATTGTTCTCTATTTGAAAATAATTATTGACTAAATAGTTGAGATTAGTTCGTGAAGTTATTTGTTCAAAATTATTATGCAGATAGCCATTTTCAAGGATCATATTCCCCATTTCGGAGCTTGAATTTGTCGTGTGTGCAACTCCTTTCCAATCGTAATGGACATTTTTTGCTTTATCGAATATTTCAAAATCGATATTACTATATACCAAAAATTGGTTAAGGCTCAATTTGTTTTTAAAGAAGTGATTCTTGTATTTAATGGAGGGTATAAAATTTCCCTTCTCTTTCCTATATACTTCACCAAAGGGTCTCGCTCTAGAGAATGGATCATTTTGAATATCTCTATTCAATCCATAGGAGTTTACTTTAAATTCAATAGATTCTGCCCATGACAGTTCACGAGCTTGAATAGTAAATTCAAGAGAATGTTGTTTAAAGCCGTTGTGAAATAGACGTTCACGAATATACGTTACCTGCCCTGTATTCTGATCTTTGTAGGGTAGATTGTCCACTTTATAATCATTATCTGAATAGTTATAGAAACTATTTACACCAAAAAACAGATGGTCGTTTAGTTTAATATTTGCATTTGTAGAGATTATGTGAGTATTAAACGACCCTACTTCATATGAAACCGTTCCAGAATTCTTTTTGCTTGTTTTAGGAACAATATTGATGGCGCTCCCCAAGGCATCTACCCCTATTTTTGTTGGTAGCACTCCTTTATAGACTTCCACACGGCTAATAGCATTTGTAGGCACTTTCGTAAGTCCAAAGTTAGAGCCTAGATAATCAATCGGGATATCATCATATAGAAACTTAACTGCATTCCCCGTAAATCCGCCAACTATAATGTTGCTCGCCGATCCAAGACCTCCAATATTTCTAATCTTAACACCTGGACTTTTATCAACAAGATCTTCCACAGAATTAGCGCGCCTAGTATTGGCTTCAACTGAAATAATATCTGCTTTTATTGCACTGTTTTTCAATTTCTCGCTTACACTGAGTGTTTGGAGTTTCACTTCGTCTAAGCTATAATTCATAGCTCCAATATAGATGGTTACTTCATGTGTTTTTCCTGCTTCCACTTCTACTGTCTGAACTGGAAATTGAAAACCATCATGCACAGCATATAAACTGTAAATTCCCGATGGCAATCCTTCAAAAATAAAGCGTCCATCCTTATCAGTGATAGTTTGCAAGTTATTTTCAACAATATGGATTTTAATTCCCTTTAGGTGGTTATCAAGTGAATTATCTACTTTTCCAAGTATAGAACCAGAATTCTGTGAGATAGAACTCAAAGAAAAGAGTGTGAAAATAGAGAAAAAGAGAAAGTTCTTTAACATAAAAGTATAGGGTTTATAGAACTTAGGTAGTTCTATCTATAAAAGCGCATTACGTTTTCATCAACTATATTGAATAAATCCGAAATGCGCTTCTCAAACACTTGAGGTTGATTCTATAACCTCTTATTATATACTAAAATTGGTTTTTTAACCAAAGAAACCACACACATAAACTGAACCATCAGGCTTAGTCAATTCGGGTAGTTTTAATCTATCAATATCTTCTTTAACTAATGTAAACTTAGCTGCAGATCCGTTAGACATTTCTGAATGGAAAGTCATTGTTATCTTGCCATCAACTGTTGTTACCACAAGATTAGTCGGGTTTAATCCAAAATTATAGGGCGGGCTCATTGGATTGGTTTGAATAATTTTGAAATCATTGATATCGCCTTCCCATGTCCAATAATCACCTTCGAAATTAATAGGTGCATCTATTTCACCAAGAACAAAGTGGAAGTTTTTATCAGAGTAAAATCTATAACCCGCTATAAGTTCAACAATACAAGCATCGCTTGCAGGTATTCCTCCTTCTTCAAAAACAGTAAAGTCAACGTTGGTCAACCTCCAGTCTCCTACTAGGCTAATTGCATCCTCGGCATTATTGTCGTCATCACTAGAACAAGAATAAAACACCATTCCAAAAATAATAGCACTTAATAAAAGTAACTTTTTCATAAATTAAATTTTTTAAATTTTGTGCAAAAATAAGGCTTATTTAGAATAAGACTAAGGAAGAGTTGAATGTTTTTACAAGAAAATGGATCTAAATAAGCATTGCTACTACAATAGGCTAGCTTTTAAGGTGTTGGAATAAGTGTTATTGAATATTATAATTTTATTATACAAAGGTTTATAAAATTACTATGGTGAAATACTGTATACTATTCAAATCGGGGGATAAATATAAGTTTTCAGCATTGTAATAGTTTCAGTAAAACAGAAGAAATTTGCAGATATTGACAGTGTTTCTTATCTTAGTTAACAAGCCAAAAAAACTATTACTATGAGAAAGTATCTATTAATTTTGATAATTCCTGGCTTTATTGCTTGCAAAAATGAACAGAAGGAAACAACTGAAGATGGCTATGAGGATTTGCATCCCATTGCTACAACTTTTTTTCAGTCTATTTCTTCACTTGAACTTGAAGATCCGGATGAAGATAAGGTTGTTTTAGGAAAGCATTTATTCTTTGACACGCGTTTGTCTGGTGAGGGAAATATTAGTTGTAACTCTTGTCATGATCTAAAAACATATGGAGTGGATAATAAACGTTTCTCTCCGGGAGACGCCCCTGGAACTATAGGAGGCAGAAACTCGCCAACTGTATTTCACGCATCACTTCACAAAATGCAATTTTGGGATGGAAGAGCTGCAGATGTTGAGGAACAGGCAGGAGGACCAATTTTAAACCCGCTAGAGCATAATATAAAAGACGAACAACAACTGGTAGATAGATTAAAGGAAGTGGAATTATATCAGGAATTATTTGCAAAAGCCTATGGAGATCAAGATCCCATTACGTTTGACAATTTGACCAATGCTATTGGAGCTTTTGAGCGCACTTTAATTCCAGAAAGTAGATTTGACGAATATTTGGAAGGCGATCAATCAGCATTGAATACCCAAGAGAAAAAAGGATTAAAAGCTTTTATAGATTCAGGATGTATAACTTGCCATAGTGGTCCTGCTCTTGGAGGACAAATGTTGCAGAAGTTTGGCTTATTTCACGATTATTGGAAACACACCGAATCTGAAGACATAGATCTCGGATTGTTTGATATCAGTGAAAGGGAGTCGGAAAAGTATTTCTTTAAAGTCCCTGGATTGAGAAATATTGTACACACAGGCCCCTATTTCCACGATGGATCTGTAGAAGATTTAAGTGCTTCTGTAAAAATTATGGGAAAACTACAAAGAAATGTAGATTTGACTGACGATGAAATAGATGATATTGTTGCATTCTTCGGGAGTCTTTCCTCTGACATTCCTGACGAGGTGAAAGAATCGCCGTGGGAAAATTAAAGTATAAAGATTAGAACAAAAAATGGGCTTTAGAAGATTAGGGAATTTTCTAAAGCCCATTTTTAATTTTCCGAATAATAGATTTCAATTTCCACCAGCTTTGCTCCATCTAATCACTAGATATTTTGAACCTAGGCCTGAAGAAGTCTTAGCTAAAATGGCTTCTAAAGTTCCTTTACAAGAACTAGGAAAACCCGAAGACATTGCCAATGTATATGCTTTCCTATCTTCAGATCAAGCGAGGTATATTTCTGGAACAACTATTAGTGTTGATGGTGGAATAACACTATAACCTCAACACCTCTTTAAAACTTGCAAACCTCGGAAACTCCGAGGTTTCTTTGTTTTATATGGTTACCTATTTATAGATAAATTAAGTTCATTGACTCTAATTATGTTTAAGCTGCAATATTGCTAAGCATTTACACCCTCTATGGAGGCTGAGTTATAGCTAGTCTATAGAAACTAAGCATTTAAGTTTAGCCACTAAACCTTCATGGCTTATAGGATATTCTTATTGTAAAAATACAATCATGTTAAACACTTCGCTTTACTATTAACATATTTAAGTATATTTACATTACAAAAAAGTAAAAAAACCAACAAGTTTCATTAAAAAATGGAAATCACACATACTTTTATTGACGGAACAGACATACTGATGCCAAAAGGAAGAATTGACACCCTAACAAGTCCTGAACTAGAAACAGCTTTACAACCATTGCTAGACAAAGATGCTGTTCAAATTACATTAGACTTTAAAGACGTTAGCTATATATCTAGTGCTGGCCTTAGAATCTTAGTCAAGACTGCACAAAATGCTAAAGCAAAAAATGGCGAAGTAGCTTTAACGAACCTCAACGAAAGCGTAGCTCAAGTTTTAGAAATCACTGGATTTCAATCGTTTTTCAAAATTTTATAATCACAACCCATGAGAACTCTTTATATAGCATCTCGTTCTCAGTGGGAAGTAGCTTTGGGCCAACTAGAAGATTGGCTTATAAGCAATGAAATTGATGCTCCAAATCAAAGCAAATTGTTAATAGTCTTTGATGAGATTGTTTCAAACATTTTCAATCACAACACACAAGAAACACCAATAGAAGTTGAAGTGAACTGCAAGAAACACGCTACGTCAGTTTCTTTAAGCTTTACTGACAATTGCAATCTTTTCAACCCTTTAAAAAACAGTGAAAATAAACCCAAAGCTATTGGAGGATGGGGGCTCGACATTGTCAAAAACCTTATGGACAAAATTGAATATGAAGTAATCGACAATAAAAATTGTTTGACAGTTAAAAAAAATATACTGTGAATTTAAGAAACAAGCTAATACTGTCTATTTCAATTGGTGTTATCGCCATTTATTTAGGACTGTTTGGCTGGATTCAAAGTTATTATAAAGACCAACTCATCAAAGAAGGAATCTTTGAAATGGTATTGACTGGTAAGTTTCTTAAATCTGAAATTCAAAATAAAACAGTAAAGGTTGAAGAAACCGTTCAGAACGTTGCGCACACTATTGAAAATCTATCGCCAACAAAAAATGAAATCTCAACTATTTTAAAACAAATTGTAGCTAATAATCCAGGAGAAACCTACGGAATGGCTATGTCATACCTTCCTGAAGTAGCCTATTTCTCGCCATATTACTTCTTGCAAAACGATAGTATATACTACAAAAATCTAGCTGAAATAGACGGGTATAATTACGAAAAAACCGATTGGTTTAAAGACGCAATCTCCAATAGAAAAAGAGGGTGGACCCATAATATATATGATGATCTTGGTGGCGGAGAAGATAAAATGATTACTTACTATGACTATATTCATACCCCTGAAGGAGATTTGATTGCCGTAATAACTGGCGACTTAACTCTTAGTTTTATATCTGATATATTAACCTCAAACTTTGTGACTAAATTTCCTTACAACAAGTGGATCTCACAAAGCAATTCCCTTATTCTTTCTGAAACTGAAAACAATCAAAACACCCTTCGCTTTGATGAAAACATTTTAACCTCAGCAAATAAAGTTTCGCATCTAAATTTAGATTCGACCATGAGCCTGCATGAAACCACATGGAAAGGTGAAAATATGTATCTGCTCTCACTTCCATTAGATTTTAGCAACTGGGATTTACAAATAGCCTTCAAGAAAGCAGACATCCTTCATTCCTATCAAAAAACAATTCGAATACTTCAGCTCTTTTTCTCATTAGGGCTTCTAATACTTATTATCGTAACTGCGTGGATTACAAATCGTGCCATTAAACCAATCATGCACTTAAGTCAGAGTATTTCTAATATGGGAGATGGCAAACTCGATTTCAAAGTGCCTTATAGCAACAGAAAGGACGAAGTTGGGGTGCTTGCCACTGCTTTTGAAAACATGCAGATTAACCTCAAGAAATACATCAATGACCTGAAGTTAAGCACAAGCAAACAAGCGCGCATTCACAACGAATTGGAAGTAGGTCATGACATTCAAAAAACCTTACTTCCTTCGCCAGAGGAGTTAAAACACATTACTGCTGTCTCGATTGGTAGCTATATGAAACCCGCTACCGAAGTTGGGGGCGATATCTACGATTACTTTGAACTGCCCGATGGCAATATCTGTTTTGTAGTAGGCGACGTTTCGGGAAAAGGAATTCCGGCTTCCCTACTTATGGCCAGCGTTCGATCTTCAATTAGAGCACTAGCAATCAACGGAAAATCTCCTTCAGAAATTCTTACCTATGTAAACAACGACCTTGCTAAAAAAAATAAAACCTTTCACTTTATCACCTTAATATGTGGCGTTACCGACTTTGTAAATCATCAACTTGCTTTTTGTAATGCAGGACACGAGCGACCATTTCTTTTAAAGGAGAATAAAACTCCAGAAGAAATAATTACCACACCTCAAACAGCATTGGGGATTTCGCCTAATTTTAAGTACGAGAATCAAATATTGAATTTTGAAAAGAACACGACTCTTTTTCTATATAGTGATGGTGTTACAGACGCTCTAAACAAAGCCGAAATATCATTCGGAAAATCAAATGTAATCAAAGTCATTTCAAATCAAACCAACGCTAAAAAAGTAGTGCACGACTGTATCTATGCGCTTGAAAACCACACCCTACAAGCAGAAGCTTTTGATGACATAACCATTTTAGCCGTACAATTTAAAATCTAAAAAAATGAACGAATCTACTATCAGTTTACGCATTCCAAACGACATTCGTTTCATCCCCTTAGTCAATCAATTTATTGCCGAATATGCTAAGCTTTTAGGTTTTAGCGACATAGCTATCTCACAAATTGAAATGGCTTCTGAAGAAGGGGTTTCAAATGTTATTAAACACGCATTTCTACCAAATGAAAAAGCACATTTCGACATTCGTCTAGAAAAAACAACAACAGGTTTATCTGTAAATATCTGCGATCAAGGAATTCCTTTCGATCCTAATACAATTCAGTTTAACGAAGACACCCTTGAAGGCTTTGGCAATTTTGTTATGTCAAAATTGATGGATAAAATCCAATATAAAAACTTAGGAAAGGAAGGAAAAGAACTAAGTCTCACAAAGTATTTTGAAGAGCAACACATAGAAACCTCCTCTCCTACTGAGGAAACTGAAAACAACATTGTTAAGAACCACACCTACACCTTTAGACCTTTTGAACCTAAGGATGCTATTGAAGTAGTTAAATGTGCCTATGAATCGTATGGGTACACATACGTCTATGAACATATTTACTATCCAGAACGTGTTAAAGCGCTCAATGAAAAAGGCGATTTGATTTCGTTTGTGGCCGAAGCTGACGATGGGGTTGTTTGTGGTCATATGGCACTCGTAAAAACAGAAGGCTACGATAGCATGTATGAATTGGGATTAGCAATGACCAAACAACAATATCGAGGAGGAAATATTTTCACACAGTTGCTAAATATGCTTTATGAAGAAATCGAAAAAAGAAATATCCATTCAGTATTTGGACAGTGTGTAACGACTCACACCTATTCACAAAGGGGTCCAATTAAAACCGGAATGAAGCCTTCTGCCCTATTGCCGGCCTATGTGCCAAATGATCTTTCATTTAAAAACATATCAGAAGCAGGACAACAACGATCGGCTGTTTTGATTGTCAATCGCATTTTTGTTCAAAGAGAAGAATGCGAAGTGTATTTACCTAAAAAATATGTCCCTATTTCCGAAGCTATCTTTAGTAATTTAAAAGTAAAACGAAAAATCATTACTAATGTAGGTTATCCCGAGTCTGAAAAGAGTATAGCCAATCTAACAGTCAACTCCAATCTAAAGATGGCAAAAATAGACTTCAAAATGTATGGAAATGACTTTATACAAGTGGTAAAAAACATGATCCATCAACTCAAAAAGGAAAACATTGCCATGGCAGAGGCTTTTGTAAACATTAGTAACAAAGATGCCATTGTTATAATGGCTTCCATAGAAATGCTTGGGTTTAGGTTTTCGGGAGTAATGATGGGATCACCTACTGGAGACATTGCCATTTTACAATATCTAAATGGAATTCTACCCAGTACCGAAACAATTCAAGTTGTGCCAGAAGGGGAACAACTTCTATCATTTATAGAACAACAATTTGACTAAAACACAAATCAATGGATACGCACTATTACAAACATCTTTGGCAAGATAAACTCATCAAAGAAGAGGAATTAGAAAAACAAATCGATGAACTCCCAGCGGTCCTTTCTAAAGATCTACACCTTAGATTAGACACTATTATCTTAACCGATGCCTGCACCAAGCTAATTTCAAAAATAAAGAATGGCACGCTTCCTCATCTTGAAAAAGCACTCGTAGAGGTTTGTCACAACACTGAAATGGCTCAAAATCTCATTACCGGTGTGTGTGAGTTTTTACGTCGAGAAAATATAATGATGCGTCTTAAAAGTGATTTAGGCAGCTACAATCCATTTGATTTACACCGAACAGACTTCAGCAAGCCTATTTATGAAGCTTGGAAGCCCCTTGGCGTTCAAATACACATTGTGCCAGGCAATGCGCTTCAAGTGGGTGTACTGAGCATGCTAGAAGGCCTAATGGCAGGAAATATCAACATTCTAAAAAACACTTCCCGAAATGGAAATTTCGCACAGCTGTTTATGAAAGAGTTAATTGAATGTGACGCTACTGGCATTTTAAAGCACTTCATTTACCTATTTGAAATCTCTTCAAAACAAGAGGATTTGATTCAAAAACTTATCAACCAAGCCGATTTGGTAACAGTTTGGGGCGGTGAAGAAGCGGTGAAATCTGTTCGAAATATGTGTCCTCCAGGAGTACGCGTTGTGGATTGGGGTCATAAAATTAGCTTTGCCTATTTCGCTGAAAAATTAATCGATGACAAAACCTCTATCGATGCTTTAGCCGAAGATATCTGCCGTAGAAACCAACAAGCGTGCACCAGTCCCCAATGTGTTTTGGTTGAAACAGAGGATATGAAAGCATTGGATAAATTCGGTGCGGCATTGCATCAAAGTTTAGAAAAAATCTCCCCTCTTTTTCCACTGCAAGAACATTCACAACAAGAAAAAGCTGAAATTACAACAACTACGCACCTTCAGAAACTTGAAGCTTCTATGGGCAATGGGAAAGTTATGGAAGCAGAAGACTACACATTTAGAATTCTAATTGACTACAGAAGCGGCCTACAACCCTCTCCCCTCTATCGAACTATTTGGGTAAAACCAATTCAGCGAAAAGAAATTATCCCTGTGCTTCGTCCTTTCAATTTATATTTACAAACCTGTGGCTTGGCAGCAAATGATAAAACCGATATTTACGAGCTCACAGAAGAATTACTAAAAGCAGGACTTCAAAGAATCACGCCAATTGGCCAGCAACACGCTTCGTATGTTGGCGAGCCTCACGATGCTGTTTACGCCTTGCAACGCTACACAAAGCGAGTTTCTGTACGGATGCAAGCAAATAAACTCGATGGTGTTCCTAGTTTTTCCTATCTCGCACCAGACAATGGAAAAAGAGATTTGAGCATCTACCCCATTACCGACAAAACGAAACGAAATGAGGAAGTAAACCCTTTTGCTAAATTATATCTAAAAAGTGGTGGCAGCAGCGGACAAACAAAAGTCTCTGGCTATTCATGGGAAGATTGGGATTCGCAAATAAGTATGGTAACCGAAGCTTTTATGATTTCAGGCGTTGGTCCGAATAATCGATGTGCCATTTTATATTCTGCAGGAAATCTTTACGGCGGCTTCATATCGCATCAAAAAGCATTGGAAAAACTCAATACAACCGTGCTGAGTATTTCTTCAAACATAGACACTAAAACCATTGCAGAAACCCTTGTACAGCTAAAAGCAGATGTTGTTTTGGGAATGCCTTCATTCCTGAGAAAACTTTTCAGAGAAGAATATGATATTTTAAAAGCGTATAAAGGCTTTAAAACATTAGTCTATGGCGGTGAATTGATGACAGAAGAACAAAAAAAGTGGTTTACAACCGAGTTTGGTTTTGAAGAAATCCTTTCTCCTGTATATGCAAGCAACGATGCATTAATGAATGGATATGCTTGCAAATTCTGTAACAACGGTGAATTTCATGTACCAACAAAAGTAATAGACCTTGAAATCCTACAATTAGAAACCCAAGAACCTGTTGGAGAGAATGAAGTTGGTAGAATCCTGATCACCAAAAAAAGCATAAAAGACCCTGCGTTAAATAGATATGAAATTGGAGATTTAGGCAAATGGATTCACGAACCGTGTGATTGTGGCCATACTTCACCTAAATTCAAATTAATGGGCCGCCACGGCGATATAGTTCGATGCGGAGCCAAGTTCATCAACTTTAGAGAAATCTGTCAACTGATACTTAAAAACACTTCATATACAGATGACATACAAATGGTTATAGACAACTCATCTACAGATTCAGATCACATTACTTTACGCCTTTTAGAATCTGCAAAAGGACAGGAAGAAGCTATAATTAAATTACTCCGCAACAACATAAAAGACCTTAAGCTATCCTTAGATGCGCATCACGTTACCTTAGAAATTGCAACTTTACCCATCTCAGAGTTTGATATTGCCAAAGCGAGCGGAAAAGTTAGACCTATTATCGACAACCGAATTGCCCAATAAAAACCTGAAATCATGTTTACACCACAAATAAAAAATATTACTCCAGCTCCCGATCAAATGAAAAATATATGGGAGTTACTCAAAGCATATCCTTATACAAGTCATACAACTACAGATGAGCTGTACATAGAAGCTATGAAGGAAATAATAAGGTTTCATCAAGAGCGAAATCCTTTTTACAAACAACTTTTGGCGTATAATGACTTTGAAGTGGATCAACTCAACTCTATTGATGATTTGTCTAAGATCCCTTTTATACACGCAAACTTTTTTAAAACCCACGTAGTAAAAACGGCTCAAGAAGAAGATATCGTAATGCACGTAACTTCCTCGGGAACAACCGGACAGAAGTCACAACATTTTCTCGACACATGGACCGTTGAAGTGATGCAGTATATTTCAGATGTAAGCCAACAGGCCAATGGATATATCAGCGATCAGCCCTGCAATTATCTCGTGTTTAATTTTGAACCTTATGTTGGCTTTAAAACGGGTACAGCAACTACCAATCAAATTATGATGCAATATGCGCCCAAAGTTCACGTCAATTATGCTTTGAGATATAACGGTCAAAAAGGACATGATTTTGATAGCTTTGGAGTAGTAGAAAAACTCATTGAATATCAGAAAGAAGGACTTCCTGTAAGAATGTTAGGTTTTGCGGCATTCTTAAATTTCAGCATAGACAAACTCAAGGATATGGGGTATGACAAATTAACACTACACCCAGATTCGAGATGTTTATTCGGTGGAGGCTGGAAAGGACACGCCGATAAGGAAATTCCTAAGGCTGCTTTTTATCAGAAGATTCACGAGTTTTTTGGAATTCCATTAAAAAACATTCGAGACAAATATGGGTCTGTAGAGCACCCTATCTCCTATGTAGAGTGTGAATATCATCATTTGCACCTGCCAACCTACGAACGTGTTATTATTCGCGATGTAGAAACGCTTGAACCTTTAGGATTTGGAAAGCCGGGATTTGCACAACTAATTTCCCCCGTAATTACTTCAATGCCCTCACACTCTATCTTGATGGGCGATATGGCTATTCTCAACCCTGGAGAGTCCTGTCCTTGTAAACACGAAACACCATATTTTGAAATCATGGGAAGGGCCGGAACTTCAAAAAATAAATCATGCGCCATTGCTGCTTCCGAAATGCTTCAAAGAAAATAATACATGGCACAACACGTACTCATCGCTTTTCCTGACTTCCGAAAATTATTTATTGGGAGGTTGATTAGCTGTGTAGGCGATAAGTTTTTCACAATAGCTATTGCGTGGTGGGTGTTAATAACGTTCCCAGAAAATGGAAAAATGAAGCTTAGTTTGCTAATGGCTTTCAATGTTGTTCCTGTAATCATCTTCGGCCCTATGATGGGAACCCTAACCGATAGATGGAATAAAAAACACGCCATGATTGTGGCCGATATTGTTCGAGGTGTGCTGTTGTTTATTCTTGCATATATGATGTTTAGCAATACAATCAATATGCCTATAATCTATATTATTTCATTCCTATTGGCTATGATGGGGCCTTTATTTGACACTGCAACACAATCATCCATCTCTATTCTCACTAATCCTAAAAACACGCCTGCAGCTGTTTCTATGAATAGCTCCGTAACACAAGTAGCTGCAGTGGTTGGAGCCTTAATAGGCGGTGTTTTAATTCATTGGACGGGCGTAACAGGCGCAATACTCTTTAATGCGTGTGCCTATATGCTTTCACTGGTTTTTATTATTGCCATCAAAACTCCATTAATCTCTATTGCTAAAAGAGAGTCGTTCATAAAACAGTTTAAAGAAGGATTCCAATATTTATTGAAACATCCTGCAATCTATAGTTTGCTTTTAAGCTTTGCTGCTTTAAATCTTTTCTTCGCCCCGATTACATTATTTATTCCAATAATGACAAAAGAAGTGCTGTTAGCAGAGGCAAACGTTTTAGCAATACTAGAAGCTTCTTTAGCCGGTGGAGCAGTTTTACTCACTGTTTACTTAAGCTTTGTAAACAATACAACCTCAGTATATGCCAAACTTGGTTTAAGCTCAATAATAATGGGGTTGTCTTTAATAGGAATAGCCCTGACCTCTAGTTTAATACTCATCATGATCTTCTTGTTTATTATCGGGATGGCTCTTGCATATACAAATGCAACTTCAATGGCGCTATTCCAATCTGAAGTTCCCCAAGCAATCAAAGGAAGATTTTTTGCAGTTTTGTTTACTGTGGCTTTTGCAGTAATGCCTTTTAGCTATATGATGATTGGCGTAGTTCTACAACACATTTCTGTTCAAATGGCTATCGGAATTTGCGGACTTGCCGTAGCTATACTTGCTGGAGTATTGGTCATAATCCCAAGAATCCAAATTCAAAAACCCATCTTAAATGAAGAGCAATTTACAATCAATAAGAAAGCGTGATATTTAAAACTACTATTGTCTGAGAGAAGAACCTAAAAAAATAGTGAAAAGAAACTACAAAACATACCATATTCATTATTCCTTTGGTAAAACTATAAGCAAGAAATTCCAACAATCATAACATTGAAACCTTTCATTTCAAAGTTTATAGAGACATCTTTAAAGAACCCAAATCTTGCTCATTTTTTGGCCTGAGGAAAAAACAAAGCC